>Bissell_p2__coassemble_257_pt1 | contig 67162 bp, 40 predicted proteins | sample Bissell_p2__metabat2_high_PE_026 | metagenome-assembled genome bin Bissell_p2
CTTGTGGGGTGTGCAACGCTTGTTTTGTAGCAAGATGCGTTTAGGACCTACATTTTAAGCAAAGCCAGATGCAGTAAGGGCTGAGGGCCATTTTTATTTTTTTACTTGTGGGGTGTGCACCGCTTGTTTTGTAGCAAGAAGCGTTTAGGACCTACATTTCACGTAAAGCTAGATGCAGTAAGGGCTGAGGGCCATTTTTAATTTTTTTCATGTAGGGAGTGCACCGCTTGTTTTGTAGCAAGATGCGTTTAGGACCTATATTTTAAGCAAAGCTAGATGCAGTAAGGGCTGAGAGCCATTTTTAATTTTTTACTTGTGGGGTGTGCAACGGCTTACAAGCCCATCATGCAAATGAGGACTATAAAGAATTAGTGGTTAATTATCAGGCCATGAGTATCAGCGCCCGCTCTACATTGGCGCTAGGGTTTTTAGAGACAAAAAAGCCTGCACGAGGCAGGCTTTAACATATACTCACTAGATTAGAGAAATCTTTACACTAGATAGGGCAGTCTTTGTGAGCGTTCTTTTCAGCAGTCTTGTAGCTGCCATTTACGAGAACCTGCACATCAACAGTGTTGTCGCTACGGTTGATAAGACGAATCTTAGCGCCCTTACGATAATTGCAAGAGAATGGCTGATCAACCAGAATTAGCCCCTGATTGGTATTCACAGTCAGACGAGCGCCATCAGTAGTTCTGTCCATTACCATACTTGCGCCGGCAGCTAATAAAGCACCAATACCTGCACCAATTAAAGTTGATTTGGTATTGCCACCAAGGATCTGACCTGCTGCAGCACCTGCAACGCCACCAACTGCAGCTGTGTTTTTGGTGTTGTAGTGGTTAAGATCAATGGTGATGTACTCAATGTCGGTAATCACGCCTTCAGTAAAATAAGATACTGAACCGGCAGTACTAGTTGGATTGGTACAGCCAGAAACTACGAGGGACGCAGAAAGCGCAAGAGCAATGGCAGAACTAGACACAATGCCTTTTTTCTTCAGTAAATTGCGCATGAATTACCCCTTAATCAAACAAACATCTGCCAGCTAGCAAGGGCAGAGTATATTGCTGCCGCAGTATGTGTATGAGCGTCAGCTTAAAATAAAACGAATAAAACCTGATATAGCCAATAAGGCTCTCTGATATACACTTAGGATAGCACTAAAAACTTAGAGTTAACCTAGATCTGCAAAAAGATAAGGAATGTAGCTTATATTAGCCATTTCATGGCTATATATGGTGGGTATTTTAGGCAATTGTCTACACATAGCTTTACGAGACTAACTTGAAGGTGTATATACCTCTTGTTCTTGCATAAATGAGCATAGGCAAGATGCAATGGCATGCTCTAACAAGCTTATTATTTATCTTGTGATTCGCTACAATGTGTACTCACTCTTATGGATATGCCAGTATTAATGGCAATCTATATGATTGACTTGCTCCACTGACACATACCCAAGCTTAGGATCTGCTCATGTCTCATACATCACTAGTCACAGTTACTAAATTGTCGCCCAAAGGCGAGGGTATTGCGCTTGATGCAGGCCGTGAAATCTATATTGAGAACGTGTTAGTAGGAGAACAGGTAGAAGTTGAAGTAGGGCAGCCATTTGTACCAAACTCCAAACGTTGCCCAGGCAAGGTTATATCCATAGTTAAGCCATCTAAAGATCGTCAGAGCACTGCTTTGTGCCAGTACTTTGGCTCATGTGGTGGCTGTGCCTTGCAGCACATGACTTATACCTCTCAGCTTAAGCTCAAGCGCTCAGATATTAAAGATGCGTTAGAAGAGGTAGTCAAAAGTCTCAAGCGTCCAGAGCTTCTCAATAGCGACATGCTTGATGACTTTATAAGAGAAACCCACTCTTGCAGCGAACAACCTTGTCGTTTCAAATCGATTCGCTACTTTGCCAATAACACTCAAAGCAATCAGCTTGAACAAGGCTTCTTTGCCTCTCGTAGTCATGATCTGATTGCCATTGACAGGTGCCCATTAGAGCCAGAGTGCTTTGCCATTATTGCAAACGAGCTCAACACCACCCTGTCATCATTAAACCTGAAGGCTGTAGATGGCGCTGATAATGGCACTCTCAAAGCTATGCAATTGCGTCAATGTGATGATGGTGTAGCTGTATTACTCATCACTACACAATCTCTTACTTCACAAGAGCAAGAGACGCTTAAAGCTACTGCACAGAGCCTCGAGCTTGCCTCTTTGTATGTGGGCATTAATACACAAGACGGTAACTCCCTGTACTGTGATGAAGTTACTCTCATCCATGGCGCATCAAGACTTAGCAAGAACATTGCTGGCAAAGCTTTCTATGTTGGTCCTCAAACCTTTGTGCAAGTTAATTATGACGTGTGTGAGCAGCTCTATGGAGCCGCTGTAGCTCACTGCGCATCAGTTAACGCAAGCGCAAGCGCTTGCGCTAACTCAAATGCAACAGAATCAGGTGCGGGCGCTGCATGCAAACAAGCTCGAGGCAAGGCCATCGATCTTTGCTGTGGTGTAGGCACTATGACCTTGGCACTTGCAGATCACTTTGATGAGGTTACTGGCGTTGAGATCGTGCAGTCATCGATTGATGCTGCTAAAGAAAATGCTCAGCGCAATGGCATTAGCAATGTAAGCTTCATTGCATCAGATATGTCTAAGGCCCTGCCTAAGCTTTTGAGCAAAGATATGCTCAGCGATGTTAAAGCCGTGATCGCCGATCCTGCTCGTGCAGGTATCGGTGCTAACAATGCAGCCTTGCTCGCCAAGATCAAAGGCCCTTGCAAGGTCAGCATGATCTTCTGCTCGTTAAAGGCTTTAAAGCGCGATCTTGCCCCATTACTCCTAGGTGGCTTTAAGATTGATTACGTACAGGGCTTTGATATGTTCCCTCACTCAGTTCATATCGAAACCTTGGTCTGCCTAACTAAAGACTGACCTAATTTTATAATGCGCACATAACGAAAAAGCCCGCAATGTTACGATCTTGCGGGCTTTTTAGTTCTTGCCTTCGACATCAAGTTATTAGGTAAATAAAGGCTATCTATGCCAAAGCCAAGCTTAAGATGGTCAAGGGCATATGGTTGATGGCAGCATCAGTTTTTTAGTATGTATCCTAAATGTTTTTTGATCTTCTGGTAGTCAATACTAGTGTTATAAGTATCTTCAAACTCATCTTCGAGTTCTCCGAGAGACATGCTTATATATGCTAGAGATACTGTAGATATAATGCTTTGTATTAGTTTCAGATCACTTGAGTCATTAGATAGGTCTGTTGTTTTATCGATTGAGTCAAGCTCATTCATTATTTCAAAAACACGACCAATACGACTTCTAAGTAAAGGACTTACATTAAAGCGCTGTAGCGAATTTAGCCTGTAAGCTCGTCTATTGGTTTGTGGTGTGTAGTTTTGCAGTGAATCTGCAATATTTGAAACGGAGCAAAGCTTACTTGGTAGATCAACCACCATGAACTCAGTTAGTACAGGGATCATAAAGTTAAACAGGCTGCCAGGCTCTACTTGAAGATCCTCTTTGTACGGATGTGTTGCTATGAATAAGACTTCATCATTAGCGAAGACATCTTGTATACGATTTACCCAACTGCTTGTAATAAGGTTGTTAACTATTACTATTTTCTCGCCACGAGTACCGATTTTATCTACAACACCCTGATCGTAATCTCCAGAGCAGTCTAGTATTCCATAACGTCCTCTATCAACTACATAGCTTAATGCCTCTGCTATTTGTTTAGCATTCGGACCAACTAATAAGATAGGTTGTTTGAGAATATATGCAGCGCATAGGAACGTTGCTAAGCCGTTACAGCAGTCGAATTTAGGGCTATTGCTAACACCTGCATTAAGCAGGTTAATACTAACCTCATCGATAACATCGTCCCATATGTCCAGAGGCTCACTATGAGCAGAGACTTCTTTATTTGGAGTGACTTTATACAGACACGTCTGAGTATGGTTAGATGTGCTGCAATATGCAGTGCTTGGTGCAAACGCCATAGAAGCAATGAAAGATGCAGCATCTTTACGTGCATCTTCAATACGTTGAGCTATCTTAGCTTGAACCTCTTTAGCGAATTCTTCTTGCTCTCTATTGCGCTCCTCAATTTCTTGTTTGTAGCATTTAAGTTTTTCGATCTCTTGTTTGAGAGTCTCAAGCTCTTTTTCTTTTTCAAAAATTGAGCTTATGCCGTGAGTTAACTCAGTGTTCCTTATAAAGTCTTGAAGTAGATGAGCTGCCTTGTCTTTATTGCATAGGCATGATTGCGAGATACTATCTATGATACTTGATTGAGGAATGATGCTAAGAATCTCATTAAACTTCTTGAAGTCTGCTTTAGCGAATTGTTGATTCTTTAAAGTACTCCATGAAAAAGACTCTTTTACGACTCTATTTACAATCTCATGTAGAGGGGTGATAGGTCTTACAGACTCAGGTACACCTGCAAAGAGTTTAGTATAAAGTCTTACACCATTTGCAAGCTCGATAATGTCATTAGCATCAAATTTATAAACAGGTAGTGCAGCTGCATCGTCTTTCAAAAAAGTAATACCGTTGTTGCTACTAAGCTGTTCGCTATTACACAGAACTCCAGTAAATACGTTTTGTGCAGAAATATTGGTATGGAACAAAGTTCGCTTTGACAATGGGCTATATTCGATGCCATTTCTGAGCCTTGTAATAAGATCTTCGATGTTCATAACATCTACACACGCAAGTTCAATGGGTTGAAGAGTTCTCTCAAACCATGATCTAACATATGTTTTCTTGGGATTCTTTCTATTAGGCGTAGCCCACCAAGACCAGACTCCGTAAGTGCCAGGTGTGATTGGCCCATCTTTTAAGAAAATACTTTGACAATCGAGCAAATTAGCATTGTCGTCGCTAGGTGCCTTAAACGGCTCTATGTAAGAGGAATGTGGATTTATATCTGCAAGACGAGTAAGCCACTGAACCCCTCTGTTGTTGATCTCATTAACTATAAAGATGCTGAAGTTTTTTTCATTGCCATCAACATCTAAAAGATTGAAATAGCCATTGTCCGCATACTCTAGCAGCAGAGGATCTGTTAACTCCTCAACAGCAACAGGACTGTATTCTTGCTGTGTAGCAGTCGTATCAGGAGTATGTTGTGTATGAGATAAATATCCTAACTTTTCAGCAGTTTTTAACAGGAACTCTTGTGAGTACTTCTGTTCGCTAGTCTCAAAGAAGAGTGCTAGTTTATGCTTAAAAATTGATAAAGAAATAGCTTTAGCAAGCTTGTCCTCTTCCTTCTCAATAGAGGAAGTTTGCTTATTTAAGCACTCGTAAACTTTATCTACTTCAAGTTTGATGAGTTCATTTAGCGCAAGTAGAGCATGTTCGTTTTTCGGTTTAGCATTAAGCGCTAGCTCTAGCTCTTGGTTAGAAGAAAGCGCATTAATATAGGCAAGAGTCTCTTCTGGTAACTTAGAGTTGTTTACAGCAATCTTGAGAGATCTTAGGTTGAACTCACAGCATATTTTATGAATATCTTCAGATGTAAGCTTTGCAAGGTATTCCATGTGAGTTTGCTCCTGACTGATGGCTCGCTCTATAGTTCATGATGCTTTAGTGCATGCTATTGCGCTAGTTACGAACATATGATTAAGGCGTAAATCTTAGCATTTGATGATTGTAATCACTACATAAGTTTTCTTTATTTGCTGTGCGTAGTGGGCTGGATCTAAGTTTTAACGATGGGCTTGTTTGAGCGCTTTTCTTGGGGGATTGGGATGGGTAATATCACAGATAGTCATTGAAGATAGGAGGTTTTTTATGAATGAGTCTTTGGTATTACAGGTAATTGAGAGAGCACGAGCTGCAGCTGCAAAAGAAGGCTTAAAGGTATGTATTAGCGTGGTGGATGCCTCTGGTTTAATGAGCGGCTTTTTGCGTATGGATGACGCTTTACCTGGGTCTATCGATGTGTCTATGAAGAAGGCACGTACGGCGGCACTGTTTAGATGTGATAGTGCAGATATTGGTCAAAGAGCCTGTCCTGGTGGAATTATCTATACCTTGGAGGCTACTAACGGCGGCATGATTAGCTTTGGCGGTGGCGTCACGATCAAGGATGACAGCGGCAAGGTAATAGGCGCGGTAGGCATTTCAGGCGCTTCGGTAGACCAAGATCAGGCCATTGCGCTGTATGCGGCAGGCAGGTAGTTGTTAAGGTGCTTTGAGTGCAGTCCCGCACTTATATGTTATTAGTGCGGGCGCTGCATGTAAGATGGCGGTTTGGAGCTACTAAGATAGCGATCTTGAGAGGCTCGTGTGTTTGCTAACAGATGGCTACTGGGAAGTAGTGTTTGAGTCTATCGATGGCGTATGGTTTGGCGTGCTTTAGCAGGGCGTCACTGATGTAAACCGTGCCGCGATCTTCAGGTGCAAGCCACATGGCTGGATAGATCACAATGTCTCTACTCATGCCCGGGATCGAACCCTTGATTGGATCGCTAGTGAGATCAAGCTTAATGCCTAGCCTTTCGATGATACGTTCAAGTGGCTCAATTAAGGCTCGTTGCTCATCAAGGGTTAATGCTGCAGCTGCCTTGCCTGTGCGTCCCCATTCAAGTAATTGCAAAGCTGCATGACGATCAAGCAGGCCATGGAAGAACTGATTTCTAAAGTGCTTGAGACACTTAGAACAAGCTGCGTCGCAAGTACAATCACTTAAGATTGCGTGTACATCTTGCAAGATGGTGTTGATGTTTTGCGCCGCACTATCTGAATATCCTGCACCACTTGAGAGGCTATCGTACAGATAAATATCTACATATGAGGTGCCTCTAAAGAGTGAGGTGCCACCATCACGCAGACGATAGCCGGTCACAAGTTCGGTAAACTCCACGTCCAAATGCTTACTTGCAGCTATTCTTAATGCCTCAGCAAGTGATTGAGCGGCGCGGCTAATCCAAGTTCTGTCGTCAGCGTTGACATCGATTTTATTGTTATCAATGGCAAACTCTAAGACCATCATATCGGTAATGAAGTCATAGCCTAAGTTAACGCGTTGTACATTCGCGTGGCGACATGGCTTTAAGAAAACGTTGTGCAGTTTGTATGGGCGTTCTACATCCTTAAGCACGTCTTTGCTATCGCCAGGCATAGCAGCACCGCAGTCAGTGCAAACGGTGAATCCTTTGTAGCGAGCGCCCTTGTTGACCATGATGATGCGCTGATTGGTACGTGAGGCGATCTTGATGTTAGTACAGTTATCCACTAGCTGTAATTGCTCACCTTCAGGCAAAGTTGAGTAGAGCGGCTGTTGTACAGCAGAGTAGGTCTCTTCGAGCATAGCATCAGAGATTTGCTCGGCATTGCGTGGCGCAAAGCCCCATGGACGCAGCATATTAATATCTTGTTCCAGATTAGGATTGCCGCAGAATGGACATTGATGCGGGTTATCCTCCTCAAGTCCAAACCAGCCACAATGGGTGCAAGTAAGCACGCGTTTAATGTAGTTTGGATCTGAGAAATAAGCCTTTGCTGGTTCCTTGATATTTCTATACGTAGCACTGCCTGGAGCGTAAAAACCGCCAATTTGGTAGGTCTTCTTATCTACTACGATAGCTCTACCCGGAGCATATTCACTAATGGCTACATCTAAGCCACGATCGATAGCGTACTTGGTCTTACCGTCCTGATCAGAGATATAGGTGCTAACCACATTCTTTGGGAAGGAGTAGGTCGGGATAACGCCGGCCTCATAAAGAGCATCTAACAGAGCTTTAGGCTTGGTGTTAAATGGACCATGCTGTACGGTAAAGAGATCGGGGTGGCGCTCAGCCTTATCTTTAAGTTCTTCTAAAGCGTCAATGAGCTCGTCTTTAAAGCGCTCAAAGTTAAAGTCGACATCAGCAGGTAATTGCGCTAAGGCACGAGAGCGATCGTAAGTTTCTAAGTAGGCTATAAAGCTTTGCAGCTCTTCTTGTAAGAAGTCTACAGCTGCAGCTTTGTCTAAGCCGTTTTCAGCGATAGAGCGATACTCTTGCAATAAGATCATGGCCAAATGACGCTGTAAGAGCTTCTCGCTTTTGATATCAATCCATGGTCTACGTGGCTCACCGCAAAACATTGGCACTGGATTGTTAAAGTAAATAGAGTCATGCGGACCACCTTCGCAGAAGGTAACAATGGTCGACAAGCTTGAGCCACGACGACCGGCACGACCAGCACGCTGCTGATAGTTTTCTCGCTTAGGTGGAATATTGCGCAGACCAACTGCCACAAGGGAGCCAATATCGATACCCACCTCCATAGTGGTAGTGGAGCTAAGGATATCTACAGGAGTTTCATGTTCTTGGACCAAGTCTTGGAAACGTAGCTCATATTGTTCAGTCTTTGACCACAGATCATCACGCTGATCTTTATGCGACAACTGCGCTGTGTGCTCCTCAGTATCGATAACGCGGATTTGCTTGCCTGCAAGGGCATCGTACACAGGCTGTCGCCAATAGCTTAAAGCCGCATAATCGCTCTGACCCATAGCATGGGTATGCTCTGATCCACAGCTTGGGCATTTACCCTTAAGTAGGTATGGTGTGAGCTCTGAGCAGGTAGTGCACTTGTACCAAACATGAGTATCATCAAAGCGCGGAGTTACAGTGTTCAGACGGATGTAATTACGCTCACTCTTGCCGCTTTCTAAGAAGTAGAGATTTAAGACATCTTTCCACTTAAATGCCTCAATATCATCCTTCTCCCAGCACATGATGGAATGAATGGCGGTTGAGAAAGTCCACTGATCTTTTAAGCCATAGTTAAAGCGATCAAAAGGACGCTTTACATTCGCTCTGATCTCATCGCTGATATTTTCACCCAAAGCTAGGCTTTCATCGCACACGTTCATAAACCAAGCATTGAAGAATTCAATGAACTCTTGTTTGCTTACTTCAATGCCAAGCTCTTTGAGTGCAGCAATAGCCTTGTTTAATACCTTGCGTTGCGGCTCAATCCAACATACAGCTGAGTCGTATAAGGTGTTGTAGCTTCCGGCAATCAGTCTAAACATGTACTCCTGCATTTGCTCAGGAGCGCTCTTCGAGACAGGGTATTGCGTCTCATAGTCCTCGCCACCAGATAGCTCGTACTCTTCAATACAGCCTTTAGTGTGCTTGATGAATTTCTCGCGATCTTTATCGTGGAAGAACTGAATACTCTTTTGGGCTGCAGCTAAGCACAAAAAGTCGTAAAGATCTTCAAGTGAAAAAGCCCTTGGGGTGTCTTCCATCAGTTTGATAGCAGAGACAAAGAGCTGTCTTGCCGCCATGATCTCAGAGAGATAGGACATGTCTTTGGCTAGCTTTGCAGCACGCTGACGGCTATCAGAGAAGAGCAATACCTTACGCCCCTCATTAGGAAACTCATTAGGCATGCCGGTTTTTCCTGGCACTGCAGGTTGCTGCTGGAACTGAGTTTTAATGAGGTTGTAAAAGGACTGATTTCCCTTTGTACTAAAGGAGCTAAGCTGTTTGGCAAAGAGCATATGGCGGCAGTGAGGGCATTTAGAGAAGGTAAATACCTCAGGGCGACCTTTTGCCGAGTACTTGCTGTAATAGAGCTTGATAAGACCATCCACCTTGCCATCAAAGAAAGCATGGTTAAAGCTCAAAAAGCCGCTTTTAACATCTAAATAGCAAGGCCATACACCAGCGGTTTGCGAGCTCTTAGGACGTTGTGGCTGATAGTCAGGAGACGGCAAGTACAAGTGCAGCTCTTTCATATAGTCATCCATCAGATGACCATGATTACGCCACAGATATGTGTCTTGCTTAAAGTCAGCGTCTTGCTCAAGGACATAGCCTTTAAAGAATAAAGTACCGCAGCGGCGATCTCGATAGAGCTCATAGACCTGACTGCCACAGTGTGGACAGGTGAGCGTATCGTCAGTAAAGAAGATTTCGCCAATGGAGATGCCATCGTGAGAGTGTCCTTTGGGACAATCAGGATTGGTACAGGCATATACACCGGTTAAGCCTTTAAAGAGCATGTGCATACGCGCAGGAAAGAGCACCGCGCCTTCATAATCTTTGGCTAAAGGAGCGATGGATAAGAGTACACTTACTGCATGCAAACCATCTGCATGGCTCAGATTAGGAAAGATATCTTTGGCAAGATCATCCATGCATACTGCATTACCACGGCAGCGTTCAATAAGCTCGTTAAATGGACGATACGAAGCTAAATTGGCGTGCATCCAGGCACAGATATCATCAAGCTCAGTAAGCCTATGCTCAAAACCCTCCACCTCAGCAAAAAAGCTTGTTAAAGCATTAAGCTTGCTCTGATCGTCATCTTCAAACGCACCTGGGTTGGCCTTTAAGATGGTGCTATCGGCAATATCATAACGACAGAGCGTGGCCACACTCTCTTGGGTACCAGTTAAGTATTCAAAAGGGCGAGAGCTATCATTAGCCGTAAGCGCATCGGCAAAACGCATCACTGCAGCGCTATCTAAGGCGCTCTTGTTAGGCATACTTGCAGTGGTCAAAATGAACTGCACGCGATCGCGGCTGATGCCTAGCTTATTAAAGAGTCGACGAATCAGTAGCGCTACTTCACCACCTGAGGATCCGCCATACATATGTGCCTCATCAATAACAAATAAGAGCTTGTTATTGCTATCGATATCCAGCCATGATCGGGTGTTCTCCCAGATCTTGCGCTCGATTTTACGCAAGAGCATGTACTCGAGCATGGAGTAGTTAGTGATGAGAATGTCAGGGCAATAGTTCTGCATTTCAAAGCGCGTAATGAGCTCAGCATCTTCATCATGCGGCTCATGGGTATGGAAATGCAGATTGTGCAAGAACAGCTCTACATCAGCTTTTGCCGGGATCTTACCCTCATTTAATAAGTGCTCATAAAAAGCTGCATGTACACCTTCTTTACGATCAAAGATGAGCTTGAGAGTTTTCTCAAGCTTATGATCTTGAACATCATCAGGCATTTCACCAGGGTAGGGAGTACGGCCTGTGTACATGCCAAATTGAGGACGACGTGACAGATTGGTTGCAGTTTCTCTAAAGATAGAAACAAATTTATTTTGCGGATCACCAATCATGCGACGCATACGGCTGATTTGATCCGAAACCAGTGCGTTCATTGGATACATGATGATGGTGCGTACGCCGCGCTGTTCCCAGGAGTATGGGCTATTGCGTGCCTCAGTTACTAACTTAGCGAGGATCGGCCACATAAAGCACTCAGTCTTACCTGAGCCAGTGCCTGTAGATACAAAGAGATCGTGGCCTGCTACGGCTTTTTCTAATGCCTCAAGCTGATGAGAAAAAGGCGAGGCAAAGACGCCTAGACCCTCATGGGCAAGCTTTAAGAAGAACTCTTTAAGCCAATCATCAAGCTCAGCCGTACTTAGGCCGTCATGTACGGTTAGGTAGGCTGGTGATGATTCGATATATGGCTTTTTGTGCAGTAAGTTTTCCTGCTCAAGACGATTACCAATGGCAGATAAGAGGAGCTCAGATTTACCAAAGTAATGAGCCTTGATGTAGTCAGCTAGGTCTGTACACAGCTGCTGATGAACGTAATTAGCACCATGTGGCATTAGCTTAAGCCTTCTAAAAACTCGTAACCTTGGGAAATAAGCAGATCTTTTAACACGACAAAGACTTCTTTATTGAGACAGCGTGCAAAATCAGGTGATGATGAGGTAAAACTCTCTGGCCAACTATAGAGTCTTAATAAGTTAAGCTCAGGACGTGGCAGTAAGTAGTTTAAGTGCACATGCACCAAGTTACCATCCATTGTATAGTCAATTGGAGGCAAGGCTTGGCGTTCTTTTAAGATTGCACAGCAAATAGTGCGATACATGCCGTTTTCCACCATCCACAGAGGCAGTGGGCTGATGATTAGCTCTTCATCACGATAAAAGTACAGATAGTAAGATCCATTGCATCTTAAGATGGAGACAGCTTTAGCCTCAATCTCGCTGCCTGAGACACTTACGATCTCACCGAGCAAATCACTTTGATCCTCATAAAGATCAGTACCTAGGACGTTATCCATGCCCTCTGTAGATTGATCCTGGTTTAGGCTCGTAATATCTCTATGGTCATCCTGAGAGCGGTATGGTCTTGCTCTAGAGCCTGGAGCATCGAGATGTGAGAGGATGAGGCCATTGTCAGAGCGCTGGGCTTCAGGCTCAATCATGGACAGTAGACCAAAGGTATTGCCATATTCGCTTATCGCTGTGGATAAGGGAGTGCCATCTTTGCTGACGCTCTTTTTGTCTTTATTGACCCAGTAGCCTAAGGTAAAAGGGCCGTCGGTGCGTAAAAACTCTAGCTGAGACTTATCTAAGTAGCTTTTATGCCAAGTGGCGCGGTTAAGCGTTACGTGCAGTCTTTTAGACAGGGACTCTGTCTCAAGGCCAAACATGGCCCGAAGCGCCTTAAGATCCTTGGTGTTGACCTTACTTAGAGCTTGAGCTGCAAGGGGATCTAGATGATCATCTTTTGGCTGTAGCTCATAGCCATAAAAACCAATGCCTGATACTCGGTCAATCTCATCAGGGCTGATGCCTCGCATGAAGGTCACTTTGTCGTAGCGTAGCTGTACGCGCTTACTGATGGCCAAACGATAAGGACTTGAGTAGATTACGCCAGCATCTAAAAAGGTTTGATAGATGCTCTCTGCAATATCAAAATTAGCGTTACTAAAAGAGTCTTTAAGTTCAGGCATTAAAGATAAATAACTATCTAAAATGTCTTTAACGCGATACTTGAGATTGACCTTAGAGATGGTGGCAATAGACTCATCTGACTCATCGAGCAAAGAGGTGTAGGCCATCATGCCGCAGATGCTGTAGACAATACGTGCCTTATAGCTAAGTGCAGTCTCATTTTTACCCTGAACTAAGTGGTAGCGATTACACGCCTCGAAGAGAATCTTTTTGAACATGCTTAATTGCCAAAGATAAACTGTAGCTCATGGGTAAGCTCAGGGGAGATCTTAAGTGGAGCCATAGGATCTTCAATGGCATCTTCAAGCTTATTGATTTTCATCTGTGCATAGGCCAAAGGAAGCAGAGCTAGCACCACCTCAATATCTTTATAGCCACACTCATCTTCATCTTCTTCCATAAGATCAGCCATACGTGCAAAGAGGGTATTGACCTTGTTGAGCACCAGTGGCGATGGGGCAAAAGAGTTTAGCTTGCTAACAGCATAATCATCTTCAAGCTCGCTAAGCTTAAAGAGAGAGGCCTCATTAGTCATGCTAATCCCAGTGTACATGCCAGAAGCACTCTCTGAGACTAAAAACTCAGTAAAGATTGGGAGCATAAAGCCATATAAGCTCTTAGGCTCCACCTGCAAATCTTCTTTGTATGGATGGGTTGCAATAAAGAAGAGATCCTTATGGCTTAAGATCTCCTCAAGATGGCCAATATAAGCGCTTGAAATAAGATTATTCAGCACCACCAAGCGTTCTTGATGGGCTCCAAGAAGATTATGGATTTGCGCTGAGTAATTATCATCGCAAGTAAGGCAAGCATAGGTCTGATGACAGACAGCTGCAGCAAAGGCCTCGATGATATCCAAGCTATTAGGTCCTACTAAGATTAAAGGCTGCTTGTGCATATACGCTGCAATCAAGTACTTTGCCAAACCCTCAGCATAGTGCTCAGACACTCCGGAGCGCTTGAGATTGCTCTTTAACACGCGAATGATGCCCACGAGAGAATCTCGCTCTTGCATAGCCTTAATCTTGCCCTGGCAGTCAAGTAAACGATAATCCACCGCTATCGAGTCCATGCTCATAACAGCTACGCTGCTAGGAGCAGCATTGACCATAGGCACTTGCTCATGAGATGCAACTGCAGCAGCAAGCGGGGCTGCACTAACCTGAAGTGCAACACTAGCAGTAGCCGCATTAGCAGAAGGGACAACGCTAGCAGTAGCCGCAGTCACTGGAGGGGCCACGCTAGCAGTAGCCACAGTCACTGGAGGGGCAACAGTAGCTGTGGCAGCTTTTGTTGGCTCAGCAACTAACTGTGCAGTTGCTTGAGGCGCAGGAGCTTGAAGACTTGTATGCGCCTGACCTTGGTTGAGGGCAGTTTGGGCTGCTTTAATGAAGAGCATTTGCGCTACAAAGTCGGCTGCGTTTGCTTGAGCCTTTTGAATATGCTCGCTTACCGCCTGCTCGATCTTGCTGGCCTCTTGAACCTGGGTGGCTTTGAGCTTTTCAATCTCTTGGGCATGCTCTTGTTTAAGCTTGGCAATCTCGTGTTGCTGCTCGTCTTTTATCTTAGATAGGAGCATTTCTTGTGAGACGCTATCAAGGTTGAGCTCGGAGCGCTTATGTTCAAGATCAGCATCTAACTTATTAAGTTCTTCATGCTTGCTCTTAATTAATAAAGTGACATCCTCAAGCTCTTGTTTAGCAAGGGTAGTTTGCTCAATGAGATCTTGATGCTCTTGTTCCCACTGTTCTTTTAACAGATCACAGGCCTTTTGCTGCAACTGCCCATGCTTGCTAAGAGCTGCAAGAATAACCTTGTCATCAAAAGTATCATAGCTTACATACTCATAGGCCTCTTGCAGGAACTTGTGTAAGTAGGCCTGAGCTTGCTCGTAGCTGCAGTGACAGCTTTGCATGACCTTAGTGGTGAGATCTTCTTTATGCGGAATATGTCTGATGATCTCGCCAAGCTCATCAAATGTTTTAAAGGTGAGTTCACGCTCGACTAGGCCGCGCCATGATAAGGAGAACCATACGGTATCTTTGACGATCTCAAAAGGTGTCTTTACAGGGCAGATGGCATTTGGCTTACCTAAGAAGGCACTCTTATGCAATGAGTGGCCAAAGATTAAGCCAGAGAGAATGCTCTGAGGTCCAAACTCATAGACTGCAAGCTCACTGCATTGTTCTTTTAGCTCAATGCGTGAGTTTTTAAAGCTGACGTTTTGCGAAGAGCACAATACACCTACGTAGTTGCTATCAACTTTACGTGCAGTTAAGAGTACCTTCCTGCTAATCGGCTGATACTCTAAGCCCTCTTTAATCTTTAAGATAAGCTCATCAAGGGAGTGAATATCCTGAAGGATTACAACTTCGGTAGGCACGATCAGACTTTGAGGGCGGCTTACGGTGCTATCTGGGCCCTTTTTATGATTTGAGGTAGCTTTCTTAGAGATCGCCCATGACCATACACCCACCGTGCCCTTGCTAACGGTGCTATCAGCAAGACGAATCTTATCAATACTCTCAACACTATCCTCGCTTGCGCTGGTCTTATGGAAGGCTTCAAAGAGACCATTAGATTTAAGATCTGCAATGCGGATCAAATGTGTGTCCAGACCTGCACCTGCAACTACGCAAATGGAGAGCCGTTGGTTTTTAAGATGATCAATGGCGATGGTGTCATCAAAGCTGTTTAGATAAGCCTCATCATCAATCTTAATGACGCCACTTAGCTTAGTAAGATCCAAAACTTGCTTACGTAACGCGGCGATCTCAGTTTGGATGTCCATCTTGCTGGCCATTTCAGAGGCTACATCTACCTTAGGTAGATTTTTAGCCTCATGTACACGATCTCCTTGTTCCTGCTCTTCTAAAGAATCAGCATCCTGATCTAGGTCTGTAGCATCTGCACTCTCTATAAGATCTTCAAGATCACTTAGTGAGGAGGCATTTTTCTTTGAATCTGCAGCTTTAGAGTCCCTTGCAGATAAGGATGCGATCTTGGCAAGATCTTTAAGGCCTTTATCTAGCTCAAAAGAGGAGCTGAAGTCACTCTCACTTAGGCTAGTGGAAGAGGATTTATGGCCTGGGCTTAGCGGCTTATTAAGGTCGCTAAGACTTAGATCGTCATTGTGAGCTTTTGCTGTACTCTCAGTGCTATTGAAAGACTCAAAGGCAGAACCGATTTTATCTAGTCTATCTAGAGCATTGGCGCTATCTTTTTGGCTCTTGTGAGGGTGAGTTGAATCACTCATGACTAGTCTCCATTGCTGCTAGATCGTTGCGATAGATGTGCTCAAGTAAGCGGTATGCTCTTACAGAGATAGTGTTCTTTGCTATACATGTGCTGATCCATTTAGCTAATTGTGGATAGGCATGTAAGCTTCGTTGAATATTACGCAAGGTATGGGGTGCTTTAATATACGGCGCACTACATTGATTTAAGCGGCGCATGATTGTCGGTGCATCTAAATAAGCTGAGGTGCTATCTTGCAGTTCTTTACGCTTGTACTCATGCGACCAGACAATATCATGGCCAATACATACCTCAACACAAGTGCCGTAGCTAATGTTGTGGATAGAGACGTACTGCTCTGCCTTGAGTAAGGTGCGCTCGATGATCTCGCCGCGATTTCTTTGCACGATGTAGCCATCGTAAGATGAGTAAAATCTTAAACAACCATTGATAGGTAGGTCAAAGCTCAGGCCAGTAAAAACCGCTTTTTCTTTGAGATCTGTGACTTTGACTTGAGGATTATGATCTGTGATATCTAATGGTTCTTTCCACAGATAGGTATATTGCAAAACATCAGATCGGCCAGTAGATACGAGCTGCTGTCTTTGCTCACAGCTTATACGATAGAGATCCTTGTCATCATGGCTCTTGCCAAGATGTTCAATATACGAGTTTGGGTAGGTCTTAAAGGCAGTGACATTGCCACTTACCAATAAGTACATATCCTGACTATTGTGTTTTACGCAGTAGCTTGCATTGGCATACAAAGGCCAAATAGGTTGAATCTTGGCAGGGCGCTCAGTTAGACGACAATTAAACTGAATGAAGAACTTAGCAGCATTGTCATCATAGTCAGTGGCCTTAACCTCATACAGATATAAGCCCTCAAGTGAGGCTTGCTCATGCTCAATGCGCTCAAGCTCTAGAGACAAGCCTAGCTCTAAGGATAAGGGGCTATTAACTAAGATGAGGTATGGCTCGTCGATGAGCACATCGGCATCATAGTTTAAGCGTATACCCGTGCGCTTGTTAAACACCGTACCTTTTGGGTTTATGCCGGCAACACGCTCAGGCCAAAAGGCCCTTAATCCTCGTGGCTGATCTTTGAGCTTAATTTGATAGCTCTCATAAGGTCTGTAGCCTAAAGAGACGTAGGTGATAGAGCTAAGATTAAGATGCTCATAGCTATAGGCTGTATCACAAGGCAAGATTTTGATGCCAAAGTCAGGGTGAAACTCGGTAAAGGGAATACGAATCAAACCTAAGTCAAAGCGATACTTATTGGAGTACTGCTCTTTGACGATACGAATTGGCAGGCTATGGGCATTAGCTGAGTATTCGCGCGGCTTTGACGCAAAGGTGCGCTCTTTACATTCTTTATCTGCCTCACCTTTAGAATGTCTAAAGTGCGGAACTTGCTTGTCACCTGCTACTAAGGTGACAAATTGCCCGCATAGATTACAGATAAACATGCGCTGATCGATAGGGACGCCCGTCTTGCCCATAAGTTCATAGGCCTCAGACGCGCCAATAGCTTTCCAGCTATGATTTAGCCACATGGATACATGTGTAAGTGACGGCTCTTTGCCCATGAAAAATCCCTATGTTCAAACAATAGGCTCAACGACTGCACTCAAGCTAAAGACAGTAGGCTCTCCACGCCTCATGACGCTGGCTCTGCTCATCTTATGGCAACCTCAGTGAGATAGTAGCCTATCACATATGCAAAAGGTTTTGCTTGTATATTGGGAAGGTATATCTAATTTGCAGAGCGTGCTTATTATCTTTACCTTAACAGAACAACTTAGGTGCATTGAGACAGCTTAAGATGGGCGCAATGTAATCTAGTGCACAAGCTTACAATTAAGCGGGGCCTTTTAGTTAACTTAACATAGTCTTTGCGCTAGGATAGGTGTAAGTGCCTTTTAGGTCATTGCCATGAGGCTCTCTTGAAATGAGGCTCTCATGAATAATGAGTAGTCATAAATTTTGACTAGCATTACATGGCTAAAAGCGCTGGGATTTGAACATAAGTCATCTGCTCAGAGCAAAGAATTAGATATGGATTGTTTCGAGAAGCAAAGCAAGCTTACAGCGCAGCACATACCTCATGATGTAGATGATGTAAGCAGCAATCAGGTCAGTAAGATAAGGTCGTTAGATGAGCTGATGGCCTCGCGTTACTCATGTCGTGAGTTTGATCCTAAGCGTAAGGTCGACACTGCTATCCTTGAGAAGATTATTGCCTCAGGTAGCTTATCCCCATCAGCATGTAATCAGCAGCCTTACTTTTTCTTTGGAGTGGGCTTTAATGGGATGAGTAAGTTAAATGCTTTAAGGCCATGGTACGGTGCTAGTGCGATGATTTTAGCCTGTCGCGATGATCAAGAGAAGGGGTGGGTAAGGCCATCAGATCAAGAGCCGTTTGCCGACTTCGATTTAGGCCTTGCAATGATGCCTATGGCTCTTAAAGCTGAAGAGCTAGGGCTAGGTTCATGTTTTATTGCGTCCTTTAGTCCTAAGTACATGCGTAAAATTTTAGGCATTGATGAACGCTTTGAGCCACATGTTGCCTTAGTGCTAGGATACCCATTAATGGGCCCTTGCGAGAATCACTTTAAGCGCAAAGAGTCGATAAGTATGATTATTGATTAGACTCTAATGTTTCCATAGCCACATACAAAAAAGGCCCCGAAAATTTCGTGGCCTTTTTTGTTCATGCCTAGCAGCTAGGCTGCTATGTTGTAAGGCATTATGCGAGGTCGTTGTACTTTAAGAGTAACTCGCGTGAGAAGACGCGCTCACAGTAGTGGCAACGCATCATAACCTCATTGTCTTCCTTAAAGATACGGAAGCAAGGCTTAGCACCACGCTCAACGTGGGTGATGCAGTTGGAGTTAGGGCACTCAAAAGCACCTCTAATCTCAGAAGGCAGACGCAGATTGTACTTGTCTTGCACCTTGTAGTCCTTGATGGTGTTTACAGTAGCATCAGGGGCTAAGATAGCAAGCTGCTCAGTCTCTGCAGGGGAGAAGGTAACATCAGAAATCTTGATGATGTCCTTCATGCCCTTCTCTGAGGATGAGGAGCGCAGATTGAAACCTACGGTAATGTGGTTGTGCTTACCTAAGAAGTTAAATAAGCGCAGAATGTTCATTGCCTGACCAGGGGCGATGTGGTCAATAACAGTACCGTTAGAGATAGCCTCTACTAAGAGATGGTCGTTGGTGGTCTCGCTCATTTTAGATCTCCTTGTTTAAGACTAAGGCTAATAAGGCCTGACGGGCGTAGACACCGTTGGCTGCTTGCTGGAAGAAGTAGGCGTGTGGGGTCTCATCTACGTCTAAGGTAATTTCATCGATACGAGGGAGCGGGTGAAGAATCTTCATATTGCTCTTAGCCTCGGAGAGCATGCTCTTAGATAAGATGTACTTGGAGCGCAGGTTCTGGTACTCAGTCTCATCAAAACGCTCTTTTTGAACGCGGGTCATGTAGAGGATATCAACCTCAGGAATAACCTCTTCAATGGTTGGATGTACGGAGAACTTGACGTTATTCTTCTGCAGGTGCTTGAGAATGTAATCAGGCATTGCCAGAGACTCAGGGGAGACGAGGTAAATGTGTACGTTCTTGTACATGCATAATGCCTCGGCTAAGGAGTGAACGGTACGACCGTACTTTAAGTCACCTACGAAAGCGATCTTAAGATCATCCACCTTGCCTTGAGTTTCGTAGATGGTGAATAAGTCGAGCAGGGTCTGTGATGGATGCTGATTAGCACCGTCACCTGCATTGATCACTGGAACAGGGGAAAGATCTGCAGCAAGACGTGCAGCACCTTCCATTGGGTGACGCATTACTAAAGCGTCAGTGTAGGAGGTGATAATGCGAATTGAGTCTGATAAAGTCTCGCCCTTCTTGCCTAAAGAAGTGTTGGAGGCATCAGCAAAACCGATTACACGGCCACCTAAACGGTTGATAGCGGTTTCAAATGAAAGACGAGTTCTTGTAGAACCCTCAAAGAAAGTAACACCAACGAGCTTGCCCGCGAGAAGATCAGTGCGTGGGTTGTCCTTTAAAGTACGTGCAGTCTTTAAAACGAGCTCGATGTGATCACGGGTGAACTCAGAGATTGAGATGATATCTTTTTGGAAGAGGGGATTGGTCATGGAGATAGTTCCCTACTGTTGTCAGAGTTAACAGTTCGGAAACAGGCAAGGTGGGTTCTCAAGAACATCATTATGCGCTGTTCCTGAAAACCTCATTATACAGAAATAAAAGCGTTATCTCTATATCATTATTCAAACAAAGTGCTGCTTTTTGACTCCATAATATGTGGCTGCACCTTGAATTTAAGGGCTTTATATCTAGGCATAATGCCTGTGTAAAAAAATTGCTTAAGTATACCTGTCTGACTGGTAATTGGTCTTCTTACCAAGGTTATGTATGGTGAACTGCTCTAAGAGTGCTGCATGATACAAGAAAGCCAAGATGCGACCCTCAGTCAAGATGTAAATTATTTCGTCACAAGGCAAGCTTAAGTGAGCGGTTTTGTAGAGTTTTGATGGTGAGAATGCCGTCTATTATTAGCAAGTGATGGTAGCAAAGTTACATGTGCATAGGCTTTTCTCTGGCTTTTTAGTGGCTTTAATGCTGATATATATGCGCTTTTGCAAGAGTGTGGCTGAAAAGTTAGGAAAAAAGTTTTGAAAACGCTTTACAGCATTGGCAAAAATCGGCATAATACGCGCCATTGCAGGAGCATAGTTCTAATGGTAGAACAGCGGTCTCCAAAACCGACGGTTGAGGGTTCGAGTCCTTCTGCTCCTGCCATCAAGGCCCCTTTTTTGGGGTTTTTTTCGTTTTGGCTATACCAAAAATCAAGCGTCACGGCCTTGGCTTTGACCACAGTATTCTTAAGCGCAAGATTAGGCCACATAAAAGTCGCTTTTTCGTTAACGCGCTTACTAAGCTACTCTTGCTTAGCCCCATCCTCTTGGTATTGCCTCTCCAAAACAGCCAGTCTATTTCTAAACCGACCTTATAAGCCATATAGCTAACTGCGTTTATGCAGTCTTTTGCTATTGTGACTCCAAGACAGGCTGTTTTCGAGGATTGCTCTCCTTATTAAGTCAGCACTCCCCTTATCTTTCCCCTTTATTATCTAAGCACTTCTTGCTTGCACAATTTAAGCAATCATTACTAATTAAGCTCTGGTTTTGCAAATGTGAGCAATGCTTTTGCTTTAGTCGCATTGTTTGTGCATGATTAGTTACAATCAAGCTCGAATAAGACAACAAGATCGCTCTTTGGGGGATTGCATGAAGATTACTTATCTCTATCACAATGGCTTTTTAATTGAGCAGGATGAGTGCTACATCCTCTGTGACTACTTTCTTGATGGCTATGCATTGCCTTTTGATAAAAGAAAGAAGGGCGGTGTGGTTAGAGCCATTGGTTCTGAGGCTTGTGGCAATTTAGTGGAGCAAAATGAAGTACGTCCTATGGATGAGAGTATGAATATCTCTTATCCAGACACTGCTCCTGGTGTAATGGCTCAGCTGATGATCTATTTAGATAAGCCTCTGTACATCCTCTCAACCCACTTCCATAAAGATCATTTCCTGCCATTCATCTTAAACTTCTTTGCCTATGCGCAAAAACGCCGTGAACAAGACAAAGAGTATCCTGAGGTCAAGCTGGTTTTCTCATCGGACATTAAAAAGTATCGCCGCAAGTTTGTCGCTCCTTACTTAGAGCACATTACTTTCCTTGCAAAAGGCGATGTATATGAAGATGAGACCCTTAAAATCACCGCGTTAGGCTCAACTGATGTGGGTGTTTCTTTTGCAATTGAGTCTTTATCCTCAGGTAAGTCTATCTACCATGGTGGCGACTTTAACTACTGGCATTGGATGTGTGAAAGCACCGACTCTGAGATCAAAGAGGCTCACGAGTTCTTCTTAAAAGAGCTTGCTTTTATCAAGGAGCGCTTTGACTCTTTTGATATTGTCATGATCGATTGCGATCCTCGCATGGTGAAAGACTATTTGGCAGGAGCCTCAGAGCTCTATGAGAATGTTCCATTCTCCATGCTCATTCCTATGCACGTGTGGGAAATGGGAGATAAAACTGAGGACGCTTTAAGATGCGATGCGCTATTTTCTAAGATGAACCTTAAAAAGGGTAACGAGTGCGACACTCCACAAAGCGCCATTACTTTAGTTAGCCCACAAAGCCCTCTAAGCGACAAGCACATTTGGCTCCCTGTCTATGCAGGCGACTATTGCTATGTGAATGCATAAGATCATAAGCATTTTGCTGCAAATGCACAGGCTCATGGCCAAAGCAGTTAAGCTTTGAGCATAGCGACTCTTAAGAGCTAGGAGCCATAGATTCAAACATGTACTTCTGGGGGCCCCTTTGCGATCGATTTTGTCTCTTTAGTACGCTGTGATAGATGGTTTCTAAGTTAAAATAGCTAAGTACTCTTTAGTGTCTCAGTTTGAGGTTCTCATGAAAATCACTGCCCATTTTGATCACTTCAATATCAACGTTACTAATTTAGAGCGCTCTATTGCATTCTACAAAGAGGCTTTAGGCCTAGTCGAAGTGCGTCGTAAGGAAGCTGCTGATGGCTCTTACATTCTCGTTTACTTAGGTGACAACACCACTCCTTTCTCTTTAGAGTTAACCTGGCTGCGTGATCACACCAATCCATACGAGCTTGGTGACAACGAGAGTCACATGTGCCTGCGTGTCAAAGAGGACTACGACGAGGTTAGAGCTTTCCACAAGCAAATGGGCTGCGTTTGCTACGAGAACGAGGTCATGGGCCTTTACTTTATTCACGATCCAGATGATTACTGGATTGAGATTCTGCCAGTTAAGAAGGACAAATAATTAAGCTCTCTTAGCTACTTAAGCGATGCGCCACCATGATCTTGGTTATGCATCGCTCTATAGGCTATTATGTGGCCATGGGGCTCATCGTAAGATGGGCTTTTGTTTTCTTGGTAGTTATAGTGTCTAAAGGACGAGTATGCATCAATCCAAAGTAGTCTGGAGAGCCAATCCAGATATATCTTTTCCTTATGCTCAGCAGTCTGATGAGGCTGACACTATCAAGGCAAATGGAGTAGCTCAGGATTTAAGCTCTGGCATATCTAACGAGTCAGCTGTCCCATTGCAAGAGCAAGCCGTAGCACAAGACAATGCAGCACAAGGTGCTGAGCTATCAGCTGCTCAAGCTGCAGCACAAGCTCAAGCTCAAGAAAATATGGCTCGCAATGCTGCCATTGTGAGAGAGACCTTTGCAGCCTTAAAAAGCTCTTTATTAAGTGAGCAAACCCTCTCTGATCGCACTCATTCGCAATTAGAAAGCGAGATTACTGATAACGAGCGCCTAGCTAACGACGCCCGCGCCGAACAGTTTGCTACAGAACAGCAGCTTGCAGCCTACGCTCAAGAGCAATCTCGCGCCGCTCAAGCCCAAGCTCAGCCACAAACTCTGGCCCAGCCCCAGGCCCACGCACAATCACAGGCCCAGGCACAAGCACCATCTCAAGGGTACCCTGGACAAGTTGCGCCGCCGTACGCGCCAAACCAAGCTCCTGGACATTCTTACAATCAAGCGCCAAATCAGGCGTACAATCAGGCCTCCAGCCAAGGCTTTGGTAGCCAGGCTCCAAATCAAATGGGCTATGTGCCTAATCAATCTTGGCAAGCACCTGTACAAGGTCAGATGCAGATGGCTCCTGCAGCTATGCAAGCAGCGCCTGCGGCTCCAGCTCGTGTAGCAGCGCAAAGTGCTCCTGTTGGTGGTGCGCCAAGTCGACCTGATGCTGATGTTTATGTACAGCCAGACAGTTCAATTACTTATTTAGAGAATATGATGCGCTTCTTAAACTCCAAGGGTTTAAGAGTAGCGACATATCATCCAGCATGGCAGTATCAGCCTAATGACATTATCTTGATGCCATATGCTCCATACCCAATGCCAAGCAATCGTACTTTTGTCATGACCAATGATAAAAAGGCAGTGTGGAACTTCTTAAAAAGTGAGTTTGCCTCACGCGGCATCGCTCTTTAACGAATACTGTTGGTATTAAGCCGTCTTACTTATTTTCAAGTAGTAAGCGCAACGAGGTTTAGAAAAGATTTATGGGTTCAAGACGACATGCAATGCATGAGAAGCTGAGTATTGAGCTTATTGACAAGCCAACCCCTGAGATCTTGCATACTTTGCATGAGATTGATGTAAGTGCGCATTCAGATCCATGGTCTTATGACTCGCTTGAGGCCTGTTTTACTGATAATACTCGTTGCTTTGGTTTGTTCATCAATCGTGAGCTTGTCGGTTTTTCTATCATCAGTTTAGTCTGTGATGAGTCAGAGCTTTATACCATTGGCATTAAAAGACAGTATCAAGGCTTAGGCTTTGGTCATAAACTCTTACGCTATACCTTAGAACAATGCGTAGCCGAGGGAGCTTTAACATGCTACCTTGAAGTCCGTGTCTCTAATGAAGTGGCTAAGTACCTTTACGACCTCTATGGCTTTACCATTACAGGTACTCGTAAGAAGTACTATGCAGCTACTTCCAAGCATCCTGCGGAGGATGCTTACACTATGGCTTGCGATTTAAGCATCTACAAAGATGGTAGCTTAAAGTTCGATGAATCAGGCAAGCCGATACTAAGTTCTTTTGGCGTATAAAGAGGCCTACACAATATCTTTATTACAGCAAAAAGCCCCATCTATTGATGGGGCTTTTTGCTAGTGCCAAGGCTTTATTATAGGTAGAGCAAATTGTGGTGGCTTTTAGCTATTAGTAAGCTCGTTACCTAAGTTCTCTTCTAGTGTACTTGCTAGCTTGTCACTGATATCTACTCTATTAACCTCCGCATTGAGCTTGTTTAGGTCAAGCTTATTGTGAATAGCCTTATTTCCCATGTCTATAGACGGTGCTTTAAATCTATTTTGGCTTGGTCCAAAGTGCAGGGCCTCACGCAGTGGCTTAAACTCCATAACTCTCTGATGGGTGCCAAATGGGTCTGAGCTTGAGAGCTTTAAAGACGGTGGCAGCGGATTAAATGGCTTAAATTCCTTGTTGATGCCATAGTCTTGGTGCTTGTGATTAGCTGGATCGGCCGCAGCCTTTTGCTTTTCAAGCTGAGCTTTTTGGCTTGCCAAGATCGCACGAGCGGCTGTTTTTACAAGCGCTGGTTTATCTTCAAGAGCCTTGCTTAAAGGAATGGCCTCTAACTCTTGAGCTCTCTTTTCAGACTCTGAAATCTTAGGTGGTTGAGTTTTAGCAATGAGATCGTTTTTGTAATCTTCAAGGCTCTTGTCGAGATCACGATATAAGTACACATGTTCAGTGTACTTTGGTCCTAGGTTAATGTCGTTATTTAGGTAGCTCAGATAGGACTGATGAGTTGCACCTGCACCATCAGCACTGCTCTTACTCAGGTACGACTGCAGCTCAACTTCGCTAGCCGTGCTTTGTGCCGACTGCAGCTCGTTATCAGTGGTATTGCTCTGAGCTGACTGTAGCTCGTTATCAGCGGTATTTACCTGGGCGGACTGCAGCTGTTGAGCTTTAAGCGCCTTGGCCTGTTCTTCTTGTTCAAGAATTTGCATCAGCTCGATCGTTTGTGGGTAGATTACGTTCCTAAGGTTTGCAGGAGCCTTAGTTAAAACAGGTAGCAAGATGACAAACAGCAAGGCAAAAACAATGAGCAAGTACATAAGACCATTCTTTTGAGCCTCTTCAGTAAGAGCTGGAGAGTCTAAGAGATCATCTCTGAACTTGTCGACACGATTAAACTCGATACGACCGTAGTTCTCCTCAGTCTTGGTGGGCACTATACTTGGACAGCACTCGTTAAGAAGAATGTTGCGCACCATGACACGATCAGGGTTGTCGTTGGCAAAGAGAAATTCCCAAGTCTCTGGTGGGTGGTTCCAATAGGTTGAGTAGATGTCTGTATTAGACTGATCGATCACTTTCTTGTTGAAGATTGTCTTTAACATAAGACAGTTCCTTGTTAATACAACGCCTCATAGGCATTGCTTTAATAACTTGAGGTAGTAGAGCTTCAAGTATTTTTAGGTTTTGTTCTTGTTGATGGATTGGCCAAAGATGCTTATTCAAGTTGATTGGCAAACCTGCTTTTGCTCAGCTCAATAAGCAGTTTGGACATAACCTCGGTAAGTTTGTTGGCCTCTTCTAATGAGGCAAAGTGCTTAAAGAGATGGTAGTCGTCTTGCGTCTCGATGCCGATGGCATACAACTCAATGTTTTGCTGCTCTAATGACTCAATAGCGTGTTTGGTGCGATCCACATCATCAGGCGCACCGTCAGTAATCATGATGATGATCTTGCGGTCAGCTGTTTGATTGTTGAGCTGACGCATGGCTGTATAGATAGCGTCATCCATTGGTGTACTGCCATGAGGCTCTTGCAAAAAGTCACGTGCTTTAGTTAAGAGGCGCTCATTGCTATGTAAGGCTGTGAAGGTGGAGCTATTTTCAATAAAGCCTGGAAAGAAGCTGCATGCGATTAAGACACCATCAATGCCGTACAGGGCAGAGGCAATGGACAACGCTGCTTTACAAGCGTGATAGCAACGAGTGGCATAAGGCATCTGCTCTTTTGGTACTGGCTTAGATACGTGACACATTGAGCCTGAGATATCCACAAGTATGTGAATAGAGGTATTAAAGTCCTCGCTGATAAAGCGCTTTTTGAAGATGCGATCTTCACCAATCTTGATGAACTGAGCACGCAGTGGATCAATCTCGCGTCCCTTTGGATTACGACCACGCATTTTCGATACGGCAGCGGTAACCTTTTGACGTAGAACTCGTCTTAAGAACTGATTTTCTGTGTTGGCCTCCTTTAAAAAGCGTTGAATCATCTTCTCATCAGGGATGAAGGTTCTTGCATTAGAGTCAATTTCATCACCGCGCTTTAAAGGTTTATCTGGCATGATGGTGATGCCACCGACGCCACGATATGGGTCGACGTTCTGTTCTTTGGCTAGTGCATCGATAACGCTTGAGACATTGTTTTGGGCCTCAAGGCCAAGATCAAATTGGCCATTGGCGTACAAATACTCTCTAAGCGCATCGCAATATGTGTTTTCTAAACGTGGATCGCGGATATGCTCATCTAAGATCTCAATGTTTTTGCTAGCATCGTTGCTCTTGCCCTCTTCCTCGTTAAGATCGCGAGGAGTGCAGGCAACCGTGTTAATAAGGCCCTCGTAGAGCTCTAGTGGCTCGTACATCTGCAATGCCTCGTCAGCATTGACAGTAAAGGCCTTACTCTCCTCATCGCTAGGCTCTAAAGAGGAGTCTTGTTGGCCAATACCATAGGTTCCCGCAACAACTTTGCTTAGCTGCTGATCATCACGTACGCGGTAGTCGATAAAGGCCTTGGTGCAGTCGTGGTTAAACAATAGATGTCTGCCAAGACGGACAGGTTCTGATAAAAACGAATAGCCTTCGCTCTCATCAAGCGGTATGGAGATCTCGTGGGTGTCTGGATCGTACTTGGCTCTAGTGGGCTGATTGCTCTCAAGGGCTTGCTGAATACCCTCTTTACTTGGCGCAATGCCCATGGCTTTAGCGCGTCTTTTGACAAGATTGATGGAGGTTTTGTCACTAGGATCGCGCATGGCATAGAGCATAGTGCGTAAGGAGCGGACATTACTATCGCGGCGTTCAATTTGATCGCTTACATCCTTAAGACGATTATTTAAGAGCCTGTAGTGATCTTCACCGACGCACAGCGGTATATCTTGACGCTTTTCAAAAGACAGATAGAGCTTTTTGACCGCCATGATAAGGTCGATATCACGTTTGAGTACGCACACTTTAGCGTCACGATCAACGCAATAGGCATCAGGATTTAAAGGTGGATCGAGGTTAAGGTTTAAGTCACTTAACAGTCCGTATTCCTTTAAGATCGCTGCTTTGCGCTGATACTTAAGCTTGCGACGCTCGTTATCGAGCATAAAGCGTATTTTTAAAATCAACTCTGGTGACTGACGGACAATGAGCTTGCGATTGTCTGAACGCAGCTTTAACAGCAAGATTTCATTGTTATCTTGTAAATACTGCACTACAGGATAGGCAGGTATATCTTGATAGCGTTTGCATTGAGCTTCATTGGAGTTCAGATCATCAGGCAAGAGACCAGAGAGTTGTTTAGTGGCGCGAGTTACAGCTTCAGCGCACTCTTGTAAAGTTGTAAAGTGACAGACTATCTTCTCTTGCAGTAGGCGTACAGCCTTAAGCGCATCTTGCTGCTTGAGGCTGAGGCGACGCAATGGAGATGATAAGAGATTAGGCAGATTGCGAATACACAGCCAAGGTATGATCGGAATGAACTCGCATGGATTAGCCCAAGCATCGGCGATGATACGTGTGCTTAGGGCAAAGGATGGCAAGGCTACTCCGTTGAACATTTGGCTAGGCACCTCTTCTTCAACAAAGGCTTGAGAAAAAGGTCTAGTAAAATCACTGTCTAAGAAGCTATCGACACTCCAGCGGTGAACCATGCCAAGACGCTGAGTGCTCAGCTCGCTATCATTGTCACGAGCCATTTGCGCAATTTGACTCTGTTTGTTGATGAGATTGGCTCTAAACGACTCAAGATCGCTATACTTGCCGCAATAACGGGTCAGGCGACGATCGTATAAACAATCGCTATCCCCGCTCATCATTAAACTATCACGGTCCTTATCGTCCTTAGACTCATCGGAGCTATCCTGATTAGAAGATGAGCCCTCACCACCAGTCTTAGATGCAGCGCCACCACTTACATGTGATGATCCCGCAGCCGCGAATTTTGCTTCGGCAAACTCACTCTTTATCTTGCTTGCACAACCAGCAACTAAGCCGTCGGTATTGGCAGCGCCATCATCAGAGAAAGTAGGGGTCGCAACATTAGCCACTTTGGTGTCAGCACTGCTGCCACTGCTTGGAGCGGTGTAGATATTTTTAGGCTCAACGTAATGATTGAGGGCCTCGTAAATATCTAAGTTTTTCATTTCCTGATTACGCCCTGAGCGCATAAATGCTTTGGCACAAGGAACTCCCTTGCAATCATCATCATCATCGGCGCAAGCAGCCTGAACTTCCATATCTGCCTGAGATTCCAGGTGCTCTTGCTGTACCCTGGCGATCTTAACCATGGCATTGGTTGCGTCGACAGTAATGCCACTATCGGTATCAGAGCCAACAGCACTGCTATCTGCGCCATCGGTAAGCTCATGAAAGCAGCTAGAGTCGATGTCATGGGTGAGGGTAGTGGCACTTGGAGTAAGTGGGCCCATTTTGCAGTGCTCGGAGCGGGTTTTAGCGCTTAGAGATCCTTCATCTAAAGGCAGATCATGAATGAGCGACATCTGCTCTGGGGCATGAGCGCCATTGCTTAGAACCTCGTGATCGCTGCTGTTTAGGTGCTCATGGTCGTCTTTAAAAGCATCGAATTTGGAGCCATGTGGATTAGAAAAGCTTGTCTCAAGCGCATCTAATTGTTCAAAAAGAGAATGTGCGTGCATAGATCACCTCACTAAAACTCGTTGTCCATAAAGCGCTCAAAGTGCTTTAAGTGTGCAGAACCGCCTAAGGACTCGTCGGCATAGGCTTTGGCCTCCTTGATAAGATCTGCAGGCAGGAGGTCAGATGGCTTTAAGACGAGACGACTAAAGAGGTCTAGTGGTTTTGGACATAAGAATGTTGGGTAGCACTCTTTCATGAGCTGTTTGACCGTATACGGCAGACCATGCTTTTGGGCAAAAGGCTTTATCTTGTGCACCTTGCTCATGAATGGACTTGGGCATAAAACTGGGTAGTCGAACTTTTGCCCGTATAAAGCTGCAGTAGCAATACAGTTAGCTTGATCGAAAGCTGAGGTCAGGTTGTAGCGTATGGCAAAGCGTCTAAAGTCTGGGACAAAGAAAGTCTGGCCACAAAACATTGAGTCGATGCGCTTAGCTAGCTCATAGACCTGCTCGGTGTTCTCAAGCTTGGGGCAACTTTCGTACAAGAGTGACTTAAGCTCATCAAGACCTTGAGGGTTGATTAAGCAACTGAGCTCTTGATAGCTAAGACGGCTCATCAGGGCAGCGTCGCGATACTGATTAACGATGCTCTGAGAGGTATACATGATGTAGTTGAAAAGTAACTGCAGCTTAGGCATGGAGCTAGTTCTCTTAAAGTCCATTAGCTGAGTCTTGTAAAGGCTACGGTTAACGAGCTCTAGGTTGTCATAGACGCCGATGAAAGTACGGCTCATAAGTTTTTCGATGCGAGCATCTTCAAGGATGTTGACGAGCACGCGCAAACGGTCGTCATTAGAGATCTTGTTTAAGACCTTGTAGTCACTAAAACGAATGTGGCCAGCCTCATGAGCTACGAAGCCAAAAAGCACTCGTTCTAGTTCTTGAGAGCTAACATCGAGCTTTGGAACAGTGATGGAATGACCATCAGAGTAGGCGCTACAGCCTTGAATGTTGATAAAAACATTGTAACGATCGGCATAGACCTTAGCTAAGTAAGGTAGAGCTTTGATTTGTTGAGCATCACGCATAAGGTGTACTCCTCCCATGATCAATTATTCCTATTGAGCAAACTAGGGCGTACTTTGTCATGGAGCTGTATATGTATGCTTAAAGCTGCACCACAGGCATTGAGAATCTAAGGTGAGCGCATACATAAACAAATGGTTAGGCCATTAAATAGAAGCTTTGGCCAGCACCGATAATGATACTTTTGAGCTAAAGGAAAACTTGCTAAAGTGCAAACAAAATGTTTTTTCCTGAAATAAATGCGGTTTTTGATGTTTTTTAAGTGCTTAAAGGGGCTATTACAAACTTTATTTATATGAAAAATACTTTGTGCAAAATGATGATATAGAAGTGGCCTAGGCAAAAATCTGCTTATCTAAAAGATGATGCATGCCCATAACAGCAATTTGCCTTTTTAGCAAAAGGGAGGCAGATGAGATTTTTATTTGGCCATCATGGTGCTGCTCATGAGTATTGATGGGAGTGTTAGTGAACTAATTATGCTAGAATCACGTACACATTAGGGCGTAAAGAACATGACTTAAACCTAGGTAAAGATTCTAGGTTTGCGGTATATGAAGATTACGTAAGGCATAGATCTTTGCAGTTGGAATAGTGCCTGCAATGAGCGACGGTAAGCATTCATTAAAACGTTTTTCCTACAAAGAGCAGGTGTCCCGTTCAATTACCTGGGGCCACTACTTTATCTTTGTAAACATGCTCCTTTCATGTCTGTTAGGACTTAGCTACGTCTATGCAGCTCCTCCAGCCACAGACTTTTTGAGCTTTGTCTACCTTGTAGTTACCTCTCTTGGCCATATGAGCTTTTTGGCTGTGGTCTTCTACATGGTCTTGCTCTTCCCGCTAGCTTTTATTGGTAATTTCCGCTACTACCGTGTTATTGCTGTAATCCTTGCGGTAATTGGACATACTGCGCTCTTGTTTGATATCAAGATCTACTTAGCGGTTAAAGTCCACCTGAGTATGACGGCACTTAACCTCATCGTCCGTGAGCTTGATTTCAGTACCGGCCTTAACTACAACTTCTTATTCATTGCTGTGCCTATAGTGATTGGCCTTGAATTATTCTTTGCCAAAATCACTACACACTCACTCTACCGCGATCATCATCCGTATGCGGTCAGAAGCATTTTAATTACCCTCATCTCCTGCTTTATTTGCTCGCATATTCTGCATATTTGGGCTGATGCTACTAAGTATGAGCGTATTACTTTGTTACGCTCCTCATTCCCGGTGCATTACCCAATGACAGCGCGCTCATTTTTAAGCTCGCATGGTTGGCTTAATAACGAAGTGTTCGATGCTAATGCTGCAGCTAATATTGCCGATTACATGGAGTATCCTTTAGGCAAGATCACTGTTGATGAAGAGCAAAAGCCTAAGAATGTCATCACCATTAGCCTCAATGGTCTTTCATATAACGATTTAACCCAAGAGAACAGTAAGAATCTCATGGACTTTAAGTCCTATGCACAGAGCTTTGAAAACCACTACTTGCTCTATAAAAATGAGATCGACAATGTTTACTCTATGAACTTCGGTCTGCCTTTGCAGTACCGTCGTGCCTTGTATTCAGGCAATATCCTGCCAGTACCATTCGATACCATGTACCGCCAGGATTACGTTCGTCGTTTAATTCTTTCTGATGCGTCCTTTAGCGATCCTAATTTGATTGCTAATAAGCGTCATTACTACTCATCCTTGCTTGAGGCATCAGCCTTAGCTCCTTCACAGATGAGTCATGCTTCTAATGTACGCGAGATGTTTATTGAGGCCTTCCGTCAGATCTCTTTATACAACTCTTTTGACAAGCGTCCATATGAGCTCACTTTAGTGATTAATGACTTACGTGACTTTAAGGAACAAGCTGCAGCAAGAGCCCAATTTGCTAAGAATTATAAGGCAGGAGCTAGCAATAACTCTGATTTACAGTCGCTGAGCACAGATAAGAATAGTGTGACCATCTTTGAGGATGATGCAACCTTGCCACTCATTGCAGCCGAGCTGCCTGATGACGAGAGTGAAGAGCAAAGAGCTAATGTTAATGCTATGGCACAAGCTCGTGCACAAGAGTTTGCTTCCATCATCAACTCCTCTGCTAAGGCTTTAATCGATAAGGAGAAGGACGTGCAATCCTCTGGAGAGGATGATCCTATGGTGGCTGCACGCTTGATGTATGAAAGCTCCTTACACCATGTAGATGCTCTCTTTGCTGTCTTCTTACGTGAGTTGTCATTAGCTGGATTACTCAAAGACACTATGATCATTGTGACCGCTTGCGAGGGCAATCAAATGCTCAAGCCAAGCTCAGAGGTCTTTGATCGTGGCGTACAGCATGTGCCGCTCATGATCTTATGGGCTGATCGCGAGAAGCAAAATACCGCCGTACAAGCTTTAACTTCTCATCAAGATATTTGCGCAACTTATGGCGCAACAGCAGTTAATATCACCACTCCAGAGGGTAACTACACCTTAGGTCGTAACTTAAATAGTGGAGCAGGTCATCGCATCTTGATCTCTGATAGTGGCGATAGCCTGATTCTAATTGGCGATAAGCACAATACCGTCTTCTCAAGTGATGGCTCATCATTTGTTGAGCGCGATGGTCGCATCTTGCAAGCTCGACCAGAGCTTGAAAGCCTGATTGAATCCTCTCGTGATTTAAATCGTTTTGTGCGCTAAAACGCCCACCCCATACATGGGCAGCTACACTATCAAGCTGCCCTTGCACACACTCATCTAACGCAGCAAAGCTGCAGTTAAGCACCACATAGTTAGTCGCCACGTAGTTAAGCACCACATAGTTAGTCGCAGACTTTGCTAGCGCACAGCAAAAATGCATGCTCCCATGCCAGAGCTCATCATCCATGCAAAGGCTGTATATTCCAAGCATGGCCGCATAATCGAGGCATGGCCGCATAATCCATGTATGACAGCCTAATCTAGGTATGGCAGCATAAACGAGGCATAGCCGCATAATCGAAGCTATATCCCATCTGCAAGCTGGTGGTGATCTAAAATAGCCAGTTACAAGTGCCAATCATGGCTATCATGGGCAGCTAAGAGGCTAGGCACTAATACATTTATCCTAGGCGTTTAGTATCAAACAGAGTAAGTCTTATGGTCGAATCTAAACACATTAGAAGTTCAAGGACATCTTTGGATGATGCAACACGCAATAAGATTATTGAGCTTATTGAAGCTAACTTAAGCCCAGCGCAAATTTCTCGAGAGCTTGGCATTAGTGAAAAGAGTGCCCTGAGATTTGTGCGCTTTAAGGACATTCATGGTCTCGATGAGTTAAAACGCTTGCCAAGTCTTACTGAAGATCTCAAGCTTACCCCACGCAAGCTAGCCTCCATAGTTGAGTTTTCTCATGCCTATAACATGCCTCAGTACATGCTTGAGCTTATCTTTAAAACGCGTAGCTCTTTGCTAGGCGATTGTATTGAGATTCGCAAGTTAATTGGTCATGCGCTCATGGATAGTCCAAAAGTTGCCAAACTTCCTGAGAGCGTGAACTTAAAGTATCTTGAGGAGTATGTAAAAGCGCACAATGGTGGTCAGTCGCTTGCTCAGCTCCATAAAGCATATTGCGCTCAGCTTGAACTAACTGAGGCAAACGTAAGCTATTTGAATATCAAAGAGGTATCTGACTTTAGACGCTATACCCGTGTCAGTAAGGATGATATTGCCAAGTTCGTCTTAAAGTATCGCTCTGAGGGTTATTCCAACGCCAAGATCGCCGCGCTCATTGGCCAAACGGCTCATACTGTAGCTCGCTATCTCAACTTTATTGATCTACACGGCTTTGATGAGGCAATGCGTTGTACAAACTTAATCGATCCTCAGCCACTCTCTAAATACGATCGTGCCTGTGTAGTTGAGTTCATGATCGCGTATAACTACCCCTTAGATGCAGCAGCAGTATTGTTTAAGGCCGATAAGAAACAGCTTGAGACTACTTATCAGCAACGCCTTACAGCTAAAGTACCGCTAAATGGAGCGATCATCGCGCGTATTCCTGATAGTGCCAATATGCACGTGGTGAACAACCTTATTCTTAAGTACAACCCAGATCTGAGCCTAAGCGAACTTAAAGAGCGCTATGAGCAAGCAGTCAACGCTGCATGCACCAATGCAGAGGCCACTGAGCTTAGAGACTCACTTTCAGGCAAGTACGATGAAAAAGCAAAGCTCAGCTACAAGCAAGCACAACAATCTAAGCTCCAAGCAAGCCTTAACAGTGCCAAAAGCAAGCTTGAGTTAATGAGCAAGCTTACAAAAATGGAAGCTGCAGTCGCGTCGGATAAGTCGCAAGAGGGATTTAATGATGCTTCCCATGATGCTCATAGCGCTCAGTTAGTGTCGCTACTTGAGCTTGTCACGAGCCTTGATGAGGGTATGGCAGTATCCGAGTACTTAAGCAAGAGTGATAAAAGCGTCGGTAGGCCACCAAAGGTGAATGTCTTTGATCAAGACTTTAAAAAACTGCCAGAGAAAGTGCAGCTGTTAAATTACTCTCGCTTTGTTGAGGACATGCGCAGCTTAATGGAGGGCGCTAAGGCAAGGATCGACCTTGAAAGAAAGTTAAGTGCTATGGATGCCTATACTAAAGAGTGCACGCACATGGCGATGCGATTTGAGAGCTATCAGAGCTTGATTGATAAGCAACCTAAGCTTAAACGGGCGCTGCTACAAAGAGCCTTAGGCCTTAGCCAAGACAAAATCAATTATTACACTAAGCACACTCAAGATGAGCATATGACACGTTCTTTGCGTACGCAGCTTGTCTCTAATTACGTTGTGCAGCTGTATCAGGAGTTTGAGGGTAAGCTTACGCTCAAGGGCATAGTGCAATTACTCAAGTCGCGTCACCATATCGGGATTAGCATAAATAAACTTAAAACTATCCTGCAGGCACTAGATCTGAGATTGCTTGAAGGTGATGACCATCAAGATCGCCTCTAGAAGCTAGGGCAATACAGGCTGCAAGCGCTTGAAGATGGTAGCTCAAAAGAAAGATTAGTTGAGGGCGAGATCAGCAAGCTGCCTCTATAAGATTGGCTCAAAAGAAAGCCTAGGTTAGAGTGAAAAGAAAGTTTAGCGGTAAGAGATGGCGCAAAAGAAAGCTTTAGGCGGTGGGGAGAAAAGGAGATGCGGCTAAATCCATAACCGCATCAGGCACTAGTTTGCTCAAATAATTATTTAGAATGAGGTGCTTGCTTCATCGTCATCTGCAAGATCAGTAGCACTCTCTTGAGGCTTGGCGCTAGCTAGGTTGCTCTGTACGCCTAAGGTGCTCATATCGCTTGCTGTGGCAATGGCGCTCTTTTGATCGGTTGGGTCGTTAAGTTTGTCATTTAACAACTCCATGTAGCGTGACTTAAGCTCTGGTTTTGAAGAGATCATGGCTGAGGTGATGGTGTTCAGCATAATGAACTCATCGGCAGTAAAGGTAAGACCTTTGCCCATCTTCTTGTGATCTGGAGACCAAGGGCGGATATCGTACTTTGGTTTAGCCTCATTCCATGAAACTAAGTTGACCTCTTTGGTGTAGCCACTACGAGGATCTGTATGGAAAACACCATAGCTCTCGACGATGGTGAATTTTAGGCCATCATCTTGGCCTTGATTGGATCGATACTGATTGCCGCCTTCAAAACGACGGTTGTAGCGGAAATTGTTTTTGTAGTTAGAACCACCTTGTTCGTACTGGTCACCATTTGAACGGCGTGGTGCGTAGTTGCGCTCGTACTGGCCATTGGAACGACCGTACTGGCCGTTTTGATCGTATTGGCCATTGGAGCGACCATACTGGCCGTTTTGATCGTACTGACCGGAACCGCCATAAGAGCGGCCATAAGAGTTTTGCTCGCCATTATTTGGATGGTCATAGCCATCATCATCGTGTGCGTATTGTGACTGGTAATCAGAGCTGTAGAAGTTCTCTGCCATAACAAACCTGCCTTAATCAAAATGATCGTAGCTTCACGGCCAAGAAAAAAGGCGCAAATTATGACCATGAAGCTGCGGTCAGGTTCTAGTTTCATCTATCATCAGTTCTACACACTTCATGCTGGCTATTGCCTGTGTAGCTGGTGAGTTTGTCCGCGTGATTAGAGCCAATCTCATCTTGCGAGGACAGGTGCATCTTAGCGCAAACTTAAAAATCGCGATTTGTGATGGCGTTGGTAAAACAGTAGGTCTTGTGACAGACTTGGCAGCTTTGCAAATTCATAGTTTTGTGAGTTATTAAAATGGCTTAAATAGGCCAAAGTGTTCTTGTAAGATGCTTTAAACTTGCTTCATTTATGTGATCTTGATCACTTTTGATTGGTTTGGCATGCGCAAACACAATAAAAAGCGAGCTTCCTAGATGTAACAAGGCTTTGAGTGCATTTTTAGACAAAAAATGTTGCGCAACGTCACAAATTTTTGAGACAACCAAATAAATTTAAGGATTAAGCCAAAATATCGTTTTAAAGCCATTAAAAATCTAGCTTACAGATGTTTTATTCATTTATGTATGTATGAAAATGCTTGAGAAAGGCCATTTTTAAAATCGTCAAGACAAATGTTGTAAAAATGTCATTGCTAACTAACCATTGCCGATGATGTATCTTTTGAAACGGCTTATATATCAGGTTTTTGCAGACTTGCATTTATTAGCCAGAAGTAGTATTGCACAAGAAAATTTACGCTTAAAAAGATTGCCTGCACTCTCTTTTTAGTAGTGACTAAAGTTAAATCGTGGCCATAATTTAGGTGGCACCATAAGGCTAGGGGAGATTATTTTCAGTGCCGAGTGTTGCTAAAGTTTGGCTATCTGTGTGGCTTATCGAAGCCTAGGACTGTACAATAAGGCAGTTTTTCCAAAGGTATAGGTATAACAATGTACGTAACACAAGAAAATTTCCAGCAAGTTTTAGAAGGCTCAATGGAAAAGCCTGTCTTATGCTTTTTCTTTATGGAAGACGGTTCATGTGAACGCGCCAAGACTGCTGTAACAGCAGCTATCTCAGATACCAATGAGTACCTGACCTTAGCTATGTGCAATCTCAATGAGCCTGTGTTGCAGTATTTAGCCTCTCAATTAGGCCTGCGCGGTTTACCTGCTATTGCTGTGCTTGATAAGGGCAATCCAGCAGCCATTTTAGAAGGTGAGCAGCAGATCATTGATAACCTGCAAGAACTCATGAATCAGTTCATGCCAAGCGCTGGTGAGCTGTTAATGCGTCAGGCTCTGCAAGCTGAAGCAGCAGGTGACTTATCAGCCGCTGTTCTTGCTGCTGAGCAGGCATATCTTTCTGACAAGGAAAACCGCAGCTTTAAGTTCATCTATGCTCGTATGCTCATTGCTGCTAAGAACACTGCCAAGGCTCATGAGTTACTCGATGATGCTGGTCGTGAAGAGAAGTCCTCCCCAGAGTATCAGCAGTTAATTGCGGCTTTAACTTTAGCTGAGCAGGCACAAAACAGCCCAGCTTTAATGGAGTTAAAGGATAAGTTTGAAAAGGATCCTTCTGATGAGAACGCTGTAGCTTATGCTGTAGCACTTGCTGAGGCAGGTAAGAAGGAAGAGGCTTTAGAGATGCTCTTTACTAAGCTTAAAGAGGATCTTAACAAGGAAGAGGTTAAGAAGACCTTCCTTGATATTCTCAATACTATGAATGGCGATAAGGCACAAAGCCGTTACCGTCGTAAGCTGTACACTCTGATGTACTAAGAGCTAAAACTATTCAAACGATCTGGCACATGAAAAAGAAAACGGCATAAGTTTGCCTTGTTCTTATGCTATGTCTGATTGTTGAGATGTCGTATTACAAAAAAAAGCGCCTGTAAGATAGTCTATTACAGGCGCTTTTTTTTGTTCATGAAGAAGAAAGAATATTAGATACGATCCTTATCGTTAGACTTATCTGGCTCGGAAAAGTTCTTCTCAATATTCTTAATGCCTATCTCTCTTAAAGTAAGTACCGCTTCTTGTGCTGCATCCTCAGCTTTTTGCGGGTTGCCAAATTCATCATGTGGGTCGTTATTCGGCCAACCTGTAATCAGTGTTTTGACGAAAGTGGCCAGTGGAATAGCGAAGAACACTCCCCAAAAACCCCATAAATTACCAAAGATTAAAATGGCAGAGAGGATGGAGAAAGCATCTAAGTTCATTGCCTTAGAGAAGAGCATAGGGGTAAGTACGTTACTATCTAACAGCTGAATAACCGTGTAGATAACTAAAACCCATAAGAGCTCTGGGCTAAAGCCAAATTGGAATACAGCCACCATAACTACAGGCACTGCAATTACTACTGCACCTACATAAGGGATCACCACCGATAAGCCAACGCCTACGCCAAGCAAGAGCGCGTAGTTCATGCCCATGAGAATAAAGGCCACGCTATTAGCTGCAGCAATGATGACAATGTGCAGGATCTTGCCACGAATATAGCCTGAGATCTGGGCTTGCATGCTTGGCCAGAACTGACGCATCAGCTGCTGATTGTTTGGCAGAATGAAAGTCAGTGCACGCTTTTGTAGTTGTCTCTTGTTGTAGAGCATTAAGAAAGTAAAGATAGGCACAATGATGGCGTAAACGAGCCAAGTAAAGGCGTTTACAACTGATGGCATCAATTGTGTTCTCATTAAGTCAGCGATCTTATTGGTAGCTGCTACACGAATACGGCTGACATACTCCTCTAAAGTTGCAATTGTGAGCATGGATGGCATTGGCTCAGGTAAGTTGTTTAAGACTTCATTAAGCTCATGTGCCACACGAATATCAAAATCGTTAACAGTGAGGTTTATCTGTCCATCGCTACTAGTCACAGTGCCTAGAGAGTGCGTATTGTTAGCACCTTTGATGAACTTGATCTGATAGCCATCAGGATTAGTGTAGGTATGAGTGCTATTAGCTGCAGTGTTTTGGTGTGATTGAACTTCTGTTCCATGTGCACTTGCTTCATGCTTAGCGCCATCTTGCTCAGTATTGGAGATGTAAATGATGGTGGTATCAGGGGTTACCTGAGGAGTGCTATGCGCTGTATCCTCCTTGGCATTACTTACATCTTTGTTCTCGCTATTATTGCTCTCTTGCGAGGTATTAACTTGTGCATTTAGAGTGCTTTCATGTGCAGTTTGGGCAGGATCATCTGCCATGCTTTGAGCAGGATCATCTGCCATGCTTTGAGCAAGAGATTGGGTCTTGTCATCAACAGCATTCGTTTTATTTTCTGAGCCACTTAAGATGCTGCCAGTAAAGCTTTGCTGATCATATACAGCCTGTTTTTCAGGATCTACAGTGCTAAACGATACAATCGAGTTATAAAGCTCAGCACCCTGTTTAATCACATTAGGAGCTACTAACACGCATATGGTGATGAAGAAGGAGCTAAAGATGGTCATGACTATGCATGAACCGATCTTGCGTCCGATACCAAAGCGTCTTTTGAGTTTTTCAACTGGCCAGTCTAGACAGAATGCTAGACACAGAGCCACCACTAATGGGCCTACGAGCCACATAAAGTAGTAGACAGTGATAAATGTAGCTATGAGCACTACTGCAAATTCAATGGTGCCAGGCTGTGAGAAGTGTCGTTGATACCAATGCTTTAAGAGAGATAACATGCCGAGCTTTTGGCCTCTAGTTTTTCAACAACAATAGAGCTAGCGCATGGTTGTTGATAAATAGCCCTGATAGGCTGTGAAATGATAATTAATCTTAACAGGAACATAGTCTAGCGTAGCCATCTGATAAATCCTAGCTTTCTAATAACTCTAAGACAAAAAATTACTCATTTCGTTAAGCTTGTTAAGCCCCGACTCATATGCAATCTGACAATTGAGGCCAAGCGTAGACTTTTTTCAGGAGCACCAAGCCTTTAACTTATTTTTATTGCTCTTGCTTGATGCATGCTAAAGCTAAGCTAAGCATGTGTGGGTACAATGATGTGGTGTTTAACTATGACTTTGCGGTATGTTTTATTAGCACAGTTTAGTGACACCATGGTTATGTTCTCTAAAGTAGACTGGAAAAAACTTTTGGGCAGTGCGCATTCTGTTTTTTAAGCGGGATCATTTATAAGCTGATATTAGGATTTGCTTATGCAGCAACGTTATTTATCAGGCCGTAAAGGCATTTTAAGAAAGGCTGGACAAAGTCTGTCTGCTGCAGCACTTGTGGTGCTGTTATCAGGTGGAGCTTATAACGTGTCCTATGCCAACGAAAGCGAAATCCTGATTCCTCAGATCGGTACTGCTGGCGTAATGGGTATCTCCGTACAAAAAGAAATGGCCATTGGTGATTTCTTTATGCGTACTGCTCGTAGCAATATGAATGTGCTCGATGATCCGGTGATGAGCGAGTACGTGACCTCTCTTGGTAATCGTTTGCTTGCTCATGCAGATGGCGTGAACTTTCCATTTGAGTTTTTCATGGTAAGAAACAACACGCTCAATGCATCTGCATTCTTAGGCGGTAAAGTTGCAATCAACACTGGTTTGTTTAACTACGCTAAGACTGAAGATGAGTTTGCCTCGGTTATTGCCCACGAAATCTCCCACGTAACCCAAAGACATATTGCCCGCTTTGTCGAATTAGCTACTGCATCTTCACGCCTGTCAACAGCAGGTATCATCGGCGCGGTGGCCATGTCGATTATTAATCCTGCTTTCGGTGTGGCAGCCATGACTACGGCTGTGGGTGCACAAATGCAAAGCCGCATCAACTTCACTCGTGATAATGAGTATGAGGCTGATCGTGTAGGCATTAGTCTTATGTATAAGGCAGGACTCAATCCTAAGGGTACGGTTGACCTCTTTAGAACCATGCTCTCACAGCAAGGTAATATTAATCCAGCATTTACCTTACTTATCGATCACCCACTTAATGATATTCGTTTAGCTGAGGCGCAAAACCGTGTGACTCAATATGAGCGTCGTAACTATTCGCAAAATCCTGATTACGACATGGCAAGAGCACGTGTGGCAGTTAGATATAGTGGAGTATCAGGAGAGCAGCAATTAAAAACTCTTAAGCAAGCTCTCATGCAAAATGGCGAGCATAATTCAGCGGTCTATCAGAATTATGCCCTGTCTTTAGTTTGTTTGGAGCTCAAGCAATTAGATGAAGCACGATCATATTTGACTCATCTGCCATCTAAGTTACAAAACAACATCTTCGTGCTTGATGTAAAAACTGATATCGATCTTAAGGATGGTAATAGTGGCGCTGCTATTGAAAGACTGCAGCAGGCTTATCGCTACAAACCAAATAATCAGGCTGTAGTGATTAACTTAGCCTATGCCTATATAGAGAGTAAGCAGTTTGCCAAGGCTAAGAACATTTTAGATAAGTATCTACGTAACAAGCCAAATGATGCTTTGGCGGTCTCTTTAATTGAGAAGGCATATTCAGCACTTAATGATAAGTGTTCTGCAATGCAATCACGTGCCGAGCTCTATGCAATCAGTGGCGGCTATTCACAGGCTATTGGTATGTATAACCGTTCCTTACAAGAATGTAGCGATAGACTCACTCGTGAGCGCATTAAGGCACGTGTCTCTCAAATCGTGATACAGCGTTCTTTTGATGAAGAGCTCATTAAGGGCCTCTAAAGATGCAATGAGCATATAGCCGTACTACCTCGCAATGTATAGCGACATAATGAAAAACCCCGCAAATGCGGGGGTTTTCGTTTAGATGCTTAGTTTTGCGTCAAGGGCGTGTGCTTACATATCAGCGCCCTGAATAGCAGGGGTGCTACGGCTTGGTAAACCATCACCAACGCCCACCTCACTGTCTTTGCGTATGTTTGATGGATGAGCTGGACGGACTAAGTCAGGATTGATGCGGCTGTTTGGACGAACGTCAGTGGAAGTGCCAACAAAAGTATCGTTGCTTGGGCGCACTGATACATTCTTAACAAAGTCGAAAGTCCATGGGGCTAAGTACTTAAACTCACCAGAGCGACGCATAGTAGCAGCAAGGTTATCTGGCTCTGAGTTAGTAGCAACTTCAAAGACCAAAAGACCATTGTCAAAGCCGATCACACGAGTATCGCCGTCAAAACCATAAGTGATGAAGATATTTCTGATCTCTTTAATATCCTGCAAACTACGTACATTGGAAATACGCATACGTACATAGCCATCACCTGGGCCGATCATGTCGATATCTACATTGTTCTTAGATAAAGCGCTTGGCTCATTAGACTCAGTTTGATTGGATTGATAGGTCATTAAGGCGCGGGCGATGTCACCTGCACCTAAGGCTGCTACCTCATCCATCAGACCTGAAATGGCTGATTGCGCAATTAAAGTACCGTCTTTGTAAAAGAGGTTCCACTTGAAGGTCATGCCACTTTCATTAGGCACGGAACTAATTGCAGCAGCAATGAAGTAATCAGCACCATAGCGAGCTGAGGCTGCAGCTAACACATCATCACGATGATCTAATACTGTGTTGACCGATACCTTTTGGATCTCCTCGATATCTAAGACTGGGAAGATCATACGGTATTTATACTCAGGAGCAGCGCCTAAGATCGCAGAGGCAAATGGGCTTAAGTTTTGACCGCTCACGAGGCTCATATTAGTGCCACCGCTAGAACCATCTAAACCAGCCATCCATACTAAGATAGGGTTAGACAGACCGTTCCATGATGGAGTGCCCTTCTTTTTAATAATGCTCTGAGCCATAGGCACGCTAAAGCGCAGCACGAGGTTGCCATCAGCATCAGTGGTGAAGCTACGTAAGGCAGGAGCAACATCATCAATGGTGAGATTAGTTGAGCGGCCCATACCTAAGGTAAGGCTGCTCTCTAAGCTCTTGAAGCCTTCGACTACAGCAGCGTCAAAGTTAGTAAGCATAGTGACACTGACTTCTTGGATCTGATCATTTGGATTGCCAGTACCGCCATCTGCTGCCTTTTGCTCTTGAGCTTGGTTTTCAAAGGTAAAGCCAGGCTCAGCTGGAGTAAATGCACCCTGACCATTTGGGTTATTGGTTGCAGGATAAAGTTGATCATTTACCTGTGCGCGGTTGGAAATTTCGGTCTTGCTCTGAGTTTGCAGCTCCTCAGTAACAGTAGGGCCACCGCGAGTTGCTACAGGGACAGGGGCCTGAGCGTTAGCAGCAGGCGCATTGATGCTACCTTGAGGTGCTGCATTGCCAATAGTTGCATTTGCAGCAGGTGCAATCGCAGCCGCTGCCGAGGCAGCAGGTGCTGGAGCCGGAGCATTGGCAGCAGGTGCATTTGCATTCGGTGCTGCAGGTGCTACAGCAGGTGCATTGGCAGCAGGTGCTGGAGCCGCCATCGTTTGTGCCGGTGCACTAATCAGCGGTGCAGCAGCAGGAGCAGTGGCAGGAGCTAAAGTGGCAGGGGCAGCTGCAGGAGCCGCTGCTGGAGCTTTGGCCACAGGTGCATCGTCAGGAATATAAGGCTTAACTTGGCCGGCTACTGGGGCATTTTTCACTGTAGCACTTTTAACTGGGGCACTTTTAGCTTGAGCTGCAGCAGGTGGAGCACTGTTTACTTGTGTTGCAGCAGGCTTAGCGCTGTTTAATTGTTCAGGTGCTGTAGCTGCGTTTTGCGCTGCAGGTGTAGCAATATTAATGGTGTAGTTACGAGGCTGAACCTTAGTTTGTACAGCCTGCATACCTTGATCAGAGCTAATGGTGACATTGTTCTCAGCGGCATGTGCTATGGCGCAGACGTTGCCGAGCATGAGAGCTGCAGAACCTGCAAGCAGTGAAAACTTTTTGTTGAGCATTCAGATGCATCCTCTAAGTATCAGTGTGCCTGCTAAAGCAGACATGCCATGACTCATAAACAAGATCTTAGCCTGATTGTGAGTCTGTGTGATCTAAGATCTTAAAGATCAAGATCATTGTAGAGCGATTGTTACAGCTTAGATATAGCAAGATCTGTTCTAAGTGTATGTGTGATTAATGAAGTTAGTGATCTTAGCACATGCGCATAAGTGCATGGCGTGGTCTAAGTCACTATGATTAATTTTTCTGATCTATGGGACATGAGAATCCTAAGAAAAGATCTTAATGTCTTGGTACAGAAGATCCCAAAGAAAAGCCCCTTTAGGCATGGGTACATGCCTGTCAGTGGAAGATAAGATCTTATGGATCATAGATGAGATCGTTTCTAAGATCGTTAAAAGATCTCCTTAAGATCGCCTGAATAACTGATGTTTAAGGCAAAGATCGCCGCTAAAACAGCCATAAAAAGGCCTTAGAAAGGCATTTTTTAGCTAATCAGGATGAGAATGGGGCGATTTCCTGTATAATCAAGCATCCATTTGTTTTTGAGGTAACTGAGGCAAAAAATGGCTGAGAACTTAACCTACAAGGATGCTGGTGTTGATATCGATGCTGGTGAGGAACTGGTAGAGCGTATTAAGGGCCCTGTTAAGCGTACCACCCGTCCAGAAGTAATTGGCGGCTTAGGTGGCTTCGGTGCTTTAACTCGCATTCCTCAGGGCTACAAGGAGCCTGTGTTAGTTTCTGGCACTGACGGTGTTGGTACCAAGTTACGTCTGGCTATCGATCTTAAGCGTCATGATACTGTAGGCCGTGACCTCGTAGCTATGTGCGTTAACGATCTTATCGTTCAGGGTGCAGAGCCACTCTTATTCCTCGATTACTATGCAACTGGCAAGCTCGACGTAGACGTGGCTGCTTCTGTTGTAACCGGTATTGCTAATGGCTGTGAAATGGCAGGCTGCGCTTTAGTCGGCGGTGAGACTGCTGAAATGCCTGGCATGTATGAGACTGGTGACTACGACTTAGCTGGTTTTAGCGTAGGCGTAGTTGAGGCCTCCAAGATCATCGACGGCTCTAAGGTAAAATCTGGCGACACCATCGTTGCTATCTCTTCAAGTGGTCCACACTCTAATGGCTACTCTTTAATCCGTCACATCTTAAAGCTTGCAAACGTAAACCCAGATGCAGATAAGCTCCCATCAGGTCAGTCAGTTGCTGATGCTGTTATGGCTCCTACCCGCATCTATGTAAAGCCTCTGCTCAACCTCATTAAGAATGTTGATGTTCACGCAATGGCTCACATCACTGGCGGCGGCTTCTGGGAGAACATCCCACGCGTTCTGCCAGATAACACTGTTGCTACTATCGATGCTGCAACTTGGCAGTGGCCTGAGATCTTCGACTTCTTAAAGGCTAAGGGCAATGTTTCAACCTACGAAATGTATCGCACCTTTAACTGCGGTGTAGGTATGCTTGTGATCGTAGATGCTGCTGATGCTGATAAGACTGTAGAGCTTCTTAACGCTGCTGGTGAGAAGGCATGGGTTGCTGGTCAAATTACCACACGTGCTAATGCAGATGATAAGCAGGTTGAAATTCTCAACATGCAGGCTTAAGCTATACACATAAAGCACACTCTTGCCAGGAGGTGTGCACGAATAGGCTTTACTCGCTTTGAACGGCGGTAAAGCCTTTTTTATGCCCTTTTCATAGCATTTGCCCTATCAGCTCCCCTCTTCTAGTCGATAAATATCCCCTCTAAAGGCGCAACTAAGCCATTTTTCAATAAGCGAATAGCCGCGTTGGTATATTTACTTTCCTAATTTTAAAAATCCCATAAATAAGCGTTTTTTATATTTTTACGGGTAACAAGTAGTCATCTTGAGGCAGCTGACTTCAATTGACCTCAGTGCTCTTTAAATTGCTCTAAAAAGTGCATTAATCGCTCGAAAATCATCTTAAAATGTAAGCATAAATGTGCATATATTAAATTACTTGTAATACAACTTAGAAAATATTTTCACGCGATCTTGCTCTGATCTCTGAAACATATAGGCAAAACTAAGATCTTAAAGTCAGATCTGAGATCTTGAGATCTCAAAATGATAGGTGACTTGATCGGTCAGATCTTGATAAGGGATCATGGCTATGATCTTAAAAGATCAAAATAAACGATCTTGAGACTTTTTAAGATCGTGAGCTATCTACATGCCTTGGATCTCAAAACTCAGCAAAAGAACTTTTATATTGCCTCATTTTATGAGCTTAATGGGGGCAAGCGCTCAGTATTTCTGATAATCTTGCACTTAAGTGTAATGTTCTTGTTTCTGGCGATCTTAAGCACATATAGCCTTATGTAAGTCATATTAAGGAGTTTGAAGATCATAAGAGCTATCAACACCTTACTTTTTTAGATGACATTTAACCCCACTATTTTCATCTGTCATCAATGTCACGCCAGATTGAAGATCACGCTTTTGTCGCTGAATTAGTTCAGCTAAGCACACTTGTGCAGCGGATATACGCTAGTTAATAGCGGAGGTGAATATGTCTGGATACAAGAGTGTCACCAATAGCACCGACCTTGCTCTCGCTTTATACGAAGATGCTAGAGAAATGGTTTTATCAGGCCCTTTAGCATCAGGTATTTATCATGGTTGTAAGAGCATCCGCCGTCTTAGGATTTGTGTTGTGATGTTTGGCATTTTAGGATTAGGTTGTGTGTACTATCCTCAAGTGTTGCTGCCGGCATTGCTCGTATTTCCTGTGCTAATGGCAATATTCGTGTTGCCTCTTATCTACCTTAGCTTTGCTAACGTGTCACCAGGTATGGTCAATCGTGTGCGACGTCGCTACTTAGTTTTGGGCTTTGATCCTGGAATGCAAAGTCTGCATCTTAAGAACCGTTGTGCTCGCTTTGAGGGAGATAATGTTGAGATCCCTCGTCGTCGACCAAGGGTTTCTCCGATGTATACCATCAATCCTCAAAGACATAAGTCTAAGGGCGTACATACTGCATAGAGAGGAAAGCCCATTTTATTGGCTTGTAGTTATAGCTGAGGATCATCACCCAAGATCTTGGTGAACTTACTTTTTAGATCGCACAGTCAAAGCATAGGGACTTTATTAGCGCTCACAACGCAAGTTGTGGGCGCTAATAGTTTGTGGGCTTCATAGATCTTGTGATCAAGACTGAGATCTTATGATCAAGTGATACCATAGCAAGTAACTTAATATCAGAATTTATTGTAAGAATGCCATGATAAGTGATGGTAATTAAGAACTCTAGATCACAACCCTACGATCTTATGCAAGATCGGCATCATCGCCACAAGTGTACTTCCATGTAACTGTCGTCATTGCATCTGTGCTTATGGCGATGGAAGTCCGTTATTTTGCTGTTGCATGCCATGCAATAGAATATTATGTAGCTATGCTTAAGCTAAGTCTTTTACTAGACAATAGCCTAAAAATGATGAGTGAAAAGGGCAGTGCTCAATAGTTTGTATAGCATTTGTTCAACGGAAGGTGCTAATGCCAAAATCACAAGAGTCCTCTGCGGCAGAGGCTAAAAGTAGACTGCATAAAGTGTTTGGTCGAAACAAGAAAGATGCTAGTGACAGTGTAGAGGATCAGAAGGTAGAACAAGATCATGCAGCAAATGCTCAGGATCATAGTGGCAGTCAAGGTACTGCAGCTGATGATATTGAGTTAGTAGAGTGTGAGATCGTTGCAGATGCTGCTACTGATGCTAAAGAAAAGGGCTTTGGACAGAAGATTGCTAAAAGTACAGCCAACTTACGTGACCACATTACATCTGGCTTTGCCAAGAAAGTAAAGAAAGTTAAGGTTGAGCATGATTCTGATCTAAAAGATCGCTCTAAAAGTGCAGTTGATGCCGACGCTGAGGAATTCATCGAGGTTGTTCCTGATAACCGTGCCTTAGTCGTTGTGCATACTAAAGAGGAACTTAATGAAGCCCAAAAGAGCGGTGCAGAGCGAATCTTAGTTAAGGGCGAGCTGGGTAAGAAGCTGCATACATCCTTTAAAGCCTTACGCTCAATTGGCTCATCCTCTTTAAATACCTTAGCTTTGGTAATGAGTGGAGCGGCCTTATTTGCTCCTTTTACTGGTGGCGTCTCTTTGGGCGCTGCAGGTACAGTGATGGGGACAGTAGGCGCTGCGCTAACCGCAACCGCAATTGCAGCGATTTCTGCAATTGGTCTTGCGCTAGTGATTGCCGTGTTTAAGGGCTATGAAGAGGTACGTCTTGGTGGCGGAGGCATGGAGCTAGTCATCAAGAAAGGCAAGAAGAAAGATGGCGAGCCGGGCAATGAAACAACCGATACCGCCGATGAAAAGGCCGCAGCTGCCGATCAATGATAGGTTCGCTACTGGCGATAAAAAGGTTGCAGCCGATGAATAGGTTGCAGCCTATGAATAGGCTGCAGCCTATGAATAGGCTGCAGCTGCTGATGGCAACAACGCATAAAACGAGGCATCTTATGCGCATAAGTGAAGTCTAGAAAGAAGTAGCTTGCCTAAAGGCCGTGTTCCAGCAAAAAGGATTAGCTGGGGCTTGCCTCTGCCCAAAGCAAAAGAGCCAGGCTTAAGGATAAGTCTGGCTCTTTTGGTTATATGCCTTAGATGGCATTAGTAGTGGGTATCAGTGATGATAGCTTCGATACCGCGAATGAAAATATGGATGATGGTGGTGTGTACTTCCTGAATACGATCAGCATAGCCACTGTGTGGCACGATCAGGGGGATATCGCACATATCCTTAAGAACGCCGCCATCTTTACCTAATAGGCAAATGCTCTTCATGCCCTTGTCTTTACATACCTTGCAGGCTTCAATTATGTTCTTTGAGTTGCCTGAGGTAGAAATGCCTAAGAAGATATCACCTTGAGCGCCTACGCCTTGTACAAAGCGAGAGAAGATGTAGTCAAAGCCGTAATCATTACCAACACAAGTGATATGGCTAGGATCGCAGATAGCAATAGCAGGCAGTGATGGGCGATCACCACGATAACGGCCAGTTAGTTCTTCTGCAAAGTGCATGGCATCGCACATGCTGCCGCCATTACCAGCGCTAATTACTTTACCGCCATTACTAATGCTCTGAGCCATCAGCTCAATAGCTTGTTCAATCTTTTCTACAGCACCTTCACTTTGGAGATAGTTATCTACGGTGTTGCGTGACTCTTCTAGATCTTTGCGGATATCAAAATCAATGCGTGACAAAGTCTTGTCTCCATGTGATGAGCTTGGATAAATTCCTGCACTTCTCTTTTATAAGAGATTATGTGCCTCATTAAGATGATTATCCTAATGAGATAAGTATAAGGTCATTAGTTAGTTGCATGCAACTAACTTAAAGTGCATGCATATGAGCGCTTTTCTCATTGCGCAGTGCAAGGCAATACTCTTGTGAGCCTATAGCTAAGCATAGTGCTAAGGCTATCCGATAAACTGCCTATAGCTAAGGATAGTGCCTAGGCAATTCGATAAACGTCTAGTAGCTAAGGACAGTGCTAAGGCAATGTGATACACGGCCAATAGCTAAGGACAGTGTGGGGTATTGGTTGTTAATAACAGTATAGAGCTTAAGCTTGGCCAAGTACGCGGGCCTTCCACTCATTGTAGGCTTGCAGATCTTCAGCTTCGAGTGCTTCAAGGGCTTTGGTGAGCTTTTCATCTAAGAAGCGTTGCATAAGCTCGGCTTTTTGCGCACTAACACGGGCTTTGTATTCTTTCTTGCCTTCATCTTCACCTTTTTCAAGATAAGGGAAGGTGAACTCTTTAGACCAATTAGAGCCTGCAAGAGGATTGCCGTTCTCATCAGCGCCAGTTTTTACCGCTTGACCAAGACTTAACATGGTAGAGAGGTTTTTAGCGTGGCGACAGTCTTCAACATTCATGACCTTAAACTTAAAGCCTTGAGGTCGTTTCCAAGTGCCGCTAGTGCCTTTAGAACTCTCGATCTTTAAGTCAAAGGTAGACTGACCACCAGTCATGGCAAGATAAACTTCAGCCAGCAGCTCAGCGTCAAGTAACGCGCCGTGTTGTACACGGTGTTTGTTACTTACGCCAAAGATGTTACATAAGTTATCTAAGTTAACTAAGTGACCAGGGTGGAGCTTTCTTGCCAAGCTAACAGTATCAGTAACTGTAGCAATATCTGTGGTCTTTTCAGTAAGACCCATTAAAGAAAACTCTTTATCCATAAAGGAAGTATCGAACTTAGCGTTATGGATTAAGAGCTCAGAGCCACGGATGAAGTCAATAAAGTCATGGGCAATATCAGCAAACTTAGGCTTGCCTTTGAGCATGTCCCAAGTATAGCCGTGAACCTTGGTTGCCTCTTCATCAATAGGACGTTCAGGATCTAGGTAGACCTGTAAATGTCGGCCGGTGATCTTACGATCGATGATCTCAACACAACCGATTTCAATAATACGGTGATCTCCAGGAGTTCCGTCATCAGACTTACCTGTAGTTTCGGTATCGAGTGCAACCTGTCGTTTCACAAAGCCTCCGCAGCTTGGCAAATAACTTAATGTACAGATGTATTGTACCAAATGCCTACATCAGCATTGCATGATCTGTAAACATCAATCTTATCCATCTTATATAAGCTTATGCTTGCCTTTGTCTAGGAAAGAACATACCTCTGCCTAGAGGGCAAATGGTGAGGCAAGGGATCAAAATATGTCTTATTATATATGTAATATAAAATGTGTAATGCTGTAGGTTGTAAAACCATATAATCCACGGGCTTTGTCGCTTAGTGGTGGCAAGCAAAATGTGGGTATTGCAAAGTTACAATTTTTTTGCTTTCGTTATCGGATACGATATATATCAGGTTTTATCTGTTTTATAGTGTCTAAAAAAGAGTGCTTTCGTGAAACGTTCACCAAAATGAATACAAAAGAGGGCATTGGCGATAAAGTTGATCAGATAAACGATCTTTTTTTCAAAAAAGTTCCCAAGTTGATCTGACGATTCTTTGAAAATATGATGTATATCTCATTTTAAACGCGATAGATAAGCGCTTAGTTCCTTTAAATGACCTAAGTTTTGTATCTAGACTAGATACGTTATTTTGTTTTTATGAGTTGTGATAAAACGTTATATATAAGCCATTTGTCTTGTATACTAGTGATAGCATTAAGCGGCGCATTTTATAGGGTTTTGTTAGGGTAATAGAGTGTCTTTTGTTATAATGCAAACCGATTCAATGGGGTGTTACATTTAACACAACCTTTAGAGCCTTTTAATGGCAAAAGTTGACCACGTTTATTAAAACTGAGCTTGGTGCCCACGATTTAGTAAATGCAGGGAAACATCTTGCTAAACCCAAAAACGCCTAACGCGTTTTGTGAGCATATTGAATCTTTAAACTGGGTTTTTCACCGCATAAAAGCTGATGTAGAGCTTTGGTATCGCTCCAGCTACCCTTTTTAAGGTTGCGGACGTCGCCTGATGGCTGTGGTATTGCCGTTTGGCGTGGTTATAGGTCCGATGCGGAATCTTTTTATGAGAGTATCGGATGAAAGAAGTTTTTGTTTTCACTGACGGTTCTTGTCTTGGCAATCCTGGCCCTGGTGGCTATGGTGCGGTACTAAAGTATAAGAACATGGTGAAAGAGCTGTCTAACGGTTATGAAAGAACCACTAACAATCGCATGGAAATCCTTGCAGTTGTAGCAGCTCTAGGCTGTCTAAGAGAGCCTTGTGCGGTACATATTACTACCGACAGTCAATACGTTAAGAATGGTATCTCTTCTTGGATACATGGCTGGAAGAGAAATGGGTGGCTTACTTCAACTAAGCAACCTGTGAAGAATGTTGAGTTATGGAAGCAGCTTGATGAGCTGGTTGCAAGACACAATGTTCAGTGGCATTGGGTTAAAGGTCATTCAGGTCACGCTGAGAATGAACGCTGCGATGAACTTGCCCGTACTGCTGCTTCAGGTCAAAACGCTCCTTTACAAAAGGACGATACCACCCCTTAAAGATATGGTTACAGTATCTTTTTTTTTCTTAAGGTGTTGAAACTCTAAAGCTTTACAAAAGACTTTACTAAGGGAATTAAGCTCTTGGATGAACCATATTTGGTTCATCACCTGTTACGCATGCAGGATAAGAGCATTTCAATGAGGAACCTAATCGAGGTTTCCTGTCTTTCAATTGGATTTTAGTCGCATCGTGCGACTTGGTTTAATTTAAGGCTTAGTTAGTTTAACGATTAGTTGGGCTCTTGCATTAAACCACTATTAGCTTGAGGGCAGCTCTGCTCTTATTAAATGAGCAGACACATAGTCTCAAGCTCGCATGTACAGTTCATTACGCGAACTTTCAGCTTCAATAACAATCACAAGCTGTTTACAAGCTGCTTAGCTCATTGCGCTAAAGCACTTAGGGTAGTTTTTTTTTCTAAAACATGCCTTTAGTGCAAAACATGCAGGGATTTGAATACAAATGAAAGGTTTGCATTCAAAACTTTTTACCGTGTATGTAAAGGTGCTTGTGTAGCTAAAAGAGTTTAATTTCGCGCCAATGCTGATATAACCAAGTGTTCTAGCGTAAATCTAGAGCTTGAAAGTTACTTTTAAGCTAAAAAATAGCTTGCGCTAAGTTTGTCATGTTTTTTCAAGACTAAGATGCGACAAACCAAAAGAGCACGAGGTTCTCAAAGTTCAAATTCACAGTACTTAATGGTCAAACTTCTTTTGCCAAGTACTGATTGAAAAAGCTTTGGGATGCTTTTTTTACAGTCCTTATCTTCTCTTTTGGGTCGAGTTACGTGCTCACCTTAATGCGTTTTCAAAGAGATAAATTGGACTGCTGCGTGTTAAACAAATGGCATTTATGCCAAGTGATGGTGGAATGATTAAGAAAACCTTTATTGTTTTTCTCAGCTCAATCCTGTTCTTTGTCGCCGGCTGTACTACTGATAGCTATATCGACAAGAAATCTTCTGAATCTGAAGTAGCAAATGTAACTAAAGCTACTCAAGTAACTAAGAGCGCTGAAGAGCTCTTATTTAACCCATCTAAGGAGTACGGCTCCTTATGGGAGAGCGATCTCTTTGCTGATGATCGTTTTACTTTAAAGATTAAGCTTAGCGACTCTGAAAAGCTTGAAGCTAAGAAACTGGCCCGTTCCTTTGAGTCTCATATGGATCGCGCCAAGATCTTTATGCATTACCTGCTCACTGAGCTTGAGGCTCGCAATCTGCCAGCCGAGCTTGCAGCTGTTCCTCTTGTAGAGAGCGGCTTTAAGGTTCGTGCTCGCTCCTATGCTGGTGCCCACGGCCCATGGCAGTTTATGCGCCGTACTGGTAAGAGCTTTGGCCTTAAAGTCACCTCTCATTATGACGAGTTTTACGACTTTGTTACTTCTACTCAGGCCTCTTTATCTTATTTAGAGCACCTGTACAAAGAGCTCAACCAAGATTGGGAATTAGCTTTAATTGGCTACAATCAGGGTGAGTTTGGCGTAAAGAAGGCAATTCGTGCAGCTAAGCGTAATGGCGTTAAGAACTTAAGTGCTGAGAATTTACAACTGACTCGTGGTGCGCGTACTTACTTAAAGCGCTTTAGAGCCTATGCAGCAATCTTACAAGAGCCTGAGGCTTTCGGTGTATCACACCCTGAGGTAGATAACCGTATTGCTTTCAAGCGTGTTGCAATTGGCGATCGCGTGCACTCCATGTCAGAGGCCGCTAAGATCGCAGGTGTTGAACTTGATGATTTAAAGCACCTCAATGCAGGGTTCTTAACCGACTCTTTAAAGTCTGATAGCCACCGTGGTCTGTTAATTCCATCAGAGCATGCTCTGCAGTTTGAACAGGCTTTAGGCTTAGTAAGCGGCTCTCCTGTTGGTAAGGCCTATACTAAGGTTGCTGAGCACAAGTCTCACACTAATGGCTAAACAAAGCTAGCAAGGTAGGTAGAAGCGATATACGGCTTTTGCCAGCCCAACAAAAAAAAGACCCAGGATCACCAACATGATCCTGGGTCTTTTTGTTTTTAGGCAACCTAAATCAATAGTCATCAAGAAGTTTTGCCTTTGTCAGCGCTGAGATCTTATGACTATATACAAGATAGCGATCTTATTAACCTGGGCACAGATGCGATCTTATGACCATATACAAGATGGCGTTCTTATTAGCCTAGGCACTGATGCGATCTTATGAACCTGTACGGGTGCGTGATCTTGTGGGATATGGTGCTACAAGAGATAAGATCGCAGATGGTACTGATTACAGCGGGATTTGATGGCCAGTGTAGGTAAGGACATGAGACGAAGTATCGTCAGTGCTCATACGGTTGTTAGAGAGATTGCGCTCTAACAGATCATCGCTATTATAGACACGACCACGCTTAGAGCCCATCTCAGTTAAGATCGTGCAAATCTCTTTGAGCTCATTGAAGTTGATGTTTTTACGAGCGTACAAACACAGTGGCTTTTTGACCGCCTTGTTTTGATAGATAAGCTCATAGCGGAAAGTTTTATTTGATGCCTGATAGTCTCCTCTAAGTAGAGATCTATCAATGATAAGAGCAGAGTTTGGCCTCTGCAAAATAAGTTTGCGGCCCTCTGCTATGGATGATACGGCCTCAATTTGCACCTCATTAGTAAGATGCAGCATTTGTATTAAAGAGAACTGCTCATCAAGCAAATGCTCTTCTTCACATACAGTAAAGAGCTTTAACTTATTAAGTTCATCAACATCAAGCTTAAGCTTGGATACGCCAGAGTGTGGGATGTCTGTAGAATGCGAGATCTCTGCATACATCTTAGATGAGAAGAGCTTGATACTAGAGAAAGACTCACTACCACTCAAACGCTGACCATCTGAGACGAAGGCATTAATGCAACCGTTACCAAATTGCTCATAGAGCTCATCATGAGAACCATAGATGATAGAAAGCTCCAGTCCAGTACGATTAAGCACTAGCTCTTTAAGCCTACCCGGCATCTTGTCTTTATCCATTGAGGAGAGAAGGCCTAGTCGTAGCGTAGAGCCAAGATTGCGGTTTACTCTTTGAACCTTCTCAGTGAGCTCCTCGACCTCTTTGAGGATGTGACCCGCGCGATCATACAAAAGCTTACCTGCAGGAGTCACCTCAAAACTGCGACCAATACGGTTAATCAAGGTAACATCAAGCTCTTTTTCTAAGTTCTTAATTTGCATAGATAGAGCAGGCTGAGTGATAAAGCACTCTTTAGCTGCCTCGGTAAAGCTATGCTTATCTACTAAACAAATGAAGTAGCGAAGCTGTTGTACTTGCATTAAGACAACTCCAAACTAGAAAAAGGGCCGCACAAACTATCAGGGTTTGCGCAAAAATGCCAATTAAAGCGTATACCTGCAACGTTTGCGCAAAAACGCCAATGTAAACGCATACCTTTAGAGGTCGGCGCTGTTAGGCTACCTTTATTAATTTGGGTAGCCATACAGACTTAGTCGCCTAGCCTTAGCTATCCTTAGCTTTTGGCTTGGCCGCACAGACTGAGCTTGAGCTTGCCTGAGCTAGCCTTAGCCTTTGGCTTGGCCGCACAGGCGGAGACTGAGCTTGCCTGAGCTAGCCTTGCGCTTGCTTGCACAGTCTGGGCTTGAGCTTGCCTGAGCTTTAGATAGTGATGTTGTTCTCTTTGAGAATGTTTAAAAGGTCTTCTTCACTGTAGACAGTAATGCCAAGCTCATTGGCCTTATCAAGCTTAGATCCAGCCTCTTCACCTGCAACCACAGCAAAGGTCTTTTTAGAAACAGAACCTGAGACTTTAGCGCCTAAAGACTCTAAAAGCTCTTTAGCCTTATCGCGCTTTAAGGTAGCTAAGGTGCCAGTAAGTACGAAAGTCTTGCCTAAATATGGCTTATTGTCAGCGTTCATATCGCTAACTTGTTCGCACTCGCTGAGCTCTAACTTAGCCTCGTTGATAAGACGATCTATAACAGTGATGTTATGTTCTTCTTTAAAGAAATCGACAATGTAACGAGCGGCTACTGAGCCAATGTTTGGAATGCTCTGCAGCTTCTTCTCGTCAGCGGCAATTAAATCCTGAATGGTGCGGAAATTAGAGGCAAGGATCTTAGCAGTGGTGGTGCCGACTTCACGAATTCCTAAAGCATAGATGAAGCGGTTTAAAGGACGCTTTCTTGAACCATCGATATTAGCAATGAGCTTCTTAGCTACAGTCTTGCCTAAGAAGCGAGTCTTGCTCTCTTCATCCTTGCTTGCTGATTCAACTAATAGCTTTTCAAGTTTATCTTCAGTAAGAGTGTATAAATCGGCAATATTGTGAATGAATTGCTGATCGATTAAAGCCTCGGCCAAACGCTCGCCTAAGCCATCGATATCCATAGCAGCACGCTCTACATAGTGCTCGATAGCCTGACGCTGCTGTGATGGGCAGAATAGGCCACCAGTACAACGGTAGGCTACACCATCGCCCTCGCGCTCTAAGGCAGAACCGCACTCAGGGCAAACGCTTGGGAACACCACATCAGTTAGGGTAGCGCCTTCACGCTTTTCTAAGACAACTCCAGCAATCTGTGGAATTACGTCACCGGCACGACGGACGATAACCATATCGCCAACCTTAATGCCTAAACGCTTGATCTCAGATTCGTTGTGCAGTGTGCAGTTAGAGATGGTTACGCCGCCTACATAGACAGGGTCAAGACGGGCAACAGGGGTTACTACACCCGTACGTCCTACTTGGAAGTTAACGGCCAAAAGCTTGGTCATCTCTTCTTCAGGTGGGAACTTATAGGCAATAGCCCAGCGAGGAGCTTTAGCAGTAAAGCCCATCTCTTCTTGCATCTCTATGCTATTGACCTTAAGTACGGTGCCATCTATGTCGTAGTTTAAGGATGGACGTTGTGCACCAGTGTCGTTGTAGAACTCTCTTAAGCCCTCAAGGCCACGCACTACTCGAATAAGAGGATTTACCGGTAAACCTAAGCTCTTAACGTACTGTAGACGGCCATACTGAGTGTGCGGCATGATAGTAGAGTCTGATGATCTAGAATCAAGGCCACCTTCTTTTAAAGACTCAGGCTCATCATCCATGTAGCACTGACCGATATAGTAGGCATTGAAAGTGAGCGGGCGTGAGGCAGTAATCTTTGGATCTTGTTGACGTAAAGAACCAGCTGCAGCATTACGTGGGTTAACAAAGGTTTTTTGGCCGCGCTTAGAGGCCTCTTCGTTCCACTTTTTAAAACCGTCGCGTGGCATAAAGATTTCGCCACGAACATCTAAATAGTCAGGAATCTTTTGTGCAGCAAATTCATCTTGAATGCCTAAAGCCTCTTGCTGCTCTTTAGTGAGTAAGCTCAGTTTTAAAGGAATAGAGTGAATGGTTTTGACATTAGCAGTCACATCTTCACCAGTGGTGCCATCACCACGTGTTGCTGCACGAACTAAGATGCCCTTTTCATAAATGATGGAAACAGCCAAGCCATCAAGCTTTGGCTCTACGCAGTACTCAACCTCAGAGCCAGATGACTCAAACATACGCTTGTTAAAAGCGCTCAGTTCTTCGTCATTGAAGATATCGCCTAAGGACATGAGCGGGAATTTGTGCGCAACTGGTGCAAAGGTATTTAAGAGGCCATCACCAACACGTCTTGTTGGAGCATCGGCATCTTTAAAGTCAGTCTTGGCCTCGATTTCCTCAAGCTGACGATAGAGACGATCGTACTCAGCATCAGGAACGATAGGGTTATCAAGAACATAGTAAGCTTTTGCATAGCGGTTGAGCTTCTCAACAAGCTCACGATAGTTCTCGTAAGTTGGCTCTTCGTTCTGAGCTTCAATCAAAGAAAGTAGATCGTTCATCCAAAAAACCTCAGAGTGCATGACTAAGCAGCAGTGCAATTAGAGACAGCGCTAAGCTGATAGTTAATGCTTGGCAAGTGCAACAGCTGCTGATTGATTATTCGTCCATAATGGCGAGTATCAGTAGTTAACTACTAATGTAAGAGTACATGTTACAACGCCTAAGTGTGAAAGTACGTGTAACGCAAAAATTTCCTAGCTTATCTGTCTATGGCTGCTTTGCCTGACTAGAAAATGCTGTGGTCATCTTACGTATGCAGATATGAAAACGCCGCAGTATCTGCGGCGTTAGAAAGTCAGTAACTAAGCTTTAGTTAGCTACCAATAGTGTTCAAACCCTCATCGTAGTCTTGCAGCTCTGCTGCAATTGCATCTAAGTGGCTAGCCTCAAGTGGGCGGCGATGCTGGTCTTCAATACGACCACCAAGACGATTGATGAAGATTTCAGTAGCCATACGTAAGGCCTTAAAGTAGGCAAATCCCTTGCCCTTAGCAGGCAGACTCATATAAAGAGCAATAGCTGAGGTCTGATAGTTCTGCATATTCTCAGGGAAGTAATATGGAGCTTCCATTGAGCAGATACGGAATACCTCATTTTCCTTAGTAGAGGCGTTTTCATAGACAAAGTAAATCTTAAGATTGTCTTTGATAAAGCCCTGAATGAAGCCGTATTGATTGCACAGCTCTTCTATGTCCTCGCCTAAATAAGGCTTACCAGGCTCAGCAGACAAGATAATCTCGTAAACACTTAAAGGAGTGGATCGGCCATTGTTGCCTTTAGAGAGGTTAACCTCTTCAATACCAGCATCAGCAGCAGCTTTCTTCATGTTGTTGACGCTTACAGAGGCATTGTTCTTTAAGCCACCAATGCTGTCATCATAGTCATACGGTAGTGATACTTTATGCGCTTGATGTTTAGCTGATGGGCTGTTAATTGGCTCGATGTCCATGTCATCAGCTCTATCAGAGCTTGGGGTGTCAGCAGTAACGATACGTACTTTGCCAACGTGCTCAGACTTAGAGAGTTCTTGATCGCGCTTGTTGTTCTTCTTAAGACGGCGGTTTTGTGGCTTACCTGAGAACCATAGTCCGTGCATTATAAAGAGGAATATACATACAGCACCCACAATCAAAACAATGGAGCTTGGGTCGGTGAATGAAGACATCTGATACCTCTAATGCAAAAAACACAACGGCTAAGTAGGGAGCTGATTAAACCACAAGATAGGTCATCAATAAAGATGCTAGGAGCAAGAAAAAGCTAGTAGGAGACTAAAGAATAGTTCCACTAACGCGCTTACATAAGCGCTCCTCATGTGTCTGGTCATTATAACCTAAATAATTAAGCCAATTCTTAGGGACAAAGAATAGCGTAAATCAACGCTACTATCCAAAGCCATATGGTTCTTAAGTGCAGCATGACTGCCTTAATCGTGAATGAAGCTCTTAGCTTATGGGATTTAGTTGATTTAAATGTGATGTAGCCTTAAGTTAAGCAAGATAGTGGGTACGATTTGGTGCATTTAGGCAGAAAAGAGACTTTAACTAAGTTTTAGCAAAGACATATAGGCTAATCTTTAGCTCACAATAAGATGGGTCACTGCTTGGCACTTGCTATAAGTAGTGAGGGTTTAATGCTGATAAGTTGATGATGGTAAAAGCTGTCTAGATTTGGTCACGCAGGAGTATGGGGCAATGAGCAATCAAGCGATAGGTAATTCTGAAATCGGAATTTCAAGCATGTTTAATTACATTCAGGAGGGCTTTAGACTTGCCTTAACACCTGAATGCCGTCTGTATGTAATCATACCGATCCTCATTAATATCGTGGTGCTTTCAGCTGGAGGCTATCTGCTCTTTACCGTTATTTACAGCTTCCTTGAGAGCTATGTAAATGCTTTGCCAGAGTTTTTATCTGCTCTGGCCTATTTAATTCAGCTGATTCTCTTTTTATCGATTGGCTTTGTCTTCGTCTACATCTTTTCTATGGTAGCGATCATCATTGCCTCTCCTTTTTATGGCTTGCTTGCTGAAAAGGCTGAGTCTTTAATTCGCGGTGAGAATGCGCTTAATGGCGATGACGGATTTGCTGCAATCATTAAAGATGTGCCTCGTATTTTAAAGCGCGAACTTCAAAAATTAGGTTTCTATCTGCCACGCTTATTAGTCTGTGTCGTGATTTCCTTTATCCCTGTGGTTAATCTCTTAGCACCTTTTGCTTGGTTCTTATTAGCCGCATGGATGATCGGTATTCAATATGTGGACTATTCATACGATAACCACAAGATTCCATTTAAGCAGATGCGTCAGGAGCTAAGCCATCAGCGCCTTGCTACCTTTACTTTTGGTGCTTTAATTTCATTAGGCATGAGCATCCCTGTATTAAACTTGCTACTTCCTCCTGCAGCTGTGTGTGCGGGCGCTCGATACTATGTAGAAATGCAAAAGCGTTTTTCTATAGATTCTGTGATGCGCTAAATGCTGGTAAGATAGACTACATGCCTATAATGATGTACTAAGCTAAGCTAAGACATAGTGCCTAAATTACTTTTAAGCGGTTGAAAGCACTGTATTGAGATATTGGCTTTTGTAAGCACAAGGCTTAGTTAGTACATTAATTGCGGCAATGACGCTCAAAGAATCTTTTCTTTGCAGTGTGTTTGTGTCTATGGGCAGCGTTTTAGGAGGTTGACATGTATACCATGTCTGGAGTGACTGTATCAGAGGGCGTAAGCGAGGGCGTTGCTTATGTACTATCTGACGGATCTGAGGCTCATTCAGTTGATGTAGTTGCAACCTTTAGTGCCTCTGATGAGTGCCTTAAGTATCGTCGAGCTAGCCGCGACTTTGCCGCTAAGCTCAATAATGCTGCAAACGGAACAGTTCCAGATAAAGTACGTGACCTCTTTGGTGCTGTAGCTTCATACATCACTAATAACGCTAACATCAATGAGATCGATGCTCTTATCTATGATGGCAATAGCGCATTAGATGCCGCTAAAAGCGTGCTTTTACCAAAGATTGCTCGTTTTTCAGAAGCAGCCTCTTTTGATGATGAGGATAATGAGCACAAGTCATTACAAGATCAAGAAGATGATTGGGAGATGCAAGTGTCTTCCAATGAGTTGCGCTCTTTAATGCGCGACTTCATTGGTACCATTAGTGCCTCTCCAAGCGCTAATGATGATGTGCCTAAGCTCAATCGTCCAAGCGTCATTATTGCCAACGATTTAAGCCCAGCTCGCTTCCTCGCTTTACGTACCGATATGGTAAGAGCTGTGGTGCTTGAAGGAGGGCAGGCCTCTGGTCACTTAGGCACAGTGCTAAGAGATTTGTGCATTCCTGCTGTATATGAGGTTAAAGGCGCTTTAACCATTAAAAATGGTGAAGACCTCTTAGTTGATGCTACCCGTGGTACCGTTTTAGTTTCTCCTCCACAAGAGGCAGCTCGTTCCTTAATTGAGCAGCAAGACTACTACACTGCGCAAGAAAACGATGTGGTTATTGAGGACAATCCAGCCGTAACCGTAGCTGGCTCTTTAGGCGCTATTGGTGAAGTTGACCATATGGCCCGTTGCATTAACCACGGACTAGGTCTGTTACGTTCAGAATTCCTCTTTTTAAGCTATCACCATCGTCCAACTGTAGACGAGATGGTGGCAACTTTCAGCGCTATCTTTAATCGCGTACCAAAGAAAGCCCCTTTAACTGCTCGAACCTTTGACTTTGCAGGCGATAAGCAACCGTTATTTAGTGTCGAGTTAGATGAAAGCGGTGCTTTACGTAAATACGGCGCAAAGGTTGGCTCTAAGCTCATTAAAGATGAGATTAAGGCCATGTTGCTTGCATCTGTAGGTAGAGAGATTTATATCGTCTTCCCGCTGATCACTCGTATTGGTGAGGCTCGTTCATTACGTGGCTTAATTGATGAGGCTGTAGCTGAATTAAAAGCTGAGAATAAGCCAATTGGCAATCCTCATCCTGCCTTAATGATTGAAACTCCTGCTGCTGTGCTCTCTGCACGTGCTTTTGCTGCTTTTGGCGAGATGTTCGTTATCGGCACTAGTTCTTTATCTGAGTATGCTGCTGCACCTCGTCCACCTGAGGAGTATTTCACTCCTGCCTTAGCAAAGATGATTGCTATTGCCTGTAAGGCAGCTCGCGATGAGGGAGTAAAAGTAGGTATGGCTGGTCGCTTTGCACGTCGTACTGAGCTATTACCATTGTTCCTCTCATTAGGTGTAAGCTATATCACCACAGATGCCACCTCACTGCAGAGTGTCAGAAAGGAGTTACAAAAACTCACCGATAACGGCGTTACTCCTGTGTTTAAAGATGAAGTCTATGCTCAGGTTATGGAGGCCTCATCAGCCCGTGAGCTGCATGATCTTATCTTCCAAGATAACGCTTCTGCCTAAAGAATCAACATACAAGTACTACTTTCATCATGCCTATAGCTTTCTAGGCCTTTACCATTTGATAAGAGTTAACAACGGAGAATATTAAATGGGTTTCTTCTCGCAATTATTCAAACGCTCCGAGGGCAGTTCTTCTGCATCTTATGAGGCACCAGTTGTTAATGTAAATGCTGATGTTACTTTATATGCTCCAGTCTCTGGTACTTTGATGCCGCTAGGTGATGTCCCTGATATCGTGATCTCAGAAATGGTAATGGGTGAGGGCGTTGCAGTAGTGCCAGAGAGCGAATCAGTTGTTGCTCCTTGTGATGGCATCATCTCGCGACTGCTGCCAACTAAGAATGCGTTTGCAGTGCGTATGGAGAATGGTCTAGAGGTCTATGTAAGTTTTGGCGTTGAGTCCATGGAGACTCAAGGTGAAGGCTTTACTGTAAAGATGGCCATTGGCGATGAAGTTAAGAAAGGCGATGTCGTACTCATTGCAGACTTACGCACACTCTCTCAGAGACTTAAGTCCACCATCGTGTCCATGATTGTAATACGCTCCTCAGGCAAGCTTGATAAGGTAGTTCCTGCCTCAGGCAAGGTCACTGCGGGTCAAAGTGCTGCAATTTGGATTAACCTTAAGCACTAACAAAGCCTCATCGCAAACTAAGCAGCTGCGCTTATCTCAATAACCACATCTACAGCACGCAGCTGCATAAATACCCATCGTATCCCCATACAGTTGCATCACTGCCCCTCGTATCCCATACAGCTGAATCAATACCCCTCATATCCAACACAGCAGCATCATGCTCAAGCTGCGTCTAGCAGCCACTATTAGTTCATTGCAGCTTATTGCTGAGCCACGCAGTCACTCAGGTATAGCCAATTCATAGCTGCGCTCACTCTTCTTTAGATTCTTGCTATTGAGCCTCATTATTATTCTTTAGTTTTTTTAGCCTGTTTTTGAGCTTTTTCGTAGACTTCTGCCGCAAACTCAAAACTTGCATAAGACTTTTGTGCGCTGTTATCGTGTGCTCTAAAGCTAAGGTAAGGGGTGCTTACAGCTATGGCCTTAAGATATCTACTTTCTGATAAAAAAGCAGAATGTACTTTGTCGATTTTAGGAAGGTAGTTATAGAGCTTGGAGCTATTGATGATTTGGGGTTGGTGAAATGAAAAAAGCCTGTCAAATGACAGGCTTTTTTCTAGGCCAGCCTCATTAGAGACTGGCTTTAAATTGCTATGAAAGCTGAAGATTAGATGTTAGCAACGATCTCTTCAACAGTCTTCTTAGCATCGCCGAAGCACATGAATGAATTATCCTTGAAGAATAATGGATTCTGTACGCCGGCGTAACCAGCATTCATAGAACGCTTGAAGATAACTACGTTGCGAGCCTTCCAAACCTCAAGAACTGGCATACCAGCGATTGGGGAGTTTGGATTCTCTAAAGCGGCTGGGTTTACGGTATCGTTAGCACCGATAACGAGTACGGTATCGGTATCTTCGAAGTCATCATTGATTTCATCCATTTCAAGAACGATATCGTATGGAACCTTAGCCTCAGCAAGTAATACGTTCATGTGACCAGGTAAACGGCCTGCTACTGGGTGAATAGCGAAGCGAACGGTGGTGCCACGAGCCTGTAACTTCTCAGTTAAGGATGCAACAGCAGCCTGAGCCTGTGATACAGCCATACCGTAACCTGGAGCGATGATAACTGAAGAAGAGTTCTTTAACAGATCAGCAACTTCAACAGCCTTTAACTCATGGTACTCGCCGATTTCCTCGTCGGAGTCTGCAGCAGCACCTTCGTTACCGAAGCCGCCAGCAATAACAGAGATGAAGGAGCGGTTCATAGCCTTACACATGATGTAAGACAGAATAGCACCTGAGGAACCTACTAATGCGCCAGTAACGATTAAGAGGTCGTTTGACAGCATGAAGCCTGATGCAGCTGCAGCCCAACCTGAGTATGAGTTCAGCATTGAGATAACAACTGGCATATCAGCACCACCGATAGCAGCAACTAAGTGCACACCAAAGGCAAATGCGATAAGAGTCATCAGAACGAGTGGGATGATGGATGGGGTATCAGCAGCCATGAACCATACGCAGAGCAGTACGGATACGATGATGCCAGCCAGGTTGAGGTAGTGACCGCCAGGCAGCATTAAAGGAGCTGACTTGAATACGCGTAACTTAAAGGTACCGTTGAGCTTACCGTAAGCAACGATAGAACCAGTGAAGGTTACAGCACCGATGAAGATACCTAAGAAGATCTCGATAAGGTGGGTGTTTAACTCACCAGAGGTCATCTCAGCAGCGTGGCCAGCTGCAGCTGCAGCCTGCTCAGCAGCTTCCATCATAGCAACGATAGTTGCCTGAGAAGCGCCAACAGGGATAGAAACAGCGTCAGATGCAACAGCGCCTAACTCGAAGTAAGAGTTGAAACCAACTAATACAGCAGCTAAACCTACAAATGAGTGCAGACATGCAATCATTTCTGGCATCTGGGTCATTGCTACACGCTGAGCAACGTAGATACCAATTGCAGCACCGATGATCATAGCTACGACGATTAAGCCGAAGCCAAGACCGGTTTCTACCTGAGCAAAGGTTGCAAGCAGTGCGATGCCCATACCGAACATGCCGGATAAGCAACCGTACTTAGCAGTTTCCTGCTTAGATAAGCCAGCTAAGGCTGTGATGAAGAGCAGAGCGGCCAAAATATAGGCCATGTGAATTGGACCTGCTACCATTTTTTATATTCTCCTGAACCTTATGCCTGTTTCTTGAACATAGCCAGCATACGGCGAGTTACAGCAAATCCACCGAAGATGTTGATGGAAGCGATGAGAACGCCGATAAATGCAAATAAGGCGATGATGAAGCTGCCAGAGCTAATCTGGAGCAGAGCGCCAACAACGATAATGCCTGAAATAGCGTTAGTAACAGCCATTAAAGGTGTATGCAGAGAATGGGTAACATTCCAAACTACGTAGTAACCTACTACACATGACAGTACGAATACGGTGAAGTGTGGTAAGAACTTCTCAGGGGCAAACAGACCGATAAGAGCGAACAGAACGAGGAAGATACCTGCAACAGTGCCCTTAAAGGTATTTGAAATCTGACGCTGCTCAACCTTCTGAACAGGAGCTGCAGCAGCCTGCTGTGCAGGAGCGGCAGAAACGCTGATTGGTGGAGGTGGGAAGGTGATTTCGCCCTGCTTAGTAACACTCATGTTACGTAAGATCACATCTTCAAAGTCGATGTCGATGTTGCCATCCTTGTTCTTAGAGAGGATCTTAACGAGGTTTACTAAGTTGGTGGAGTACAGCTGTGAAGACTGTGCTGGCAGACGGCATGCTAAGTCGGAGTAACCGATGATCTTAACGCCATTCTCGGTAACGTGAATCTTGCCTTCCTGGGTCAGTTCGCAGTTACCGCCAGTTGCAGCAGCAAGGTCAACGATAACTGAACCTGGCTTCATGGACTCAACCATTTCCTTAGAAATGAGTCGTGGAGCCTTCTTGCCTGGAATAGCAGCGGTAGTGATGATGATGTCTACATCTTTAGCCTGAGCAGCGAAGAGCTCCATCTCAGCCTTGATGAACTCATCAGACATTACCTTTGCGTAACCGTCAGATGAACCGCCTTCTTCATTCTTAAAGTCTAACTTTAAGAACTCACCGCCCATTGACTTAATCTGGTCGGCAACTTCAAGACGGGTATCGAATGCGCGAACAATAGCGCCTAATGAGTGAGCAGCACCGATAGCGGCCAGACCTGCTACACCTGCACCGATAACCAGTACCTTTGCTGGAGGAACCTTACCAGCAGCGGTAACCTGACCAGTGAAGAAACGACCGAAGTTGTGAGCAGCTTCGATAACAGCACGGTAACCAGAAATGTTAGCAGTGGATGACAGAGCGTCCAAAGCCTGTGCACGTGAGATACGTGGGACCATGTCCATTGCCAGGACATTGACTTTCTTCTCGTTGAGCTTCTGTACGAGCTCAGGATTCTGTGCAGGACGGATGAAGCTTACTAAGGTTTGACCCTCTTTCATAAGCTTAATTTCATCGTCGGTTGGTGCATTGACCTTGAAGATCATGTCGCTTGACCAAACTTCGCGACCGCGAACAACCTTTGCACCTGCAGCGCTATAGGCAGCGTCGTCAAAGCTGGCGTCGGCACCGGCACCGGACTGAACTGCAACCTCAAAGCCCAACTTGATGAGCTTGGTTACGGTATCAGGAGTGGCGGCCACTCTTGTCTCGCCTTTCAAGCTCTCTTTTGGAATACCTATCAGCATGGCTTCTTCCTGTTAAAAATGAATTACTTTACTTCTTACCAAAGTCAATGACTAACGGTTTCTGACTTAATAAGTCAGCAAGAAAATTACATCTGGAAATGATGCTACGAAGCGCGGCAAACAGCAAGATTTTTAAAGTCAGATTTAGAGCAAGCACACAAAATAAAAGGCGTGTTTTGCAAGCAATCATGATCGAGAGCTTGCTTAGT
>Bissell_p2__coassemble_262_pt1 | contig 64887 bp, 42 predicted proteins | sample Bissell_p2__metabat2_high_PE_026 | metagenome-assembled genome bin Bissell_p2
TGGCTTTCATTTGAATAATCGACTGCCTTGAGTGCCACTGCCTCGCTACCACTGCCTTACTACCACTGCCTTACTATCACTGCCTTACTATCACAGCTTCGCTGTCACTGCATCGACTGCATCGACAGACACTCCCGACACCTCATAGATGACACTCTAGACCAATTTATGAGTGCATAAATGGTGGCTATGGTGGCGATCTATCAGGTTCTTTTGCCACCAACTGATGGCTAAGAACACATCAACCATGGGTTGTACCAATGGCTCTCAAACCAATGCATGACGGGATCGGCTATGGTTTTGAGGGAGTTTTGATGCTTTTTATGGCGATCGTAGACGTGGGCCTTATGGGAATTGTTAAATTTTACACAAGTTAGATTACATTACTGTTTATGATGGCCATCACAAAATATTTAGCCTATTTATCGGGTTTGATGTGAAAAAGTGGTGATTTGGGGTGACTTTTAGTTTTTGTGATGGCTTACGCAAAACTGTAAAGACAATAGTGCTATGCCTTTGCGATCCACATCACAAAAATTTGAGCGGTCAAAAATACTCGCACAATGGTACTTTTTGCTACTTAAAAAATTTTTACCTTATAAAAACGGCTTATATAAGCCATTTATGAAGATATTTTCGGACTAATTTCGAGCTTGTGCAGAGATTTGCGATAGCCATCGCAACGGTATTTTGAGTCTAGTTTTACCTTATGCATCGCGAGTTGACTGAAGCCGCCCCCTTGCTATGAGTGAGGGGGGCTTTTGTAACTCATCAGATTTTAGGAAGTGCTCAGAGCTTTATAACTCTTGTGTAAGTCCTTTTAGATAAAAGTGCATCTAATGGCTATGTACGAGTCACTTTGCCAAGCATGTTAAAAGTGCGAAAGCTTATGACGCTTAGCTACACAGTGCCAAGTTGTTAGTTTGGGAAACCAACGATTTGTATTTGAGGAGACGCGAGTGACATATGACTTGCTTTAACTAAGAGGCAAGAGTATCTGCGCGTGATAATGATGAATTTAGTAAAGGTAATGAGCTCTTTGAAATATGGAGCGTTATTTTCAGCTATCAGCTTCACTGCAAATGCCGAAACTGCAAACAACGACCTATTAACCGAGCTAGACATGATCACTACAAGTGCTACTAGCAAGAGTGCTGCTGTAGTTGAGAGCAAGCTTGCCTCTTCTATCGCCCGCACCACTGGCTATGATGCCAAAGACGTTTTAGCTTATGAGTTAGCATCATACATTAGCTATGGCGATAGCGATGATGATGATGATTATGATGACGATGTAACCATGCAAGATGCTGCTTATATGGTTGTCGAAGATAGCGATAAGAACGTCGGTGCCGAAGATAGCATCATCAGCAATGCTAATGAGTCTTTTAAGAAGAATACCTCGATTTATTCAAAGGTAGCAGCTTTCACTGAGAGTAATGTAAATGGTTATGCTGATGGACTTGCCGATGGCAATTCAGCTAGTCACGCTGATAACTATGCTGACATTAATCACGCAGCATATGAAGTAATGGTAGAGGAGATGTCTGCAGATCATGACATTAGCGAGCCTGAGGATGATCATATTGCCCTCATTGGCCAAACTACTGTAGCTAAAGATGACTATTCTGATTATGAGCCACTTTTAAGCCCATCTGAACAGTCAGAGGCTCTAGCTAGCCTAGCTCAAGGGTCAAGCGCCTACTCAAGCACTAGTGCATATGATGCCAATAATCGTACTGCCGCCATTAATCTTGCTGTATCAGAGTTAAAGCAAGCTCAACAAGAGCAGCTCTCTGCATCTCAATTTTCATCAACACGTGCCCACGCTGCTGCCCTAGCTCAGCTAGCCTCACAGGTAGCTAAGGATAGTGTTGGATCACGCATGGGTCTTGAAAATAGCGTTAGCTCACAAGATCTCACTGACAAAGAGCGCTATCGTGTTGAGAAGATCTCAAAAGATGGCCGAGTCCACAGCACTATCTTCGCTCCTCCTGGCGGTATTGAGCGTAGCAAGTTACCTGGTCTTGATGTCAATCGCGTGCTGGTATCTCAAGTTACTACAACTGAGCGCAATACCATCGTGCATGATGACGATGAAGATACATCTTTAGATGCAATTCGTTTTATGGGCATTGAGCTTATTGATGCTCCTGAGTTTGATAATGCGTCCCTTAAAGCTCAGCTTGCACAAAAGATTAAACCCTTTGAAGGCAGAGCTTTAAATGCTGAGCTCTTACAGGATGTAGGCAACACCATAAAAGAGTTCTATCGCAAAGAAGGCTACCTTAACTGTGAGACCTACATGCCTCAGCAAGATATCAACTTAGATCATGCCGTCTTTAAGATCGGTGTCAAAGGAGCTGAGCTTAATCAAGCTCATATTGAGAACCAGTCCTTTGTATCTGATAGTTATCTTGAATACCTGCTTGGTGGCATTAGAAAGTTAGAGGGGCAGACCATCAACTACAACACCCTCTTTGGTCAGATGCTCAAACTAAATGACTTAGGCACCTTTGCCCTGCAAGGACAGTTTGATGCAATTACTCCTGATAACATCGTCAACAATCTTGATTTGATGGCTTTAAAGGGGATTGATAGAACCTACTTTACTGCAGCTGTGGATAACTTTGGCTCTCAAAGCTCAGGCCGTTATCGCTATAGTGGTAGTTTTGAGATCTTAAGTCCTACAGGTAGTGCCGATAGGCTCAATCTCTTTTACTCACACACTAATGAAGAGCAAGCTGACTACTCTATTGGCTATGCCATACCGATAAACTCTCACCCAAGTTTGCTAGGAGCTACCCTGTGTTACTCCCATGCTGACTTAGGCGGTATTTATCGTCAGCTCGGTACTAAAAACGAGGAGCTTACCTTTGAAGCTTTCTTACGTGAGCCGCTGTATCGTACAAGCAATGCTATTGCTAACTTACAGTTTGGCTATGTCTATCGCAAGATGACTACCGACTTTTCAGTCTTTGATCTCAAGACCAAAAAGCACTCCAATACTGCCTATCTACAACTCTCGGGTAGCAAAGACTTTGTTGGTAACGCTCTTATCTCTTCTTCGGTGCGCTTAAGTGCAGGACGTATTGTCAATGATGATGACTACGAATTAGGCATTGATGGCAACTTCGTAAAGCTCAACGGTAATGTCGGCTATAACTACATCTTAGGCGAGAACTTCTCAACAGTTACCAATATTGACGTGCAACTGTCAAACACCATCTTAGACGGATCAGAGGTAATGCAAGCTGGCGGTGAAAACGGACTGCTTGCCTATCAAAGCGCAGATCTGTGCGGAGATAGCGGCATCGTTGTCAAACAGTCCCTGCAGTATATACCTAACGTAAATTGGGGTTTAGTCATAGCACCACATATTGAGGCTGGCAAACTCTTCACCCATGACTATGAAGCTCAAAGAGCCGCATCAGCTGGTATCTCTCTTATGTATAGTCGCTACGGCGTGAATGCCATGTTTGATGTAAGCCACGTGCTTGGCAACAAGCTTGACTACGTTGAAGACTCAAGCCGCCTTAACTTCAAATTTAGCTACACCTTCTAAAGAAGAAAAGTAGCCTTCACTACTCCACCTTGCAATATGAGCCCTTTTGCCAAGTTATCAGGGCTTGCTTAAGCATTTTAATATGTGCCATGACGCAAAGCGGCATGGCACAACAAGACTTGTTCACAGCTCCACTATGGTGGGGCACATAAAAACCGCTGCTTCTTGTATCTCAATTGATGAGCACTTAAGAAGTCGGTTTAACTCTATACAGGAGATGGCGCATACGTAAGCCGTATGTGGCAGCAAGTTGCGCCAAAAATCTATGATGATTCGCCAGTGCAAAGCCTCTCATACTCACAGTAAGTGCAGTGAATCTCACACTCACCGTAAGTGCAATGACTATCATACTCACAGTAAGGGCAATGAATCTCACACTCACAAGCATGTACGCTTAGCTACATTAGCAAGCGCTCTTGCGGCTTTGACCTTAAGCTCACAAGTTATGGCAGCTCCTCGTAATATGCTTCCAGTACTTGACCATGCTGTCAATGCAGGCCTTACAACCACACCAGCTGGCACTACTATGCAAATCACTGGCAAAGGCAATAACGCCTTAATGGTATGGAAAGAGTTTAATGTTGGCAAAGGCGCATCAGTGACTTTCTCTGCTGACAAAGGTCAGGCTATGTCATTTTTAAATGTAGTCAAAGGACCAGGTGCTTCATACATTGATGGTCGCATTGCAGCAAATAAAAACAACATCAATGTCTATCTCATCAATCCAAATGGTATTCACCTTAGCAACACCTCTAAGATCTTAAACTTCAATAAAGTTTATTTGGGCACTAACAAGCCATCTCAAGAGTTAATGGATAAGTTTAAGCAAGCTGCTCTGCCGCCAATCAATCTTGATGCTATGCCATCAGATCGTGGTATGGGCAAGGTAGTGGCCTTAAATACCATTGAAGCAAGTGACATTAAGATCAACGCTGGCCATATTGTCATCGGCAGTATCGATAACACCTTGTCTAAGAACACTTTGCCTAAGTCACTTGAGCTTAATAGTTCAATTGACCGCATTGACATTGGTGGCGATCTCGACAAAAAGCATGTTGCTGGTGGCAAAAGCTATCGTGAGTTTTTAAAAGACAATGGCTATAGTGCTGCCACTACCAATGAGATAAAGTCCTCTGGTACTTTAAAGAAGAATACCTATGTTGACCACTCCAAAGAGATCGCTATTTATGAGGCTGACCAGCTCGATAGAGTCAATCAGAATTTAGATAAGAACTTCTGGTTAGCTGATGACATCATTGTTACTGACCATATCCCTTTAGGCAAAGATCAAGGCAAGGCCTTTAGTGGATCTTTTGATGGTGCCTTTAACAGCATTACCTATTCTATGCAGGCAGATAAGGCAGGTGACTATGGCCTCTTTGGCAAGCTTGATGGAGCTAGTGTTAAAAACCTTAAGATCGTCAACAGCAATGTAGATACCGATGCTAAAGTTGCAGGACAAAAGCTCAATATCGGTGCTCTGTCTGGCTCTGCAAAAGATAGTGACATTATCAATGTAGAGATCAGCAACTTTGATGTACTCCTTGATGATGCTAACCGTATTGATAATAAGAGCAGCATTGGCGCACTAGTTGGATCTATGGAGGGTAATAACTCCCTTAACAATGTGCTCTCAAGCTATAACTCAGATGCTGAAGAAGCTATTGATAAAGCCAAACAGCAAGGCTTTTTAGTTAATGCAGGCACGCTCATTGGCTCACACTCTGGCACCTTAAATAAGCACAATGTAGTAGTCGGTGCTCATAGCTTTAATAACTCTTCTTTACAGGGCATTGGTCAAAGTAATAACGGCCTCTTAGTAGCTACCACCTTTGCAGATGCGGCAAAGGAAGCTATTAACTCAGGCATGAGTGTAGATGAGTTCTATGAGAGCTATGCTGTAGATGGCTCTATTGATGAGCCTAGCTTAAAGCTCAAGCACAAGACCTTCTTAAAGCCTTTTTATGTAGAGGACTTTAACTTTACTTACGATGGCACTAAGCATGACTATCATCAGCTTGTGAATAACGAAGGCTTTGATCTTGATAATCTCGTTACTAAAACCAATCAAACCAACTTTACTCAACAAAATGCAGGTAATCATGTCTTTGAGCTCACCACACGCAAAGAAAGCTTAGACAATGGCCATGATTATTTCTTTAGCTACAAGTATGCAGATGAAAGCTGGGATAACAACGCAGGTGGAGATGCTGCCTTGCAAGATCGCACTTCTCGTCATGACAGTGCTAGTGGTAAGGCTACTTTAAATATCAACAAGAAAAAGATCGTTGTCGATATTGCTAATCAAGTAGTTGCCGATGGCAAACAGCCAAACTTAAAGCCAGGTAAAGACACCATTAACAACTACGATGATCTTATCAATATTGGCCTTGTCAAAGGCGACAAGTTTGATGATCTCAATTTGAGCCTGACACTGTGTCCTGATGGCACTATCGTGGGAGCATCACATAGCAACAACTATGAAGTAGCGATTAACAATGGCACCTTAACTGTCATTAAGCCACCAAAGCCTGTTCCTACTCCAAATCCAGGTGAGAACATTAAGCCAAATCCACAGATTCCACCGAAGGTTGAAAACTTAAAGCAAACAGATACTCTGCCTGAAATTGCCAAGTGCTCTCATTGTGGAGAGATTGGCTCATACAAGGGTGTTGCAAGTCAAACCGTTTTGCCATCTAGAGGCCATCTTGTAACAGGTGCAAATGACTATAGCGACTCTATCTATGCAGCTTTAGAAAATACAGAGTTGTCAAATGACAGTGAGTTTAATGCCTACGTAATTGCTCACCACAATCAAACAATTAACGGCGATGACAACGCTAAACTATTTGCCTCTAACAACACGGTTAAGGCCAAGAAGCAAACTGATGCCAAAGGTGCAAAGCTATTGGCATCATCGCAACAGACAAAGAACAATACTGCAAGCAGTGCGGGCGATGATAAGAACATCGACAAAGGTAATGAGCAAGATACATTCGCTCAAAACCGCGATTCAAGCTTAGAAAAGTTACTGCTTGCAAATAACTAATACGATGCGGTCGTGTATTTAACTAAAGGTCGGAGTGATTGCCCGGCCTTTTTTGTCTTTTCCCCGCCTAAAAAAATTCCTTGCTCGTTTAGTCCACCATCCTTGCTCATCAAGCTAAATTTCACTTTAGAGCTAAAATGCCACTTGCGATCTGTGCTCTATCAGGCTTAAATAGTATCAAGACTAATAAACTAGTGATGATTTGCTCATTGTTGATTGCAAGATCTTGGGGGAAAACTGATGTTAAAAGTTGGGCTCACTGGCTCTATTGCCTGCGGTAAAAGCTTCGTCGGCAATCTCTTTAAGGTCTATGGCGTCCGTATAGTAGATAGCGATGTGATTGCCCGTGAGATCGTTTTGCCAGGTTCTAAAGCCCTTCAAGAGGTCAAAGAGAAGTTTGGCGCTGAATTTATCCTTGAAGATGGCAATCTTAATCGTCCTAAGATGCGTGAAGTAGTCTTCGCCGACAAAAACAAGCTCAATTTGCTCAATTCCATCATGCACCCTGCTATCAGACAAAGAACTGATGAGCTTTGTGATCTGTGTGCTCATGTTTTGCCTTTTCCAGAGAGCTACTTAAATATCATTAAAGAACAAGCTCAGGCAAAACACTCAGCCACATGCAAGACAACACCTGCAGCAAATACCTCAAATAACTCTGTTAATCATTCTTGTGAGCCTAAGATTCAGCTCGATCTTAACCATGGTAGCGAAAAGGTTATCGATGAGAGCAAAACACAATTAGGCATTCAGGCTTTAAACGAGCCTCTTGATCCAAGCTATGTACTCAAAGAAGATGAGATCCCTCCATACATTCTCATCGATATCCCATTACTCTTTGAAAATAAGCTTGAGTCTTTTGTCGATCGTATCTTAGTAGTAGACGCTTCACGTGAAACACAACTTGAGCGTCTTTTGCATCGCGATGGATGCTCAAAAGAGACCGCGCAAAACATCATTGATAAGCAATTATCACGCGAATACAAATTACAACATGCCGATGATGTTATAAAAACAGACACTCTTAACATAGAAGAAAAGCGTGCACACGTGCTAAAATTACATATAAGCTACCTAAAGAATGCTCAAAAGCTGCATAAGATAGCAAATAGCTAAGCTTTAACGTCAAAACCTGAGTGCAACTGGTATTAAACGGCGTTATTTATTATGCGGCGCAGTGTCAAAATTTATGTGGAATGACACGTGCATTAGTGCCTCATGATGATTATTTAATAAATCATCACAATTTAGTTGTAAGACACCCACAACAAGCTTTTTAATGCGGATCCTAAAATGTTTGTTTACGATTTCCCTTTAAGTCCGAAGGCAAGAACATATCTAAAGTTTGAAACCATTTTCAATCGTGTTGCCGAGTGCGCTGACTTAAATACAAATTCCGATACTCTCAGCTTGTTACGTGGCCTTATCGATTTTATCGATTTAGTCGACGGATCAGGCGCACTTAAGATTGACATCGGTAAAGACCTCGACAAACTCTCTAAGAGATTGCGTGGTTGGCAGGATAATCCTGAGGCAGATCAGACCTTAGTTAGCGAACTGTTAGAGCAAGTCAAAGAAGGCCACAGTGCTTTAAATAGCTTTACTCGTCAACGTACAGTACTGCAAAACGATCCGCTCATCGAAAGTATCAAGCCTCGTTTCTTAACTCCATCTGGTGTTAACTGCTTTGATACCCCGCTGTTCTTCTTTTGGAATCAGCTTCCAGTTGAGGAAAAGCGTCAGGTGATTGGCAAGTGGCTACATGAGCTTGACTGCATCCGCATTCCAGTTACTTGCATCTTAAAGCTCTGGCGTCTGTTCTCAGACTTCCAAGCACGTCTTGCAGTTAACGGCTTTATGCAAGAAACCTCAGAGCCTTGCGAACTGATTATTATTAAGTATCCAAAGCACGTACGCGGCTATCCTGTGGTTAGCGGTTTCCAATCTAACATCAACGTACGCTTCTTACCTTTTGTAAAGGGAGCTCCGGTTGGTGATATCTCATTTGAACTTGCTTATGTCCGTGGAGGCATTCTTTAATGAGCCTTAAAGACCTGCTCCCACCAGGCACCTACGACGAGATCGAAAAAGAGGCCAACCAAGGTCACAGCTCTGGTACTAGCCATGAGACATCTAATGATGATGGCGCTCAAGTAATCATGGTCTCTTGTCCTACCTGTAAAAAGAAGATCAAGTACTCGACCGACAATCCATTTCGTCCATTCTGCTCTGAGCGCTGCAAACTCTTAGACTTAGGCGCTTGGGCAGATGAAAAGCATGCTGTGCCAGGCAAGGAAGTTAATGAGGACGAAGATGCCGATTTGCTTTCAGATCCAAACCTGCCTGTACGTAATCTGCCAGATCAGAACTTATAGTGTAGCCCCTCTTAGCCCTTTGATGCCGCTTTAACATCACATCCCCTAAAAGCATCAGGGCTTAATTTAGCCTTTGTGTTAAAATTATCGATTGCGCGTTTAGTTTCCCATAAAGCTAGGCCTATTTATGGCCATTTTTCTTGCTTTTAAGAAGCTCGATGCAAGTATTACTGTAGGCATAAGATATCAGTTTCAACTGAGTCACATGTGGCAACTGCCTGTTATGTAGAGTAGCTAACAGGGCAGTTTTGTTTTCCTTAAGGGTCAATAGTTTGATGCGCCAACATAAACCACATCTTAAGGTCAGTGCTTTAGCATTTACGCTAACATGCATCCTTTACGGCCAGGGAGCTGCACTTGCTAATGAGCAAGCTCGTGGCATTGCTCCATCTAATCAATTAGCTGCATCAGGCCAAGCCCCCACTACCAATAGCAAACTTGCCTATCTGCAACAGCAGCAATCAAGTGGTATTGATAGTGATAGCATCGACCCCGTTGAGAAAGCTAAGCTTAAGCGCTTAAATTCAGTTACTGAATTTGCAGACAATATCTATGGCGTTATGGTCAAAAATATTGCCACACAACAGTATCTGTCTAATCGCCAATTAGCCGCTGCATCTACTTTCCCACTGCGTCTTATCTCTACCCTAAGCAAGAATCCATGGCGTCCTTCTCCGTTCATGCCAGTACCTGAGCGTGACATGGAGTGCTACTACGGTATTCCAGCCTACTCTGAGCCGCAAAACTTTGACCTTGAAACTACTCCAGTAAATATTAGCGCTAATGAAGTAACTGCTAGCGGTACTCAGAATTTAACCTACTCAGGCAACGTGACTGTCAGCCAAGGCGACCGCCTTATCAAAGCAGATGAGGCTGTTTATGATGGCGATGCAGGTACCTTAGTTACCTCAGGCAACATCTCTATTCATACGCCACAGCTGACTATTAACAGCCCTGCTAGTCTTGAAAGTAATCTTAAAAGCAATGTCTCTACCTTCTCAGATGCTACTTTCCAATTAAATGGCTCTGTAGCTCGAGGCTCTAGCAAATTAGTCACAGTGAACAATGAGCAAAAGAGCACTGAGGTTGAGGACTTTACCTTTACCACCTGCCCAGTGGGAGATAACTCTTGGTACTTTAAAGCTGGCTCTGTAGAGCTTGATCAGAATGATTCATTTGGCGAGTCTTATCACAACGTTCTTTATGTCAAAGACGTGCCTGTATTGTACTTACCATACTTAAACTTCCCGACTACGAATCGACGCAAGTCAGGTCTTTTATATCCATCCGTATCGATTAGCTCCAATAACGGTGCTGATTACGAGCAACCAATCTACTGGTCCATTGCTTCAAACTATGACTACACCTTTACTCCTCGTTTGATGAGTAAACGTGGCCTTCTTTTAGGCAATGAGTTTAGATATATGCCAATTGAAAATTCTATTGGCACCTTTATCTTTGACTATATACCTAACGACAATGACTGGGCCTTGTCAGAAAACTTTGATGATGACTCACGTTATTTCTTCCGTTGGAAGCACACTAGCTCATTTTTTAATAATGATCTGACTTTTGATATCGACTATCAGCGCGTACGCAATGGCGACTACGACTACCTTGATGATCTCGGTGCCAAAGAAACCAATGTCACCGATGACCACTTAAAGCAGTCATTAAAGGCCGCCTATGATCGTCCAGACTTTCATATCCAAGCAGAAGCCCGTGACTATCAGCGTCTGCAGCCAGATACAATTTTAGGTCACCGTCCTTTCTCAATGTTGCCGCAGATCTCTGGACAGTACTACAGCACTGTAGGTTCTCTCACCCTTAACTTTAATGGTGAGATGACGCGCTTTAGCTCTTCATCAGACTCTCGTGCTCAGAACTTTGAGGCAACTCGTATCCATTTTGAACCTGAGATCGGCATGCAGTTATTCAACATGCGTGGCACCTCAGTTGATGCGAGCTTAAGAGGCTTCTTTACTCACTATTCACAAGATAGCATTGAGGATATGCCTGATTATTACAGAACTAATTTAGGCTTTACTGAGCTTGATTCATCTGTAAATCGCGCCCTTTATTTAGCGCAAATCAAGGCCAAGACCACACTTGAGCGTAAAGTTTTAGACTTAAGACATACTCAGACCTTTGAGCCTGAGGTCTTATACCAATACATCCCATATGAAGATCAGTCGAATATCGCACTGTACGATACTACCGACCGCATGAGTGATTACTACTCAAACTTCTCATTTAGAAACTACACAGGTAAAGATCGTATCGCGGATATCAACGCGATTACTATGGGTGTAACCTCACGACTCTTAGATCCACATGATCGCGAGATTGTGCGCTTTGGTGTGTCACAGACATACTCATTTAATACCTCAAAGGTAACCTTAGCGCCACGTGACCCAATTAATACCTCACCACGTAGCCCAATGGCCATGTTCTTTAATGCAGAGCCAGTTAATGGTCTTACTTTGCATGCCGGCCTTAGCTATGACTCTGAGGAAGATAACTTAAAGTCATGGAATGCCATGACTCAGTATAAGAACGAAAACGGCTTATTAGTTCAGGTAGGCTATCGTTTTGCTGACAAGGGTAACCGCTCTTTAGCTAACGATTTAGTAGACTTAAGCCAATTAGGCTTAGTCACATCTGTTCCAATCAATGAAAAGATCTCCGTTAGCTTTGCCGCTTATAACGACTTAGAGCAAAACGAAGATATCGATACCAAGGCAGCAATTAAGTTTGAAGACTGCTGCTGGTCATTATCTTTTGTCTATGAGAACTACAACTCATGTGATTGGGACTCCCTTAAGCATGAGCGTGACCATATCTTTGGTATCCAATTTGAGTTCAAGGGTGCAGGTGCCGTTAATGTTACCGGCGACTTCGATCGCAACTTTACCGACACTCGTTTGCTCAAGCACTTCGACCCAACCGATCTCAACCGCTAAGCAAACATCTCTGCTAACGCCTAGCATCATCACAAGGCCCTGCTTAAAAATAGCAGGGCCTTTTAGTATCTACCGCCACATTTTGCTCCTCAATTGTGTAAAGCAAATGTTTTGCTTTGTTGCCTTAGCAGTGTTTTGCCTAAGTTTCTAGAGATATGATGAGGCTCGTTTAAGTAGCCATCTACACAAACATATCTTCAGGTGCCGATTTAAGAAAAATTGCAAATATGCCGCTTGTTGAGCGTCTTTTGTATACGATTAGGTATCTGTATGTTAGAATTTCGCGACATGACCGACGTTCGGAAGAGTTTTGAGAGAAAGCCGCTATGGTATTAAGCAAGATTAACAAGTCAATTGCAACAGCACTGGCCGTTATGTCCTTTGGCACTATGTTTTGTGCCTCATCAGTCGCCTCAACAGCGCAGGCACAAGAGGTCACTCTGGACTCATCCGTGGCTGTTGTTAATTCAGACATCATCTTACGTAGCGAACTTGATGCTGCTCAAAAAGCTGCACAAGCTCAGTTTAAGAGCCGTGGTGCCAACGTAGATGCAGTTACAGCACGCCGTGCCGCTTTAGAGCAACTAGTCACCCGCTCTATTATTGTTCAGATTGGTAAGCGTTATGGCATTTCCTTAACTGATACCCAAATCGACCAGGCATTAGCTCAAACTGCAGCTCGTTCTAATACCTCAGTAAACGATATTTTAAAAAGCTTTGGTAATGTAGATTTAGCTACTGCTCGTCAGAAGTTTGCCGAAGAGTTTGTTATCAACGAAGTACGTACCAATCAGGTTCGTCGTCGTGTGCGCATCTCTGATGCTGAGGTTGAACTGCTTGCTAAGAACCTGCGCAAAATCGGCAACGTTGAGCCAAGCTACCACTTAGGTCAGATCATCTTAGGCTTAGATGCAAACGCTAGCTACAATGAGGTAAACCGCGTTACCTCTATTGCCAATACCATTAAGTCCCAGGCAAGCAAGGGTGCTGACTTCAACGCTTTAGCTGCTCAGTATGCACAGGGTAGCAACGCTGTACAGGGTGGTGATATCGGCTTCGTTCCTGAAAGCCAAGTACCAGTACCATTCTTACCTGCAATCTTAAAGGCTAATCCAGGTGCCGTCATTGGCCCTATCCGCTCACCTTTTGGTTTGCACTTAATCAAGCTTTACGAAGTTACTAATCAGGCAGTTGAGCCAGTAACTACCTACAAGGCTAAGCATATCTTATTAAAGACCTCCATCATCTTCTCTGATGAGGCTGCTGTAAACGAACTCAACGCTCTGCGTAATAAGATTGTTTCTGGCGGTATCAGCTTTGCTCAGGCTGCCAAGAAATACTCAGAGGATACTGGCTCTGCATCTTTAGGTGGTGAGCTTGGTTATGCTCCAGCTGGTCGTTACGATCCAGGCTTTGCTCAGGGTTTAGTTGCTCTGCGTGTGGGTGAGGTTTCACAGCCAATTAAGTCAAGCTTTGGCTGGCACCTTATCTACCTTGAGGATCGCAAGATTGACAAGGATTCTGACGAGGCTTATGAGGCACGTGCTCGTGAGCTTATCTTCCGTCGCTTATTTAACGAAGAGTCAGCAGCTTGGGAGCGTGAGATTCGCGCTACTGCCCACATCCGCGTTACCGACCCTATCTTAGTTAACGCTGGTATGGCTGACAACGCTAATATCGAAGGTGATCCAGCTTTACATAAGTCAAAATAATCGGCACTAGACCTATTTAGGTCTAGCTACTATGAGTACTCAAAAGCTCAGCCTTAGTGCTGAGCTTTTTGCTTTATGCGTAGCATAATTACAGTTAAATGGCACGCAAAGATGTAATCTAGAAGATACTTACAGGCGAAGTCTATACGGCACGCAAAGATGTAATCTAGATGATACTCACAGGTATGAGCGAAGATGATGAGCGCACGTTTGTGGCTCATTAACAGCAAATAGCCGTGCTGTGGATTACACTAGCTTATCGATTGTTAATGCAAATGGATGGATAACCATGTCGGATACTAATTCAAAGAGCAAGCAAATGCGTATTGCCATCACCACTGGTGAGCCTGCTGGTGTTGGTCCTGAACTTATGTACCATCTTAGTCGTTACCATGCAGCTACACTACCTCTGCATACACGTTGTGCTTCAGTTGAGGAAGGTGGTTTAAGTTCAGATGAAATAGCCAAGTCTCAAGTCGAGTTAGTACTGATTGGTAACAAGGCTTTACTTGAAGAGCGCATGAAGCTCTTTGGTAGCGACTTTATTCTCCATGACTTTAAGGAAGATGAGTTTGTCCCATCAGGCCCAGATGAGTCAGGCTTAGGACATTTAAGTTGCCTGAATATTGAACTTGGCACTCCATCGATAGCTGGTAGGCAAGATGAGCGCAACTCACCATATGTGCTTGCTACTTTAGATAGAGCCATCGAGCTGTGCTTAAGCGGTCTGTGCGATGCCATGGTAACAGCCCCAATCTCTAAGAGCATCATTGCAAAAACTGGTATCGAGTTTACCGGACATACCGAATATCTGCAGGAGAAGTGTCATTGCAACGAAGTGGTTATGATGCTTGGTTGCTCTAAGATGAATGTGGCTTTAGTTACTACTCACCTGCCTTTAAATAAGGTCAGTGAAGCTATTACTAAAGAGAAACTTACTAACATTATCAGCATCTTGCACCACGATCTTAAAGCCCATATGGGTTTTGCCTCTCCTCAAATCTATGTATGCGGCCTCAACCCACATGCAGGTGAAGATGGCACCTTAGGCATGGAAGAGATTGAGACTATCTCTCCAGTTATTGAGAGCTTAAACGCCACCGGCAATTACAATCTCATCGGCCCACTACCTGCCGATACTCTCTTCCAAAAGAAGTACTTAGACAAAGCTGCAGCTATCCTTAGCATGTACCACGATCAAGGCTTACCAGTCCTTAAATATGCTGGCTTTGATGAGGGCTATAACACTACCTTAGGCCTTCCATTTATCAGAACCTCTGTAGATCATGGCACCGCCTGTGATTTAGCAGGTAAGGCCATAGCTGATGAAGGTTCACTTCTGAGCGCTGTCAGCCTTGCTATCTATATGGCCAACCATCGTCACAAGGGCCAATAGAACCTAAACTAACATCATACCCACATGCTCTTAGAGGGCATGATACTTAGCTTTGCCAAGGATGATTGCTAGGTAATTACCCTCTAATGCGCTTATCTATGCTAAAAAGTGTGATCTTGTTGGTATAATTCGGGACAAATCATTGCCCTTAAGTAAGGGCAAGTCTTTTCTTTAAATGACATCGAGAACGATTTCATGGCAATAATCCCACCTCCACATATGAAAGCGCGTAAGCGTTTTGGACAAAACTTCCTGGTTAACGACCACATTATCAACTCAATCGTGGACTCCATTAACCCAAAGGAAGGTGATTATCTCGTTGAAATCGGTCCAGGTCATGCGGCTTTAACCCGCCCTGTTATCGAAAGAGCCAAGGCTTTAACTGCCATTGAGCTTGACCGTGACTTAGCTGAGCGTTTACGCCACGATCCTTTCTTAAAGGGACTGACCTTAATTGAGTCGGATGCACTCAAGGTAGACTTCACTAAGTTACCTGGTGCAGGCAAGTTACGCGTGTTTGGCAACCTGCCTTACAACATTACTAGTCCGCTCATTTTCCACCTCTTAAGCTTCCCTGGCATTGTTGATATGCACTTCATGCTGCAAAAGGAAGTAGTAGAGCGTTTAGCTGCAGGTCCAGGCAATAAAGACTATGGCCGTCTTACAGTCATGGCTCAGTTCCATGCTCAGGTCATCCCTGTACTTACTGTGCCACCATCAGCCTTTATCCCACCTCCAAAGGTGATGTCTGCAGTAGTACGCTTAAAGCCAAAGCCACTTACTGATGAGGAGCGTGCACTCTCTCCATTCTTAAATAAGATTACTACTACCGCTTTTGCTGCCCGTCGTAAGACCATTCGTAACTCCATGGCACCTCTTTTTGAGGCAGAAGAGCTAAGTGCAATTGGCATTGATCTTCAAGCACGCGCCGAAGACCTGCCACTGTCAACCTATGTGGAGCTAGCTAAACTCTTAAAGAGCAAGCGTACTTTAGAAGAGCTTATTGCTCAAGAAGAGATGCAAAACCAGCTCAAAAAAGAAAAGCGTATTGCTAAGCTCACAGCTGTACAAGCAGATGTAGACTGCAAAGATACTGATGATAGCGATAATGCTAAAAAGAGCGCACAAGATGCCTCTAGTGAAGATAATATGCTTGAACATGGCTCATCAGAGGCTGCTCAAAGCACTGGCAAACCACTGACCGCCAAAGAGCGCAGCATCTTAAAGAAAGCTCAGAAAAAGCGTCCTCGTAAGTTTGAGGATATCGACTTTAACGACATCAACGCCGATCTTTAATCCTGGGAGTTTTTTATGAAGGCAGATAATCCTCTAGCGGAGGTTTTTGAGCGTAATAGTAACTACTGGGAACACAAGAAAGTTCTGCTGTGCGGCCAGATTCCGTCACTACAGCTGCTCAATTCTCTGATTAAGACCGAAAAGGCCTATGTCATCACTGATAACTACCCAATTGCACAGGGAATGAGTGCCATGATGGGCATCAAGCTCGGTAACAGTGACTTTGAGGTAGCCTCAAAGCGTCACGTGAGCGTGATCTTCTCTGACTATGGCGATGAGCGTATTAAAGGCCATCTTGAAGCAGTTGACACCATAGTGCTGTTCTTAAATAAGACTAAGAGTCTGAGCCAAAAGATTCTGCACTGCCTCATGCCTTACATTAACCCACAGGTACAAATCCTGTTAATGGGTGCAAATGCTATTGGCGGCAAGAGTGGCGACTCTTTGGTTAAAGATGTAGCTCAGGTATTTAAAGTAGATACTGCTCGTAAGTGCACTGTATTTGCAGCTAGCCTCAATGAGGGTGCACAGTTTAAGGACTCCAAGGCACTTTCAGATGTGAAATTCGGCGGCCTTACCCTTAAGCAAAATCATGGTCTCTTTAGCCAAGGTGAACTTGATAGAGGCACGCACTTATTACTTAACGCCATGCACCGTGATCTTAGCGGTATGGATAAAGTAGCTGATGCAAAAGAGCTTGAGGATCTGAGCAATGCAGATCTTAAGAGCTTACCAACACCAAAGGATCATGCAGCCCACTACGTTCTAGACTTAGGCTGCGGCTCTGGCATTATTGGCTTATCTTTAGCAGCACGTGGCTACAAAAATGTCATCTGCTCAGATATTAGTGCTACTGCATTAAACTGCACTGCTGCCAATGCAAAGCTCAATGGTCTTGAGATAAAGGTATTAGCCTCCGACATGCTGCCAAAGGCTGACGATTTAGAGCGTGCTAGCATCAATGTGCCAGGCGGTCGCTTTAACATCATTGCAACTAACCCTCCATTCCATCAGGGTATCAATCGCACTACAGCCCAAACTATCAATATGATTGCCCAAGCTAAAGAGAGCCTAACATCAGATGGTGTGCTCTACTTAGTTGGTAACACTGCACTACACTATGAAGAGCCGCTTAACGAGGCTTTTGATAATGTAGAGATCATTGCAGCTACCACCAAGTTTACTGTCTTTAAAGCTTGGAATAATTAAGGCTAGTACAGTAATTCATTACCAAAAAACGGCGCTAATACAGCGCCGTTTTTGATCATAACTTTGCTCAAGACAGTCTACGTACGCTAAAGATAAGCTTGAAAAAGTTATGATACTTTTGTGGTTCTACTATTCTTTGTTAGAACTAGATCCTTTCTCAAAACCTCGCTTTACATTAGAACATTCAGCAAAGTATTGATAGCGCTCATCGCTTACAAAATGACGCAGTCGCATTTTGACACGTCGATGCTCAGAGCTCTTCTTGTATTGTATGAGCTCTTCAAGTGAGTTAAAGCGCTCAAGCTCTTCGCTTGACTTAATGCGCTCAGGATCTTTACTTGACTTAATGCGCTCAGGCTTGTCCAAGAAAATTGGAGCTTTTGTGCTATTGGTTAATGACTTGTCTTCAAGCATTGCCTTAGCATTCTTGCTAGCTTGTTTTTTACTCGCACATTGCGCACCACCATTTGAAGCTAATCCATGATCATTAGCTAAGATGGCATCTATATCGGTATTGTGAAAAGCGCGGCGCTTAGTTGAACAAGTACTGATCTTCAAATTATCTACAGCTTCATCAGCGCTAAGATCGCGGCTAGCAGCACCATGGCTGCTAGCAGCACCATGGCTACTATCACACTCATAGCTACTATCAGCACCACAGCTGCTATCAGCCTCATGGAGGCTATCAGCACCATGGCAACTATCAGCTTCATGGCTGTTATCTTTGGCAACCTTATTGTGCTGTAAGTAAACTAAGCTTTGCTCATCCTTACTCTCCTCTTCTTCGCTTATGAAGCTAAGGTTATCTAGCTCGTTCTCAGATGCATCGCCCGCACAGCTAAGATCATCTAACATACGATCAGATGTATCATCTGCAAGGCCAATACAGTCTAGATTTAAATCATATGCATCACCTGCACTGCTAAAATCATCTAACTCTAGATCAGATGCAACTTGTGCAAAGCCATGGCTCTTGCCTTTAGATAGCTCAATGTTTTTAGATGAGCGGACGCGATCTTGTGCGTGCTCATATAAATCGGCTGTAGCCATTGAGCTATTCTGCCCATTTTCGACACCATGTCTTAACGCGCTAATACGCTCTAGTTCATGTTGTAACTCATCGCTTAGAGCGCTGATGCGGTCTATCTCACGCTGTACTTCGGCACTAATAGAGTATTTTCCGCCATGACAATGACGTGTCCTTCTTCTATTAGCACTGATACGCTCGAGCTCTTGTTGTGCTTCGTCTCTTATAGAGCGGATGTGCTCGTAAATATACTGCCTATCAATATCATTGATACAAGGCTGCTCATCGCTTGCCTTGTAAGTATCTGAGGCAGAATACATGTCTAAAACTACAGAGCCGTTAGACTGATAAGGAGTGTGATTATCCCAGTGAGTGTATTTTACAAAACGACTATGCACTGCTTTTTGAGGCTCAAACACACTGTTTGCTGGTATAACATCGAGTAAATAACACTCGTTCTTCAGCTGCTCTTCAATAGTGTTGCAATGACGGTATTCACAATACTTATGAAGCACTTCATTTAAATGTGAACAACACTTGCTCTTAAGCTCATCAAGGTTTTTGATGGTTTGAGATTCGGTATTAAAAAACCAAGATTTATGCTCAATCTTTTCTGTATCTACTTTGAAAGTATCATCAGTAGTTAAACTATCGCCCTCAAGATCTAAAGTAAAAGACCTTTTAGCGCCCTTTACACGCTTAGTATCAATAGCTTTTTTTGATCCCTTAGAGGCTTTGCTCTTTGATCCTACCTCGTCAGATTCACTTGCCTTCATAGCATCTTCTTGAGACTGCAGATCATTTAAGTACTCCTCCATACACTTCTTAATGTCGTGGTGCTTTAAGGTTGCATAGCAGGCGATCTGAGAGTTATCGCCAAAGACATCAAAGATGTGGTCTAAAGAGGAATCCTTTGCCAGTGACTTTGTAGAATTGAAGTCCACTAATTCATGAGCAATAAAATGATTGCATTGGTCAAAGACCTCATCTACTTGATGGGGAGAACAATGCTCGATGATAGCAATATCTTGATTTTCGAGACCTAATACGGACTCTAAGAGAATATCAACGTGATAGTCAGAGATAAATGTTTTTGGTACCTGCAAAGAGCCTTGGCAGACTGATTGTATTATTCCCATAAAACAGCCCCTAGTTTGATCCTGTAGTTCAGGTTGTGTTGTGGCAATGCTATTGATTGCTGTGGTGTCACTAAAGGTGACTTACTCTTCCTTGATGTACTCACTTAAATTTTTAAGAGACGAGCTCTAGTGTGAATCTAAGTGCTTCTAAGCACACCCATAGGCAGGATTACGGTCTGTTAACGCATTAGGATTTTGCTGCATTAGCCAACGAACTTATAAAGTTAGATCCCTACCTTACAAGCTCATGGACATGTACTCAAAAATTTAGACAAAAGGGCTTCTGTTACAAGCAGCCTATGCATACAAATACACCATAGGCATAGCAATACTTAAAGACAGCGCTTTAAATAAGAGCTTCGCCTTGATAAATAGCATGCACATGCAATTGCAAATACTAAGATCATCAACCAGGATTAAATTTGTCTACCAGGATTTTGCTAATACAAACACTAGAGTTAGCAACTACAGCGCTATTACCCTTTTGTATTGAATTGAACAAGTCTTATACAGTGTTGTACTTAAATTTAAGACAAAACAATGCCCGTATCCATAACAGATGCGGCGTCAAATAAGAACGCCACACCTGTCTACAGTGGAGATTTAAATTTGTCTTAACTTACATCATGGCAGGCAGAACGAATTGCTTTACCAATGATTTTGGCAACATCAATAACATGTAAGCAAAGCCAACATGTATTGATGCAAAACTCATAATACTAAGTTAAAAGTGCAGTAGTTGTTTATGAGCTTGGGCTGACTAATCGTCGATCGCTTATGTAAACGGATAACACCTTTTTAAATGGCTTTGTAAGCACTCAAGCAAAGCTAGTACTTATAAACCAAGGTAAATGCGATGACAGTTAAGATTGATGGGTGCTTAACCTGTGCTGTACGTTTTAGCTAAGAAGATTCGAGTTTCGGATGCTGAATCGCTCTTCTGTCGCACAGCAAGGCGTGGCAGGAGGACAAAATCTAGCAAGGGTCTGCAGATCTACAGCGTTATCGTTTTAGAGCAGTAAAACTGCCCAAACAATGCAGGGCTCAGGGGCACTCAACAACGTCGGGGAAATTATATCTAGGTTGAGTTACCTAGATAAGAAGATATCTCAAAACTGAGATGTGTTCATATGGAAAAAACTTGAGTAAAGCAAGACGGCATAAGGCTTTGATCTGTGTTCTGAATGAAACATCCTAGTTATTACATTTTTAAGATTTTTGGTGCTGATCTCTCAAATTAAAAAATCAATTTAGTGTTCTTTTTATACAAGATAAGCTTTACACAACACAAACCATTTGCCATTGATATATTTGCACTTAACAGAAGCTTTACACACAATTAAAGCCAAATTAACCTTAGAGATTGTAATTCTTGCAAAATAGCAGTTTTATGTAGTTTTATTCTTTTTCTTATCGATCTTAAATTGCCAGCAACGTCACACTTTTCTATCAAAGCTGATATACAAGCATTTTTACTCAATAAAACATACATTTGATAGCACAGTAGCAATCATTAAAAGTCGATCACTTTTAGTATTTTTTGCTACTCAAAAACACGCTCTCTTAGATCAACTTTCATCACTCAACACACTCAAAAATGATCTATGCATAACCCCACACTATTTCCTATTTGAGCGTCGTTAGTCGTTAAATTAGAGATGAACTCTAAGTACAACAACTCTTCATCACTAAGCTAACGACGATCCTTAGCTCCGCTAACTGTGCATACAGTGATCTTGGGCTTAACGATGATCTCGAGAACAGACCACTGACATCAAGTGATCTTGGGCTTAACGATGATCTTAAGTGCTGCCCACTGTCATCCTGTGAGCGCGGGACTGACGATGATCTCGAGTGCTGCCCACTGGCATCCGGTGAGCGTGGGGGCTGATAATGATCTCGAGTGCTGCCAATCTTTCATGCTTGATGCTTATAGTTCATTCAGCTTAGTTAAGAAGATTGTGTTAACTAGTCACTTGAGGTTACAAAATCATGGCTGAGAGATACTGTTTTTGCGTTAATGTGAGTGTAAATGCGTCTAAAACTAAGCCTAAAAGCCTGATATTTGCTAGAATATTGCGTTGTTACAAAAGCATCTTCTTATGCTGCTCATCAGGCATTAAAGTGCACTAGCAATACATGTGTACCAACAAGATCACGTTAACTTAGGCACTTTCAGCTAAAAGAAAGCCGCAACACTCTTAAGCTGCAAGTGACGATCGCCAATCTATCCATACTAAATAGTCATTGGCTATGACTGATCTTGCCCATAGCTATCAAAATACCGCCAAAAGCTGTCGTATCTTTGGAGCTATTGGCCTTTACACCATGTAGATATATTTAAGTTTGTGTATTGTGGTGCATGCATTTGCCCTGATTAAAGGATTGCGACATATGCCTAAAATTCTATGGATATCTCCGTACAGCTTGCACGACTTGTCCTCAGGAGCATCCATTCACTGCAAAACAGTTCTTGAGGGTTTAGTAAAACGCGGCTTTGAGGTGATGTCCTGTGCATCATTTATTTTTGATGTTCCAACAGGCGCTAGACTCTTTAACAATCTTCAAGAAACTCTGGCCAAGTCAAACAAGAAAGTGTTTGAGCTTGATGATCAGGGTATCCACTATATCTACACCCGTTGCTCCTCAACCTACGAGCATGAACAAACATTAGATGACATGGATTTGTTCTTCAATGTGTTCTGCGAGGTTTTAGATCGTTTCCGTCCAGATTTTGTTATGGCCTTTGGCACTAGCATGGTCTCTATGACATGTTTTGCTGAGGCTAAGCGACGTGGTATCTACACCATTTACCCTGTATTAAACGGTAATCATGGTAATTACTCATTCCCGGATATTGATATCATCCTCACCGACTCAAGAGCCTCTGAAAAGCTCTACTATGTGCGTGATCGTATCCGTATGATCCCAACTAGCGAGATCTTTGAGAGTGAGAAGATCATAGCTCCTACCCACGAGCCTAAATACATCACTTTTGTTAACCCTAGCTTTGAGAAGGGCTTATCTATTTTTGCCCGCATTGCTAAATGGGCTGGAAAAAAACATCCTGAACTGCGCTTCTTAGTGGTTAACTCTCGCGGTAATTTTGCTGAGAATGTGCAATATCTGCACACCAAGGGCAATAAGGATGAACACCCATTCAAGCCTGAGGACTTCAATAACATCGATATGACTCCTAGCACTAACAATATGCGTTCTGTCTATGGAGTTACTCGTATGCTGATCGCACCATCTCTTTGGTGGGAGTCATGGGGCCGTGTCGCTACTGAAGCAGTGCTTAATAACATCCCTGTACTCTCAACTACCTCTGGTGGTTTACCTGAGGCCTCTGCTGGTGCTGGTATCTGTATTGATCCACCTCAGCACTGTGTTGATGACAACTTATCCATTCCTGATGATGAGGAAATGCAACCTTGGTTTGATGCCTTTGAGCGTCTGTTAACTGAGGATATGAGTGATAAGTTTAAAGCTGCAGCCGAGACCCTTTCTATTGATAAGAGCCTGGATAAGGTTGTAGAAATCTTAAAACCTTACATAGAGCGTCGTGAGCGTGACCGTGCTCACTTCAACTTCTCTCAGCCAGATCTCTAAGTGATCATCGTCCAACAGGACAGCTGCCGACTTAATAGGATTACATAATGCCTAAAATTCTTTGGATGTCTCCATATAGCTTGCACGATGTATCATCTGGAGCATCTGTAAATTGCAAAACCATGCTCGAAGCTTTAGCTAAAAATGGCTTTGAAGTATGGTCATGCGCCTCATTCATCTTTGATAATATCTCTGGCTCCATTGTTTTTGGCGACTTAGACAAGAAGCTTAAAGAAGATAATCATAAGACTTTCATTCTTGACGATAACGGTATTCACTACATCTACACTCGTTGTGATTCCCGCCGTGAGATGGAATTTACTTTAGCTGAAGGTCAGCTTCTGTACGAAACTTTCTTAGACGTCTTAGATGAATTTAAGCCAGATATCGTGATTGGCTATTGCCCTGGTATGACCTCACTTACTTGTTTTGCTGAGGCCCGCCGTCGTGGTATTAAGACCGTCTATACCTTAGTAAATGGCAACCACGGTAACTTTGCCTTCTCTAACTACGATCTTGTAGTTACTGACTCACAGGCAACTTCAAACTTATATGCTCGTCGCGATCACATCAATGTTGTAGCTACTGGCGCTTTCTTCAACTTTGACAGCTACATCAGTGCTCAGCGTGATCCTAAGTACGTAACTTTCATCAACCCATCTCCAGCAAAGGGTTTAGCGATCTTTGCTAAGCTTGCTGTAGTGTGCAAAGAAGAGCTGCCTGACTTAAAGTTCCTCGTTATCAACACCCGTGGTAACTTTGCTCAAATGGTCTCTATGCTGCACGAGAAAGACAAGAGCGACGTTCACCCATTCAAGCCTACTGACTTTTCTAATGTGGATATCACAGGAAGTCAAAAGGATATGCGTCCTGTGTACGCAATCACCAAAGCTCTGTTAGCTCCATCACTGTGGTATGAGTCATGGGGTCGTGTAACCTCAGAGGCTGTGATTAATGAAATCCCTGTTGTATGTTCAACCTCTGGCGGTCTTGCTGAAGGTATGGCAGGTTGCGGTGAAATTCTTGAGGCTCCACAGCACTGCGTGGATGACCACTTAAGCATCCCAACCGATGAGGAAATTCGTCCATGGGTTGATGCTTTAAAGAAAGCGCTTGAATCTGACTACTCTGAAAAGTTCAAGGAAGCTAAGGTAACCTTATCTCCTGAGCGAGCTTTAGAGCGTACATTGCAAGCATTCCGTCCGCTTATCAACGAAAGCGGTTGCGATAACCCACTTTATTACCTGAAGTAACTGGCTCTTTTAGTTTGCCTTGTTACCCACGTATCATCTGGAAAATACTACTATGCCAAAACTACTTTGGGTCAGCCCTTTAAGCGTTCACGATTCTTCTAATCCATCAGCCGCTCAGATGCGTAACATGCTGCTTTCTTTAAAGGCACGTGGTATCGAAATCATCGGCTTAAGTGCTTTAAACTTCTTAAATGAAAGCGGCACTTCTATGTTCACCGACCTTGATGACAAGTTAAAGGGCAACGAGACCTCCTTTAACCTCGAGGACAACGGTATTAAGTTCATCTACATCCGCACTAAGTCCCGTAAGCTTGGCGATATGATCTCCCAAGAGCAGCGTAATTTTTACGCTAAGTTCTGCGCCATTATCAATGCTTTCAGACCAGATGTAGTAATGGGCTCGGGTACTGACATGCTCTCTATGGTGTGCTTTGATGAGGCACGTCGTCGTTGTCTGCCTACTACCTATACCCTGCTTGACGGTACTCCAGCTCGTTTTAACTTCCCTAACATCGATCTGGTTGTAACTGATAGCGCTGCTACCTCAAACCTCTATGCAACTAAGCACCGTATCAACAGTGTAGTAACAGGATCCTTTACTGAAGTTACTGGTCCACTGGCTTTTGGCGGCAAGGTTGAGCACGATCCAAGCAACAAGAAGTTCATTACCATGGTTGAGCCAACCGTGGATAAGGGCTTAGGTATCTTCCTGCGCTTATCGCAAAATGTACCAGCTCAAGCTCGCAACTTAAAGTTTGCAGTGCGTGAGTCTTATGCTGGTCAATTTACCGAGCAAGTAGCTCTTTTAAAGGATAAGGCTAACCCTAATAAGGCCCCATTTACAAAGGCTGCTTTAAGCAAGATCTTTGTTTTAGGCCCTGAGGTAACTGATGCTGAGCTCTTTGAGTCAACCAAGGTGCTGATGGTGCCATCCTTATCTTTCGAGAGCATTAATAACATCTCTCGTGAAGCTATTACCTACGGTGTTCCTGTATTAGCTACTAATCAGACTGGTTTAGCAGAATCCATTGGTGAGGCTGGTGTCTTAGTTGAGATCCCTGAGTACTGCTTAAACAACCACTACATGGCTCCTGCAGCTGAGGACTTAGCTAACTTCTACAAGGGTCTGCAGATCATCTTAACTGAAGACTTTACTAACCGTACTGCAGATGTAGCTAAGCGCTATAACATTAACTACTCAGCTAATCGTTTAGCCGCTACCTTAAAGCCACTCTTTGACAAGTGTGCTGGTAATAACCCACAGCTGTTGCGTAACGGAAGCTTAATCTAAGCAATTTAACCATTGCTCTAAGCAAGTGAAAAAAGGCGACCTTAGGTCGCCTTTTTTGAATTCTGGATGCAGCTGTATGAGTGCTGCTTTCTATTTTGCTATCTCTGACTCAAGCTTAACTGGCAGTCTGCCAAATAAAAGACCGCTTTTAGCATAATAAGTCTGAACATGCTCTTCTGATGCAGCCAATTTTCTAAGTACTATGGTATCTAAGGTTAACAGACCGTAGCCACGCTCTTTTAGCTTCTCCACCCAATATTCTGATGGCTGCTCATTGACATGAAAATCACCATTTTCACCAGGTAGCGCATGGGTCATAAGAATGTACTTACCATGCACTAAAGTATCGATATAGTTATCAACATATTTAGGATCAATGTGCTCTGCTACCTCAACAGAAACGCAAAGATCAACTGGGCCACACTTAAAAGGGCCAGTGGTCAGATCATGCTGGCAAAGTGGATAGCGAGCATTGGCAACGTTAAAGTCTAAGCCTTCCATGCCAATGACTGGCACATGATAAGTATTATGAATATAAGACGAAACATCGCCTAGACCTGCACCAACATCAAGTACACTACGGATGCTAAAGCGCTTCATCACATAATCAAGCACCTTTGGTGAATATGAAGACGGATCTCCAAAGAATAGATTACCACCCATATTATTAATCTCAGCATCTTGCTTAGTACCCACGAAAAGTGTGTTGAAATTATTGAGGTCTGAAATAGAAAAGTTCATAGCTATCGTTTTGCCAAGTTTTACAGCCACACAAAGAATTAAGGACAATAAAGCCTTATGCCAATTAAGCCCTAGGCTAATGAGCTAACAAAGCCTAGTAGGCCTCAATTAAGTGAGCCATTGTACCCCTTGCAGGCTAATTAGCTAAGCTCTCAACTAACATTTTGCACTTTGCACCAAGATCTTAAGGACACACGAGCTCACTTATTCATCAATGTTAAGGTTCGTAAAGTCTTGTGAGGTGTCCTTAGCAACATTCAAGATACGGACATTTTCCTTGTCTTGTATGAAGAGCATCTTCCAATCATCGACGATACGAGGGCACTCACTTAAGTCCTCATTGCGCATATAGCTGATGAAATCGTCAATATTCTCGTATGGAACCTTGTGGCCTTTAGATACCCACTTAGGCAGGTCATAATCCCACCAGTTGAGATCTAAAAGATCAGCTATGATCTCATCTTTGAAACGATACTTTGCAATGCGCATGCTTGAAACTTTACCATTATCATCAACGACATTGTTACCAGCCACCACTGCATAAGGCGGCACATCGCCTGTCACCACGCTTCCTGCACCGATTACAGCACCATGACCAATCTTGCAATTAGCAGGAATGAGCACATGCGCTCCAATCCATACATCATTACCAATCTGAGCTGACGAAGTCTCCTCACCAAGGTCGAGTTTCCACTTAGGCAAGCTCTCAATGGGGCCAGAAAAATTCTGAAAATAGCGATTATTGAAGAGAGCAATCGAAGTAGTAGCGCAATCAGTCTTATGGATACCCATACCCATTTCTACGCCATGTGCGATTGAACAATAGCGACCTATGCTAGAAGTCGTGATGGTGCAGTTAAACTGCACGTATGAGTAGCAATCAATCTTCGCTCTAAATAGCTTACTTGGCCCTTCAACATGTACAGCACCATTAAACATGAAGTTTCTTGAGAGCATCACATTAGGCTTGATACCTAATCCTTCACTTGCAAGCTGTTGGCACACGCTTGGATGCAATGTAGTTGCTGTAGATGACTTTAATAACATGCTATCCCCAAAAATGATGCTCGCTGAGCGCTATCTATGTTGCCCATCATTATGCACATATAGCGCTATTAACATAACATTTTTAAGTATCCATAACCTACTAGCCTCACCTAAATAAGTCTTCTATAGCGAGTTATCACCAAGATTGGGCTAATCAGTCACCTTTTTTGTGGAGCCCAAAATAAAGGCACCTCCTTGGGTGCCTGTTTAGTAATGGATTAGCTAAGGCTCTTGCTGCCATAAAAAGTACAAAAGCCTGCGTGCAAATGCCGCCTATTTGATGCGGCCTAACTTTACAAGCTTTTGCTTGAAGTAGGCAATGGACTTATCTAAGCCCTCATCAAGCTTAATGACTGGCTCCCATCCAAGCTTTTCTTTGGCCAAAGCAATGTCTGGACGACGAACCTTAGGATCATCAGACGGCAAATCTTTATACACCACCTTCGATGGAGTATCGATCTTGGCAACTACCTTCTCAGCTAGCTCTTTAATCGTGAACTCGCCAGGGTTACCTAAGTTTACAGGACCAGTAAAGGAGGTATCAGACTCCATCATGGCAATGATGCCACGTACGAGATCGTCTACAAAGCAAAAAGATCTTGTCTGTGAGCCATCGCCATAGATAGTAATATCCTTACCCTCTAAAGCTTGGCAGATGAAGTTTGAGACCACGCGACCATCATCAGGGTCCATGAAGGTGCCATAAGTATTGAAGATACGAATGACTTTAATCTTTGCCCCCATATGACGGCTGTAATCAAAGAAGATACTCTCGGCGCAACGCTTACCCTCATCATAACAGGCACGAATACCATTTGGATTGACGTTACCCAAGTAAGATTCTTTTTGAGGATGAACTAAAGGATCGCCATAAACTTCCGATGTGGAGGCTTGCAAGATCACAGCATCATGTTTGATGGCAAGATCAAGCACGTTAAAAGCACCATAAACACAGGTCTTAGTGGTATCAAGTGAGTGCTTACCCTGATAGGCTGGAGGGCTAGCAGGACAGGCAAGATTGTAAATGCGGTCAAGCTTTACGCCCTGCAACTTCTCTATTGAGTCGAGACGGTTACAGATATCATGCTCAATAAAGCAAAACTCGCTCTTATCCATTAGCTCTTGGACATTATCTAAAGAGCCAGTGTAGTTGTTATCTAAGCAAAAAACTTGATGCCCTTGCTTAACTAACTCACGGCAGAGATTAGAGCCGATAAAACCAGTGCCACCAGTTACAAGAATATTCATGCAAAATCCTTAGGCTATCTAACTGTGTACTACTTGGTAGTGCTAATGCCAACACCTGAGTATCTAAAACCAAGCTCCCTAGCTTGAGCAGGGTTTAACATGTTACGGCAATCGACAATACAATGGTGTCGCATACGCTCGTAAGCTTGCTTTAAATCAAGATCTCTAAACTCTGGCCACTCAGTTAAGATCGCCAAAACATCAGCCCCGTCACAAGCCTCTTCTTTACACTTGGTAAAGGTAATGCGGCTTAAGTTTTCACCAAAGAGTTCTTTGGAGTTTTCCATAGCTTGAGGATCGTATACACGTAAGGTTAAATTAAAGTCTTGCTCTAAAAGCTGAGAGATGATTTGAATAGCTGGCGAGGTACGACAATCATCAGTACCCTCTTTAAAAGCCAGTCCTAAAATGCCTACGACCATGTTAGTTTCTGCCTTTGGCAGATGGTTAAAAATACGCTCGGCCATAGCATTAATGCGCTGATTATTGCCATTAATCGTGGCCTGAATAATGGTCATGTTAAGACCATTCTGACGGGCCATAAAATCCATAGCCATAGTATCTTTAGGGAAGCAAGAGCCACCAAAACCAGGGCCTGGATTTAAGAAAGCTGCACCAATGCGTTTATCTAAACCCATACCAGCGGCAACTTCATAAATATCGGCACCAGTCTTTTCGCAAAAGTCAGCCATCTCATTGATGAAGTGAATCTTGGTAGCTAAAAATGAATTGGAGGCGTATTTGATAGTCTCACTTGAACGTGTGTTGACGCATAAGACTTTAGTTTTAGGGCTCTTTTCTAACAGCGGAGCATAGAGCTCAGAGATAACGTCCTTAGCTCTTTGTGTCTCAGCACCAACGATGATGCGATCTGGGTTAAAGAAGTCGTAAACAGCATAACCCTCACGCAGAAACTCTGGTAGCGAGACCACATCAAAGTCTGCGTTTTTATTGCTCTTTTCAATAAGTCCTTGAACCATATCAGCAGTACCGACTGGCACAGTGGATTTATTAGCAATCACGGTATAGCCATTTAAGTATGGAGAGAGCTCAGTCGCTGCAGCATAAAGATAGCGCATGTCAGCTTCATGAGTGACAGGATGCGGAGGTGTGCCTACAGCTAAAATCACGATATCAGCCTGACTAACACCCTCTTGCATGGAATCAGTAAAGCAGATGGTTCCTTTTTGATAATTCTTTTTTAAAAGATCTTCAAGCCCCTCTTCATAAAGGGTTACTTTACCCTCTTGAAGAGCCTTGATCTTGCTCAGCTCGCGGTCGATGCAAATAACCTGATGGCCAAGCTCGGCAAGACCTACACCTGTAGGCAGTCCTACATAGCCGGTGCCAACAATAGCAACGTTCATGATTTTCACCAGTTATGCCCCCATCAGACACACTTATCCAAGCATCCAAGTGTAAAAGAACAAAATACAACCTTGTTCTAAAACGATTTAAGGTACACGTATGCGCTTAGCTGCAACACTTAGTGCTGAGCAAAACAACATGCTAAATACCTAATACGACTGTTCAAAGCACCCCAAGCACAATCGCTTGCGATGATGTCACCATCAAGACAACTTAGACAAAGCTATGGGAGGCTGATACACAGCCTAAGCCATGTATTCAAAATAAGATAATGCAATTACTGCTAACTTATACTAAGGCCCGTAGGCTGCAGCATAAGATGCAAACTTAATCATATCATTAGATTGCACATAGCATCTGCAAAACGGCACTTTTCTGTTAATTGCTCTAGCTATAAAGCCACCATGGCAGAGCTCTCTGCCCAAGTTATACAACTTCATGCCCATACACCACAGCTCTCTGCCCAAGTTATGCCACTTAATGCCCATACACCGCAGCCCTTGTACAAGATACACATTAGCAACTAATCTAGCTAATCATCGCAGCTGCCCGCATTTGTCAGGCGCAATGTGATTCATTTTGCATATCTAAGATGCAAGTTTGCAGGCAAGCACTGCATATGCACGTTAAAGGCATTACAATAGCAATATCAACTCCATGCTCATAAGTTAATCCATACTCTTGATGGGCATGTGGTTGCTGTAATTTTAGGGATTGAAAGCTAATGACTAAGATCGAAATCCTCGGCCTTAATAATGCCGATGATAGTTTCTTTAAGGTAAAACTTACTTGTGGCAAGGCTCCAGAGTGCTTTGCTGAAGGCACTAACTCTGTTCCGAATGCTCAGGGTGGCTTTGATATCTTTGTTGATAAGCAAGACAGCCGTTATTTACAAAAAGCTGGCCGTACTGTGGGTGCTTTAGGCTTATCCAAAGTTTGCGTACTTGTAGACGATAAGGCTGATATTAAGCTTGATGCTATGGGTGCTGCTCAGTTTGTTATCGGTATGTACTCTGAAGCTTTAGAGCGTACTGGTATGAGCGTAGCTTTTGACTTAAACGAAGCTAACCTTGCCTCAGCCCGTCGTGATGTTGAGTTCATTACCTTAAGTCGTATCTTTGCCAACAGCGCCAATAACCTCTACCACACTGTTGATCTAGTAACTAAATACTACAACGCTCTTGAAGAGGCCTTTAAGAAGTTTGGCGGTAAGGGCGAGCTCTCCTTTAAGGTTTTAAAGAAAGGCGATAAGGTCTTTGATGAAGAGTGCATTGGACTTCAGACTGTAGGCAAAAGCTCTATTAATGAACCATGCCTTGGCATCATTGACTATGTCGGTGAGGGTGCATCAAAAGATAAGGTTGATTTTGCCTTAGTGGGTAAAGGTATTGCCTTTGACACCGGCGGTAACGACATGAAGAGCTCCAAGTTCATGGAGACTATGCGTACTGATAAGTCAGGCCTTGTCTATGTTGCCGCTGCAACCGTATTAGCTGCAACTATGGGCGCTTCTAAGCACATCCGCTGCTACATGCCATGTGCTGAAAACATGGTATCTGGCAGTGCTATGGTTCCAGGCGACATTATTACCTACCCTAACAAGGTTTCAGTTGAGATCGGCAACACCGACGCTGAGGGTCGTCTTATCTTAGCTGATGCACTGCTGCAGGCAGCAAAAGACAAGCCTTCATTCATCCTGGATGCTGCTACCTTAACTGGTGCTGCTAAGATCGCTGTCGGCCGTGATATGTGCGCTATTTTATGCCGCAACAACAAGGTCGATGAGCAGCTCGAGCAAGCCTTTAACTACACCAAGGAAGAGTACTGGTTACTGCCAATGCGTGAGTACCACAAGCGCTATATCACCGCGCGTCGTGCTGACATCTCTAACACTGGTCATGGTGATGGTGCTCCAGGTGCCTCTACTGCTGCTGCATTCTTATCATTCTTTGTCCAAGCAGATCAGAAGTGGACACACCTTGACTTATCTAATGCCTACCAAGCCGATAGCTCACCATACTTAGCTCCTGGCTCTACTGGCAATACCGTGTACGCCCTCGCCCATTGGCTGGTTGGCGCTCACTACTAAAGCTCTGCCTAGGCTTATTGTGACTGCACTTATGTAAGTGCATAAGGATTGTTTTATGAAGTACTCCAGAATTGCTGTTCTTACAGGTGCTGGAATCTCGGCAGAATCTGGTATTCCAGTATTCCGCTCAGAAGATGGCCTTTGGGAAAACCACCGTGTTGAAGATGTCGCAACCTATGAAGGCTTCCTGCGCAATAAGCCTTTAGTGCACACCTTCTACAATGACAGACGCCGTGCTTGTAAGACTAAGGTGCCAAATCAAGGTCACTTAGCTCTTACTAAGCTGCAGCAAGGCATTGAAGCTAAAGGTGGCAAGGTAACTATCATCACGCAAAACATTGATGATTTGCACGAGAAAGCTAAATCACATGACATTATTCATATGCACGGCGAGCTCAATAAGCTTTGGTGCGAAGCATGTGATGCACGCTTTGAGTATTTAGAAGACTCTAGTACCGATCTTAAGTGTCCACACTGTGGCAAAGCTGCCTTACGTCCTGACATTGTCTGGTTTGGTGAAATACCTTACCGCATGGACGAGATTGAGGCATGTCTAACACAGTGTGATCTCTTCTTATCCATCGGTACCTCAGGTGTGGTCTATCCAGCTGCTGGCTTCGCACGTATTTGCCGTTATGCCGGCGCTCCTTGTATTGAGTTCAACCTCAAGCCAAGTGAGGTACGTTCAAGCTTCACTCATGCGTTCTATGGCAAAGCTAGTCATACTTTGGATGTATTTACTGACTACCTCCTTGCACACGATGAGATCCCAGACTCCATCGACTAAAGTATCGCTATAGTTAATTGCTGTTAATTACTCCTCGCGCAGCGGCCTAAACAAGACCAACACCTTTCTACACCTAACCTGCCGCTGCCATTTTATAACCAATATCTACACCGTCTGATTAAGCCACAACCTTGCTGCAGTTGCTAGTAACTTTAAGATCGCAGCGCCCGCGCCAATGCAATAGCAATTATCTTTTAACCCTCTACCCCATAATCTCCTGATCTTTACAAAAGCACTTATTATCCCGCGCTACTATGGCTATTTGTCCGCACAAAAGCACTTATTATCCCAACCTATGATGGTAGTTTGTCAGCACAAAAGCACTTATTATCCCGCGCTATGATGGGTATTTGTCCGCGCTTATGAGTTTTAGTGCATATGCGTTAAAATAGACGCCGTCGTTAATAACACAGCTTAGCTCTAACATGTCTTGATGGCCTATTGAGCTCACTGGAGAAGTATATGCTCGAAACAAGTAAGAAGCGCAAGAAAGCGCCGTCTAAGAAAAAGGAAGTGCTTGATAAGCAAGTACTTACTGATGAAGACGTCGTCGACAGCTCAGATTGCGACGAGATCGAGTGTACTTGTACCTGTACTTGCCCAAGCTGCCATCACGATAGTCATGCTTTTACTGAAGAGCTTTCTGACGAAGATATTGAAGATCTGTCCTTATTTTTTAAGGCTCTTGCAGATCCAAGCCGCCTTAAGATCGTCGTAGCGCTACTGCGTCACGGACAGCTGTCAGTAAGTGAGATCGCTAAAGAGTGTGACTCCACGGTATCAGCAACCTCACATCAGCTCGCGCAATTAAGAATGCATAAGCTCGTTAGTGTTAAACGACAAGGCCTCCGCAACATTTACAAGCTCTGTGATTTCCATATTTCAGAGGGTGTAAAACTCGCCATTGAACACATCAAAGAATAGCACTGAGACAAAAGAGCTTGGTTAAGCTCAATACTTTACCAACAAGCACCACTGCTAACATTAAGGCCTACATTTTTGCATAGCCCATCTTGATGGGCGCTATGAGATTTCGAGAAGAACATGCAAGCTAAAACAGCCCCAAAGCTACCTGTTTACTTAGATAACGCTGCCTCCACTCCTATGGATCAACGCGTTATCGACGCTATGGTCAAATGCCTTTCTTACGAGGGCATTTTTGGTAACAGTGCCTCTAAAGACCACGTCTATGGTTGGCAAGCAGCTGAGGTGATTGATAATGCTCGCGACCAAATTGCCCTAGCTATTGGTTGTTCTCCTCTTGAGATCATCTTTACCTCTGGAGCCACCGAGAGCAATAACTTTGCAATCAAGGGACTAGCACGTGCCTTAAACAAAGCAGGTGACAAGCGCAAGACTATCATCACTTCATCAATTGAGCACAAGGCCGTAATTGAAAGCGCTACTGCTTTAGAGTGCGAGGGATTTGTAGTCAAACTTATTCGTCCACGCACCGATGGCACCATTACTCCTGAAATGCTCGATGATGCTATGGATGAGAGTGTATTTCTCGTCTCCATCTCTCAGGCTAATAGCGTGCTCGGCTCGATGAACGATATCAATGCCTTAGCCGAAGTTGCGCATAAATACGGTGCTCTCTACCATTCTGACTGCGCACAAAGCAATGCATTAATACCTCTTAATTTAGACAATTCTTTAGTTGACATGGTGACCCTTACTCCAGAGAAGATCTATGGGCCAAAAGGTATTGGTGCACTTTATCTCAAGCGTAGCAGCAATATCGAGCTTGATCCTCTTATCTCTGGCGGTGGTCATGAAAAGGGGCTGCGTGGTGGCACCCCTGCTACCCATCAGATCGCAGCTATGGGCGAGGCTTTTGCCATTATGCAAAAGGAGCGCACTAAGGTGTGTGAGCATCTTGAGTCATTAAAGATGCGTCTTATTGCAGGCCTTAAAGAAATACCTGGTGCTCATATCAATGGCTATATGGAAGGTACAGACACCCCTCATCTTCCTGGCATCGTATCTGTAAGCTTTGATAAGGTTGAGGGTAAGTTCTTAATCCCAACTATCCGTGGTGTAGCCGTATCATCTGGCTCAGCCTGCTCCTCAAGTGTGGTTAAGCCAAGTTACATCCTAACTGAGACTGGCCACTCTGATGAGTTAGCTATGGCATCTATCCGTCTGTCTATCGGCCGCTTTAATACCGAAGAAGACATCGACACCGCCCTCAAGGCAATAGCCAACGCAGTTAATATGCTGTGCAAAGCCTAGATCAAAGCAAAGCAGCCCCAACACATCTACCAACTATTGTTTGGGGCAACTTCAAACATTTCATATTTTAAGTTTGTCATTTTGACAAAATACCAAGCTTTTGTCTTTTATAGTTTGTAATTTTGGCAGAGCCTACCATTTTGTCTTTTATAGTTTGTCATTGAAAAAAGCGCCATCAAATTGAGCCATTGTTGCGACTCTTTTTGATAGCGCTTTTCTTTTGCCTGCTGCGTTAATAGTCCCGTGATAACTGCAGCATCATGCTCGATATCAGGAATGACTCTTAATCTAGAGCTTCTATGGCAATCGAGTAATCAAAGGTAAATGGCACGCCTGCCTTAATACTTACTGCGGTCTTTACGCCACGATCCTTGATTGGATTAGACTCCTTTAATGACTCCTCACCAAAATCCCAGCAAGAAGCGATAGGCTCAATACCTAAGCAGCAATTCTCACCATTCCATGGCTCAGACTTACGACCATGATTACTCATCCAGAGTAAACAAGTTGGAATCTTGCTACCATCCCACTTTAAGATCAGTCGTAAGCCCTTATTCTTATAGTTAAGCACCGCCTGCCCTTCAGGATGCAGCATTTGTACAATTTCTTCGGTGTGATAGGCAAATGGCAGCTTAGTAGCATCTACAGTATCCTGATTACCATCTTTGCCGATATATTCACTCTTCAATGGTACTTTATTGAGGCTCTCAAATACCTTTGCTGGAACTAAACGGCTTGTACCTGGCTCACAATCGACCCCATAGACAATACCATCACCTGCTACCTCAAGCTCTAACGCATTGAGCTCATGATCGGTAGGAAAACATGGATGTACACCCAAAGGAACTTCGCAGTCCTCATTTGAGATCAGAGTGAAGCTAAGATCTACACGATCATCTTTGAGCTCAATGACACGCTTTAAGTTCTTAAGCGGGTGGCCATTTGGGAAAACATAGCTCAGCACCACTTTGCTTTCACTAAGACTGTCTACTTGCCAGGCGCTATGACATGGTAAACCATGTGCATAGGTTGAGCTAAAGAGCTTGCTGTCCTTAGGCACCCAGCCAAATGGAGCGCAGACCCACTCACCTGACAAGTGCGCAAATAAGCCTGGATCATTATTAAAATAATCATCCTCCAGCCAAGGCGCACGATGCAATAAATCCATAGCCCTTTTGCCTACTCTTTTAAGCTGTAATCGAGCAAGCATGCCACCGTTGAGATCAACTTCAGCACAAAGAGCACCTGACTGAGACTGCAATTCAATAGGATTATCCATAGAAACTCCTTAGACAAACGAAGCGGCAATGCATTTGGCCAAATCAGTTGATGTGTTAAAAGCTATGTTTTTAGTATGTCATCTCCTCTAAAGAAGCACGTAATGAGTACTGTTAGAGCTTCTTAATAGATAGCACTAGACCTTAGCACTATGCATTAAAGGCAACCATGCCGCACCTCTAACACCAGAGTCAGAACCATAGACATTAGGCACTATAGGAGTATCAAACTCGCCGCCAAAGATGTAATGCCTTACGCGATCTGGTAAATCCTCATACAGCTTATTAACGTTGGACATACCGCCACCTAGGACAATGACATCAGGGTCAAGAAAACCACTAAAAGCTGCAATGGCACGCGACAACCTGTCTAAATATGCCTCATAGCATGCCTTTGCATCATGATCTCCTTTTGCCATGAGCTCTACAATGTCCTTGCCTGTGGTGGCAAAGGTTAAAGCGTTTGGATCAAACACACCTTTACGCTTAGCAAAGTCACGCTCGAAGCCTACACCTGAAACAAAGGTCTCAATACAGTAGTCACGAGCGCAATAACATTTAACATCACGCCAGAGCTCGCGCTCTTCATCAGTAAGCCACGGCAAGGTAGTATGACCCCACTCACCTGAGAGTAGATTGCGTCCCCGTAAAACTTGCTTATTTATGACAATACCTGAGCCCGAGCCTGTGCCTAAGATAAGACCCCATACAGTAGCGTAATCTTTACCAGCACCGTCTTCTGCCTCCGACAGGGCAAAGCAATTAGCATCGTTCTCCAAGAAGATCTCATCTTTAGATAAAGACTTAGCAAGGTCTCCCTTAAGATCTTGATCGTTTAACCAAAAGGAATTAGCGTTTTTAATCCTTTTAGTGTGCTCAGATACCGCCCCAGGAATGGCTATGCCTAAAGGACACTTACAAGCTAAATGCTGCTCAGCCTCTAGTACCAAAGCACAGATCGTTTTTATTGTGTCACCATAGGATGCTTTGACTGTGGCCACCTTCTTTCTAAAGCACTCGCTGCCACGCTTATCTAAGGCTATGATCTCAGTTTTAGTGCCACCAAGGTCAACACCTAAAGTGTACTCATAGCTCATACGATCCCCCTTAGATAAAATGCACTCATAGCGCCCAAATGCAGCGCAATTTTTAGCCTACCATCATATCTAGGATAATTCCGTGCGCCCTAACACCTTTTTAGCAGCCACTTGCTCTCATGTTTTGATCTTAAAAATAGCAATGCTAAGAGCATAGTGATTATCAAAAATCCATACGAAAAAGCCCGCACAAGGCGGGCTGTAAATTCCATTTTAATATGCATTCACGACAAGCGATTAAGCTAAGCTACTTATACCTTAACCTTATCGTACTCATTACACAGACACCAGAGCATTGGCTCATCTTCTTCAATCTTGCTAAAGCGCGGACAGCCCTCAAGGTAAGTATTGTCAGTGTGGTCATCATTAACCTTGCTAACTTCCCAGCTCATGACCTTGCCGTTTTCAGCCCAAATGCTGTGATATAAACGTGGTGGCAAGGTTACGCCTGAACCTACTGGAATACGAATAACCTCACCTGGCTCAAAGCATACTTTCTGAGAGTCGAAAGAAATCTCGACCTTGCGCTTTTCATCAAGCTGATTATCTTCAGTTGCCCAATAGCACTTAATGCATAAAGTGCCACCGCCACGATTAAGGATGTCTTCCATCTTATAACTGTGGAAGTGATAAGGCAGTACCTGACCATCCTCAATTAGCATCATTTTTTCAGCATAAGGCTTGGTATAGCGAGAGTCGCTTACAGAACCATTACGTAAGGTAAACAAACAGGTGCCGGTTTTGTAAAAATCATCAGAGCCATAATCGGTAACATCCCAACCAAGCTCGAGATCAAAAACCTCTGCCCATGATGCTTGATCTTGTTTTTTCCAATCTTCAGCAGTGATATAGGCAAACTTAGGCAGGGTTAAGTTCTGTGCTTTGGAAAACTCAATTGCTTCGTTAACGATCTTATTGATGAATGAGCGCTTCATAAAAAACCTCAAACTGTGTCATGAACCAGGATGAAAATGATCTTTAGCTTTTAGCTGAAGTCTTATTGGTATCTAAATTAGAGTCTAGAGTCCTTTTGCTATCTAAGGTGGAGTATTCACTCTTACTGCTATCTAAGGTGGATTCTTGACTCTTCTTGTTTTCAGACTCTTTTCGCTTCTGATTGAGCATCTGAAAATACTTATGAGCCTCTTGAGCTTGCCTCTTTAGGAGCTCTTCACGCTCCTTTTGTTTCTCTGTGGCGAGCTGATCAGCCTTTTGCACCTGCTCCATACGCTCAAAACGAGCGATCTCTAGACGTGCATAGCGATACTCAAGATAGCCTGAGACATTAGTAGCAAGGCACAGATGGAAGAGATCATACGCCTGCTTATACTCACCTTTATAAGCAGCTTCTTTAGCCATGTAGAAGTATGCTTCACATAAACGGCGGGCACGCTCTAAAGGCTCAATATTAGCTGTACGCACTGACTCAATCAGATCGTGACCCGAGATCTTGCCGGATAATAAGTCTAATACCTCAAGACCCCATGGCACTTTCTTTTCGATAGCATTGCGTCGCTCGATTAACTTTTGACGAGCGATCTCTTGTCCATCAACTTCACGATCTAAGATGTACAGCCATGCCAAGCGGAAAGGATCGTTCTTGTCTAGCTCATAAAACTTAACCAGATCTTGAACGCCTAATTCAGCACGATTGCCATAGTACAAAGCTATACCACGATTGAAGTATGCATAAACTTCTTTTGGGTCAATCTCTAACACCGCATCATAGGCATCATAAGCCTCAGCAAAGCGCTCTGAGCTTGCTAAGTAAATGCCTAAGAAGTTATATGAACGGGCATAGTCTGGGACTTCTACTAGTGAGTTCATGAACATGGTTCTAGCAGTTGCGTCCATACCTAAACGGTCATAGAGCAAGCCCAATTGATAGAGAATCTGAGCCTTTTGCTCGTGGGTAAGATCGCCCTTGCCGAGCATTGAGGTCATCTGGCCAATGAGGATTTGATATTGCTCGCGCTCAACAAGATCAATGTCAACTAAGACAATATCATCATTACTTACTGAGAACTCAGAGCTTAGCGGTGGGTCAAAGGCATTTTGATTAGAAACACATCCTGACAAAAATATAAGTGCAAGAGCAGGGGCAAGCTTAAGCCTATGCTTTGACCAAAGTTTCTTAAACAAATTGTCGGACATGATGCCACCTAAACAAGCAAATACAAGACGCTCTAAATAATCCTAACAACTAACGCATGTGCTAAGGCTGATGCCATGTGAATATCGCCACATGAGCTAGCCATCAGAACAAACAAGCCCTTTTTGAAAAGCAACTGTAGCAAGATGCAGACAAGACCAATCTATTCTGCATGCAAGCGAGTAATGCGTAAATTGTAGCAACAATAGCTCTTTGATGATATGCTCAAAGGCATATGTGAGTAAAACTACCTGAAAACGTGCATAAAAGAGTCCTAAGCGACATTTTCTTAGACACTTAACTACATAAATGCGCCTTTATGCTCAGGAGTCATGGACTCCTCAAAAGCCCATGGTAAAGCCTACTCCATTTTTCTTAGCAAAAGCTTAGATGCAGACAGTATCCACTTCTTTAAAAAGAGACCGCAGAGCATTATTTTTCAATAGAAAAATAATGCTCTGCGATTGAGTTAAACATTTGCAAGCTATATCACTGCAAGAATGCGAAATTTATGGCAAACGCTTGCAAAGACATAAGAGTAATCCTATAATCATGGCACTCGTGGGGGTGATTCTGGATTCGACCGGAAGTTACCGAGCCCGAGGTGCATGTCGAGGGTGGATTGGCCTCGTTAAAAAATCCGTTAAAATAGTCGCAAACGACGAAAACTACGCTTTAGCAGCTTAATAACCTGCCTTAAAGCCATCGGAGCATAAGCCCTGCTGTTGTCGCTTAGCAAATTGCCGGTGTCAGTTTCTCAGCAGCTCGTGTGGAAGTCCCGCTTGAGATGGAAGCATTAAAGATTTTTTCAAGCTGGGTACTCGGTGGCGTGACTCTCCGCAGCCGGTACTAAGATCAAAGAGAAGTCTAAACATGTAGTACTGACGGTAGAGTCTTTTGGGACGTGGGTTCAAATCCCACCACCTCCACCAGACAGAATTCTGAATCAACAAGCCCCGGTAAGGCATCGACCCTACCGGGGCTTGTTGTTTTCAGGAACCGTAAAATCCTAACGTCAACACCACTAAGACAGCGTCCGACCTACGATCTTCAACAACTGCAATCCAGAAATGAGCTAGTAATATATAAAGCCTCTAGTGGCGTATGTACTTTGCCTACATTGTTGTTCACGTAGCGTGAAAGAGTAAGGATAGCGTAGATCTGGCCTATGAGCAGAGCTATATTTGTAAGGGTTAGAAAGGCTTAGATATGAGAGGATCAGGTTGGTAATGGCCTGATATAGAGAGAGACGTGTTTGCACTTACGCACAAACGCAAAAACCACCGTACCTAAGCGGCACGATGGCAGGGATCGCAACTAATGTGGCATGCAATAAAGCATGCCAAATAACTACGAATAATAAGAGTTCAGAATCTTTAGATACTATTTCTGCATTAATGACAGGGCAATCTGTGGACGCTGATTGGCCTGAGTAAGAATAGTAGCAGTAGCCTGCTGAATGATCTGCTGCTGAGTTAAGTTAGCAGTTTCTTCAGCAAAGTCGGTATCACGAATGGTTGCACGTGAAGATGCAACGTTTTCCTTAACAGACTCTTGGTTACGTACAGTAGCCTCAAGACGGTTCTGCATAGCACCAAGCTCAGCACGCTTACGGTCAATGGCGTTAATAAGACCATCGATACCGGCTAAGGTTGCCTGAGCAGCAGAAGCCTTCTCCACACGAATACCTGGGTTGGTACCGTTATTCTTGAAGATATCCTCATACTTAAGCATGAGATTTGGTGGAGCAGGCTGTGGAGCTGGATCTGGGATATTTGGATTACGGAATGAATCTTTGCCAGTGTAGCGAACGAGCATCTTAACAATACCGTTAATATCGGTACCGTCACGTAAATCCATCTCAATGATGGAAGATGGGTCTGCACCAACCTGGAAACGGGAAATAGAGGCGTTGCCGTTTAAGACGTCTGCACCAGCGAAAGTAGTATCGTTGGAGATACGGGTAATTTCGTCGGATAACTGAGTTACTTCAACCTGTAAAGAATTACGGTCTTGATCTGACATGGTACCGTTAGATGCCTGAACAGCAAGGGTACGGATACGCTGCAGCATGTTGGTAACTTCGTCTAAAGCACCTTCGATAGTCTGGGCAAAAGCAAGACCATCCTGAGCATTACGGTTACCCTGGGTAAGACCATCAAGCTGAGTGGTAAGGTTGTTAGAAACCTGCATGCCTGCTGCATCGTCTTTAGCACGATTGATACGCAGACCTGAGGATAATCTCTGGTAAGAGATGTCGAGCGCGTCGTTAGCACGCTGCGCTGCACGTTGAGCGTACAGCGAAGAAACGTTGGTGTTAATGAATAATGGCATAATCTGAACCCTATTTATAATATCAGGCTATACAAGCCTGAGAACACAGCAGAATCATCTGCAGTGACACCCTGTCACTCGCACAGCTCTCTTCTGTGCGGGAGCAAGTCCTGGACAGGGAATCGACCAGCTTACGCTGGGCCCTGGAATTAAATTAATCTCATATCGCTTCAGGGCTACTCACAATAAAGCACTATACGTGCCAAATTTCAAAAAGCACTCCCTATCCTAGGCAAAAACTTAATCAAATTAGCTAAAGCTCATATTTGCATGATTCACGACAAGCAAAGTATGAGTATTACACTTATTACCTCTTGGCAAAGATAATCCACGTACTAAGAGAGTGTGCCGTTAGTTTTTGCCGCCATAAACTAACGATGTGTTGCCACTTAATGTCATGATCTTGCCAGCTAACTACTGCTTAAATGTGTCGCGATCTTGCCGTGATCTAGCATCTTTATGATGTAACGATATTGCTTTGAGCAAGCATCTTTGTGGTATGACGATCTTTCCGTAAGCAAAAGTATCTTTTCCGCGATCTTTATAAGCGTCATACTTTTAGACTCTTTACGATCTTGCCAATTGGCATTTATTGGACTGACGGCGATCTTGCGATCGCGGCAATTGAGATCTTGAGATCTTAAGTGCGCGGCAACTGACGGCGATCATGGCAAAATAATATAGAGTTCAGTTAGATCTTGGCTAAATTGAAGGCCCCATATTTATATGTTCAAGGCACAGAGACCTTACATGAGGTTACGCTAAGGACTAGTTAGTGGCCTTACTTGTTGTAATTATGGAGTACCTCTAACTAGAACAAAGCTTTCTAAACATGTCTCAAACGGCGTTTTTATGGCAATTAGATGCTAGCTTGGGCTTTTGCAGTGGCTTATAGGCTGCAAAACTGATAAGATCAAGAGATTGTTCATTACTTGAGGGTGATATGGCTCAATTCATTTTCACTATGAATCGTGTGGGCAAAATTGTGCCCCCGAAGAGACAAATCTTAAACAACATTTCCCTGTCTTTCTTCCCGGGTGCAAAGATCGGCGTTCTTGGTCTGAACGGTGCCGGTAAGTCCACCTTAATCAAGATCATGGCTGGCGTTGACCAGGACTATGAGGGTGAGGCACGTCCACAACCGGGCATTAAAATCGGCTATCTTCCTCAAGAGCCGAAGCTTGATCCAGAGAAGACCATTAAAGAGGTTATTCAGGAGGCTTTTGGCGAGGTTAATGATGCACTCAAGCGCCTCGATGAGGTTTACGCTGAGTATGCCGATGAAAACGCTGACTTTGATGCATTAGCTAAAGAGCAGGCTAAGCTCGAGGCTATCATTCAGGCTCACGATGGTCACAACCTCGACAGCCAGATTGATCGTGCAGCTGATGCGCTGCGTTTACCTGACTTTGATCGTCAGATTAAGGTTTTATCAGGTGGTGAGCGTCGTCGTGTAGCATTATGCCGTCTGCTCTTAGAGCGTCCAGATATGCTGCTTCTTGACGAGCCTACCAACCACCTTGATGCTGAGTCTGTTGATTGGCTTGAGCAGTTCTTACACCAGTACCCAGGTACCGTTGTAGCAGTAACCCACGATCGTTACTTCCTTGACAACGTAGCTGGCTGGATCTTAGAACTTGACCGTGGTGAGGGTATCCCTTGGCAGGGTAACTACTCTTCATGGCTTGAGCAAAAAGATCAGCGTCTGCAAATTGAAGAGAATACTGAGAGCGCACGTCGTCGTTCCATCGAGCGCGAGCTTGAGTGGGTTCGTCAGGGTGCTCGTGGCCGTCAGGCTAAGTCTAAGGCTCGTATGCAGCGCTTTGAGGAGCTCTCATCTGTTGAGTATCAAAAGCGTAACGAAACCAACGAGCTGTACATTCCACCAGGGCCTCGTTTAGGTGACTCTGTACTTGAGGTCAAGAACCTGTCTAAGGCTTATGACGGTCAGGTACTGATCGATGATTTATCCTTCACTCTGCCTAAGGGCTCTATCGTTGGTATCATCGGTCCTAACGGTGCAGGTAAGTCCACTCTGTTCCGTATGATCACTGGTATTGAGAAGCCTGATTCAGGTGAGATCAAGCTCGGTGATACCGTAGTAACTGCATACGTAGAGCAGTTCCGTGATGAGATGAACGATAACAATACCGTTTTCGAGGAAATCTCACACGGCCAAGATATCCTGCGTATTGGTAACTACGAGATCCCATCTCGCGCTTACATTGGTCGCTTTAACTTCAAGAGCACTGATCAGCAAAAGCGTGTTGGCGATCTGTCTGGTGGTGAGCGTGGCCGTCTGCAGCTTGCTAAGCTTCTGCAGGTTGGCGGTAACCTCTTACTCTTAGACGAGCCTACTAACGATCTCGACGTTGAAACCTTACGTGCACTTGAGAACGCTTTATTAGAGTTCCCAGGTTCAGCAATGGTTATTTCCCACGATCGTTGGTTCTTAGACCGTATTGCAACCCACATCCTCGACTACGGTGATGAGGGTAAGGTACGCTTCTTCGAGGGTAACTACACTGAGTACGAAGCCTGGAAGAAGAAAGAGCTCGGTGAAGAGGCTCAGCCACACCGTCTCAAGTTCAAGAAGGTTTCTAAGTAAGATAATTCTTACAAGAGACTCGTCTGTGCATAGCAGCATTTGCGCTATGTACAGACATGAAAAAAGCGTCGTTAAGACGCTTTTTTCATTTATGCAGACTACAAATATTTTTGTAGTGATAGGTAAATTAGCGACCTAAAGTCAGGTGCTTAACTAAGTAGTGACCTGATGGCTTTAAGGACTGCTTCTCAATGCCATAACCTGATTTCTGCGCAGAACGTAAGGCCTTAATATCGTCAACTAATGCTACAGTTGATAAAGCATTGAGGTTGCCAAAATCATAGGTCTTAATGGAGAAGCGACGCAGTGCAGTAGCGATACCTTTACCCTGAACACGCTCTGTAACGCCAACGAACAGACCATGCAGAATGTTGTCTTTAACTTCTCCGTCATTAAACATGAAGCACTCATAACCTACGAGGTTGCCTTCCTTGTCTAAAGCTACAGAGACTAACTCTGGGGATCTAAAACGGTACAGCCATACGAGCCAGTTGAGCATAGGCACTCTAAACAGCTCAGCATGGAGCATTTGCATCTGCTTTAAAAACTTAATGCTGCCAGTAGCAAAGGTGTAATCTTCGTATTGCTCTTCAATGTAGTGGCGCATGATCCTTCCAGCACACTTATGATTCATCTTCCATAGCTGAATGTTGTGGCTAAAGTGATGTAGTTCCATGGCCAATCCTCATATTTTGCCAACATCTTATCGATGCATCCGTAAGCTCGCAGCACGGATAAATTATAAACATTACCGCCATTAAAGGCGGCTGCACAATCTAGATCAGACTCAAAGCTATTATTCGAAACTTTTAAGCTTAAACTCCAATTAGAATTTAACGCACTAAAGCCTCTTAACTACTACTTTGGTAGCTAAATTGAGACTTGAATAACGCTTTGCTCAAACTTTTCTTTTACTTAGCAAGCGCTTAAATAAAAAGTCTCTTGATGGGTACACTAGCTATGCGCTTTTGTACTCTTCTCATGTACGCTAGCTATGCGCTTTTGTACTCTTCTCATGTACGCAAGCTTTGCGCATTTTTTTATGCAGCATGTGAAGTACGCAAGCTATGCATCTGTTAAGAACCAGTGCTACCAGAGATAGCAAATTAAGATGGTTACTTTCGCGCTCTCTATCTTAAGCAATGCTAGATAAGATACGTACCCACACACACTTAATCTAACAAATCCATTGACTAAACCCAATAGCATCTTGAGATAACTGCACATCTTTACTAGTTTTCATACGGCACTACATACAAAACACTATAGTCAATAAACATAGTGCGTAGCTACGCTAACTACCATCATCTCTATAACTCTACTGCTATCTAAATGATGCCTATGGTTTTATGTACTAAAACACCCTCGCGGCATTTGTAAAAGATAATTGTGCAAGAAATGTTGACAAGCGTTGCTGCAGCCTATAGTTATTTCATCTATGAGCCTAACGTAACTAAGCTTGATGTTGGCAGCCCCTCTATTGCTCTGAGCCTAGAGCAATTTGGCAATGTTGATACGCCTCCTGCACCAAGCTCTGATGAGACAACCCCTGCACCCGAGGAGCAAGAACAAAAGCAAGTTGACGCTGTTAAGCCACAGCATGAGATACCAGAGCCAGAGCCAATACCACAACCTGTAATGCAAGAGCATAAGCAAGCCATGGCTAAGGCTGAACGCAGGCATGAGCGCAAGATGGAGCATAAGCGTAAGGTTAATGAGATGCGCCATATGCGCCGTGACAGAGCAATGCAAACAGCAGCGCACTTGAAAGAGCCGCCTGCCAATGCACATAGAGAGAATGTAGCAATGCGTAGTGGGCGTTCATCCGAACAAGTATTGATTCTAGGCCGCGATCAGCACCCTGTACTGACCAAAATCAAACAGGCAATCGATAGCAATTTACTCTACCCCCGTAGAGCTCGCATGATGCGTGAAGAGGGGGCTGCTATCGTACAATTTACCTACACAAGACAAGGGCAGCTAAGAAGACTACGCCTACTTAGAAGCACCGGCTCTGCCGAGCTTGATGATGCAGCTAAGCAAACTATCATTCGCGCAAGCGCCTCATTCCCACAGGTAAAAGAGGACTATACCCTGCGTTTGCCCATCATCTTTAAGCTTACTAACTAAGATAGTTATGCCTTTGGACTTGCTATTGTAATGACAAACTTGTGTTGCTTTAGCAAGAAAAAATAAGGCGGTTGCATCAGCAAACCGCCATATATAACCCAAACTCATTAGCTAAATGCTATGCCATTATGTGGCGATATGATGGGTGTATTTGTTTAGAAGAGAGTAAAGAGATTGTGCAGTGACTCAATTGGCTCACGACCACGAGACTCAAGGAAGTCTAATACCTTCATTGGGCTAGTGTTAATGATTTGATCGTAGCCTAAGCCTGCCTCTTCAATCACAGCCTCAGCTGCCTTGAAGTTGCCTAAGAAATAGCAAACGTGGGCGTCAGAGCCTAAAGAGATAACGTTGCCGATCTCTTTAGCTAGTCTTGCTACTTCAACGCAATTGCTGTGGCTGCCCTTGCGGGTATTAACGCCAGATGAGGAGTTAAGCTCGATTGCTACGTTATGCTCCTTGGCACAAGATAACACTTCGCGTAAATGCACTGGATATCTTGGGTTACCTAAGTGAGTGATGATATCGACCTTACCTGAGGAAATAACTTGCTTTAAAAGCTTGGTGTGCTCATCAGCATTAGATGGATCTAAGTTTGGATGGAAGCCAGCTAAAACGATGTCCAGACGCTCTAAATACTTATCCTCAAGGTCGATAGTACCGTCAGCACGGATATTAGCCTCAACGCCACGTAAAATCGCAATCTTATCTACTACATGAGGGATAACACAGAGGTTGCCAAAATGCCAAGGATGAGGTGCATCCTCAACATCAGGGCCGTGATCGGTGGTAGCAAACATTGCAATACCATTCTTCTCAGCCTGCAGCACATAGTCATTGATCGTGCTGTAAGCATGGTCACTTGCTACGGTATGTGTATGAAGATCAACTAAAAAACGCATATACGCTCCCAAGTAAAGTATTGCACGTTGAAACTAATATTGATGTTATGGCTCTGTTAATTGCTCTTGGGCAGTAATATAAAAAAGTCTTGCCACGCAACGAGCCGCTAAATGTAAGCTCACTACTGTCTAGACATAAAACTCTAGAGAGTAATATCAACATCATAAACACAATGGAGCGTGATTTTTCGTCTTGCACTGTTTTGCACAGTCTCCACCCCAATTACAAGCATGCACTTAGTGCTACCTTACTACCACGATCTTTGTAGTGCATCATTTGGCAGCAAAGTAGCTAACTTTAGCTTACTCCACTACGGCACGCCACAGCGGATCCTTATGGCAAGAGAAGCACATCATGATCTGCTCTAAGGTATTAGTAGAAGTGCGTAAGTCTTTAACAGGCAACTCGTTAAGTGAGAAGAAACGGCGCTCAACTGTCTCTGCATTTGGTACAAACTCACCTGGGCCTGCTGAGCACTCAACAAAAGCCTTTAGAGTACCAGTGAGGCATTCTTTATCATTGTGACGGCTCTTATCGTGGATGGCGATAAGACGGATAGGATGGACATCCATACCCGCCTCTTCTTTAACCTCTTTGACCACATTCTTCATAATGGTCATGTTTTCATCACACCAGCCGCCTGGCATGTTCCACTTACCAGAGAGAGCCTCTTTAACTAATAAGATACGATCCTGATCATCAAAGATGGCTGCACGGGTGTCTAACTGTGGAGTTTTATAGCCAGACATGGTCCATTCTTTTCTGATGATCTTCTCATCCACGCCCACATAGTAAGCTGCCATTTGCGCTGCAATATCCTGCAGACGGCTATAACGCTCTTGATCAAAGCGATCTTGTGAAAAGGTAAGACCAATCTGACCAATAGCGTTAATCTCACGCGCCCACTTATGCATCTGTGCACCAAGATCAGTTTCAGCTTCCTTTTGAGTTACTACAGAAACTAAGTCCCATGGGGTCTTAAGATAGTGCTTGCAGTAAAGATGGTCATTGCCGCGATAATCCCACAAGGCAAGTGCAAAGTCGACACCGGCTGCATCAGCACATTGCAGATCAGTTGCAGCATCACCAATAAATAAGATCTCCTCAGGCTTAGCACCAGTGACTTTCATATAGTGCAGTAAAGAGTCTGGAGCAGGCTTGGGATTAGGCACGTCATTAGCGCAGATCGACATATCTAAGAACTGACGCAGCGGATCAGGCATATCACCACCAAGTGGACCGCCTAAGGTAATACCACGGGTACGTGAAGTCACTACAGACATGTGGTATCCACGAAACTTTAAGCACTCCATGACAGGAACCACACCATTAAAGAGCTTATACATGTGACTCTTAGCGCGGACTAAATTAATCCACTCAGCCATATACGCATCGATATCGATCTCATTGACGCCGAGCTTACGTAAACAGGTAGGACCAGATAAGCCAAAGAACTTAATAAAGTCATCACGAGACATGCCATGGCCAGGCTTGTTACGATCAAGTAACTCAATGACACTACTAAAATTGGCCTCAAAAGTATCAACCAGGGTGCCATCTAAATCAAAAAGCAAATGCTTATACTTGCTCATACGGTGCCTCGCGTGCTTAAAAGTCCTAACATCAAGCTTGCCAAATGTGACAGACATGCTTCCTACTGATTATAGCTTTGAGTAAGCATCTAAAGATCTCAATGAACGGCAAAAAGCGATCATTAAAACAAAAGTGTGATGTTTAGCCGATAGATAGTATGAAAAATAAAGGATCTAACCACCCTAAATGCGTATTAGGATGCTTTTATAAGCAAGGCGATCGATGGCATATCGCTTGAGATGAACCCGACAAGTACATCTTGCTGCAACGGAGTTTTGCAAATTAACTGCGGTGCGTCTTTAGCCTATTTCTGCAGCAACGGAGTTTTAGCCTATTTACAGCTGCATGGCCATATAAGGCTATTTATTCTTGCGCCGATTTAGCCTATTTACTGTTGCGTGGCGGTTTCTGCCGGAAGGACATCAAGTACGGTGACGATCTCACCTGAGACGGTGAACTTGATGTTGTAGCCCATAAGAAGAGCAAAATAAGGCTTATCGTCCTCAGTGCCTTTGTAAGCCGGACGTGGATCTTGGGCAAGGATATCGATAAGTGAGGCTTTATCAAGCTTAAGCTTAGTTATAAGTGCGTCAGCTTCTAAGGTAAATGTAACTTGCTTAAGCTTAGGAGGCTCTAGAGCAAAGCCGCCTACTGCATCAGGCAGAGCATCGACAAATGGAATATATGGCTTGATATCTAAGATCGGAGTGCCATCGACCATATCAGCACCGAGCACATGAAGCACTGTCTTGCCGTTACGGTTTTCTACCTTTTCAAGCTTGAGAACAGACAGACCTAATCTTGATGGTCTAAATGGCGATCTTGAAGCAAATAATCCTACTTTTTGATTACCACCAAGTCGTGGCGGTCTAATCATAGGCCTAAACTTATCCACTTCAACCTTATCAAAAATAAAGATCACATGGATATGGCTAAAACCTTCAAGACCGATGCAGGCTTGAGGATCGCAATAAGGTGGGAGTAGCTCAATTTCACAAGCTACAGCTGCAGCAAGACCTGGCTGGCGTGGCACAGCAAACTTTTGACCATATGGAGTATGGATAACTCCTATTGGCTCAAGATTAAAAGTGTCCATAAACATCTGCCTTGAGATCTTGCCACTAAAGCAGCAAGCTAAAATACAAGCAGCCTGTACTTACGACAGGCTGTCCTATGCACTCACAGTGCTTGTCTATTTAACCCATGCCAAAATAAGCTAGGGTATGGTGAGAGCGCCTCAAAAGCCCTGCATGCGCATCTAAAAGCGCCTAGTGCACCTCCTAAAGAGGTCTGAATGCGCATCTAAAGCTCCTAGTGCGCATCCTAAAGAGGTCTGAATGCGCATCTAAAAGCTCATGGTACACATCTTCAAGAGGTCTGAATGCTACCTTTTAATTAGAGCGTTTGAGCTTATGGTAGAGCTACTTAGACTGCTGCTTGAAAGAGTCGTCTACCTTGAAAGCCTCGCCATAGCAGGTTACTGAAACAACGCACGCATCAGTACGCTCAAGACGAATGCACTTGCCAAAAACTACACCATTACCGCCTAAATCTGCAGTCTTGATCTTGGCATCAGTACGAGCATCAGCCTCAGTTGCGATGTAGTCATCCTCACTTTCTTGACAAGCTAAACCAGCGACCATACCTAAAGAGTGGTAGCGATGCTCAAGAATGGAATCCTTAGTAAAAACATCTACTGAGGCAGGCTTAGCATACTCAGTGAAGTTCTCAGGATTTAAATTGGAGTCAAAAGTAACACCAGATTGGCAACCTACAGACAAAAGAGCGGCTGTTGCAGTAGCAAGTACAAGTAACTTCATATAAAAACCTATAGTCGTGAAGTTGGTAGTTCAACTTTGGAATCCAAAGCTAAGTGGAGCTTCACGCAAAAAAAATTCTATAGCGCTCTAGCGCCTGTCTAATGGGTGGTTATACCCAAAATTACGCTCAGATTGTAATGATTTAATAAGCTTTTCACAATATGAAATTTGCCAATACCCAGTTGCGATCTTAAGTATGGTCAATGCTTAATTTGAGAAGTAGCGCTCACTTTGAACCATGAGGATGCAAAGGGTGTGTTCTAGGTAGGAAAACTGAGTCATTAGTCAAATTTACAGTGTCTCATTGCGCGTATTATTACAATGGTTCCGTTCTTCTGCCATGTCCAAGAGCGTAGCTCTTAAGCTCTCTTTTGCTTATCTACTCATACATACATTGAGGTGAATATAAGCTAGGCTTATTGCAACATCTTGCATGAACATTACTACGTCTTGTTGCAGCTCAAATTTAAGAAGGTAGCATATAAGATATGTACAGAAGCGGCATTGTGTGTTGGTGATAGGGCCGTTGTTTTTTTAGCAGTAGCGCATGATCTTTGGCATATAGCACCACAGCTATGTCTTGTTCATATGCTTCTACCAGCATCCATACGGCTATTGTTCTAAACTTTGTAGCTTAGATAAGGGGAATTTATATGTCAGGAGTAATGGCAATGATCCTCGCTGGTGGCGAGGGCACACGCTTAATGCCACTCACCAAATCGCGCTCCAAGCCGTCTGTGCCTTTTGGTGGTTCTTATCGACTGATCGACTTTGTGCTTAACAACTTCGTTAACTCAGGCATTCTGCGTCTGTTTGTAATCACTCAGTACAAGTCCCAATCTTTGTACATGCACTTGAAGAATGGCTGGACAGTTTCAGGTATTCCAGGCTGCTTTATTGATCCAATCCCTGCACAGATGCGTACTGGCAAGGAGTGGTATCAGGGCACAGCAGATGCTATCTATCAGAACTTAACCTTCATTGAAGATCTGTACCCATCCGATGTGTGCGTTTTCGGCTCTGACCATATCTATAAGATGGACATTCGCCAGATGCTGCAGTATCACACTTCTCATAAAGCTGACTTAACTGTAGCTGCTATTCGTCTGCCATCTAAAGATTGCGCCGGCAACTTCGGTGTGATTGAGGTAGACCAATCTGGTCGCATGATTGGCTTTGAAGAAAAGCCAGCCGTGCCAAAAGAGATCCCTGGTGATCCAGGCTACTCTTTAGTCTCCATGGGTAACTACATCTTCAAGACCGAAGTGTTAGGCCATGAGCTGCGCGTAGATGCAGAGGATAAAGAGTCCTCCCACGACTTTGGTAAGGACATCATTCCTAAGCTCTTCCCACGTGGCAATGTTTTCGTCTATGACCTGTCGAACAATGTTATCGATGGCGAGCCTAATGAAGTGTACTGGCGCGATGTAGGAAGTATTGATGCCTATTGGGATGCCCATATGGATCTACTCCAAGATAAGGCACCATTCTCCTTAATGAACTTAAAGTGGGCTCTGCACACTTTCTACCCACCTCTTCCACCAGCTCACTTCTCTGATACAGCTAACAATCAATCTGAGGTATCTCAGTCTATGATCAGTGCTGGCTGTAACATCGATGGCGCACGCATTCGTAAGTCAGTAATGGGCTTTAGATGTACTGCTGAAGATGGTGCTCAGGTTGAAGAAACCGTTCTCATTGGTGATGTTAAGATTGGCGCTAACTGCAAGATTCGTCGTGCCATCATTGACCGTGATGTAGTCTTAGCTCCGGGTTTTACTCTAGGCTATGACAAAGAAGCTGATATGAAGATTGTCACTCCTGATGACAAGAACGGTCCACAAATGTCACCAAATGGTATTATCGTCATTCCTAAGGGCATGCGCCTTGGCTTTGACGAGTAAGCTTAGCAACCTTAAGCTTGGCTAAACATGGTCACTAAAAGTGCTAGGCCATAGTGCCTGTTAAGTAAAGACTATTGGCTTTCAAAAGCCCCAATGATTAGAGTTTTGGGGCTTTAACAAGCCATGATGATTAGCTATTAATCATTTTACAGAACATCTCAAAGTCATCTTGATAGAGGCTTTAAGATGCTGATTGCTAGATACTTGTTGCAAGTTTAAGTATTTGACTGCACATCTAGGCTAGAAATTTCATACAATAGCTAGACTAGATGTACACTTTTGACACTAGTAAGAGCGTTAGTTTTTTTAAAGCTATGGTATGCAGCTTTTAACTTACGCTAGCTTGGTGTTGGTACACACAAGCACCACACAAGGTGCATTTACTCAGTCAGTTGCGAAGTTTGCTCTTAAGAGTGACCAATCTCTTAAGGATCTGTCCTTGAGACAAGTAACTGTCTATTCCTCCTGATTGCGACGTTTAGGAAGGTGCGTTTTGAATATCCTATTTATTTCTTCAGAGGTTGCTGACATTATCAAGACTGGTGGTCTTGCTGATGTGGCGAAGGCTTTGCCGGCACAACTGAAAAGCAACGGACATCAGGTTCGAGTAGTAATGCCTTGCTACAGTCTCATCAAAGGCGTTGAAAACTTCCCTGTCATCGGTTCTTCATCTTTAAATCCTGGAACCGATCGTCAAATCGATTACACCATTCGCTCAACTCACATTGCTAATGATGTTGAAGTTTGGCTTATCGATTGCCCACGTTACTACAACCGTACCTCCATTTACGGTGATAACAACCAGGCTTACTGGGATAATGGCGAACGTTACGCTTTCTTATCTGCAGCCTCTTTTGATGCAGCCGAGAAACTTCAGTTCCGCCCTGACATCGTACATGCTAACGACTGGCATGCTGCCTTAGCTCCAATGATCCTGCGCATCAAGTACGATGACAATAAGTTCTTTGATAAGACCCGCTCAGTAATTACCGTGCACAATGGTGCTTTCCAAGGCGTCTTTGATCGCGGTCAGATTTATATGATTCCTGAGATTTGTCAGGTCTACAACGACATGATCTCTCAGGGTACTTACATTAACTTCTTAAAGTGCGGCGTGTTCTACGCTGACAAGATCACTACCGTATCCCCAGGCTACGCTACCGAACTTACCACCTACTTAGGCGGTCATGGTATGACAGTTAACTTCCAAAGCCGTAGCGCTGATTTAGTAGGTATTATTAACGGCTGTGACTATAGCGACTGGGATCCTGCTACAGATAAGCACTTAAAGATTCAGTACGACATCAACACCCTCGAAGAGAAGATTTTAGGCAAGTACCTGCTACAAAAAGAGCTGGGTCTGCCAATGGGTGATGACCCTATGTACGGTATGGTGGCACGTCTTACTGACCAAAAAGGTGTGGGCATCTTAATCCCTATTCTTGAGCAGTTCTTACGTCACCGTGTACAAATCGTTATCGAGGGTACTGGTGATCCAAACTTAGCTCGTCAAATTCAAGAGATTGCCGATCGTCACCCAGACAAGATGATTTTCCGCTCGGTTTATGACAATGCCTTAGCTCATAAGATTGAAGCTGCAGCTGACTTCTTCTTAATGCCATCAATCTTTGAGCCTTGCGGTCTCAATCAGATGTACTCTCTTGCCTACGGTACCATCCCAATTGTGCGTGGTGTAGGCGGTCTGCGTGATACCGTTACTAACTACGATACCGACCAAGTTAACGGTAATGGCTTTATCTTCTGGGATCCAAATCCTGAGGAGTTACTAAGCACCTTACGTCGCTCTTTAATTCTCTACCTTGAGGATCCTGTGGAGATGGAGCGTCTGCGTAAGAATGCTATGAGCGTTCACTTTAGTTGGGAAGAGTCCTGCGCTAAGTACGAAAAACTCTACGAAGAAGCTCTTACTAAGCCAAAGTGGTGGTAACACTATATGTAACTGCTACCTAGGTAGCGACAAAAAAGGCAGCCAAATGGCTGCCTTTTTTGTACCTTGGCTCATACCAAGATAAGCACTAAAGATAAGCGCATACCACCCACAGGTACATGCGCCTATCTTAGTGAAAGATGGAATCTAATTACTTAGAAAAAGCGGCGATAGCATCTTCAATACGCTTGAAGGTACGCTCGCGACCAACTAACTCCATGGTGTCACCGATACCTGGAGAAGTTGGGGTGCCAGTCATAGCAAGACGCAGTGGCTGACCTACCTTACCCATGCCTACCTCATGCTTTTGAGCAATAGCCTCTAAAGCCTTATCAATAGCCTCTGGCTCCCAGCTGTCTAATGCCTTTAAAGCCTCTAAGCTGTCCTTTAAGATCTCAACAGAGCCTTCCTTGATCCACTTCTTAACACCAGCTGCATCATACTCAGTGATGTCTTCAAAGTAGCAACGAGCCTTCTCTGCCATCTCCTTGAGAGTCTGAGTACGCTCGCAGTAGTTCTTAACTACTAACTCTAAATCAGGACCTTGAACCTTATCAGTATCGATACCAAGACGGTTTAAGTGCCACTTGAGCTCTGAGGCTACCTCAGCACGTGGCTGGGTCTTCATGTAGTGAGCGTTAAGCCAGTTGAGCTTCTTGGTATTGAATGATGAGGCTGACTTGTTGATCTGCTCTGGAGTAAAGAGCTTAATCATCTCGTCAATGGTGAAGATTTCCTGATCACCATGAGACCAACCTAAACGTACGAGGTAGTTTAATAAGGCCTCTGGCAGGTAACCATCCTCACGGTACTGCATAACGCTAACAGCACCATGACGCTTAGAGAGCTTAGCGCCGTCATCACCTAAGATCATAGCTAAGTGACCAAAGACTGGCTCCTTTGCGCCCATAGCACGGTATAAGTTGATCTGACGTGGGGTGTTGTTAACGTGGTCATCACCACGGATAACGTGGGTAATACCCATGTCAAAGTCGTCAACTACTACGCAGAAGTTGTAAGTTGGGGTGCCGTCAGAACGCTGAATGATGAAGTCATCTAACTCTTCGTTCTTGAACTCAATGCGACCCTTAACCATGTCATCGAAAGCTACGATGCCAGTGTCTGGGTTACGGAAACGTACTACGTATGGCTCATCAGGTGAGTGCTCGGAGTGATCTTCACGGCAGTGACCGTCGTAACGTGGCTTAACACCGTCCTTCATCTGCTGAGCACGGATCTCTTCTAAGCGCTCTTTAGAGCAGTAGCACTTATAAGCCTTACCCTCCGCTAAAAGCTGATCGATAACTTCCTTGTAGCGGTCAAAACGCTTGGTCTGGTAGTAAGGGCCCTCATCCCAACCTAAGTTGAGCCATTCCATGGACTCTAAAATGGCATCAATAGCTGGCTGAGTAGAACGTTCACGGTCGGTATCTTCAATACGCAGAACGAACTCACCATTGCAGTGTTTGGCATACAGCCATGAGAATAAAGCAGTTCTGGCACCGCCTACGTGTAAGTAACCAGTAGGTGACGGAGCAAAACGAGTCTTGACTAGTTCCATTGTAAAGTCCTTAAGGCCGAGAGTGCGGAGTAGGAAGTGCCCGCACCCGTATCAAACCGTGTTACCAAATCAGGCAGCCCTGGTGGTAACGCGCCGTTGTGAGAAATTGCGCCTATTTTAGCACCTCACGCCCTAAACGGCGCTGTCATTGTGCCTAAATATCTTAGATCCCATACTTAAGCTCTTGGTAAGTTAGCAATAAAAGCAAAATGGCACTTGCTTAGGCATACTAAATTGCAGACAAACAATGTTTTTTCTTAGCCACAAATAAGAACAAACTAACTTAAGAGCAATTAACAGTCAAAAGCGTTCCTACACTGACTTTGTACACCATATATAAGCTTTCAAAAGCTGCTTTTTTACAAGCAATGAGGATAAAGCAACACTTAATTTGATACGCAGATAAGCAAAGCCTTAGTACATAAGTTAATATTGAGGTGTTAACGGTTTGTGGACTAGTCAAATTGAGCGATCAAAACCAATACCCTAATTTAACATCACCTACTCCCGACTCATCGTCAGTTAAGGGAGAAACTATGGGTGAGAATGCTGATAAGCACACTCTTGATGGCACTAGCGTCACCACGAGTGCTGCCTCATCACATGACCAATCATTTGCCAATGCAGATACTGCTAGCAAAGCTGCAGAGACTGCACCAGGTGCTGATGCATCCGCCTCTTCTGAAGCTACTGCTACTGCAGGCAGCACTGATGCTGCAGCTGCTGTAGTCAGTGCAGATACTGCTGCAGGCAGCGCTGATGCTGCTCAAGCCAGTGCAGATGCTGCTGCAGCGCAAGCTCATGCAGCAGGAGCTGATGGTGTATCTGATAGCGGCAGCCTCAATGAGAGTGCCTATATCAACGGCAGTACTAATGGTTCATTAGATAGTGATGACAACCATTTAAGCGATACTGCTACCGTAGGACTTAGCTATGGTGGCTACTCTAAGTATCAAAGCCTTCCGCCAGAGCCTGATGTCTCTGCATGCGATGCATTTCAAATCCTTAATGGTATTCCAGCAAGTAGAGGCATAGCCGTTGGAAGAATCTCTTTTCTCCAACGCGATGCACAACTTGCTACACGTAGATCCATTGAGGATGTGGATGCAGAAGTTGCACGCTTTGAAACTGCACGTGCTGAGGCCATTGCCCAGCTTGGCACCTTGTACGAGACCACAGTAGAAAAACTTGGTGATCAGAACGCAGTCGTGTTCCAAATTCACCAGATGATGCTTGATGACCCTGAATACGTTGATGCCATTGAAGGCACCATTCGTGACGAAAAGGTCAATGCTGAGTACGCTGTAGAAATCACTGGTAGCCGTTTTGCTGACATGTTCCGTCAGATGGAAGATAACGACTATATGCAAGGTCGTGCCGCTGACGTGATGGATGTTTCAAGACGTCTTAGCGATATCTTGAACCAAAGCTCCGGCTTTAATACCCCGCATCAATTCGTTAACTCTGATGAGCCAATCATTCTGGCCACAGATGATCTAGCCCCATCTGAAACCGTACAGCTCGATCAAAACTTAGTACGTGGCATCATTACTTCGGCTGGCTCTGCTCGCTCTCATACTGTTATCTTCGCCCGCACCTTAGGTTTGCCTGCAGTTATCAATATCGGTAACGATTTAAACAGCGATCTTGAGGGCAAGATAGCGATTGTCGATGGAGCCACCGGTCGTGTCATATTAGATCCTGATGAGAAGACACTCTCCATTTATGCCGAGCGCAAACGTACTGAGGATGCTTTAAGAGCCCGCTTAGAGCAATTTAGAGGTAAAGAGACGAAGACGCTCTCTGGCCGCAAGATCAATTTATTTACCAACATCGGTACCATTGCTGATCTTGATTTGGTCAAAACCTCTGATGCTGAGGGTATTGGTCTACTTCGCTCTGAGTATATCTACTTACAATCACAAGATTACCCAGATGAAGAGACTCAATTTAATATCTACAAAGAAGCTCTCCTTGCTTTGAATGGCAAGAAGGTGATTATCCGTACCCTTGATATCGGTGCAGATAAAACCGCTGAGTACTTCATGCTTAAGCACGAAGAAAACCCTGCCATGGGTATGAGAGCAATCCGTATTTGCCTCACCCGTCCTGAGGTCTTTATCACTCAGCTGCGTGCGCTTTATCGTGCCTCAGCCTTTGGTAACCTCTCCATTATGTTCCCGATGATTACCTCTGTTGAGGAGGTTAAAGATTGCATCAGGATCTGTAATGAGGTCAAAAAGCAGCTTGATGCAGAGGGTATTAAGTACTCAGATGACGTAGAAATTGGCATCATGATTGAGACACCGGCTTCAGCCTTAATCTCAGACATGCTTGCAGATCATGTTGATTTCTTCAGTATCGGAACTAACGATCTCACGCAGTTCACTCTGGCAGTAGATCGCCAAAATGCAGAGGTCGGCCGCTTTTTAAACCCTTACCACCGTGCTGTTATCCGTCTTATCGAAATGACAGTGAACAATGCCCACAAGAAAGGCATTTGGGTGGGTGTCTGTGGTGAGCTAGCTGCAGATGAGGGATTTACTCACGAACTTATCCGTATGGGTGTAGACGAAATATCCGTTGTCCCATCATCGGTGTTAAACATTCGTGCACGTATTTCAACTTTAGGTTAATAGCGGCACACTCCTACACAAGGTAGCAAACTAAACATCACATACTAAGAACATCACTTAATAACTAGCAAATACACTAGTAAGCTTAAGCCCCAATAATCCTGACTTACAAGAAAAGGGCTGATAATTGTTGATTGTATTGGTATGTACGCTCCAGAATTTTTAGGAGCAATGAACAGCAAAATGTTTTTACAGGCGGTCAAGTAACAACCTTGTCTAGCCAACATGAATAGAGCTACCTAGGAGCGCCCTCAAAGAGGATTATTTTTTCTATGGCTCAATGTGTCGTAATTGCAGATGAGATTACTGGAGCTTCAGCAGTTGCAGCCATGCTGCAAAAGAACCGCTCCACCGTATGTTCTCTAGCAAGCTCACGAGGCTTGAAAGACCCTTTAACAAAAGATTATGAATGCTTAGTCTATTCAACTAATAGCCGTAATCTGATGCCTATTCAAAGTTATCAGATGGTGTTTTATGCCGGCAAGCTCTTAAAGTCTCCAGACATTAAGCTCTATGCTAAGCGTATTGACCCTGCTATGCGTGGCAATACCTGTGCTGAGACCCAGGCTCTGTTAGATGCCTTAGGCGATAACGATCGCGTGGCTATCGTGGTTCCTGGCTTCCCTGAGCTCAAGCGCTCCAACGTTGGCGGCTATATCTTAGTTGATGGCAAGCCAATGGAGAAATCACTAGCCGGTCTTGAGGATTTACACGCCACCGAAGGCAGTCGTGTAGCCGATCTCTTTACAGAGAAATTCCGCTATAAATCTGACCCTATCTACTTAAAAGACCTGCTCCATGGCCCAGACTATCTAGCTAATAAGATCAAAGCCTTAGCCTCAAGCGGCACTAGAGCCCTTGTCTTTGACTGTACCTCACAGCAGGACATCAATACTATTGCCGATGCTGTGCTCATGTCTGGCATTAAGTTCTTAGCTGTAGATCCAGGTCCTTTCACTGCTACCATGGCTCGCAAGGTCATGCGCATGCAAAACAATCAGCGCATCTCCTCAGACAAGATCTTTGGTCTAGTAGGTGGTTCTAACCCTCTTATCGCAGCTCAAGTTGAAATGCTGCGTTTAGAGGAAAAGACCCTCTTTGTCCCTGTTAAGAATATCGATCTTATTGTAGATGATCAGACCCGTGCTGTAGAAATAGAGCGTGTCGTTAACAACGTCATCGCCCGCGCTGGCGAGTTTACTACCGTCTTTGCCGTCTCAGACCACCTTGGTGCAAATGCTCAAACCATCATGGAATTTAACAATATGATCGAGCAAAGCAATCGTTCTGCAATTGAGGCTATGGACATCATAGCTACAGCCTATGCACAAATTACCCATCAGGTAATTGAGCGCTGCCCTGAGTTTAGAGGCATTTACTCTACTGGTGCTGAATACACAGTAGCGATTTGCCGTGAGCTCAAATCCCTAGGCTTTAATATTCAAGGTCAGGTATTACCTCTAACCTCTTATGGTCATCTCTTAGGCGGCCCATATGAGGGTCTGCACTATGTTGCCTCAGCAAGCTCTGCAACCGACCCTAACACCCTCATTGAGTCCATTCAGTACCTACGCCGTAAGATGGTTCTATAACCCGATCGCCACCACGGACACAAGCCCTCAATGCCAATATAATCTTGCCACCTGTTTACAGGTGGCAGCTTCGCCTTGTAAAGACGTAGTTGCTAAATGGTGGTATTGCCCGGCTTATTAAGTGTGCACCAAGCTTGTTGCAGCTTGCTTTTTAGGGCCTTTAGTATAGAATGACACTCACGCGACTTTAGTTTAATGGTAGAACTGTAGCTTCCCAAGCTTCAAGCGCGGGTTCGATTCCCGTAAGTCGCTCCATCCTTTAGATGCTTGCCATCATCTCCTCATCCTGCTCCTTGCTGCTTTATCTAAGGCACACCATCCCAAAGCTATAAAACAACCAAACCTTGCAGATGCTAATTTGTCGTACGTAAAGACAAAAGCTGATGCTAATTTGTCGTGCGCAAAGACCAAAACTGATACTAATTTGTTGTGTGCAAAGACCAAAACTGATACTAATTTGTTGTGTGCAAAGACCAAAACTGATGCTAATTTGTTGTGTGCAAAGACAAAAAAAAGCCGCAACCTCACAGTAAGGTATGCAGCTTTTTTTACTTTAGCTAATGCCTGTATGCTTAGGCATAAGCATCGCCTTGTAGGCTTTTAATTAGATGAGTTCTGCGGTGGTCTTTAAGAAGCCGTTTTGAATTACGTAACGGATCTTGAAGTCATCATTGAAGACGATAAGGTCAGCACGATAGCCATGGTCAATCCAACCAGACTCGTAGTCTAAACCAAGCACACGAGCAGGAATGGTGGATGCGGCCATAAGAGCATCATCAAGAGGAATACCACAGGTCTTAACTAAGAACTTAACACCGTCCATCATACAGATGTTAGTGCCTACTAAAGAGCCCTTAGCGTCGATAAGACCACGCTTAGCATCGTTGAATACTTCAGTACCAGCAACAGTAAAGCTGTTGAGAACCTCAGGTGAGCCAGCTACAGCCTGAGAGTCAGATACGATGTACATACGATCTTTAAGCAGCTGATGAATGATACGTACGATAGCAGGGTGCACGTGACGACCGTCAGCAATAACACCGGTGGTTACAGTCTGAGCATTTAATACAGCACCGATGATGCCTGGCTCACGACCGTTTAATGGACGCATAGCATTGAATAAGTGGGTAATGTTAGTAACACCCATCTTAAATGCATCCACAGTATCGTTGAATGAAGCGTTAGTGTGGCCTAAGGATAACTTCATACCCATGCCCATGAGCTCCATAAGGAACTTACCACGCACCACTTCAGGGGCAATGGTCATATAGGCGATGTTATCGATGTTATCGCGCAGATAAGCAAGGTCAGAGTTAGAGATACCACGGATATAACCATTACCGTGGAAGCCCTTACGCTCTGGGTTAATGAAAGGACCTTCAAGGTGCAGACCTGGGCATACACCTGGGTGCTTATCCATGAACTTACGGGTAACAGCCAGTGCACGGGTCATGTTCTCACGTGGACCTGAAACCAGTGTTGGAACAAAGGTTAAGGTACCGTGTAAAGTGAGCCAACGACGCATACGCTCTAAACCGTCTAAAGAGAGGTCAGAGCTGAAGGTTACACCAGCGCAGCCGTTAACGAGCAGGTCAATAAAGCCTGGGGCAACGTGCATTCCGTTAAGATCGATTTCCTCAGAGGTGCCATCCTCTAATAAAACTGGATCGAGCGGAATGATGCGGTGGTTTTGTACCGCTAAAGAGTCAGCGCCTTCAAGAACACCCTTAGTAAGGTGTAATCTTGCGTTGCGTAAAATGGTTGCACCCATGGTTTTACTTCCGACTAATTCATTAAGTAACTTCTATGGCTGATGCTACGACTTAGTTTTAGCATAGCCAGTACGTTAAGAGCCCGATGGAGGTATTGCGACTACCTAAGCTTAAAAGAGAGTGCCATATGTTTAACATTCATTCTCTTTTAGACTTTCAATATCAAGTAGCCTTAAAGCTACCCCTCAATATCGTACGTCACAAGGATACTTATCTAACCGATCCTTGTTAGAAAAATGTGAACCTAACCAGCTTATTGTTTTTTAGAAGCCGCGCTATTAGCAAGCTTCTTTAACTTATCTTTAGGTTCGGCCTTTGCACCGGTATTGTTAACTGATGCATTGCTCTTTGCTTGAGGAGTACTATCTGCCCCATCAGCAACGGCGGCTTTAGCTGCAAGGCGATCAGCTTTCTTTGCGCGCTTAGCGGCAAAATCCGGCTTGCCTTTATTCTTCTTATCGCGATGACGAATCTTCTTATGAGGCTTCTTCTCTTCTTTGGTCTTCTTATCAAAACCACCATTAGGAGAAGCACGACCGCGCTTTTTCTCACTTTGATGAGTGGCACCAACCTCTTCAAATGAAGCACAGAGTCCCTTAATGGCTCTACGCTCAATGCTTCGGTCGGTATAACGCTCGATACGCTCTAAGGTAGCAAACTCATCCGCCTGTACTAAGCTAATTACAGTACCCTTAGCGCCAGCTCGAGCTGTTCGGCCTGCACGGTGTACATAGATCTCACCTTTTGATGGCAGATCAAAATTGTACACATAAGCTACGTCATCAAGATCAAGACCGCGTGATGCAACGTCAGTGGCAAGGAGTAAATCTACTTCACCGTCACTGAAACGACGCAATGCAGCTTTTCTCTCATTTTGTGAGCTCTCACCTTTAAGACTTGCAAAGCTCATGCCTTGACGTGAAAGTAAGGAAGATAAGCGGCTGAGCGTGTCTTTTGTACGCACAAAGATAATGGATTTACCCTTGATCGTACTTAATAAGTGCAAGAGGATCTTAACCTTTTGAGAGTCATTAGCTGCATAGTAAGCACGAGACTGCAAGAGCTCTGGGAGCTTCTCAGTAAATTCCTCACCACCGCCTACGACGATCTCACATGGATTATTGAGCACATTGCGAGCAAAGTCTCTTACGCCAAAGCCCTCTAAGGTGGCTGAGAAGAGCATGGTTTGGAAACGACGCTCTAGACAACGGGTAATTGCAGCAATGTCATCTCTAAAACCCATGTCGAGCATACGATCGGCCTCATCGATGACCAATAACTCGACATCGTCACTGTCAAACCACTCTTTGCGTAAGAACTCTTGCAGACGACCAGGGGTGGCACACACGATGGTCGGCATCGAGACTCGCTGAGCTGCACGATCTTCACCGCCAATAATGGTACCTACGCTGATCTCTTGATTGATCTCTCCCTCGCCTGACTCAATGGCCTCATCTTGGAAAGCTAAGAGTTCTTTAGCTACTTGAGCTACCTGCATAGCAAGCTCACGAGTTGGCTCAAGAATAATGCATTGCACACCTTTACGAGGACGCTGAGCAAGACGCGCAATCACAGGCAGTAAGAATGCAGCACTCTTACCGGTACCTGTTGGTGCACCTCCTAAAATGTCGACACCTTCCAAAGCCTTCGGAATGACGAGACTTTGTACATGAGTAGGCTGTTCCCAGCCCATCTTATCAATCGCTTCGAGCACAAAACCAGGAAGGGTAAACTCTTCAAACATCAGCATTTCCATTTACTTAAATAGGCACGCAATTGCATATTGATCGTGATACATACCTAAAGCTTAGACAAGGTATGTATCAAAACAAGGGATTTAGAGCAAATCATAAAACCATAACTTTAAAGATGGCTGATTTAAGCATAAATAAGCGCATATCCACCATCTTTAGACCAAGGTTCTATGTGTTAAACACCCTCACGGCCAGCACGGCCTGCGTGACACTCAATAATAATGTCCACCATCTTGCGACGACGTTCGGTGTCGGCTTCATTGATGCGATGGAACCAGCGGAATAACTCAAGATCGCTGGCATCGAGTAGATCTAAATAGTCATCTACTACGCTTGCATCCATCTTAGGCAGATCAATATCAACAAAAGGCAATAGCATCAGATCAAGCTCACGCATACCACGACGA
>Bissell_p2__coassemble_365_pt1 | contig 42352 bp, 23 predicted proteins | sample Bissell_p2__metabat2_high_PE_026 | metagenome-assembled genome bin Bissell_p2
GCATCTGGCTTTACGTGAAATGTAGGTCCTAAACGCATCTTGCTACAAAACAAGCCTTGCACACCCCACAAGTAAAAAAATTAAAAATGGCCCTCAGCCCTTACTGCATCTGGCTTTGCTTGAAATGTAGGTCCTAAACGCGTCTTGCTTCAAAACTAGCGTTGCACACCCTACATGTAAAAAATTAAAAATGGCCCTAAGCCCTTATTGCATCTAGCTTTGCTTGAAATGCGGGTGCTAAATGATGCTAAAGAGCCAGCTCATATATACAAGGCATGACAAGTGTGTGGATTGGCTTTGCTATGTCTTCATTCAAGACTTTTATTTGCGTGTATTTGTACTCTAATAGCGTGTCACACGATGCTCACTATACATTAAAGGAGTATTGCTAAATGATAGAGACAATGATGGTGCTATAAGCTTTTTGAAGCTTTGCTATATGTTATTGAGGGATGATTGGAGATTTTGAGGAGGGAGATTAGATGGTGGTGGCCCATTCCCGGATCGAACGGGAGACCCAGCGATTATGAGTCGCTTGCTCTAACCAACTGAGCTAATGGGCCACGGCGTGCATTATACATGGAAAGAGCATGAACGTAAACTAATTAACCAAAAGTAACAACATGCTTGCAAAGGGCCTGTGTATACGCATTTGCAAGCATGTGGTAAAAACGAAAATGCACCGTGGCGCTAAAGCTTATTGTGATTAGCCTTGAGCTGAGTTGTATTGCGAGGTAAAGTCCATATCAGCAATCTGGCTTAAAGCATCCATCTCCACCATGTCATCGCGTTTGAAAGAGCGGCCTTGAATCATGGATACCTGCTCTTTACGCTCAACATAAGGCTCTCTTAAAGAGTTAAACAAGAAGCGAGCAAAGTACTCACTCTTATGTTCTGGACTCATCTCTACACCATCTGACTTATTCTTGAAAATCTCCATGTCAAACAGGTAGTTAAACAGTGACCAGAACTCAGTGTCTCTAAACTCTTCAATGAGCAAGGCACAGGTAATGGTGCGCTCATTCTTGATGAGCTCAAAGAGTCGCTCAATACAAGGATACTCTGGCAATCTTAATTGCTTGGCCAAATCAAGAAACTCATCTAGATTCAAAAAGTCATACAAGGTGGCCACAATAGTTGGCTGCTGCAGGGTAAATGCTAGCAGCTCGTAGATTGGACCAGTTGCATCGCGAACAGTAAAGTCATGACGCACCAAGGTCCTATAGTTTGCAATCTCATAGGAGTACAGGCCCTTGTTCTTAGCAATAGGCTCCATAAAGTCAATTGGGACAATACCTGCTCTTTTAGCCTCATTAAGTGTGTCATGAGGAGCTGCGGTAGCCGCCATCGACTGTCCTAAATGTTCAGATGGCCCCCACTTATTGTTCCACGCTTCTTGACGCTGTTGGATATTACCTTGCGGCCCGCGCCCGCCCTCGTAATACTCACCTGCGTAATCATCATCTAAATGATCATCAGAAGGAGCACCATTAGGACCAAGCTGCATAAACTCGCCTGCAGGAGACTGCATTACACGCTGAGCATTTTGCATGTAGAGCTGATCTTTAAATTGCTCCACAGAGAGGTTTTGTCCTCCTTGAGCATAAGGATCTATCTGATAGTTACCTTGATTTGATGAGCCTTCTGCTTGCTTGAAGTTACTGTAATCAAATTGATTTTGCGGCTTCTCAAAGCGAATCACCCTATCGTTACCGTGGGTGTTGTTGTGCCATGATCTGCTATCCACCATGCCATTGTTATTCAACTGCACAGGAGCGCCATTGCCGTTGTATGCTCCATTGCCGTTGTGTCCAGCATGGCCGTTGTATGCTCCATTGCCATTGTAAGCACCATTAGCTAAGCCATGATTATTTTGACCATGGAAGTTAGGCTGGCCGGGAGCAAAATTAGGATTGCTTGGCGCATAGTTTTGGCCTTGGTTTGCAAAGCTTTGATTGTTATTTACGTAGCTTTGGCTGTTGCCGTAGTTTTGGTTTTGGTTAGCGTAATGTGGATTTGGGGATCCAAAGTTAGGGCCATTACCTGCAAAACCTTGGTTTGGATTGCCATAGTTTTGTGCTTGTCCCTGGTTAGGACGGTTTGCCCCATAGTCTTGGCTTCTGTTAGAAGCTTGGTAAGGGCGATTTTGATTCCATTGCTTTGGAGCAGAGCCTTCATCGCGTCGAGATGAATAGGTTGGCTGAGGCAAGAACTCACGAGCAACCTCAATGCTTGGATCATCGACCATAGTGTTAACTTCACTAGCTTCCATATTGAGGATTTCGCAGAGGAGCTGCTTAGCCACAAACTGATAGTTTAAAGGCATGGCTTTAATGATGGAGGCTACATTGCGGATGAACTCAATACGGCCGCCCACATGGGACAAATTGAACTCCTTAGTCTTGTATAAGAATAAGGTTTCAGTAAGTGATAATGCCTTTTTGACCTCCTCACCAAAAGCGGCATTGCCATTTGCTCGCACAAAGGTATCAGGGTCATGACCAGCTGGCAGGAACAAGAAGCGCACGGTCTTGTCTGTTTCTTTGAGCAGCGGGGTAATAACCTGCATAGCATGCCAGCCTGCTTTCTTGCCTGCCTCATCACTATCAAAACAGAACACTACCTCATTGGTGTAACGAAACAGCGCCTGCATGTGCTCAGAGGTCAAAGCAGTGCCTAAGGTAGCTACCACATTGTTATATCCTGCCTGACGTAGTGAAATGGCATCCATATAGCCCTCTACCACTACTACAGCATCAGGTCGATTGCGATTAGCCTGTAAACACTCATACAAACCGAAGATCTCGCGTGATTTTTTGAAGATCGGGGTTTCAGGAGAGTTTAAGTACTTAGCAGTTTTCTCGTCGCCTAATACTCGACCACCAAAGGCTATAATGCGACCTTTAGTATCGAAGATTGGGAACATAACACGGTTGCGGAAGAAAGCATATTTACGGTGTCTACCTTCATCGAAGGTGTCTTTTTGTAAGCCACACTCTACTGCTTTGGCATACTCATCAGCATTCTTCACGAGCTCCTTTTCTACATAATCATAAGAGTCAGGAGCAAAGCCTAAACGAGCCTTGACGATGATTTCATCTGACAAACCACGCTTTTCTTTGAAATAAGCCATGGCCTCAGGATTTTGCTGCAGACAACGAGTGAAGTAAAAAGCAGCATCATCCATGATCTTGTAATAGCCTTTCTTACGATCTTCTTTTTGAGGATCGTACTCGGCGTTCTTATCGTATTCGATATCAAGACCAGCAAATCTTGCGAGCTCTTCAACGGCTTCAACAAATGAAGTGTTGTTATACTTCATCACGAAGTCGATGGCATTACCATGCTCACCACAGCCAAAACAACGATAGGTTTGACGAGCTGGACTTACCATGAATGATGGAGTCTTTTCGTTATGGAAAGGGCAGCAGCACTTATAGTTGCCACCTGAAAGCTTAAGGCTACGGTACTGTTGAATTACTTTGACAATATCTAAGCGCGGAATCAGCTTGTTTCTAATAAAGTCCTTTGAAATTAAAGGCATGCCATGCTCCTTACAGACCAAAAGCTCTAAAGCCCCTACCACAAGAGTATAAAGCTACGCTTTGTATCCTATCGTTAAGCGGTTTGCAACTAGTAAGCAATATCTTTGTCAGCGGTTTGCAACTAGTAAGCAATAGCTTAGCGAGCCGTTAGCCACATACTATACAGTAGCAAAGCACTAACACTACAAAAAGTGGGATCAAAAAACTAAACGCTGATAAATAAGCGATTTTCCATGCAACTGCACTTTCCTACACAATAAGAACTTGCAGGAAATAGCCGACTAATCACTCTATAACAGTGCTCTTGCGTTACTACAAGCACTCTTATTGGTGTTAAATATGGCGCTATAGATGAAAATCTCTTTGTCGCTAATTTGAGTTATGTTCTTAATTGCATCAGATATCCCGTATTCATAGCTAGATGACGTGATATGATTAGCTTTTTCTCTTTTTACCTACAATTTCAGTCTTACTGGCAATAAGCTCAGATATGATTGACATTGTAGATATCATTGGTTGGCACTTTCGATAGAAAAAGGCGTGCTCTTGAGCATGCAAGCTTGCTTTATTACTTAACAGGGATCAGACATGGCCACTTACTGCATAGGCGACATCCATGGTTGTTGCGATGAGTTTTTAAAGATGCTCGATCTCATCAAGTTTGATGATAAGAGCGATGAATTGCTTTTAACCGGCGATCTCATTGGTCGTGGCCCTTATCCTGTTGAGACCATGAGAGAGATTATGTCTTTAGGCAAGTGCGTTAAAACCGTACTTGGCAACCATGACATTAACTTCCTCGCCCTGCACTACGGTATTGTTAAAGCTCGCCCAAAAGATAATCTTGAGGTGATGCTTAACTCCCCACTGCGCGAGACTATCGTTAACTACTTTTTAAAGACTCCGCTTTTGTACATACACAAGCAAAAGCCTTTAGTCATGGCTCATGCTGGCATTTACCCTCTGTGGTCAATTAAAACAGCCAAAAAAGAAGCTAAAGCCGTTGAGAAGGTATTTGCTAACCCACTGCAGCGCATTGTTCTCTTGCGCAATATGTACAATGAGGCTCCTCTAACCTACAGTGCAGCTAATGACGGCCTCTTACGCTGGCGCTTTGCCATTAATACCTTTACTAGAATGCGTCTGTGCTATTTCGACGGCTCAATGGACTATAAAAATAATGCTGTAAGCCCTGAAGAAGTTGCTAAAGACGGTCTTGCCCCATGGTTCTCTTTAAGCGCCCCGCTGCTCTTTAAGAAAAAGCAGTACAAGCTTGTATTTGGACACTGGGCAGCGCTAAATGGCAACTGTCATGAGCCACACATTAGAGCATTAGACACTGGCTGTGTCTGGGGCGACCGTCTGTGCGCCTGGCGCTATGAAGATGACACTTTCTTCTACGTCAAATCCGCTGGCTACGCTGACATCTAAAAGAGCAGTCTAATTCAAGCTTATTTGCTTGGGCAGCTGTGCGCTTATGGGCCACAGATAAGCTAATGAGCTCTGCAAGCCATAGCTAAATGGCTGTAAGCGTGGGCTTGGTATATGGTTTGGGCAAAAAATTAAGGCCGCAGATGCGGCCCTGATTTTTATGTGATGTAAGCTAATGCAAGAGGGACAATTAGCCCATACGATTGATGTTCTCGTAAGTTAAGAAGCGATAAGACAGACCTAAATGCTCTTCACCCTCTGGGATTAAAGCGCCATTCTCATCGACTACTACAGCATCAGAATCAAGCTCAGGAATCTCCTGAGCAAAGCCTGAAGGCTGTTCGGCCTTACACAAAAAGTAGGCGCGGCTGCCAGCAATCTTTGGCTCGGATGAGGCTAAACGGAAGATGCCTAGCATCTTAAAGTCTGGGAAGAATGTGTCCGCATGAGGGAAAGATGCACGAATCTCAGTAAGCACTAAAATATCGATTTGCTCTAAGGCCTCTTCAAAGACTGCAGCTCCGCCAATAATAACGATCTTGTCGTAAACGATAACGTTAGCATCGCTCACTTCATCGCGCTTTAAGGCCTCTTTTGCGGCTGCCACATCTGATGCTAAAGCAATGGCTTCTTTGAGGCTGCCTACAGTCTCAATATCGTTACGTTCAGCTAAAGCTTTTGATGAGGTAATCACGATATTGCGACGGTTTGGCAGTGGCTTACCAATAGATTCAAAGGTACGTCGGCCCATGATGACACAGCTATCATAGGTCTGTGCTTTAAAGTGCTTGAGGTCTGCAGGTAAGTACCATGGCATAGTACCTCTCTCACCAATAGCGCGATCAAGGCCAGTAGCAACCACCATTGAAAGCACGCATTTTTCAGCCGGGATATAACGATTAGCAGGGGCTGGAGTAGTAGCTACCTCAGGTGCAATCTCAGCATTACCGGTTGATTCGGACATAACAACTCCGTGTTTTAATATCTTTGCTCTTTTAGACACGCGCCTGTTGGCACTTACAAGCCTATCAAGAGTCTTTAGCGCAGTACCACTACACACCATAATTGGCATGAGTAAGCCCATAATTTACGGGCTTTTTGTTGTGATTATTGCAAAGGGACTGCTTATAAAAAAATTAAGCCTTAGTGTAAAACTAAGGCTTTTGCACAAGGGGCTATGAGGCTTAATTAATCAACAGTCTCATGCCCAACTTATAGTTAATTATTTTTGGTAGACAACCTCGACGCCATCATCGTCATCATCGAAGAAATCGTCAAAGTCATCATCATCGCCATCAAGGGATGCACCGTTAACTGGATCCTTAAGATGCTTAGCACCCTCAGTCCAAACGAAGTCATCAGCCTTGTTCTTATCCTTGTTCTCTTCTGCTTCGATCTCAGCACGCTTAACAGTGTCAACGAGCTCTTGAAGAGCATAAGTAAGATCGTTAGTGTGCTGCTTCTGTAGTGCAGAGATAACAAAAGTACGCTCTGGCTTAGTTTCTAAAGCATCAGAAATCTTCTTGAGCATTTCTTGGGCTTCTTCTTCGCCGCCCTCGAGCAGATCTACCTTATTAAGTACTAACCAGCGTGGCTTTTCGTATAAGTCATGAGCGTACTCTTTGAGCTCTTTCTCAATGACGCAAGCGTTCTCAACTGGATCGGACTCATCAGCTGGCTTTGCATCAACTAAGTGTAACAGTACACGGCAACGCTCAAGGTGACGTAAGAAACGGTGACCTAAGCCTGCACCTTGTGCAGCGCCTTCGATAAGACCTGGAACGTCAGCAATTACAAAGCTCTCGCCATCACCAGTCTTAACTACACCTAAGTTTGGTACTAAGGTAGTAAATGGATAATCGGCTACCTTTGGACGTGCTGCAGATACAGAACGGATAAAGGTAGACTTACCTGCATTTGGTAAACCTAACAGACCTACGTCAGCAACTAAGAGCAATTCAAGCTCTAAAATACGTCGCTCACCAGGAGTACCATTAGTCTTCTGACGTGGGGCACGGTTAGTTGAGCTCTTAAAGTGAGTGTTACCAAAACCACGACGGCCACCCTTAGCCACACGCAGCATCTCACCTTCAGTACGTAAATCACCGATAACTTCACCAGTTTCCTTATCGGTAATACGAGTACCTACTGGCACCTTAAGCACGATATCAGCACCGCGAGCACCAGTACAGTCAGAGGACATACCATTCTGACCACGCTCTGCCTTATAGAACTTGGTGAACTTGTAATCAACTAAAGTGTTCAGGTTAGTGTCGGCGAGCATGTAGACGTTGCCACCATCACCGCCATCACCACCATCAGGGCCACCTTTAGGAATATATTTTTCACGGCGGAAACTAACGACACCGTTACCGCCATCGCCTGCTTCAACGCGAATTGTAGCTTCATCAACGAACTTCATAAGTATTCCTCTGTGATTGCATTATGCAGATCGGCTAGCAAGGGATTAAGTGACAAACTTTTAGTTTAGCACTGTAAGTGATACTACAGACTGACTATATAGTTCAGTAATAGAAATATAATCCGAAACTAGCTGAGAAACAGCGGCAACCTGACCTAAAACACTTTAACCCAAGCTTATCTATGTCCACTAAGAAAAATAACTGACGCTCAATGCGATAAAAAAGTTATCTTTTAACTAGCTATCGAGCACGTATCTTCGTCTCGATTGCATCCATTGCTATAAAACCAAGGAGGGATATTATTCACGCCATAGCGTGATAAGAACCATATGGACAGTAAGATGGGTAAACTAAACGATCCTATAAAATACGTACGTCATAGCATCTTCTAGACGTACTTGATGCTTGTTTAGCACGGGATCTAGACTAATCTATTGCTTATGCTGCGCTAGTTAATACTTGCACTAGCTATAACAGCATTCTCAAACAGGAGAGGTACATAAAACATCGCCTATGTACATACAGTGAGGTTGTGTGTTGAGGCTTTGACCTTAATGTCTTGTAGTTGCCTTTGACAGCCCTTGTAACTAAGGGCTTTGTAGAGGGTTTAAAAAACTTAACCCTATACGAAAAAGGCCTGCATCACCACGCTTAGGTGAGGCAGGCCTTTTTTCAGTTTCACTCTAGCAAACTGCCATTGCACTTGCTAGCAGTCAAAGCTAAAAACTAAGCAGCGTCTTCAGCGATGATCTGAACGAACTTACGGCCCTTAGGACCACGAGTTACGAATGAAACCTTACCAGTCTTCTTAGCAAATAAGGTGTCGTCCTTGCCGATACCTACGTTTGCACCTGGGTGGAAGTGAGTGCCGCGCTGACGAACAATGATTGAACCTGCGCTTACTAACTCACCAGCATAACGCTTAACGCCTAAGCGTTGGGCCTGGGAATCGCGACCGTTGCGAACGGAACCGCCGGCTTTCTTGTGTGCCATTGATCCTATCTCCTAACCGGCAATACCGGTAATCTGAATTTCGGTGAACCACTGACGGTGGCCGGTGACCTTCTGGTGATGCTTACGACGACGGAACTTAACAATCTTAACCTTCTCGCCAGCAACCTCACCTAATACAGTGGCGGTAACCTTAGCACCGTCAATGTAAGGAGTACCAACCTTTACGTTGGTGCCGTCAGAGATTAAAAGAACCTTGTCTAACTCTACAGTAGAGCCCTGCTCTTTATTGAGGAGCTCAACGCGGAGCTTTTCACCCTCAACAACTTTGTGCTGCTTGCCACCGCAAAAAATAACTGCGTACATGCTCAAACTCCGTTTGAACGCAGGAGTTTGTGCTCCCGCTCAAAACTATTCATCAATGTCCGTGCAAGATCATCCGTACGTAAAGCCAACGGATGGCAACCCAAGCGAAACACTCTCAGGATAAACCTGTAAAAGAGGCTTGACGCTGGCTTTCGATGAAACTTAGTGCAGATAAATCATGCTGTAACGTCATAAACAGTACGTTACTCTAAGTCATCTAGCCTTTCAGACCGAAAGCTTGACTCGCAGGGAGTTAACACTTGCCGGATCAATCGAACATACCAAAATTTTCATTGAGGTATTGCCACGTTTGCTGCAGCTTAAAACTGCTTCTTCGTGGACTAAGGTATACGTAAAACTTACGTTTACCTAGGGCTGTTCTAACCCTACATTGCACTTTAAGCGCTAAGAGTAAGCTTAGCATCAGTGTGCTCTGATATTTGTGAGCGCATATTTTACACACTCAAGGCTTTGAAAGTCAATCAAGTGAACTTTCAAAACCGCAAAATTATAGCATAGCTTTGCGCTTGTTGTACCAATGATCTTTCACAATCTATAAAATTTCTGCCAAGCTCAATGTCTTAAAACTCTCAGACCGTAAGCGCGATCTTACTTACACATTGCGCCTATGATCCTATGTCGCATAGGCTTACTAGGTGATCTCTACATAGGATAAGCACCTTATATTTGCCAGAGCTCATACTAAAAATCACATAATGCCCATCAGGACTTTGTTTCTAACAAAAAGATCATAGCTTTAAGCCATCTGATGTCTTTAAAACCAAATGATGTTACTTATGAATCACTTCTAAGCATGAGTATCGTCACAAACTTTGGCTAAAGAATGCTAAAAAGTTGCACCTAAAAGGCTCAAGAAATACCACTCTCTTAAACGATCTTAAGAGCGCTTACTTTCAACAAATCACGCCCTAGGCCATATCTGAGCGCCGATTGAGGAGTCTCCTTTTAAGAGTTAATGCACCTAGTATTAAAAAAATAGCATGACGAAGCCCTCGCATTAGAAATGTGAACATCTATTAGATCTATACTTTGATGCTAAAATATCGGAGCCTCAATAATTGTCAGGCTCATAAGTATCTACAATCTAATGTTTTGTCTTTTTTTTAAACTAGGCAAAGCATGTGGTGTGGTGCACAGCTCAATTTTGATCTGAGGTTACTTACCTTACCTTGAGTAAGGTTAGGTATGGTGGCTATACAAAGCCATGATCTCGCAGCTAATGACTGCGATTAAGTGTGCAAGCTTTCTCTTGCCGCTTATGAATACGCGCTTACATTTTCACACGAGCACATGCGCTCTTAAGCATGTACACATGAGCTAGCTTGATAAAAGCACTCAATAAACTCTTATGTACATAAGCTATTGCAGGTGTTCTATCGGATATGGCACAGAGCATTTTCAACTTATATTGAAGATGCCTAACGCAAGATCGCCACTGAGGCAGCAACTTTAAGATCTTATCTACTGTGTTTGAGTAGCTAAGATCTCATCTTGCATTAGATGCCATTGCTAAACCAAGGACTTTTTATGGTGGCGGATACTATTGCCAGCGAAACTTTGATCAACAAGAGTCTTGAAAGGGTTGAGGAGCTTTTGAGCGCAACTTATACCCAGCACCAGCTTGAAACAGCCGTGAATGCCATGTGTATGCACGTGATCAATGCTGGCGGCAAGCGCATACGTCCGCGCCTGGCTGTTATGAGTGCATTAGCTCTCCCTCATTACAATGAGGAGCTGCACTATGAGAAGATCTGCCACATCGCAGCTGCTTTTGAGATGCTGCATACAGCAACCTTAGTGCATGATGATGTTATTGATAAGGCATCCATGCGCCGTGGTCAGCCAACCTTAAATGACACCTCAGGTAACCATGCTGCAGTTTTAGCCGGTGACTACCTCTTTACTCGCTGCTTTGATCTGATTGCCTACCCTGAAGAGTTTGGTGTGATTAAAGCCTTAAACCGCACCTTAAGCGAGCTTGTAGTGGGTGAGCTCTATCAGCTTGAAAATGAGGGTAACTCAAATATCTCTTATGAGACCTACTATCGCACCATCTACGCTAAGACTGGTGTGCTCTTCGAGCTCTCTGCATCTGCCCCTGCTATCATCATTAAAGAAGATAGTGCACTTGAAGCTCCTTTACGTGAGTATGGTCGCCAGCTTGGCATCGCATTCCAGATCAAGGACGACATGCTCGACTATAGCGCTGATGCTGAGGCCTTAGGTAAGGATCCAGGCACTGATTTAGCTGATGGTCGTATTACTCTGCCAGTACTGATTGCACTCAACCATAGCAATGAGCAAGAGCGTAAGCAGCTGCTTGAAGATATTAAAGAAGCTAACTTAGAAGCAGTTAAGGCTGCCATTGAACGTACTAATGCCATGCAAGAGTGTGAGCGTCAGTCTCAAGAGGCCTGTGATAAGGCTATCGCTTGCCTCGACGTGCTTGAAGATAGCCCATACAAGCAAGGTCTGATTGCTGTATGTAAGAAAGCTGTAGCCCGCAATAGCTAAAAGCTTGCAACTAATTCATACCCAAGGCATAGGTAAAGTACCTATGCCTTATAAAAAAACCAGCGTCATGCTGGTTTTTTTTTGCTTTTAACGCCTTGCTACTAGCTAAAGCTCAAAAAAAAGCGCTAGAAACTTAAGTCTCTAGCGCTTTTTTTATGACATAGGCATCTTAGCGTGCCTAATATCTTTTAGGCCATTGGGTCGATGAGCATAATGGTCTGCTCACGCTCTGGGCCAGTTGAAATGATGGCTACTGGAACACCAGCTAACTCCTCGAGACGACGAATGTACTTCTTAGCGTTCTCAGGGAGCTCTTCAAACTTGGTTACACCAACGGTAGACTCGCTCCAACCTGGCATAGTCTCGTAAACTGGAGTTACCTTAGCGTACTCATAAGCTGCTAATGGTGGCAGATCGCTTAAAGTGCCATCAGAGAGCTTGTACTTAGTGCAGATGCACAGCTCTTCCATACCGTCGAGAACGTCAATCTTCATTAAAGCAAGACCGCTTAATGAGTTGATGTCTACAGCTCGACGCATTGCAACAGCATCATACCAACCTACACGACGTGGACGACCGGTAACAGCACCAAACTCAAAACCACGGGCACGGATATCCTCACCGATCTGATTATCAAGCTCAGTTGGGAATGGACCGCCACCTACACGAGTAGTGTAAGCCTTGCAGATACCTAAAACGTAATCGATGTGGCGAGGACCTGCACCTGAACCAGTGCAGCAACCGCCAGCAACAGTATTTGAAGAAGTTACGAATGGATAAGTACCGTAGTCGATATCCAGGAAAGTACCCTGAGCACCCTCAAAGAGTACCTTCTTGCCTGAAGCACGTGCATCAGCAAGGATTGCAGATACGTCAGCAACCATAGCAAGGATACGATCACGTACCTTCATGATGCCGTCCATAATGCTGTCAAAAGAAACTTCCTCAGCACCGAAGTAGTTCTTTAAAGCAAAGTTACGGTAGTCAAGCAGGTTTGCAAGCTTCTCTTTAAAGATCTCCATGTCATACAGATCGCCAATACGCAGACCACGACGAGCAATCTTATCCTCATAGCAAGGACCGATACCACGACCAGTAGTACCAATAGCGTTCTTACCACGCTTAAGCTCAGAGGCCTTGTCGATAGCAACGTGTACAGGGAGCAGTAAGGAAGAGGCAGCTGATAACTTAATACGTTGCTCAGCATCGGTAATACCAGATGCCTTTAACTCTTCGATCTCACCGAATAAAGCTTCAGGAGAAACAACCACGCCTGAACCAATTAAGCATAAGCTTGATGAGTGCAGAATGCCTGATGGAACAAGACGTACCACTACTTTCTTGTCACCTACTACTAAGGTATGGCCAGCGTTGTTACCGCCTTGGCTTCTAACCACGATATCAGCTGTAGTGGTTAACAGATCGGCGATCTTGCCCTTACCTTCGTCACCCCATTGGGTACCAAGCACTACTACATTGTTAGGCATGTTAATTCTCTCTTTGATTGCAGGGCAGTTTGCACCGACCCTCATCAGATGTTATAGCCCTTTTGAGGCTCAAAACACGTGCTAGATAAAGCCTTGCTGTAGTCTCGTACAGTAATCTCAAGCACGCAAACGCTCTAATTTTAGCGTATTTTACGGACTTTGTCAGGATATTTCCCTATAAGATCCTAAAGTGACCTTATGCCCAAGGTGTGTGCAAACTCATACTAAGCGCATTCACATCTTAGTTCCACCCCACGTTAAGCCCCCCACAAAGCTAATCTATAGCTAGGCAATCGGCACTTTTACTGCTTATCTATAGCTAGGCTATGAGCACTGTTATATCTTAGCTACAGCCAAGCTTTGGGCGAGCAAAAGCTAATTTTTTGGATGGACTGAGGACATCGAGTCTCGTTAGTGCCATAAAACAAAAACGGCATACTCGAGACTATCGGGTATGCCGTTTTTTAAAGCAAGGGTACTTGCCCTAGATGATGAATAATTTAGCGATTACTTGCCAAAGAATGGACTGTTCTTGCCCTTTGGATCCTGGAAGTAACGGAAGAACTCGCTATCAGGCTTGAGCACCATGACATCATTGCCTTGAGACATGGCTGCCTTATAGGCGTTCATACTACGCAGGAAGTCGAACAGCTCAGCATTCTGACTGTATGCATCAGCATAAATGCGAGTAGCCTCAGCATCGCCTGCACCCATGAGACGACGTGCCTCACGCTCTGCGGTTGCGATCTTCACAGTAACCTCACGATCAGCCTGAGCCTTAATTGCCTCAGCCTCACGACGGCCTTGTGAACGGTGGAGTTTAGCTACAGCATCACGCTCTGCACGCATACGCTGATAAATGGAGTTAGATACCTCAGGTGGCAGGTTAATCTGCTTGATACGTACGTCGACGATCTGAATACCTAACTCTACAGAGCTCTTGCCTAAGTCACGCAGAGCATTCTGCATAACTTGATCACGCTTAGAGCTAGAGATGAGGTTATCGATCTGAGCTTGTGCCTCTTCAACCTTATCAGAGCTTACCTTTAAGGTGTCATCACCGTCGGTCTGACCAACAGTAGTGCTTTGAGTGTTAGCCTGAACATCTTTAGCATTGACGCTATCAAAAGAGTTCTCAAAATCACCGTATGAGCCAGCCTTTTCCTGACCTGACACAATCTCGTGAATGGTGAGTCGACCAATTTGAGAGCGCAGTGAGTTGTTAATACGGCGACGGAGCAGCTCTTCAGCTTGCATGATGTTACCGCCTGCAGTAGTCAGGTAGAAAGTTGAAGGATCAGAGATACGCCACTTTACGTATGAGTCAATGATAAGGTCCTTCTTCTCAGCAGTAACGAAACGATCTGCACGAGCTGATAAGGTTTGAATACGTGCATCAAGTACACGCACCTTATCAATGAAAGGTATCTTAAAGTGTAAGCCTGGCTGAGACACTGCAAGCTCAGCATCAGAGTTACGTAACACCTTACCAAATCGAGTAACGATACCTACATTACCCTCACTGATCACGAACACAGAGTTGAAAACAGTGAAGACTACGACCAGCAAGATTGCTAAAAGCAGATTTAATGATGAACTACGCATTATTATCTGCCTCCATGAGAATAGCTGTAGCCAACTTGACGGTCACCGCTTCTACGAGTGGTAGTGCTGGTGCTCTTAGTGCTCGAGTTGTAGTAAGGAGTTGAGCTGGTGCTAGATGATAAAGGCAGAGCCTCTTGAACATTAGCAGGAGCCGGAGTAGAACCCTTCTTACCCTCAGGCATTGGCAGATAGAGAACTGGGCTTGAACCTTCAGGAGTATCTAAGATGATCTTGGATGACTTGCCTAAGACTTCTTGCATAGTCTCAAGGTAAATACGGGTACGAGTAATCTCTGGAGCAGCATTGTACTCAGGCAGCACAGCCTCGAAACGAGCAACCTCACCTTGTGCATCTAAAACAACACGTGAACGGTATGCTTCAGCCTGCTGACGAATACGTTGTACCTGACCTTCAGCACGTGGCAGAACTTCGTTAGCATAAGCCTCAGCTTCACGCTTGAAACGCTGTTCGTCTTCTTGTGCAGCAATAGCATCGTCAAAGGCTTCTTTAACCTCATCCGGAGCACGAGCTGGCAGGAAGTTTACGTCCACGATGGAAAGACCCATATTGTAAGGCTCAATTACTGAGATCAAAAGATCACGAGTATCCTGACGAACACGCTCACGACCAGAGGTAAGAATGTCATCCATCAGGGTGTGACCTACTACATAACGTAATGCTGAGTCAGTAGCTTCGGTAAGAGAATTATCTGGAGCTGTTACTGAGTATAAGTACTGGAATGGGTCAGAAATACGATACTGAACATCCATCTCTACAATAACAACGTTCTCATCCTCGGTAAGCATTGCACCTGAGGACTGAATGGAACGCACCTGTTCGATATCGACAGTAGTTACTTGGTCGATGCCAGGAATACGCCATTGCAGACCTGGTTCTACTACCTCGTAGAACTTACCAAAGCGCAGTACTACACCTCGCTCAGCTTCACGTACGGTGTAGAAGCCAGAGAAGATGAAGAAGCCTACCATGGCAATCAGCACGGCATAGATCATTGCTTTGGACGAACCTTTTGCATTAAAGCCACCGCCCTTTGAAGAGCCGCGCTTCTTTCCGCCAAACAATTTCTCAAATGACTTTAATGCGTCTGATAAGTTGTCAGAGCTTCCATTGTTACGACGACGATTCCAAGGATCGTCGTTGTTATTGTTAGCCCCGTTATTAGGCTCACGATCACTGCTTTGAGGAGCGCGATCTTCTTTATTGCCCTCAGGACCTTGACCAGGAGGATTCCAACCCATGGTTGAATTGTTTTCTCTCATGCAACACCTATGGCTATATGCCTAAAAGGCCTTTGTACAAGATAAGGTTATCCCTTTAGAGCTTGTACAGGTTTTAGACACTAAGTCATTTCCTCTAATTGAAGACAAGGCACAGGCCTTATCAAACGATACACGACAGCTAAAGCTTTAAAAGCTTGTCTGCCTGTAACTAGGATTGAGACTTATTTAGCAACTAAAAAAGCATTTACTCACTCAGATGCATAATAAGTCCATGTTCTACAGCCTCAACGTAAAGACACTTACACAATGTAGCTATCTTATAAGAGCAATAGAACCAAGAATTCTGTATACCCCTTGTACAAGGCGTACAAAGGAGCAATGGTAGATTGTAGCTTAAAATGCTTTGCAAAGACTTAGGTATTAAGCCTCAACAAAACTTAAACACCAATGCACTATGATAGATATAAAAGTCTAAAATAGCCATTTGTACGGTAAAAATCTATCATTTCTGTGAGATCGCTGCGCCTGTTATGTCAATTACAGGGCAAAGCAACTTTTCTTATCCTCACGCTCAAGAGCGGCAAGCATATCAAGCGCTAAGGACTTAAGACTTGTTATAGGACCATTAGGCAAGCATATCAAGCGCTAAGGACTCAAGCCTAGTTATAGGTCCTTTAGGCAATCTCACTACTAAGCTAATCAATATCGTCAAAATCAAAGACTTCTTCTTGCTGCCAAGGGATACCATCGCAGTTGAAAAGACACTCTTTAAGGCGACCTTTTGAGAGCTTATCGATACGCGATGCATCAGATGGCTTTAAGGTGATCTTAACGTGCTCAGATCCTGTCTCATCGTAACCTAAGCTTTCAACAGCCTTAAGCTCACAAAGCATGGCCCTAAGCTTGCCATCTTGATAACCAAGCTTAAGCTCAAACTTGCATTGATCTAAGCTCAAGAGCTCCGATACTGCAGCAAGTAATTCATCTAAACCTGCACCAGTACGAGCTGATACGTTCACACGCACCGGCTTACCACTCTCATCGCGCACGATACCAGCTGCGACCTCTTCTTTAAGATCAGACTTATTGAAGACGAGCAGTGCAGGTACCTTATCTGCCTTAATCTGAGTGAGTACTGCATTCACCGCCTCGATATTATCTTCAATACGCTGATCGGCAATATCGATTATGTGCAGCAAAAGATCAGACTGAATGGTCTCTTCTAAAGTTGCACGGAACGCTGCAACTAACTCGTGAGGCAAGTGACGGATAAAACCTACAGTATCTGCAAATACAACCTTACCTACAGTTGGCAAAACCATGTTTCTTAAGGTCGGATCCAAGGTAGCAAAGAGCTGATCTGCCGCGTAAACCTCTGATCTAGTCAAGCGGTTGAATAAGGTCGACTTGCCGGCGTTGGTATAGCCCACAAATGAAACCACAGGAACTGCATTTTTCTTGCGCTCCTGACGGTTTTGCTCACGACGACGCGCTACTACCTCAAGATCTTCTTTAATGGCAGAAATTCTCTCACGCAAGGCACGACGGTCAAGCTCAATCTGAGTTTCACCAGGGCCACCACGTAAACCAAAACCACCTTTCTGTCTTTCAAGGTGTGTCCAGCCTCTAACTAAGCGGGCTTGCTCATAACGTAGCTGCGCTAACTCAACTTGCAGCTTACCCTCATAGGTTCGTGCTCGCATAGCGAAAATCACTAAGATCAACGCAATACGATCCATCACACGCACACCAATCTCTTTTTCTAGATTACGCTCTTGTGCTGGAGTTAATGGACTATTAAAGACGACTACTTTGGCATCGTGAGCACGCACTGCATCGGCGATCTCTTCTACCTTACCTGATCCTACATAGGTTCTTGGATCAATAGCATTACGTCTACAGACAACGGCGTCTTTAATATCACCACCAGCGGACTCAGCGAGGCGATGTAATTCTTCTAAATCCTCTTGATTCTTTGCCTGTGGCAACTCCACATGCACTAAAACCGAGGCTCCTAACGGCTCAAACTCAACTTCTGCCATTGTTAAAGCATTTCCTTCTTGCACACTAGCAAGTTATGTAATTCTGTGTATGCACTCTTAAAAGCGAGCTTGCTTTTACATAAGTCCTAATACGCCTACACCAAGCGGTAGCGTTCAAAGGATGGCTCGTTATCAATCAGACTTATAAAGTGCGCTGCCTTATTAGCATCTTCAATATCGAGACGGAAACGGACAACCTTATCAGATGCGACGTTATCTTTGAGGCCACCACGTAACCAAGTCATTTGATGCTTAGCTAAACGAGCTGTAGCAATGACACTAAGCTCAATCATCTCATCTAAGCTCACCTCGCCACGTAAATACATCATGGCCTGGCGATAACCCACCGACCTCATAGATGGCATATCATCACTTAGATCGGTGCGCTCATAGAGCTTTTTCACCTCATCAATAAAGCCTTGCTCAATCATGATCTCAAAGCGCTTACGAATAAGAGCTCTAAGCTTGGTACGGTCATCACCTTGTGGCAGCAAGACTGCTTCAAATCTAGTAAATGGACACTGATCTTTAGGCTCACTAAAAAATGAGCTCATCGCCTTACCAGTCATTAAGTAGACCTCTAAGGCACGGGCTACACGCTGTTTATCATTAGGAGCGAGCTTCTCATAAAGAGGAGGATCAACATCTTTTAACTGTTCGTGCACATATGGCCATCCATGTTCATCAGCCATGGCTTGTACTTTTGCACGAATCTTTGGATCGGTTTCTGGAAGTGGAGATAAGCCCTCAACTAGAGCTTTGTAGTACATCATAGTACCGCCGCAAATAACAGGCAGCCTATCGCGAGATCTAATCTCTTCAACCAGTCTGATGCAATCTTTTCTAAAATCGGCTGCACTATAGCTTTGTGCAGGATCGCAAATATCAATTAGATGATGAGGGCAAATGGACATTTCTTCTTTGGTAGGCTTAGCTGTACCAATATCCATTCCCTTGTAGATCAATGCCGAATCAAGTGAAATGATCTCAGTGCGGTACTTACGTGCTAGCTCTAAAGATAAAGCACTCTTTCCCGAAGCAGTTGGACCTAAAATCACTACCGCATCAAACATTGCTACACTCCCGCATTCTAAAAGTAACTGCCTCTATCTCCACCTTATCGGAGTCAAGATTAAAAGTTAACTTCACCTGCAAACACGTTTGAGCATTGCGCCCATTAGCTTCTTTGCTTTTCTCAAGCTAAAGCCATGGTCACTGCGCTCACGAAAACATGAATTATACAAGTATCTTGGCCCTATTCATACTAAAAGACACAGCCTATTCTTTTAGATAAAACATACGCTATGAGAGCATTTGACTAGCGATAGAGAAGAGATCCACCTCTTTAACCGATAAGTCCTTAGCACGCAAGATAAGTTGCTCGGCACTACTGAGTTTTTCAGTAAGCTCTTTGGCGTCATATTCGGTATTGATGCTAATAGCTTTGCAACGCGATAGATTGTAGGCTAGCTGCTCTGGACATTGACCTTCTGACAAGATGGCATCAGTACCTGCGCTAATAAGCTGCAGCGCATTTAGTGCTACTAAAGCTAGATTAGAGCCAGAGATAAACTCAGGTATACCTAAGATATCGATGCAACCACGTGCCTGCGAGCTTTTAACTGAAAAACCACAGCGCAATGCTGCACAAAGTACATCCTGACGTTTAAAGGCCTTAACGATAATACTGTCGGTACGTATCGAAAACGGCATGGTTAACTCTTTGGTACGCACCTGATCTTTAGCAACATCTAATAAGTACTTATCCATGAGCAAATTAAAATAAAGCTCGGACAGTCTTACCATAAAGTAGCGCTGATCAGCCATAATCAAGGCAACGTCGGCAGCCACCAGATGCAAAAACTTAATATTAGACCTGCGATTTGCTAAGGATAGCGCACCTGAGTAATCAACATTGATCTTGTGAGTGTCTTCAGTTCCATCATTAAGCGCATCAAGCATGCTCGACACATTATCAATGGTCATACGCTCAATGCGATTGGCTGCCTCAGCCTTTTCGTAAATGCTACGTCCTTTAAAGCCATTGCCAGACGCACCATACAAAGCACGTACCGCCGCTGACTGATCTGAATGGCCCTTAGACTCACCACCACTTGGCAAATCTCTGTAAGACTCATCAGTGCTCTCAAGTTCATCTGCAGCAGAACTGTTTTGTGCACCATGCCCCTGCGCCTCAGCAGCCCCGAGCTCCTGAGACTCACCTGACCCAAGAGCGCAGCTTTCATTGGCATCAGCCTTATCTGCAGCTATATGAGCGGCTGTAACGTTAGCAACTGTGCCTGCGTCCTCACGCAGCTTAGCGCTGATGGAGCCTTGAGAGCTCTGCTCTAATGAGTGAGCATCAAACTTTGATGCAAAAGAGCTTTGGCTTGTGGCGTGAGAGCTTGAATTTGAGCTTGAGCTTGAGCTTGAGTTTGAGCTTGGGTTTGGGTTTGAGACGTGATCGCCTTGGCTTGAAGCGCTTGCTCTGTGCTCTTGCTCGTTTATAAATTCTTCTTGTAGAGCAATAAGTGAGCTTATTGAGTCATCCTCTGCACCATCCTCAGTGATGAACATGCTCAGGTCATTATCAGACTTGCTCTTAGCCTCTTCATCTTGATAGCCGCGAGCCTTGCCAATGTTGGGCTCAACCTTAAGCATATTTGTTTTAAGTCCATAGCTTTTGGCTAAGGTATTTGAGGAAGCTGCCTCTTTAAATTCATCTTCGCTCTCATCACTTGTCTGTGTATTTGGACTGAGGGTACCTTGCTGTTTCTTAAGCTTGGACTCTTTGAAAGCCTCAATAAAAGGAGCGGATACCTTTTGCGCCCCACGTATTGCCTCAAGCTCTCCAAGGCCAGTTCTAATGGCACCAAAATCAGCTAAACGCCCGCACAGAGAGGCCTCTTCATCATGAGCATTACCCTGCGAATGCATAGGACGCTGCGTTCTTTCAAGATACGAGACAACCTCTTTAGCAAAGGCACTGTTATCTTGAAGTGCAGTTGCTTCTTGTGCGCTTGATGAAAGATGAGTAAAGCCTTTAGTAGTAGTTTCGTCAGATGTTGCAGCTACTGATGCCTTAGTGTCGATGGAGGCATTATGTACAGTAAGCTCTTCTTCATTGCCAAAATCATCCTCAAGCTCAAAAGAAGTCTGTGAGGCATTCTTGTCATTAAGACCTGAAGTTGCGAGCACTGCATAAATGTTATTGCGTATGCAGTCATGGATGAGATTGCTGTTATGAAAACGCACTTCATCTTTACGAGGGTGCACGTTAACATCAACGATATGAGGATCGCACTGCAAGAAGATCACACCACGCACACAAGGCTTAACTTCTGAATTTCCCTGCAACACATTTAAGAAAGCCTCACGGATCGCGTGATTAACCGTACGATCAGCAATGCAACGTCCATTTAAGAACGTAAGGAGACGATCTGGCAAAGAGCGGTTGGCTGGTGGACGTAATAAAACACCGTGAATTTGTAACAGCTTGCTATTGAGGCTATCACGCTCTAAGTCATCACTGTTCTCATAATCGCTGCTATTGTGAAAAGGAACATAGCCGCCGCTCCTTGAGGCCATGTAAGACTGATAATGGTTGTACTTACGGACAAAAGCCTCATCAGTATTATCAAAGCTCAACAAATTATGCTTAAACTCAGAGCCTAACAGTGCTGCAATGCGCTGCGCCATTTTAGCTTTACCATGGGCAGGTACACTAAAGACAGTTTTGCCATCGCTAATGAACTTAAACTCAGTATCGCAATTGACCAAAGCAATCTTGGTTATGAGCTCTTTGATGTGGTTAAACTCAGTCTTATCTGACTTTAAAAAACGACGGCGGGCAGGGGTGTTAAAGAAGAGCTCACGGACGATTACTGAGGTGCCTTGATTATGAATGGCAGGCTCAACCACCGGGTGTTGCTCAGCACCCTCAACATGAACTTGGAAGGCATGTTCTGCATCAGCAGTACGAGAGATTAAAGTAAGTCTTGAGACTGAGGCAATTGAGGCTAAAGCCTCACCTCTAAAGCCTAACGTTCTAATCGCACTGAGATCTTCTAAGGTTTCAATCTTAGAAGTAGCATGTGGTGCTAAGGCTAAAGGGAGTTCATCGGCAACAATACCCTTGCCATTATCAGTGACCTTGATGAGGGTTTTACCTGAAGAACGGATCTCTAGAGTGATCAAGCTAGCGCCAGCATCAACTGCATTTTCGAGCAGCTCTTTAACTACTGAGGCCGGACGCTCCACGACCTCGCCTGCTGCAATCTGATTGGCTAGCTGTACCGAAAGTCGCTTAATACCCATAGTTACCCCGCAAGAAAAGCCTTAAGTAAGTTCAAAATCGTACAGTTCTATGAGAGCTACGCTAACCTCATCTGTGCCACTTTCTAAGCTCGATGCTTGCCACTGCATGCCATCGATAAATACCTAGACTAATCCTAGCTAAAGAGCCATGCCTATGCCTATGTTAAGGCATCAAAGTAGGCTTTAGTTTACTGCAGCTTATGCATAGCACTTAGTAGCTTGCCACGCATATTAAAGGATTTAAGGTGACTATTTGTGAATGACGAGCTTCTGTCCGATACGAATGTTATTGTTGGTCAGGCGGTTGTGGGCCTTAAGGGCGGACATGGAGACATTGTACTTACGTGCAATCACTGATAAAGACTCGCCCTTTTGTACAGTATGTACCACTACCTTAGCTGAACCTGTACGAATAGCACTTTCGTAACGGCTCTTAATATTTTGAATCGTATACTTCTCATAGTAGGCAACAATACCTTGATAGATAGAGTATGCGATCTGCTTTTGGTAGTTAGGCTGATTGAGCTGAATTTCTTCATATGGATTAGATAAGAAGCCAGTTTCAATCAACAGTGATGGAATATCGGGAGACTTAAGCACAGCTAAAGAGGCGTGAATTGGAGTATTCTTATGCAGCTTAGTGAACTTACCGAGCTTATTTAAGATCTCTTGACCCATGTTATAACCCTCAGAACGGGTGTTGTCTGAGGACATGGATAAGATGGTGGCTGCAAGATAAGGGTTTTGCTTATCAGTAGAGGAAAGTACCTCACCTACACCGCTTAAGAGCTGACCCTTGTTGCCGCTTAAAACCTTGTTGTTTTCACGCTGAGCACGATTGTTAGAAAGCACCCAAACTGACGCACCACGAGCTGAGGAGCCAGAGGCTACAGAGTCGGCGTGAATGGAAATAAGAATATCGGCCTTATACGCACGAGCCACCTCAGAGCGCTTATCTAAGTCCACAAATACGTCTTTATTACGAATCAGACGACCTCTAAAACGTGGATTAGAGTTTACGTACTTCTCAAGCTGCATAGCGATAGCTAAGGTTACGTCTTTTTCACGTACACCACGCTTACCTAAAGCACCAGGGTCTTTACCACCATGGCCAGCATCAATTGCAATGATGTATGGATTGGCTGAAGGTAGAGCGATCTGAGTTGGAGGTGGTGGAGCTTGAGTATCAAGCACCACTTCTTCCACCTTGCTAGGCTTCTTTTGGGCTGTTTGATTGTGCTTGTTCTTCTCAGCTGCTGCCTGTTGCGCGGCTTGTTGGGCATTAATCTGCTCCACACGGTCATGGTATTCCTTGACCTGAGCTGGAGTCATAGTTCTAATGCCGTCAGATCCAACCGAAGATAAAGAGTTTAATAAAGCGTTTTCTGCCTCATCTGCCTCTTTAACGGTAATAACCTTTACAGGAGGAGTACCTGCACCTTGGCCAGTACCAGCAAGCTTCTCTGCTGCTGTTTGGCTTAAAACCTTAACATCTTCTTTTGAAGATGGTTGACGCTCATTTGCAGTATGAGGGAAATCGATTACTAAACGATAGTTGCGACCATCCATAGGATCAAGCACAAAGATATTGGGAGTGCCTGCACCCTTGAGGCTGAAGATATAGCGAACATCATCGCCACTTAAGTTCTTTTGAAAGCCTTTGATAACGGAGCGATTATCTACTGCAAGCTTGTCAGTTGCAGTTTTGTAGTTGGAAACATCATTAAGACGAATGATGAATTGATTGCCATTTTCTGCAATGGCAGTGGAATAAACAGGCTTGTAATCAAGGTCGAGCACTACACGTGTTTTGTCAGAGTTTGAAAATGCTCTGACGCGCATAATGTTGTCGGCCTGTGCTATAGAAATACTTCCTACAGACAGCCACATCAATGCAAACAATAACAAAGCACGCTTGAATGCCGAAACCATGAGCAAAACCCTTAGCTAGGAGTGCAATGCTGCCTGAGCAGCATAACTATTTGTACATTCAATACTGAACTAAAAGGCTAGTCTTGAGCTTTAAGTGCAAAACTACTCAAATAACCTAGCATCCATGCACAGCTTATAACAGAGCTTGAAGATACATCTTATCAGCGTGTCTTATATCAAGCTTTTGACATGCATAAGCGCCCGCTCATAAACAGTTACAAGACACGAGTGGGCCTAAAACATTGAATGTAAAGATAGCTCGAACGCGCCTTAAACTGACACTACTTGAGCGCCTGGGCGTTCGCATCACAAGAAAACAAGATTAGAGTGTCTAATTTTAAGAGATTTGGTGGCGATTTGGGGGAACTTTTGCTCATTATTATGTAAAAATTTCCATATAAAGACGCTTATTAGCCCTTTTTTGGCCTAGATGCCACCCTAATTGCTCTTAATCAATGCACTGCTTCGCGCTCTTAGCGGCCATACATGCTGCTTAACCATATGGCAGACAAGTACCATTAAGATCCAGACATGGTGCTTAACCATGTAGCCGCAAAGTACCATTAAGGTCCACACATGGTGCTTAAGCATGTAGCCTAGAAGTACTATAGCTGGCCCATCAATAGAGCCTATCGCCACTGTAAAAATTAGCGACCTAATACGCTAATTAGACAATGCTAGATGAGGGTCTTAAGCTCATCTTCAGTAAAGAACTCAGAGGTAATCTTTAAGGTACGACCGTCTTCTTGATGGGTAAGAGATACGATTAAATCAGGCTTTGGCAAAATACCCTCGCCTCGATCTGGCCACTCAATCAAAATCACGGCATGTTTGGCAAAGTAGTCACGAATACCCATGAGCTCAAGCTCCTCTGGGTCAGCTAAACGATAGAGGTCAAAATGGAAGACCTCAGCGTCTACTCCATCCACCTTGTAGCTTTCAACGATGGTGTAGGTTGGTGACTTGACTGTACCCTCATAGCCCCAAGCGCGTAAAAAACCACGAGTTAAAGTAGTCTTACCTGCGCCCAAATCCCCCTCTAGATTGATACATAAAGCCCTGTTTTCAACCCTACCTAAAGTTTTGCTAAGCAAGGTAGCTAACTTGCTACCAAAGGCTACAGTTTCATCTTCGTTGGCTAATTGAGAGGTAACTTGATTGAGCATGTTGTCTTTGAGACCCTTTTGTAAACAAGATATAAACAGCCTTAGCTGTGCGCTTATCTTATCATTGCCACGACTTAGTGCACATCAACACTGTAAATATGCTCATCTTTAGCAGTAAAACTTGCAACTTTTACATCTAAAGCACAGAAGATATGAGCGGATGGGAGGACTTATATTGCCTATCAAGGAGGTGATGCTGACGGCACGAATGCGCGTCAGCACATGGCCATGAAAGCCATCAATGGTCTAAAAGGACTGCAAGCTGCAGCTAATGAAAGGTGCAGCATGAGGTGTAACTTGCTCGTAGCTATTAGATAGCAAGCTAGCTTGTTGGCAAGGCGTGCACTAGCTTTGTAAATCGTTTGCTGGCTAGGCGTGCACTAGCTTTGTAAATCGTTTGCTAGCTAGTCGTGCACTAGCTTTGTAACTTACTTGCTGGCTTGGTGTGCCATAGCTTTGTAAATCGTTTGCTAGCTAGTCGTGCACTAGCTTTGTAACTTACTTGCTAGTCGGTAAGTGCGAGGCTACTGCAGAAGGCGGTTGGCCAAGAGTAAAGAGGCTGTACGCTCGGCAATGTCAGTCATGCAGTCGCCACCCTTTTGATTAGCAAGGCCTGGACGCTTGTTAACTAAATAGCGAATGTATGGAAGCAAGTCGCTAGCTAGAGTACCGATGATGCCACTGTTTTCGCCTGATACAGTTCCGGCACGTCCGTGTACACATGCACCTGCTACAGTTGACTGCATTAAAGTTAAGCCTTGAGCACGTAAGGAGGCAATGATACCGGTAAGTAAATCACCCATGCCGCCAGAGGCCATTGCAGGTGAGCCCTCATGAACCACGATGATACTCTTGCCATCGCAAATTAAGGTGCCAGCACCCTTGAGCAGAACTACACCACCACAGCGCTGCTGCAGAATATATACAGCATGGTAGCGGTCTTCGTTAATCTTATCGTTGGTAGTAGCCAGTAAACGAGCTGCCTCACCTGGATGCGGAGTGAGCACCATGCGCTTAGAATAAGTCATGCCCTGTTTTGCCATAATAGTCAGAGCATCAGCATCAGCAATGCATGGCTTGTTAGAGGCAGTAACTAAATCTAAGAGCTTTTCTGCGTTGCTACCAGTACCTAAGCCAGGTCCAATAGCAATGGCGTCTGCCCAATCAATAGCCTCTTTAACTGCAGCATAATCTCTAAAGTTAACTGTCATTAACTCAGGGCGAGTTGCATGCAGCGAAATGATATTTTCCTCATCAGTTGCAACCTTGATAAGGCCAGCTCCGGTACGAGCTGCAGCTAAGCCGCAGATATGGATAGCACCACCATAACCTTTATCGCCACCAATGATTAGTAAGCGTCCAGAATCACCCTTGTGTGAGGAAATAGAACGCATTGGCAGATCGGCAATGATATCTTCATAAGTGGTTACGAAGATTGGAAGATAAGAGGCACCGTCAGTATCGATAGCTGAATACTTACCATGGAAAGAATTAACATCGATACCTAAGTTAAACACCAAGATCTCGCCAACGTAATCAACGGCATCTCCAGTTACTAAACCTGGCTTGAGACCAAGCATGCAAATGGTCTTATTGGCGTTGACACACTCGGTATAAACCTGACCAGTATCAGCATTGATACCTGATGGGATATCTACAGAAATGATGTAAGCACGAGTGTTATTAATAAAGTCGATCCACTTGCCCATTTCGTCACGTGGAGGGCTTTCAAGACCAGTACCTAAGAGCGCATCAATTACGATATCTGGGCTGTAACCACGCTCTGCCTCTTCATCAGGATCAGGCAGCTCAAACTCGGCCTTACCGCCAATCTTGCAGAAATAAGAATAAGCAATATAGGCCTCAGCATCTTGCTTAGGTACGCCTATAGCAAAGAGACGATATGGGATACGGCTTTTGTGTAGATATGCTGCCACAATGTATCCGTCACCGCCGTTGTTACCCTTACCCACTAAGACGTAGACCATCTTTGGATGCGTATTGACCGACAGCATCTGCTCAAAGACAGTTCTACCTGCTTTTTCCATAAGGTCATAGCAGTGTCCGTTGTTGTTTTGAGCATGATCCTGCTCAATTAAACGGATCTCTTGTGTTGTAAACACTTGATGTGGTAAAGATGGCATGTAAGTAGTGCTCCTGACGATCTGCACAAGTTATTTTAACTTGGCAGCGAGTCAAACGGCATAAGCTCTAGCGGGGCTGATTTGAGTGTCTAATTACCCCATCCGTTTGGTTATTCTGCATACACAGTATGTCACAGATCTTGCCACAGATTACTAAGACGCACTTACAAAAATATAATCGCGGCATGACTTCCATGGCATGACCAATGAAATTTTAGCTTAAGTATCATCAGGCCATCATGACAACAAGTCATACGCTGTATGATTCTGTGATAGATCCATCAATAAATTTGATAATACGATCAGAAAGAGTGCTGTTATATCTAGGGTTTTTAGGGCTTTCTTTAACAACATTGCACCAAATGTATGTGCACTTTCTTGCATCATGAACACAATTGCATTTGTGATTTTGTGCACGATTGATCTTAAGATGTAATGTATTTGGTCAGCCTAATACTATAATGACAATGCTCTAGCGAGAAGTGCAGTGTCCATCATATGACTAGCGACTAAGCACGCGCTTAAAGGCCGCGTTTTAAGCCAAAGCTATATGATCCTAACTGTTAACACTTTCCTCGCTCATAGCTCAGGCACTGTCTTGTTAAGAGTAGTTTGCAGGCAGTAATAGATTAACTGGTTGCTCATCGTAACTGTTCTTGCACCTTACTATGAGAATACCGCACTAAGGAGAAGGCTTATTCATGCTTACTAGCATGCTTAAGCTTGCCAAACATATGGAAATATTAGGCATTGATATCGGCGGCAGCGGCATCAAGGGTGCTGTTGTAGAAACCACAACAGGTGAACTTGTTACCGAGCGCGTTCGCATTAAGACACCGCAACCATCAACTCCTGAGGCAGTGGCCGACACTATCAAAGAGCTTGTGGAAACTATCGGTTACCAAGGCCCAATGGCCTGCGGCTTCCCTGCACGTGTTATCAACGGAACTGTACTTACTGCAGCTAACATCGATAAGAGCTGGGTAAACGTGCATGTAGAGTCTTTGCTCAAAGAAAAACTCGGCAATGAAATCTTTGTAGCTAACGATGCTGACGTAGCAGGTATTGCTGAGATGACTTTCGGCGCTGGTTGTGGCGAAAAGGGTAAGGTGCTCATCGTTACCATCGGTACTGGTATCGGTACTGCCATGTTCTTCAATGGCGAACTGCTGCCTAACTTTGAAATGGGCCACATCATCCTCAATGGCGATGATGCTGAGCGTTACTGCTCAGATGCAGCTCGTGAAAAATTAGACCTCAAATGGAAAGAATGGGGTAAGCGCTTTAACGAGTACTTAAACCGTATCGACTTCTTAGTACAGCCTGACCTCTTTATCTTAGGCGGTGGCGCATCCAAGAAATTTGAAAAGTTTAAAGACCAACTTCACCTTGAGAATGCTCGCGTTATCCCTGCAAAGACTCTTAACCTTGCAGGCATCATCGGTGCTGCAGTTTACTGTGAGCGTCGCTTAAACAACGAGGCTACTCACTAAGTTTAGTTTTTACCATTCCTATCAGCACAAAGCCCCAAGATCTTTTAGAGATCTTGGGGCTTGTTTTTTAGGTCAAGACATCACCTTAGCATTAGGAACAGCGCTGCGCCCGCACCCTTAGCCCTTGCCTTAGGACTTAGCCTAATCCTGAGCCCTTGCTTTCGCTCTTAGCTCTTGCCTAGGTCTTAGCCCATGCTTCAGTCTGAGCTCTTGCTTCGGTCTTAGCCCATGCTTCAGTCTGAGCTCTTGCTTTCGGCCTGGCTCTTGCTTCGGTCTTGGCCCTAGTCCGTGCTCTGAGCTAGCATCGTTATGAGCTGGTGGCTTGCGCTATTAGACAGGTTCGATGGCCTCAATATTCATCTGCAAACGCTCATTGGCATAATAGCGATCTACGCCTAAGGTATAGATGACGCGCACCTTCATGTTGGCAGTTAAAGACTTCTCCTTGATATTGGCTCTGAACTTGATGCCATCAACAAAGCGATTAGATAAGGAGCGCAGTCGTAACTTTAAGTGGCGGTTTGCCAAGATATTACTGTTCTCAATTAAGAAGATGCCATCAAAACGCGGCTCTTCAAAACTCTTACCCCAAGGACCAAAGAGTTCTAAGTCACGAGCGAACTCAACACATAAGTATGAGTCAGGTAAATCGCAGTCTGTAAACTCGCACACCTCAGAGTCGGCCTCTTCACGCACAGCAGCACAGGCTTCATCAAAGAGATATCTAAAGCGCTCAGCATCGCACTCACGAATAGTGGCACCGGCTGCTACAGCATGGCCGCCACAGGCAATGAAAATGTTTGGCTCACGCTCTTTGATGTAGGCAAAGACCTTCATCATATCGATACCAGGAACGGATCTAGCCGAGCCGACGATCTTACGCTGACCTACGGCTTCTTTTTGCTTAGACTCAGCCTCGACATTCTCAGCCTTATCGATGCTTGAGAGAATACCTGATGCGGCTGAACGAATGCGTGCTACCTCGGCAATACGCATACCATCGGCAAGTGCATTTGGATCTTTGTTTTCACTAAGTGTGCTCTCAGCATTATTAAAGCTTAGTGGCGCAGGAGTGATATTCAGCTCTCCAGATGGGACAGTCTGTGAACTTGCATTGAGATCATCATTGCAATTATCCACCGCACTCATCAGATTGATACCATCATCAACCTTAGCGCCCTCATCACAACCAAAGACCATGCTTGGCTTCTTGTAACGCTCTTTAATGCGATTGGCCACGAGACCTAAAATGCCAGTTAAAAAGGTTGGATCGTACAGCGCGATACCGGCATTGTAGTCTTGCTTTTGCGCCGCCTCATCAAATGAGTCGTAAGCATCTTCAATATCCATGAGATCAGCAGAGTTTAACGCAGGATCTTCTGTTGCTTTTGCAGCCTGCTCTGAGGCTAAAGCATATTGCGCAAGGAGTGCATCACTAGAGGCATCTTTACCTTGTCCACTCTTAGAAGCTGCTATCTCTGCCTGATTACGTTGTTCTTTATACAGCTCCATAGCACGGCTAAGCATGACCTTCTCATGATCCATACGACGCTTATTGCACATATCGAGCTGTTTAGCGTAGATAAGTGCTGAATTATAGTCATCACTAAGCAAGGTCATGATGGCAGGATTTTGCGCAATCCTGATACGAGTTGCGGCATTAAAACGCGGGCACAGATCAAAGGAGATAGTCTTGATCTTTACTTTGGAGCAATCAATCTTCAAGTAATCAAGTAAGGCTAACAAGCCTGGGCTACATTGACCCTTGTGAATACGCTTTAAACCAGCCTTAATCAAGCGACGATTGTTAGCATCAAAGGACATCACATCGCCAATCGTGCCTAAGGTAACTAAGTCCAAAAACTGGCTCATATTTGGCGCGGCTTTGGTGTCTTGATAGTAGCCCTCTTCAATTAACTTAGCACGAGTACCGATCATGACGTAGAAGAGCACGCCTACGCCGCACAAGTGCTTAGAGGCAAAAGTATCGCCCTTACGCTTATGATCTACTACCGCATCGGCCACTGGAATGTTTTCTTGTACCTCGTGGTGATCGGTTACTACTACCTTAATGCCTTGTTCTTTTGCATGAGCGACTGCATCAAATGCAGCAATACCGTTATCCACGGTAATAATGAGCTGTACCCCTGCTTTATGGGCGCGATCTACAACCGTCTTGTTAAGACCATAACCATCGTCATAGCGAGATGGCACATAGTAAGAAATCAATTGCTCTGGCAGACCAAAAGCCTTTAAGCAGCGTACGCCTAAAGCAGTACCAGTCATGCCATCAATATCATAGTCACCAGCAATCATGATGTGCTCACGATTGATGATGGACTGAGCGATGATCTTGGCAGCCTTGTCTAAATCTAGCATGCTGTAAGGAGAAAGCATCTGCTTGAGGCTGTTATCAAGATCAGACGGCTCTTTAATACCTCGAGCGGCTAAGAGCTGACGCAAAATAGGATCTGCAATGAAGCTTAAGTGTGAATCATCAACTAATTTTCGTCTTACGATTTTCAATTAAGCCTCCTTAGCAAAGCTAAATGATTTAGAACACAAAACAGTGGCTCAAAGTACTTTGCCACCATCCTTAAATACCGCCACTAGGCTTATAAGCCAACTTAACGGATAACTAAGTCTTAACAAGACTTAGCCTTTGAGCGTATCCACGCTCTAAAAAGCTAGCGCTGCCAGAGGCTTTGCAAACCTAAGGCTCAATGTAAGCAAGCGCCTTACGTTTGCTTAGCGCTTTCAAACTCTATGCGCTGCCCATGAATTGCTTTAGCTTGAAGGCTGTAGCTTGATGGCTAAAGCTCCTTAGCTAGCTTTTTGAAGAAATCTAAAGCGCCCTTGATATCAAGGTGGGTATGCGCGTAGGTAATGTATTTAAGATCGATTGGCAGATAGCAATTGTACTTTTCCCAATCGAGGTTCTTAACTTTCTTAAGCAGTTCCTTTGGTTCGATCTCGCCATTAAACAAGATGGACATAACTGCAGTTTTAAGATTATCGAGGCTAGCATAATCAAGCTCGATATGAGAGCCCACGCGGCTTGCGCCAATGGATGCCTTGTTGAGCATCAGCACGATGGTGTCTAACACGCGATCGCCCTTCCAAGGGAACAGCATGAGACCAGTTGGGCCAGTCACCATCACCTTTTTATCAAGACCGTAGTTAAAGAAATACTGCCTACCGCGCTCAAAGTTTTCTTTAGCTACTCTATCTAAGCAAGGTGGAGCCTCACCTGTAAGGTAAATACGATGCATCTCTTCACGAATGGCATCATGTACCTGACCGCCAGCACCTTGAATAGGCAATCCAGAGGTCTTTTTCTTACTTGGCTTGACGCCAATAACGCGCTTTTGCTCATTAAAGTAAGTAACGCGCCATGCTTTACCTGCAAACAAGAAGGTATCGTCCTCTTGTAGTGAGGTTAGCAGCGGAATACGACCAATGGTCTTACCATCGTGATCTACGCGGTATTCACGATTGTTATTAAACGATGCAAAGAACTCGTAATTAGAAACTAACGACTCACCCTCTAGTCCTAAGGTCAAAGTTCCATCTTGCATCTGCACAATCAGATCGTTTTCGCCTAAAGCGCGTAAGAGCTGAGCATACATTGCAGGAGTGGTCAGCGAGAATGGACCAGTCTTGCACAAGAGCTCATAAAGATTCTTTGCCGATACCGAGCCGTTAGAAGCGATCACTGACAGGGTCTGCTGAATCAGCGTTGAAAAAGCATATTCCTTTTGCAGTGGCGGCTCATACCAACGGCGCAGCAGTAAGTTTACGCTAGCGGCTGAAAGCACCGTATCTTCGCACAAAAGTGAGCTCATACGATTGATGATTGGTTCATTCTCTGGAATAAACAATCTTAAAACCGCACGGCCATCACGACGACCCGATCTACCTAAACGCTGACGCAATGACGCTACAGACGTTGGCGGGGCAAACTGAGCGATAGATTGTACATCGTTAATATCGATACCGAGCTCTAAAGTTGAGGTACAAATTGCAGTTGTAGGCAAACGACCATCAATCAAACGATGCTCAAGGGTTTCACGTAACTCTTTAGATAGCGAGCCATGGTGTGGGAAAAACTCCTCAGGCACTCTATCGGCATGGCACAGCTCGCGTAAGTTATTTGCAAGTTGTTCTGTATCTGAACGTGAGTTGGTAAAGACTAAATTGTTTTTACCACGCAGCAATCTGTAGATGTCTTTAGCCACGCGATTGATGGCATCATCATGCATCAGCTGCGGTATTAACCTAGGCTCCTCTCCAGCAATATGCGGGATGTTATATCCCATGATCTTCACAGCTAAAGCTGAGGTCGTATGCTGATCAGAGGTAATGATCTGACAGTTTTTGTGAACGCTACCAGAACGCAGATACGAGGCAACTGAACCAATGTCATTTGAGAAGGTGGCTGAAATTGCGATACGTACAGGCACCTTACATATCAAGTTCTCAATACGATGTAACTGCGACTGCAGCTGATAGCCACGCTCTTTACCCATCAGGGCATGGAACTCATCGATAACGATGTAGCTTAGATCTTTAAATGCCTCTTTAAATACCGAGGTCTGATTGATGAGCAGCGACTCTAAAGACTCTGGAGTAATCAGCACGATGCCTGAAGGATTCTTTAACAGATTGCTCTTTTTATTAACGGCTACATCACCGTGCCATGGTGTGATCTTAATACCCAATGGCTCAGCCATATCAGTAAGACGTCGTACCTGATCGTTAATCAATGCCTTTAACGGGCTGATGTACAGTACTGAAACGCCTTTGATCTTATTTTCATTTTGCTTAATGAAAGTAAGCACAGGCAAGAATGCAGCTTCAGTTTTACCTGCAGCTGTAGATGCAGAAATGATGACATCATCCTTATGCTCAAGCACAGGAATAATAGCTTGCTTCTGAATCGGGTGTAAGTCGCGCCATCTTTGCGCACCGATCCAACGGCATACCAATGGATGCAGCAGCTGTAAATAATTGTCTGTCATCAATGACCTCCACCTTACAAGCTGTCAGATACTCGCACATAAGTGCAAGAGCTATATGACTACTCAAGACAAGCTTAATGCCTAAAGGTATTTGTAAGCGCCCGTACACACACTCAATGGTATGTGTCCCTTAAGTTATCGCTTGTCAGACTAACTTGAGGTTTAAACTTTTAGGCAGCTTTTAGATACGATCTGGCGCTGATATTATGAACCACAATCACTAATATGCAGCGCAATTGCTTATTTTTCCCAATCAGAGCCTCTAATGCTAGCTATATTTGCATGTCATAAGCTTGCAAAAGGTCAAGCTTGAGTGTCCTAAAATACAGGACAAAGGCCATGTACATTGCTTATACGCAACACTTTAGGCATCAATTATCTAAAGGCTAATACACAAAAAAAAATACAGCGCTCTTTCTTTACAGCCGATGCTCAAAAGCAATCATTTGATGGTGCTGTATAAACGCAACAAACCCGCTCTGCACCGTGTACAGGCGGGTTCTATAGCGTGTGTAGAAGATGAATGTTAGAGCTGGAATGTAGTTAGCTCGTCATCATCGTCATCTTGATCTTTGTTAGAGCTAAATGATGAGTATGAACCTAAGCTCTTATCACCATCCTCGTCATCAGAGTTATTGATGGTGACTAAGGATGGATCAGTCTCGCTATCAACACGGACATTCTCAATTAAAGACTGCCATTTGATCTCTGGATTCTGCTCAATAACAGACATCAGATCAACAAAAGCCTTAATGGTGTTACGTGGAGTTCTAAAGTAAGCCTCACCAATGTTATGAGAACAGTGCTTTAAGAATGCAGTTAACGCCTCATCTGGCAGGAGATACTTACTCTCATCGCCATTGGCAAAGACATTACGGATATTGCTAAGCAGCACGAACAACTCTTCAGGTGAGAGGTTCTCAAGTCGCAGTACTGGACCATGGTAATCCACTACATTGGCGATCTGAGCAAAAGTATTCTCCGCTAAACGAGAACGTAATGCCTCGTATGAGTATAGACCCTTTCTGGTATCGCACAGAAAATCAGTGGTGCCGCCAAGCATGAAACCAATGTTCTCAGTATTGCCCTGTAGACAGTCATTTAAGATACGCAGAATCTGCTCATAGTTAGCAGAACGAGCACGTGGTGATGGGAGCTTGTAGAGGTTTACTAACTCATCTAGGTTAACCAATAAGCCCTTGTAACCAGCCTGACAGACAAAGCGTGCTAAGAGCTTGAGATGATCGTAAATTGAGCTATCAGTTACGATGGAACGGACGCCCAGCTCATTACGAGCCTCAGTCTTAGTGGCAAACTCACCACGTAAGTAGCGAATTACAGCCTGCTTAAGATCATCATTGCCAGACTCAAAAGCCTTGTAATACTGTGCAATTACCTCAGCAAAGTCAAAGCCGCCAACTAACTCAGATAAAGATCTCAGCTTGTGCTTAATAACGGTTTCTACAGCCACACCCTGCTCTTCAGCAGCAGCGATCTGAGTAGTAATAAACTTCTCCACCACTGGAATCATGGCATTGCCATCAGGATGGGCACGGGTAGCCATATTACGCATCAGCTCTTGATATAAAGAGCGAGCCTGACCTGCAGCAGCATGGAGACGACGATCAGGTGATAAGTCTGCATTGACGACAACCATGCCTTTTTCTAAAGCCAGGTAACGTACTAATTGTAAGAAGAAGCTCTTACCAGCACCGAAATCACCGACTACGACCTTAAAACAGCTTCCACCAGAGCAGACTCTATCGAGCTCTTCGATCATCGCCTTTACTTCGTTTACTCGGCCTACCTGAATATGTTCAAGGCCAATACGAGGGGTAACACCGGCACGTAAAGACTGAATAATTGCGGAACGTTCACGAGGTCTAATTTTAGCCATTAGCTTAATCCTCAAGACTTATCGGGTCAGATGACAGCATGTAATCAATGATATGTTCAGATGCACACTGGACTTAAGAAAAGCCACCCAAAATTTGCGTGGATTAAACATTATAGCCCATTATTTCCATCTCAAATGCTTTATCTAACACTAGTGCACTAGAGTATCTTGCCTCATCTACAGCACTACGCAGCATAAATATCAGATTTATTAGCGTGTTTTAGTCTTGTTTGGGATACATACTTGTTGCATTTATTAGAGCACAAAGTCCTCAAGATGCGACTTTGCTCACGCAGCGCCCGCCCCTCTTCAGAGCTTTTTTTTAAAATATGGGCCTGCAACTCATATCTTCTAGCAACACATCGCGGTGAGGCAGCATCTACTATTGCTAGAGTCAGCATCTACTCTTGCTAGAGTCAGCATCTAAAGATGCTAATCGCACACCTTCATAAAAATTGTGCTGCACATACGCATTGGCTTGCGCATACATTCAGCATCAAAGAGAGTGACATAGCCATACTTATCCATTGGAGATGACATCTGATACTGCTCTTTTAGTGCTAAAGGCAGGTGCACAACATGATCTTCGCTAAGTGACAGCTCTTGATGATGAAGTTTGGTCATGTACTTGATGACCTCCTCAACCTTAGACATATCCACATTATCATACGAGCCATCTTGAGAATTTCGCTTAGTAGACATCACGGTGAACAGCAGATCGTCAAATGGGAACAAAGGAATGTAACGCTCTGCAATGGCAGTATCTTGAAGATCATAGTTACCGTTAAACAGGCATAACAAACCGCCCACCTTAACCAAACTGTCTATGAGCATAAGAGAAGACTCAAACTCCTCAAAACTATAGATGGCCTTGCTGTGAAGCACATTCACGGTAGCAGGATGACGGCATAGAACTGTCATCACTGTCACTACATCAAACTTCCTTGTAGAGTCATTTTGATCTATGGCATGGAAGAACTCATCAGTAGTCTTAAAGTCCATATAGGCCTGCTTGCCATAGACTTCAACCTTATGCATACCACTAGCGTCATTGCTGCCAACACAGAGGTTGTCTCTCATTTGCAGCGCTCTGCAAATAGCATCAGGATTGATATCTACTCCCAGAATCTTAGAGCCGGGGAAATAAGTCACTAAATCGCAAGCCTCACGGCCACGAGAACAGCCAAAGCTTAAAACATTGGCATTGCTAAAATCGCTTTTTCCATACTGCTTGAATTGCTTAAAGCGTGCAAAGTAGCTTAAGAACATCCACTGTAATTGATAGCGGTTTGCCTCGGTAAAGTTAGACAGTTGCGCAGTATGCAGCTTATCTACTAAAGATACATTGGCACTATCTGCATCATGCTCATGATCTCCCTTAGTAAGGCTATGGTCTGTTAGGCCCTGATCGCCTTTATCAAAGGCTGCTTTTAAGGTCGTGATAAACTCGATCTTGCAATGGTAGTAAGCATCTAAACGCTGTTGCAGCTTAGTAACATCCCACTTACTCTTGAACCCATGTAGCGACTCACTCAAGCCGTTATCAATCAGTGTTTTAAGCGAGAGCTGACAGACAAAATCATCAATACCAAATGATCCTGAGGTTGCTTTCTTATAGCCGCCAACCGACAAGACAAGACGCATTAAACCCGCTCTCTTCAAGTGAGCATACTCATTTAAGAGCATCTCCCTTTCATCATCAGATGCAGGTACGTGATCCTTGCTTAATGCAAAATAGTTTAAGTCCGCCTCTAAAGCAGGATCAAAATCATTGCTAAGACCAAACACGGCCTTGCCAGCACTTAAAGCTAGCATTTGCTCATAGAAGCGATCAGAGATCAGAACATCAAAGTCCTCATGGATAAACTCATCGTAATCGCGTATCAACAGACACTGCTCGATAGGATCGCAATAGAGTTTAAACTCGCTTGATACGTCCTCACGTTGTGCATAAAAAGCGCTGATCTCATCTACAAAAGGATCGCCACCGTGCTTTAAAAAGAGATCGCGTTTAATGTTCTTATCGAGGCTAGCATTGATTCGATCGCACCACAGGCTACTTAACTGGGCATCTGAATAACGGTGCTGATTTACTGACTGTATTTCTTTAAACGCCTCGGCAAACACAAGATCTTTGCGGTCTTTTTCCATAGCAAAGAGATTACTTGCAAAGGCAGTAGCTGCAGCTCTATCGTCGCTTGCATTAAAGAAAGTATAGGCTGAGTCATTGAGCAAGAGTTTGATAGTACTATTTGGAAATACATCCATAACTTTGCAGATCAAGCGCGATGCTAGTGGAGATAGTTCAAATAGTGGGTGCTTAGTAAAGAGCTCTGATGAGATCACTACTATCGGATCTCGGTGTAAGAAACTCGCCCTCTTAGAAAGATCATTATCCTTAGACACCATACGTGTGGTGTGAGCTTGCATATTGGAAAGGTCATTATCTTTAGACACCATACGCATGGTGTTATCTTGCATAGCGCCCGCACTAAAAGCTATGTGTGCACTAGCGTTATCCACATCCTGATAATTGCCTGGTGCAGATGGACTGGTATTGCATGCAATAGCACTATCATCAGTCTGTGCATTTCCATGTGCAGAGTGATTGCTTGAGGCAGGAGCTACTGACTCATAAGACAAGATATGCTCGATTAAAGCACTAGTGCCTACCATGGCTCGTGCCGCTTCATAACTTCTAAAGTTCAAATAGCCATTATGCGCACTTAGGATGTGAGGCTCACGGTTCACTACACTGAGCTCTTTGAGCTTTGCAAAGAAAGCTTGAAGATCGTTAGCGCTTGCATATACGCTCTCTTTATCATGATCTTCATTGAGCATGCAGATAGTTTGAGCTTGAGATAATACCTTGCACAAAGTGAAAGCTGCAGCCCTTAGCGAAAAGCTCTTAGCACCTGCAAAGTCAGCAGACATATGCTCGTTATTTGAAGCTCTGCTCTTATCTAAGCTTTGGAGCAAGAACTCATCATTTAAAATGTCGTTAAGGAGCTCTTTTTTAACCTTAAAGTTGAAGATGAAGCTAGTTAACTTAGAGTTTGCCAATAGTAGTGAACAGAGCTCCTCATTGAATGCACTTTTGTAAGTGAACTCTCCGTGCATAAAATAGAAAATGGCATCAAAGTTCTGCTTTACAAAGTCTGCATTAAAAGCACCAAATTCAGGTAATGAGTAGAACTTAAAACTACTAAGGAAGCTGATATCATCGTCACTTATGCGCTGTGCAGATGGTTCTGAAAGTTCTGCTGCACTGTCACCTGTTAGACCAAAACGTATATCCAATGTATCTGCGGCATTAAAGAGCACATGCTCTGAGAGCATGGCAGGAAGACTCATAAAACGGTTATACCGTGGGCCATCACGATAATCCCTGAACAGCATCGGCTCATCATTAACCTTAAAGCCTGCTCTTGCGCATGAGTCTTCTTCAGTCACTGCAGCAAAGCTATCGCAGTTAAGTACTAGCACTCGACGCTTATCCATGATGGGTCCTACCTTAAAAATTCAGCCGTACAAATAACAAAGCCCTGACAGATCTTAATCTATCAGGGCTCAATAAACATCAGTACTGTTGTAAATATGTCGAGAAGGACAACATGTACATACGTGTAGCGTTCGACAGCAGTGCTTGATTATTATGTAAGTGCTATGTGCTTACTTGCGGGTACCCACGATTAATACCCAGCCTTCTTTGACCTTGGTGTAATCGATAGTAAAGTCACGAGAGTAAGCCTCAATCACTTCATCTGCCTGGCTCTCAAGAATACCGGATAACGCAAGCTTACCTTGGCTTTGACATAAAGCAGCAATAGAAGGCTCAAGCTCAGCTAATGGGCCTGCAAGGATGTTAGCAACGACCACTGGGCACTGAGGAATATCCTTGTTGTTGCCATCAAATACTTTAAGGCGATCGGCAACATCATTACGCTGAGCATTATCCTTAGAAGCAATTAAAGCTTGTGGATCGATATCTACACCGTAGGCTTGAGAGGCACCAAGTTTTAAAGCAGCAATAGCTAAAATGCCAGAGCCACAGCCATAATCAAGAATGGTCTGATTGCTCATATCCTGCAGCGAATCTAAAAAGCCTAAGCATAAGAATGTGGTTGGGTGTGTACCAGTACCGAAAGCAAGACCAGGGTCTAACATTACAGTCACAGCATCTTTTTCTGGAACCTCACACCATGATGGGCAGATCCACAGCTTTTCACCGCACTTGATTGGCTTAAAGTTATCCATCCATGCTCTAACCCAATCTTTATCTTCAAGATCATGAGCTGCAATTGGATAGTTATCGCCGTAAGTGTGCTGCAAATAAGAAACTACAGGGTCAGTATCAGTGCCCTTTTCAAACAGACCAACTACCTGAGTATTTGGCCATACACGCTGCTCACCTGGCAGTGGTTCTAAGATAGGATCGTCTTTAGCGTCCTGGAAGGTTACGGATACAGCACCAAGGAAAAAGAGGATATCAGAGATCTCTTCAGCCTTATCGCCATTTGTGATTAAGGAAACCTCTTTCCAAGCCTGATTGTCGCTCATGCAATACCTCTTAATTATTCTAAAAGCCGTTTATAAAGTTACAGCTATTCGTTAACTATAATCTACAGCCACGTAAGAGCTGTAGACTTAAATTCATTAGGCTGATGGATTTTCCACTGCTCTAACCACAGTACCTTTGGCACGATTCATCTCTTCGGCACGTAATCCATATACAGGCGCACCACGAGAAGCAGAAGTCATGGCAGCACCTTCCATCCTAGCTTGTGCATTTTCAGAGATGCGATAAGCCTCATTATCTGACAATGAGCTAATTGGGAATGGAGTGCTCAGCGGAACTTCAATTTCTGACTGGCCATAAGGGTTTTCAATCAAACGACTAATGCGCTTGTAGATAGCACCACATTGATCGCCAATCTCGCACAGATACAGTTTATTGATGCGATCAACTAAGACCTTATCATTAACCAAGACCTTTAGCTCATGAATCGATACTGCCTCAGGGTTAACCACCTGCACGTACAACCATGAGCCGTCCTCTTCCACGTCAGCTACATTGCTAATACCACCAAGTACACGAATGTAACCTAATACTAAGAGCTCTGGTGAGTCATTAGCATTAATACTAAAGCCTGTACGTGAAGAGCGCATCTTGCGACGCAGCGAAAGCTTCTTTTCCCTGTTGATGAACATAGACAGAATTACTGTGAACATCGGGACAAAGACAGCAAAAGCCTCTAATACCACACCAGAACCTGACTCCTGATTTAAGAACATACGGGAGCGAGATAGAGTGATATTAGGTAAATACAGATTGTCTACGGTAGTGATGGCTGGTACCTGCAAGAAATAAGAGAGCGTAAAGCACAGCATTGCAGAGCCAAGCAAAATGCAAAATGAGCCTGGGAAGAAGATGAGTAACATGAGCAAACTCAATGATACGCATGCGCCTATTGATCCAGTCATAATGCAAATTACCACCATCAAGGTTAAGAATAATCTGACATGACGTTTCGTGAAGAAGGAACGAATAAAGATTGTGGCTGGTAGCGAGAACAGATTGGTCAGAATTATCGTATTAACAAACGCGGTGACCATGCTATTGTGATATTGGCTAGTGATCAGCTCACCGACTAAATCATGGAAGCCGACTGACTGTAGCAACAGATAAATAGGCACATAAATAATCGATAAAAAGCTTTGGCCAAAGGTTTCATCTAGCGTATAGAGGATGAAGATATCGAGCTGTCTAATAACTACGTAGATAAAGATGAAAGTCGCGACAGGCAACATCACTACAAAGATAAAGCTGATGAAGATACGTCCTGTCTGATTAAGGAAGGGCTCATCTTTAGAGCTGCTAGAGTACGGTAACATTGCAAGCAGCGATGACACCGCAGTACAGACACAGATAATGGGATTTAATACGGCTGTAGAGTGGTTATCTGGAATAAAGATAACTGACGCTACATAGACTGCAGCTACCGAGCAAATCTGAAAGACACGATCGAAGGTAGGAACTAAAAACGCTACCGCTACGGCAAAGAGTCCTGGGAAAAAGATGCGTACACTCAAAAGCAATACTTGCCTTATATCATCAGGCAAATTAGGAGTGTTTTGCGCGTTCAAAGACCAAGTACTTATCGCCATTAACATAAGTGGCAATAAGATTAAAAAGCTGCGCTGTTTATAAGAATATGATTGTAAGTGAGTCACTAGCTATCTTCCTACTCAAGCTCACTAAAACTAAGCCATAGTAGCTCAATGACTTGCTATAGCCACAGCGCACTGTTGCATTTAGCTGCACACTACGATGAACGAACACATCAGCACGGTTGATCTGTATGCAGATAATGACTTAATCATAGCCATTTGTGCAATCAGATAATCTCATCATTATAGCAAAAGCTGAAAATAGGCGGTGTTAACAAAAGAAAGGAGATAATGGCAGATACTGCATAAGCTTGAGCATACCTAAACAGCTGCCAAGGCAAGATAAGCACGAGCGTATTCAGCCTAGCTTACGTACGCTGCTGCAGCAAAGGCAAGATAAACGCTAGAGTAACTAAATAAGCCTAGCTTATGTACCCTGCAGCAAAGGCAAGATCAGAAAAGCCACAAGAGCATAAGCTATAAGATTGTTTTTACAGTAGCCTAAAAGCGCAAAAGCCCCTGAGCTTTTGGCTCAGGGGCTTTTGCATTAGAAAATTAAGCCTGGCGATGACCTACTCTCGCACA
>Bissell_p2__coassemble_379_pt1 | contig 40446 bp, 22 predicted proteins | sample Bissell_p2__metabat2_high_PE_026 | metagenome-assembled genome bin Bissell_p2
GCGCAGCCGATGCAGCCATGATCGCTGCAGCTGAGCAGTCTGATAAGGACAAGGCAGATGCTGCCGCTGCTGAAAGCGCAGCCGATGCAGCCATGATCGCTGCAGCTGAGCAGTCTGATAAGGACAAGGCCGATGCTGCTGCAGCCGAGAGCGCTGCCGATGCTGCCATGATCGCCGCAGCCGAGCAGGCTGATAAGGACAAGGCAGATGCTGCTGCAGCCGAGAGTGCTGCCGATGCTGCCATGATTGCCGCAGCTGAGCAGTCTGATAAGGACAAGGCTGATGCTGCCGCTGCTGAAAGCGCAGCCGATGCAGCCATGATCGCTGCTGCACAAAGTTCTGCTGACGAAGAGAGTTCTTCATCAGTGTCTTCAGCTGTAAGCTATGAGCCACAGCTGCAGACCGCAACTAAGACTGAAACTGCTAAAGAGCTTGAGTTTGCCGATCCAGGTGATAGCGAAAGCCTGCAGCGTCTGCTTAATACCATTGTTCCTCAGACTGCTACTGAGACAAAGGTTGCAGAGCCTGAGGTCAAGGTTGAGACTAAGGTTGCAGAGCCTGAGGTTAAGGTTGAGACTAAGGTTGCAGAGCCTGAGGTCAAGGTTGAGACTAAGGTTGCAAAGCCTGAGGTCAAGGTTGAGACCAAGGTTGCAAAGCCTGAGGTAAAGGTTGAAGCCAAGGTTGCAGAGCCAGAGGTTAAGGTTGAGGCCAAGGTTGCAGAGCCTGAGGTTAAGGTTGAGCAAGTTCAGAAGATTGAGCAGGTTACCAAGGTTCCTCCTCAGACTGCTGAACAGCGTATGGCTGATAAGCTGCACGCTATTAACAAGGAATGGAAGAACGTTGATCTTGGCGAGCAATTCCAGGTACTGTTCTTCTTAGTTCAGGGCGTACGCTTTGCTGTACCTCTTATCGACCTTGGTGGTATCTTCGAGTGCGATAAGATTACCAACCTCTTTGGTAAGCCTTCATGGTTCATGGGTATTACTGATGTTCGTGGCGATAAGATTAATATCGTTGATACCTTACGTTGGGTTAAGCCAGATATTAAGAAAAGCCCAGAGAAGTACCCTTACTTAATATCCTTAGGCATGTCTCCATGGTCTATTGGCTGTGACGTATTAGAGGGTAACCGTACTTTAACTAGCTCTCAGATCAAGTGGCGTGAGATTCCTGGTAACCGTCCATGGCTTGCTGGTATCGTAACTGCTGAGAAGTGCGCCTTACTGCATGTTAAGGCTTTAATCGCTTTATTTGAAGCTGGTGCAGATATCGAAGACTTAGTGCGTAATATCACCGAAGAAAAAGGTGACAATGGCACTAAAGGCACTAAGAACGCTTAGTTCTTATAGGCACTGATACAAAAGAATATGATTGCCAAGGGCCGCATTAGCGGCCCTTGCTGCCTTATGTACTTTAAGTGATTTCCGTCAGGGAGAAATCGCTTAGCGGGTGTTATCGCAGAAATTCCCACGGAACCCCGTTTAGTTAAATAAAATATTTAGCTAAACACAAGTGTTTGTAAAAGAGATTATCAAAAAAAAACCGGCTTATAGCCGGTTTATCCTTAGACATTTAACTAACGACTTAATTTCTTCTTTTTCATTCTGGCCTGCTCAATCTCTGTCCCAGCGACTTTTTTAAACCAATCAGGCAAATCATTAGAAATGAACTTTGTTTTATCTTGTTCTGTGCGGAAAAGTAATCGCCGTCTGTTATAACTGTTATCAAATACCCATACCCGGTCAGCCACGGCCATAGCTTTAGGTAGGTTGGTTACAGAACGCTCGTATCGTCTGAAAAGATCATCAACAGGCACATTATGACCACCAAGGCTTACACGCTGGTTAACGCGAGCTACTGACATTCCTACATCTTTTACCCCCACATAGATTAAATTAATTTTGTAACCTGCAGTCGCAGCAAGCTGCATTAACTTAATCTCCCCCATTCCTGTGAGTGTCGTTTATACAGCGAAAGTACATCTATTTTTGAGATTTTCCGTGCGCAGAAAAAGTGCCTGCTCTCCTGCCTTTCGATTGCTTATACCTTGTTCCCGCGCAATATCATCAGGGTTAACAACCTCTATTTTACCAAGGATATGTCGCTTAACTAGGGTAGATTTTCCTGCACCATTAGGCCCTGCAATAACCCAGAGTTGAGGACGCATCAGGGCTTAACCTCAACTACTTTTTCTGTACCTGTCATGAAACTCACCAGTTCCTTACGACCATCTGGATATTCTTTTATAACACACCCTTCTGGTGTATTTCGTTCAGCGTAATAAATAGGTACGCCACTAAGAAGATTAGCACGGGCTTCTTCACCTGCATCATATCCAAGTTGTCTATCAAAAACGGTAAAAAATCGTGCTTCATCAGAAGGTGTCATTTCGGCCAGATGAGATAGATCCATACTCATATTCAACCCTCTATAATTTACAATTAGAAATTAACTGACATTATACAATCAGAAATGCCAACGCATTCATTCTATCTATGACACTTTGGGTTTCCATGTTGCCATAATGTAAGTGAGAGTAGCCAGTACAAGGAAACTCCACACATCCTGAATCGTATATCGTAACGATTTTTACAATAGTGCCAATATTTTTAGCAAACACCGGATGATGCACACTCGCGATTTCACATCGAGCACCAACGTAAAATTCTTTATAACGCTGAACAGTAATCATCCGCTCGCGGTCTTTACTGTCCATGGCATTTTAGCGGCCATTGCCGTCTTAGTCCACTTAGCGGACTTTACTGTCCATGGCCATTTAGCGGCCCTTGCTGTCTTAGGTCATTTGGCGTACTTTACTGTCCATGGTAGATATATTTTTGGTATGTTATTGGTGCAGTTGTACTGAAATGTTTTACAAAAGCAGCACATAGCGAAATTGCTTGTTCGCTTATTGATTAGTCGAGTTTGCCTTTATGATCACTCGTTGGGCATGTTGGAACTAGGTTTTTGTCAAAAAGCTTGTTGCAATCGCCTCTTTAGGCGCACTTGTATTCAATATTTTGCCTTTGATCATGTAAGCAAACGATTTTCTAGGCTATAATCATGAGGATAGCACTATACATGACTTACACAAAGTGTGAGTTATTTTGACGGTGCTATGAGCAATACATAAGGCGCAGGTGATTGTTTTTAATTGCCATGCAGCTTATATATACCGCCTATAAACTAAAATAGTGGCTCAAAATGCGACTTAAGACTTGATGATAAGTCTACTAGTCACATAAAGGTCAATCTAGTGTAGTTTAGGCATGAATTGAGCACGTTCGTGCAATCAGCGTAGACCGATAAGGGTATACTGAACTTATAGACAGAGCAGCTTAAGCATTAAGTGTTACTTTTGTGTAACAGCTTGTTTTGCTATCATGCTGCTAGCATTGTTATGCTACTGTCATAAGGCAGTACTCCTGCTTTGATCATCAGAGCATAAGGATGCATTAGGTTTAATACCTTTAGCTTGTCGGGGATTCTCCAACATAATGTTGTAGAGTTGGAGATTGAGTTCAGAGGACTTTATACAAATGGCTAATGAAGAGACAACTTCAACCTCAATTTACGATCCAGATAGCAGCCAGGGTGAGGTTTTACGTTGGGTAACTTTCCAGCTCGACCGTGAAATGTACGGTGTTAACGTAATGCAGGTTCGTGAAGTATTACGTTACTCTGACATCGCTCCAGTTCCTGGTGCACCAGCTTACGTATTAGGTATTATCAACCTGCGTGGTAACGTAGTATCTGTTATTGATACCCGTATGCGTTTCGGTCTGCCACCATCAGAGATTACTGATAACACCCGTATCATGATCATCGAGTCTGAGCGTCAGGTTGTTGGTATTTTAGTTGACTCTGTTGCTGAAGTAGTTGACCTCAACACTAATGAGATCGACGATACCCCTAACGTAGGTACCGAAGAGAGCGCTAAGTTCATTTGCGGTGTTTGCAATCGTGAAGATGATCTGCTCATCCTCATCGACCTGTACAAGCTTCTTACTGAAGAAGAGTGGCAGGACATCGCCAACATTTCAAACTAATGTTAAGGCAGCGTAAGCTGCGTTGCATGAGTTTACAGAGGCCTCGCATTGCGAGGCTTTTGTTTTTCTAAGGCAAGTAAAATCAAACTTACAACAGCTCATAATCTGTTTGTTCAAATGCACAAATTGTGACAGTTAAACATACGTTAGATGTAGCCTTAAAGCTGTGCCTTTTAGATAACGTGATATAATTTGCCTCTCAGAATTTCACTAGAAGTGGCGTGCCTAAAGTGATCTGACATCATTATGGTGTTAGATGGTGATGTGCGCCCGTAATATGTAGCTTGACCATAGCCATTTTGCTTTGCTTGTAATAACAATTGCGTCTTATCGTGCAATTATCAACTTTTTAGCATAGCTTAGGTATTTTTCTAGACAGGACTTTCGTTGTGGACGGTAGTTATTCAGCGCCAAGTTTGCTAACCCTGTACCTTGCAGGAGTAGTGTTTATAGTTATCATCCTAGTGCTAGTTTCATTCATCTTAAATTCCCGTCGTAGTGCACGATTAGAGAATACAATTGATGATCTGCAGGAGCGTCTGCAAGTTAGTGAAATAGCTCTAGAAGATGCCAAACGTTCCTTAGATGAACTCTTTGGACGTAAAGCACGTGGCGAGCTAAAAGTACCTGAGCAACGCTATAGACTTGAGGATATTGTGTTCACCGATGAAGATGGAGAAGAACACAATCTCAAGGACACCATCTCTCAGATTTGCGATGAGGTCGATAAGATCCGTGAGGAGCAAGCTAGCTCACTTGAAGGTATTCAAAAAGATCAGCAAGGTCTGGTGCATGCTGTTTCTCAGCTTAAGACCCTTATGGCTGCGCTCCCTGGCAATGCTGCAGTAAGTGCAGCTCAGCGTAGCAGCGGTTCACATGAGAACAATGCCTCATCGAATAACGCTCCATCTGCTTCTCATCAGGGCCGAGAGTCTAGCACTCGTGAAGCACGTAAAAAAGCTCGTGCTGCACAGCAGCAGGCTGCGCGCTCCGTCATGTCTGATGCAAAGGCTACTTATGCACCACAGCACAATGATGCCTCTGATGATGGCATGTATGATCCACAGCAAGCCTTTGCTGCACAAAATCATGCTAGTGCTGAAGATGAGCCTTTTGATGCCTCCTTTGCCCAAACCGCATCTGATATTGCTAAGTTAGTGGGCACTGTCGATTTTTCTAAGATCGATCCAAATGCAGGTCCTGCCACCATTGGTGAGCACATGGCCAATGCTCAAGCTGATTCATCACAGGCAAGCAAGAAAGAAAACCACTCTAATCAAAGATCTAACCGTCAAGGTAGCACTCGTGATCCTTTAAACCCATTAGGTATGGCCTTTGGTGCCGATCCTGGCGATAGAACTCATTCTTTAGGAGGCTCGTCTGGAGCTCCCAGGCAGGGGTTACCCCATGAGGGCACATTTATCGAGGTTGAGGTAGAGCCTCGTCCAACTTCAGCTCTTAATGCTGACAAAGCTGAAGCAAATCTTACCAATGAATTATCTGACTCAAATAGCAACTTAGTAGCTACAGCAAGTACTGATGCTAAAAGCGCTCAAAGCAATAGCTTGAGCGAAGAGGATGCCTATGCCTTAAAAACATCCCAAGATGGCTCAAAGCGCGATGCTATTGCTGTGCTTAATGATGTGGTTAATGCCGCTAGCAGCATCATCAACACTGTAGATGCAACTCTAGCTAAGGGCATTGATTCAGATAATGATGAGTTTGCTAGCAACGCTGCAATGATGTCTAGCACTCCATCATACATTGATGAGGTAGTATTACCTGAGACTGCACTTAATGATGCTGAGCGTGCCGCTTTAGCTGGTACCTTTGGCCAAAGTGAGATGCTTGCTAAGTCTAAAAAATCAATAGCTGATAGCTCTTTAGATGCAAGTGGAGATGGCCTATCTGATAAGAGCACAATGAGCACTCCTTTGAGCTCTCTTTCAGCTGATATCACTATTTCTAGTGATAAGTCCGAGCCATTAGACGAGTCTAAACCAAGTACTCAAGTGCAATCGCGCAAAGAGGCTGACAATAAGATGCCGTCTATGGAGCGCATGTATAACCGTGCCTCAGGACTTACTGTTGATGAGGACTCTTGCGATATCAATTTAAACTCCTCAGATAAGGAGCCAGGCTTTGGCAAGGGCCTTAATAAAGTTGCAACTTATGAGAGCGCAACTAAGCAAGTAGCATCAGACTCATTATCACAAGCTACTGATAAGACTCAGCTGACTATTGATATTGTGCCAAGCGAGTCTTTAGATGTTGATAAGCTTAAGGTTAGTGTAAGCAATGGTGCTCAAGACAACTCAGTTAGCGGTAAGGACATTACCGGTGACATGAGTGCAGCTAATGTTGCTTACTCTAATAGCGAGCAGAACAATGGCAATGCTCCTGTTGTAGATATGATCTACGACGAGGACTATGTGCGTAAGCAAAAGGATGAAAAGCCATTTGGTATTGATATCGCTACCTTAGATAAGGCTCATGCTTTTATTGAAGCTGGTGTTTCCTTAACCGAGTTATCTGCCCGTACTGGTCTTAGCGAAGATGAGTTAAGGCTGCTTTACGAGGTTGATGAGAACGGTAAGGTTATCGATAACAGCGCTCCATTTAGAGCCGAGAGCGATTCTGATAGCTTTAAGAGTTCAGATGACATCATCGACCATAGCTCTACTGATGCACAACATGATGGCAGTGGCGATGCTGTAGCTAAGGCCGATACAGCATTAGCTGTAAGCGCTGATAGTCCGTCAGCCGCTTTAGATAGCGATGAGCGTGCGGTTATTGAGTCCATTATGGGCAAGAAATCTGAACCGTCATACACTCAAGATGTTGAAGGCACACCATCTGAAGTTGCAAGCAGCACTGACTTTGAAGAAAAAGATGAGGCTGAAAGCTTACGAAGCATCATCAGCGGTGCCGTAGAGGGCTCTGATGAGAAGAATGAAGAAGAAAGCCTCTCTTTAAGTTTTGGAGCTTTAACTCCTGATGAGTCTGAACAGGTAGTATCTGCTCAGGTTGATATCGGTGAGGCTGAGGACTTAGCTAAGATCATCTCTGGTGGTGTTGAAGTTGAAGAGGAAAAGCATGAAGAAGAAATGCTTGCCGAAAGCCTTGCTAACGCCTCAGCAATTAAAGATGTAACTAAGTCTAATGACAGCGACATCTACGATGATGAAAAAGATGAAGAAGAGAGCTTAGCGCAGATTCTGGCTGCTTCAACAGAAGATAGCAAGTCCTTTGATAAGGATGCGGCATTAGAGTCTTTAGAGTCTGATAACTTTGAACAAAATCTTGAGGCTATCGACCGTTTAGCAGATAGCATCATCAAAGAGAATTTGGGCAAAGATAAGTCCCGTAAGGCTCAAGTTGCAGCTTCATCTAATGTCGCTCAGGATGTTGATTATGAGTCAGCTCTTGCCGGTGCTTTAGGCTTAAGTGGTGATGATAACAACACTGTTTATGCTCAGAGTGCTCGTGCAACTATCAACAATAGTGCTGATGCAATGGGTGCATCTCAAGAGATCGCTCATGCTATGTCATTTGATAATCTCTCTGGTAACAGTCAGTACATCAATGACTTAAAGGCTGATATTGATGAAGAGCTCGCTGACGATAGCGTAACTTTACATGGTCGTGATCGTTTGCCTAATGCAGCTCGCATGATGAGTGCTAATACCAACACCTCGGCTCGTAACGAGGCACGTGAAGCCGTTGCTCGTGCAGCACAAGCAGAGGCTGATGCCTATGCTGGTGCTTTGGCATCAGATAATAATGTTGAGTCTAATGCCGCTCGTGCTGCCGCTGCAGCTGCTGCAGTACATAGTGCTCGTCGTAAGGCATTAGCAGAGCAAGGTCGCATTGGTGCAGTTGGTTCTGCCACTTCAGAGCGTCATGAGAAGGCTGATCCTTATGAGATTGCTGAGATCGCAGCTCGTACAGCCCGTGAGGCTGCAGCTCAAGCACAAGCCCAGGCACAAGCACAAGCCCAGGCACAAGCACAAGCACAAGCACAAGCTCAAGCTCAAGCTCAGCCCCATGCCCAAGCTCAGGCACGCGCTCCTGCTCAGGCCCCTGTTGCATCAGCTCCAATGGCCTCAGCCGGTGCTAATGTAAACACCATGGTAGGTAGCGCTCCTAGAATGACAGCCCCTGCTCCGGCTCGTGGTGGACCACTCTCCATTGGTGCTGTAGGCAGTTCTGCGCGAGGTGCAACCAACTTCTCCGCAGTTACAGCTATGAATCCTGGTATGTCTGATGTAGTTGCTATGGCACCAATGGCTTTAGGTAGCATTGAAGCACCTGGTGGCAATTACAATCCTCAGCAGGGCTTAGCCGCTGATGAAAATCCAGCCGACATCTTGAGTCAGGTAGTGGCCGGCGGCTTAAACTCCGTCTCCACTTTAAGCCAAGATCAGCTGGATATTCTTAGCGATCTGCAAAACAACGGTGCTACAGGCCCGCATTACGCCAACTACCAAGCACGTAATGCCTACGGTATCACACGCCGCTAGAAAAGTGCCTCACATCACCTAAGCAAAAAGGGCAAGCTCTAAGCTTGCCCTTTTTGTTACTAGCTGCTGCAAAGAAATCCTGCTAACAGCAAGCTCATCAATGCAGATGAAAAAGCTTTGCCAGACGCAGCCTCCTTAGCTGCGCCGCAATAGAATTGCAGCCGCCGCCTAATAAGATGAGCCGCAACAGTCTTGAAAGGCGCTATTATTCGGATGCTCAGCAATAGAATGGCAGCCGCAGCCTGATAAGATGCGCCCAACAGACTTGGAAGGCGCTCTTATTCGGATGCGCCGCTTGGGGCCTCAGGGAGGTTGCGCTGCACTTGCTGCTTTTCAATGAGATCATTGACACCATGGTCGGCTTGGTTGATATTGCCGGTGCCGATGGAGATACCATACTCTGCAGCAATATCATTCACATCGGACATGCTCTCATTTTCAAGTCTAAATAAGGTCTCATCGTCAGTAATGACTTGCTGATGCAGTTTGCTAGTAAGTCTGGTCTCATCAATATACTCATCTTTAACAAAGCTGTTGCCTTGCTGTTGTGTTGCAGAGGCTTTGTGCTTGTTTTTATCTTGCTGCTTTTGAGCCTCTTGTTGCATTTGCGAAGGTGTTCTGTGAGAGTTTATTGACTCTCTAACATCGAGGCTATAGCCCATTGGCAGAATGTTAATCTTGTCTTCTAAGAGCTGATCGTATTTGGCCTTAGCCTCCTCTTGCTCACGGAGTTTGGCAAGCGCAGTGCCCTCAGAAAGAATATCGATAATACGACGCTTCTGATCGTAGGTTAGATTCTTTGGTAGTACAGCTAAATCAGTAACCTTACGTGAGATCTCGCCACTTTCGATATTCACCATTGGCAATATGATCTGCAGATCAGTTGCCGCTCCGTCAGCACGCATAATGGATGAGTCCATCACGCTTTCATCATAGGCATTAAGCTCGCTAGCGGTATCTGCTGCCTTGTCCTTGGTAAGCTCATTGCTCTTTGTTTGCACATTATCAGAGCGAGTGCCGTGTAGGATTAAGGTGCCTGGCTTGCTTTGGATAGCAGCGTTATTCGCATTTACTTGAGTAGCATGTAACTTAGCTTTAGCATCTTCTAGCTTTTGCTTATCTTCACGCTCTTTAAGCGCAACTTCAGATGCTTTAGTCATGCTGATGGTGCCCTTAGGTGGCTTTACCTTTGATCTTAAGGAGATCACCACAATCTCATTAGGCACGCCTAAGCGCATTGGATAACCTTGCCATACATTGATACCACGGCTGACAATGACATTGGTGTCATTGACCTTGTAGTGACCTGAGACAAAGCCATTGTTCAGAAATGAAACTATTGGTGCGGCAATATTCATCAAGCCCCCATGGGTATGTCCTGAGACTACGAGATCAGCTTTATTGTCGCCTGTAGAGAAATCCTCACCATAGGCAGGGCGATGGGAGAGCACAATGGTTGGGGCCTTGCTCTTGAGCATAGCCTTCACACCTGTAATATCTGGCATTGGCAGGTTGTAGTTAGCAGCCTTAGGATCAGTAACGCCGCCTAAAGTCAAAAAGGTATTACCATGCTCATCTTTAATGTGGGCTACTTTGTTATCAAGGCTAATGAGGCCACCTTGCGTAAGATAGTTTTGCCACTTGTTATAGTCAGAGTAGTACTCATGATTGCCCGAGCTAAAGTAAACGCCATACTTGGCGCGTAAATCAAAGTAGAGCTTAGCAAGAGCATGACGTTTGTGTACTTGACCGTCGATAAGATCACCAGGTAGTAAGACAAGATCAGGGTGAAGACGGTTAACTCGAGCAATGATATCCGCAACATATGATGGATTAGACTGCGAGGAAATGTGCATGTCGCTAAGCACTACAATACGCAGCTTATCAAGCTCAGGAGGGAGCTTATCCATCTTAACTTGATAGTGAGTTAAGTTTGGCTTTCTGTAAGTACAGGCGGTTCCGTAAATTGAGATAGCTGTTGCGATGGACAGCATGATCATAAGATAGAACAGCGAGTGCGCAGGAATTATGAAGGCTCGATAGTCGACACGTATGGCTTTGTAGACAAGATTGATGACCACTCTAATGAGCACGAGTGCAGCTAAAGTAATGAGGATGCTGCGGGTCATCTCAAGGATGAAGTACAGATTGTATGGGATATTAGGATCGTAGGCTGTTCCACCCACTATAAGGTAGATGTAATTACGGCACATGCCACCAACAAGTAATAGGCTAATAATAAGCTTACTACGTATGGACATACGCAGTGGAATAATCAGTCCCGTGATCAGAATGACAATGACAGCAATTGTCACCATAGTTAATGTGTTCACAGGCAATCTCCCATTGCTTTGAGTGTTGGAAATCCTAATTACGGCGCATAGTCTTAAACATAGACAATAACTAGAGTACTAAGCCTAAGTTTTAAAATAAGCTATGCAACCTTTTTAAGTACCACACTGCCAATTAAAGGCTTGGGCATTACTAAGCTTGCTAAGTAAGCATAGTAAGCTACTGATCTTTTGCTCGCATTAGCTGTTATAAAACAGCTCTACAAGTTTAGCTAAAAATACTTAGGTTAAGGACAGTGTCCAAAACAAAATCCTCAAGATCACAAATTAAGCTCGATCGCAGTGCACAGACAAGCGGAGAAAGATAAAGCATAGTTAATGCAACTTGTCTATTATCTAGCGCTCTACGCTTGGTTAGTTAGCTCTGAGTGAGCGCACAAAGTGGCCATTTATACTTGGACAAATGCAGCCTAATATGGAGGGAGCTTTAGCACCAGTACTGCTGTTGAGGTTTACTTGAATACCATGAGTACATAAAGCTGCAAAATAGGCAAAGGCAGCAGGTTCAAGAGCTTGTGGGGCAATACCTTGTTGCTTAATGCTGCTAATGGAGAGCTTAAGACCCATTGCCTCAGCTAACACTTTAAAACGCTCCATCATATAGCCATTGTCAGCACCACCACCGGCCACTATAAGCTCACAAGTATCTGAAGTATAGGATTGGGCGTCACTGCAAGCATTGCTCTTTGGTGCGGAGTTAATATTAGTGACTACTTGTTTGATGCCATCAAGCACGGTACGGGCAGTAAGCTCAGTTAAGGTTGCAAGTAAGTTGAGGATGTCCTCTCGTGATGAGTTATTAAAGTCAGGAAGAGCATCAAAACGTTTTAAAAACTCGGCATTAAAGAGCTCTCGACCTGTGGATTTTGGATATGGAGTAGCAAAGTACTCGTGAGTGAGCATGGCGTTGAGTAAAGGCTCATTTACTTTACCTGAGCGGGCGTAGTTACCGTCTTTGTCATATGGCTCATTAAAAGCCTCGCGACACATAAGATCAATGAGCGTATTGGCAGGACCCGTATCGAAGGCAGCAATGATATTACCTTTTGCATCTAAAGCGGTGATATTAGCAATGCCGCCTAAATTGAGCATGAAGACAGGGCGATTGTTTTTACCAAAGAGAGCTGAGTGAAAGATTTGAGCAAGCGGTGCACCTTGACCGCCGGCAGCTAGATCTGCAGCTCTAAAGTTCACGATCGCATCAATGCCGGTAAGAGCTGCTAGATTTGGTCCATTGTCAATTTGGACGCTAATAGATTTTTCAGGCTGATGAAAGATAGTCTGGCCGTGCGATCCGATCGCTACAATATCAGATGCGCTATAGCCTGTGATCTTAAGTAAATCATTGACTAATTGAGCACTGCGCTGAGAAATAAGCTGTGCACCTTGAGCTTGGCTTTGTACATTGTTAAAACGACTATGGGGATCGCACAGTCCATGCAGTAGTTCTTTTTCGTCACTTAACCACTCATATGAGACCACTTTACCAATGCTAAGATCGCAGATCTCATGATCTTTAGTGCTAACAAAAAGCATGGCTGCTTCAAGAGAGTCAATACTAGTACCACTCATGAGGCCAATATAGATTTCACGCTCACATGATGGAATATCGCTAGTGCTGTTAAGTGACATGGCCGCCTCTTTGTGCATAATGAAAACTATCTACATTATACGTACCACTGTAGAGTCAAACAAAACTTTGTCGATATCTGAACCCTTTGAGATCAAAGGTGAAGCAGTTAATTCAAATTTGGTATGCAATGAATTTAACTATTAAGCTCATAGTTACCTTGCGCCTCTGCATACCATTAAGCTAGCGTAGCTTTGTTATGCGCTAGCGCAAGCCTTTACTTATTATGTAGCTACAACAAGCTCATCGTGATTATCGAGATACAGTAAGCTCGTCGTTCTTATAGTGGCTAAGTGCAGTCAATGCTTAGTACAAACTGTAGCTTTCTATAAATTTGTCTATAATTTATACATCTCAATGTCGCTATGACAACTGTACAGAATGTATTTATAGATCATAGTCTAAGTGGTCAAGTTCAGATGGGATCCATTATGCCCTTGCTTATGCGTATAATGAGGGAATAGAGGAGTGATCTATGGGTTATTTTAAGAAAGGCGCAATAGCGTTAGCATGTGCCATGAGTTTCTTTACAAGCACTGTTCATGCTGCAAAGAATGAGATTAATGTCTTTTACTATACGCTCAATGACTTGTTTTTGAGTCAACTAAGTGTTGAGCTGCAAAATACTGCCATTTCTAAGCGTATTAGATTGCGTCAGCACGATGCTAATGTTGATGCCAAGACTCAGATAGAGCAGGTCAAGAAAGTTCTTGAAACTCAGGGTAACCATCATCCAATCTTGGTCAATCCTGTGGATACTGAAACAGCGCATGTACTGCTTGAGCTAGCAAAAGATCACGACACTCCAATTATCTTTTTTAACCGCAATCCAGATATGACCAACTTTGGCTCTTTTGATAAAGCATGGTTTGTCAGTTCAAATGCACAGGACGCAGGTAAGATCCAAGCGCAAATAGTAATTAGCTACCTTAAAACCCATCCAGATGCCGATAAAAATAAAGATGGCAAGATCAACTATCTGATCTTCCAAGGAGATCCAGCGCATCACGACACTGCTATACGTACCAATTCATTTATTAATACTATGCGCGACTCTCAATATAAGCTCAAGGCAATTGATTCTGTGTATGCGCATTGGGACGCAGCTAAAGCTCAAAGCAAGATGACATATATCATGAATAGTTTGTCACCTGAGAGCATTGAGCTGATTGTCTCTAATAATGATGCTATGGCTTTAGGAGTTATTCATGCCCTGTATAAGTTTGGCTATAACATCCCACGCGGTGTTAATGTGCCTGAGGCTAATAACAGTAATCCTAAAGCTATGAGGGCAACCATGCCAAAAGTGCCTTATATTCCTGTAGTGGGCATTGATGCATTGCCTGAGGCAATCGATGCGGTTGAGCGCGGCACCATGCTAGGCTCTGTGTACAATGACGCAAATGCTGTTGCAGATGTCGCCATGCGTATTGCTAATCTATATTTAAACGATATTCCGATTACTTATGAGCGCATCGGCTACCCAGTTGATGATCGTATTATCGATATTCCATACGTTCGCGTCTGCCGTTGCCAGTGAGAGTAGCAAGATCAACTCACAGCCGCCAAGCTTTTGTTGTGCGCTAGTCCCAGTGCAAGGCTAAAGGCAGAATGAATGTATAGCTTTTAAGATCAAATTAAACTGAGCGAGCTCGGTGGGCTTTATATTTGCGCAAGTAAGGAAAGAGCGCCACAAATTAGTGGATTTTACCTAAGCAAAGAAATTGTAGAGCAGCTGCTGAAGAATTAGTCTGAGTGAGATGAGAAGGCAGGGTGCTGCAGATTAGTTGGAGTGAGAGGAGAGGGCGGCGGCGCTGCAGATTGTGGTGGATAGGCAACGGCGCGGGGCCGTAGCTTATATAAAAAAGGCAGGTATCGTGTGTGCTTATGGGCGTACGTAGTCGTAAGCTACGCGGATGCCACCGCCTGGACGGTCATAGAAAACGTTACCAGTGTACTTAAAGCCCAATTTGTCCATCAGGTGGAGCATAGGCTTATTACTCTCACCAGTGTCCACACGGATGTATGGGTAGTTTTCCATTACATGACGTAAGATGAATTGACCAGCGCCAGATCCAGGCTCTGAGGCAAGACGGTGGATTACAACGTATGGAGCGTCAATAGTCCACTTAACTGTATCTTGAGTATAGACAGGCTCATCGTCAGCAAGCACAAAGACGCCAACTACTTTATTGTCTTTTTCATCATCGAAGCAGACGAAGGCCTGATGCTTTTCCATGGCCGGAATTAAGGTTGAACTGTTTGGGAAGCCATTAGTCCACTGAGTGGTATTGCCGTAGCTAAACATAAAGGCGCGTGCTTGATCGTAAAGCTCATCAATTCGCTCAAAGTCAGACTGAGCTACTTCTCTAATCTGTAACATGTTCTTCCCCAATATGTATCTGTTGAATTGAGCGGTGATCTTGCTTATTTGTCGTCGCGTAAGTAGTCAAAGCAAACGCGATCACCATAACCTTCGTAGGTTACTAGTCCGCAGTAGCGAAAGCCTAGCTTTTGCAGAATATGCAGCATGGTGCAGTTATCTGCATGGGTATCGATACGGATGTATTCATGCTCTTGCATGAGCTGGTTAAAGATAAACTGACCTGCACCAGAGCCTGGCAGTGATGCCATACGATGAATAACAGTATATGGGCGATCAGCACTCCATTTGCCGTCACGTAAGTGCTCGTATTCAGCCTCATAATCACTGACACAGAAGGTTGCTAAAATCTCGTTGGTGATCTCTTTGACGCAAACGTAGCCAGTGCCGTTTTTAATGTCTTCGGCTACAACCTTAGAAGTTGGATAATTGCTATCCCATTGAGTTGGGTTACCTTGTTCGACCATGTAGGCTCTGCAGGTATCGAAAATAGCGTCTAAGTATGGCAGATCATCTTCGTGTGTTTTGCGGATTAACAAGGCATACCTCGGTGTTATGTGCACGGTACCATGATGTTAGAGACTTATTATTAACATATTCTCTAAAGCTCAGTGGCTAGATTAGCACATTTGTATGCGTCCATACGCATGCAAAGCACAATACAAGAGATTTTTACACTCGATGGCTTACGAATATGCATAGCTTTGCTTGCTAGTTGTTAAAAAGCTCAAATGCAAAGCCTTAATCTAACCATTTAGTAACTAATAAAGCACATAAAGAGTACGGCATACAAAGTACATATGTAAGTGTTAACTCAGCCTGTTGATTTAGACTCTAGCCATACTCTTGTTAGATCTTAGAACACATTAATATAGCTATCTTATGTGACTTGTGTAAGTGGTAGCTGTTGCTGATTGCTAGCAGGGAGCAATTAACAGTAGTTGGTGTAAGTAGGGTGAGGTGGTTGCATTGTTTTAATGCAAGTTTTACTGCAAATTTTTGCATGACTTCCTTTTGCGATAAATACAAGCTTATATCTGTACAAAGGCATCTTACATATAGATTGATGGTAATTGTATGCACATAAAGTGTGCACAAAGCAACACAATATTTTGCAGAGAGAGTTTTAAGCTTTTTAGTTATGTTAATTGGCTTATTTGCAAGGTTTATCAAAGATTTAACAGGATATTTCGCTCTTGTGCTCTATGGTGATGCAAAAAAGCAAGAACGCCGCTGAGTTTTTGCAAAATTTTGTAGAAAGCCTATTGCTATGCGGTTATTCGTGCCATGTTTTGGGGAGCGATATTTCACATCAATTTTTGTGATGGCAATGAAACAATGAAGCTAGGATAACTTAGATATAAATAACCTTGCTTTAAGTCACAGAATTGACGAAAATAACAAGTTGCAACTGACATGATTGCAAAATTTACTACGCTGCCAAAACTGATGTTTGCTGCTAATAAATAGCATAAATATCAGGTTTTTGGACAAAAGTTTGCTTATTTGTGACCACAGCTTGAAGCTATGGTTTTGCAGCCTAGAGTGTGATTATTTTTTGCAACTTGCAGTGGTCGAGTGATAGTTTGTTGCAGCAACGCAAAACTCCTTACTGTGCAAAGATTTGCAGTAGAAGGCTCTAAGGTGAGCTACATGAGAACGCCTTGGGGAATGTTGTTGTTGTTCGAACTCTCAGCAGCTTAAGTAAGTTTAGTCTTGGTATAACTGAGGCTACTTACAAATCTTGTGCGCTCTTTTCAAGCTGATGGTTTTAATCAGCGCCCAAAACTGCCCTTGATTTATAGCTGTATGTTTGCAATCTGTGCTTTTAGGCCATCAGGCTTTTAGTACGGCAGGTGTTTGGTTAGGAAAAGTTTATGGCAACAATTCCTTTTTTAACGCTGACTGTCGCTCTAGCTGCCATCTTAGGTATTTTGCTAGGTGAAGTGCGTTATCGCGGTATCGGCTTAGGTATCGGCGGTGTCCTGTTCTCAGGCATTTTGGTTGGTCACTTCTTCAATGAGTGGTTCGGTCTTACCGTCAGAACTCCAGATGGCTTAACCTCAGAGGGTGAAATCTTAGGCTACGTTCAAGAGTTCGGTCTGATCTTGTTCGTCTATGCCATTGGTGTACAGGTCGGTCCAAGCTTCTTTGCCTCATTACGTTCTATGGGCGCAAAGTTAATCGGCTGGGTCGTTGTAATCATCGTAATGGGTTGTACCGTTGCTTTATCTCTCCACTTCATCGGTATCGTAAAGATCGACGCCATGGTGGGTATGTACTCTGGTGCAATCACTAATACCCCTGCCCTGGGTGCTGCAAATCAGATGATTACAGATATGCAGACAGTCCTAGCTGAGCAAGGCATCGATGCTAAGGCAGAAGGCTTCGACACCTTTGTGGTTCCATCAGCTTACGCAATGGCTTACCCATTTGGTGTATGCGGCATCTTACTGACCATGATTTTAATTCGTGTCTTCTTCCGCGTTAACATTGAAGAAGAAGGCCGTAAGTACTTAGAGTCTAAGAGCGCTGGTCAGGGCTCTATCGTTACTACTAACGTAACTGTGCTCAACGACAAGTTCTTTGAAAAGCAGCTTGGCGATATTGCTGGTATCCGCGAAGAGCACATCGTATGCTCACGTATTAAGCGTGGCAACGAGCTGATTGTTCCTCACAACGATACTATCATCCACGAAAACGACGTGCTGCACTTAGTGGGTAACAAAGAGCACCTTGATGAGACTACTACCTTAGTTGGTAAGATCGCAGATAGCGTGTTCACCACTACTCGTGGTACTAACAAGACCGTTAAGCGTATCTTAGTAACCAATAACCTCATCATTGGTAAGCCACTTGAGTCACTGCACTTAGAAGAGCGTTTTGATATCGTAACCTCTCGACTCATTCGTGCTGGTGTGCAATTTATTCCATCACACGACATGAAGCTGCAGTTTGGTGACTACTTAAACGTTATCGGTACTAAAGAGCACATTGATGCCGCTTCTAAGATCTTAGGTAACTCCGTTGTTGAGCTGCACAAGGTTGCCATGTTACCAATCTTCATTGGTATCTTCTTAGGTATTCTCCTTGGCTCCATCCCAATTCCAGTATCTGGCGTTCCAGCTCCATTAAAGCTTGGTATTGCTGGTGGCCCTCTGGTTATGGCTATCTTACTGTCTCGTTTTGGTGAGAGTTGGACCTTTAGACGTATTCGTTGGTACATGCCAGCAGCTGGTCTGTCAGCTCTGCGTGAAATCGGTATTACCCTGTTCTTATCTATCGTAGGTATTTGTGCAGGTGCAAACGGTTTCTGGGCAACCTTAACTCAGGGCCCTGGCTTCACTTGGATGCTGTGTGGTAGCTTAATTACCTTCATCCCAATCATCACTGTGGGTATCCTTGCTTACAAGATCTCCAAGGTTAACTACCTCGTGCTGTGCGGTATGATCGCTGGCTCCATGACTGACCCTCCAGCACTTGCTTTTGCTAACGGTCTGCACTCAAACCCAGAGGCTTCTTCATTAGGTTATGCAACTGTTTACCCAGTAACCATGTTCTTGCGTATCCTCTCGCCTCAAGTGATGATTATCATCGCAGTTCTCGTATCGGGAATCTAAAGCATCAGCATATAGCTTGATCTTTAACTAAACACAAAGCCGTCTTGCTCAAAGTAAGACGGCTTTGTTGCTTTTAGGCCACCCAAATTCATCCCAACCATCGGCTCAATCCTGCCCATAACCTCAAACTACGCCACAAAGCATGTCCCTCAATTAGCACTCTCAACAGCGCTATCTTGCATACTAAAGTCTTAGCTAAGATAGATTGCGTATGATAGACATGCCAAGAATACAATTGCCAAGCAGTCTCTAACAGCAATTATCTAGCGGTTGCTTGTGCGGATGTCCATAAACAGCCCCGCATTTGCTTGCGCATGATGGCCAAAAACCGCAGCGCATTTGCTAGTGCGGATGGCCAAAAACCGCAGCGCTATTGCTTGCGTAAGATTGACTTGTACTCGCTTCGCATTTGCTTGCGTAAGATGGACTTGAACTCGCTGCGCTTTTGCTTGCGTGTGATGGCAATTGACGTTGCTTTTATGAGCGTCTAAGATAACTTTTCACTTTGGCATCGTTAATCAACAGGACAAATTGGTATGAGCTCAATCTTTCCTTCACCAATTACTACAGGAATAGGCGGACCATTAGCGGCCTTGTTTACCGGACTTACTGGCTATAGCAAGACCTTGCCATGGTATTTGCTCTGTCCAATTTACTGTTTGATTGCATCGCCACTGATTTTGCTCTTGCCTATCATTTTGCCACTGTACTTGTTGCATGTGCTCTCGAGGCACTACAGACTTACTCATACCAAGAAAGGTGCCTTTGATACAGTTTTAAATAAAGAGGGTACGAGCGCCACTAAGGAATCAGCCAATATAGCAGCTAATGAGGCTGTAGCTCTTAAAGCGACGAGGAAGACCAATGGTGCCGCTTCAAGTGGCGCTGCAGTTGGTTCTGATGATGTCTTACTTAGTGATGAGATGAAAGAAGCTGTAAACGTCGCTGAACGTACACAGCGCATTGCAGATGAGGTGCAATCTGATGAAGATGCAGCTAAGCGTAAGCATGAATATGTAGCTACAGCACTATCAAGCTATAACACTAGCGCTTTTATTGCAGCACATATGAAGCTCTTATCATTAAGCTTGCTTTCTTACTACACTATTTTCTTTGCTGTCTTTGTGACTGCTGGCTTTGCTATCTCCAATGCCATGATGATCTATGTAGAGAAAGCAAAAAACTCAAAGCAGCTTCAAATTGCAACTACAGAACAGCTTGATTATGCCAACGCGGTAAATAACATTCTCACCATATCTGGCATCGTGATCTTCTTAACCTTGATTGTGATCTTTGCGCTCATCGTAGTAGCTGCTATCAAGGATAGTATTAACAACATTGCAAACAAGAGTGGTGAACAGGGCACTGCATCCACTGTAGATGGCGCTGATGTATCATCCATTAGCCCGCTTAAAACAGCTTTTTCTGTGCTCTTTAGAAACTTACCAGGCTTTGCTGTGCTGATGAGTATCTTATATGCCGTGTTTGTAGTCGTTGAGCGTTACTATGCGCACTTAAGAGTTATCGCCATTGAGGCAATGGTACTTGGTCAATCTTACTTTGATCCAGGCATGCCATTTATTGCCCTGAGACTTTATATTGTTTATGCATTTTGCGTGGCATTCATGTTTGTAATTTTGATGTCGCTCAATGCCGTGCCACTGCTGCATCGCTCTAATAAGAGCGCCATTGCATCAGTAAGATAAGCTTGTAATTCATACTAATTTTGTAGGAAAACGCCGTGTACATTAAGGACACACTGCTGCCATTATTAGATCAGCAGAATATTAACTACACCATCTATCAGCATGAGGCTATTGCTCATGGTGATATTGAGTTTGATTTGCCTGACATGAAGGGCACCATGCTTAAGAATCTGGTGCTTACCAATAAGAATCGTGATCTCTACTTGTTCACCTTGCCGCTTCACTACAGAGCAAATCTCAAAGCTTTATCCAACGCCTTAGGTGTGCCACGCTTTTCTTTTGCATCAGTAAGTGATCTTACTTACATTGGTATTCCGCCTGGGCATGTAAGTCCTTTTTGTCTGCTCAATGATCTAAATCTGCAGTTTAAGTATGTTCAGCCAGTTGAGCTTGATAACTTTGATCTAGTGAACTGCCATCCTCTGGACAATCACTTTTCAGTAGATATTGCTCGTCATGATCTTGAAGCATTAGTTGCAAAGACTGGCCATGAGGTGTGCAAGGTAGAAGGTGCCGTCATCATTGACTAGAGGCCCAAAGTCCGCTCGATATACTATAAGCCCAAACTGCGCCTTAATCAGTAGTTATTCAAGATGGATGTGTTTAGTCATGGCCATATGTCTATATGCTTATGCAGTCTTGCGTCCATACGTCTATCGAATGTAGAGCCAGGCATGCAAAGATAGCTATAAGCTTAGGCAGCCTAGCGTCCATACGTCTATCGAATATAGAGCTAGGCATGCACAGATAGCTATTGGGTCGGAGCGTTACTGATGCGGTGAGGTAGTGTGTATATGTCAAGCAAGCAAGAGTCTAAAGCAAAGAAGCACGGTGCTATCAAGCAAGCTTCAAGAAAAGCTATCCATGATGGACAAAGCTCTGCATCTTGCGATGCTAAAGCAATCTCTTGTGAAGAGCGCATTTATGGCTTTGAGCCATTTGTACCTGAGGGAGCTAAGGTACTTATCTTAGGTTCCATGCCTTCAGTGAAAAGCTTAGAGCAGGGCTTTTACTATGCTCATCCGCAAAATCGCATGTTTAAGCTTATTGCTCGCTATCTTGCACTGTACAATCACTCCTCAGTAGAGAAGATAGTGCCACTAGTTAGCGTCAGCGAGCGCAAGGATGCTTTAACTACTTTAGGCATTGCGATGTGGGATACAGTTGATAGCTGTGTTCGTAATGGCTCGCTAGACTCAAACATCAAAGTTGCAACCTATGCCGATATCGCCTCGCTTTTAAAGAAACATGGCAGTATTCGCTGTGTGATTACTGCAGGTGGTTTTGCGGCTAAGGCGTTTAAGAAGTCTACTTTATCGCTCGAAGAGGTTAAGACAGGGAAATTAGTCTTTGACTACCATGCACTACCGTCAACCTCACCAGCTAATACTGTAAGCTTAGAAAAACTGTGTGAGGCCTATGATGCTGTTATCTTGCCGCATTTAGGCATAAAAGTAGGATAAGCTTAATTAGGCAATTACCGTGCGTTTAGCCGCAGCGCTACGTAACTACTTATAGATAACTCTTGATCAGGCACGCTCTTTTAGCCTATAGCGCTGCACATTGTTTAGTGATAATGTTAAGTTAGTTTTTCTTGTGAGGGTCTTGATATGGCACTGTTCAAAGCTTGCTTAAGACGCAATCAGCTGGTGACTGCACTACTCTTAGCAGTATCTTGTGTGTGCGCACCTAGCTTTGCCGCAGAAAAATTACCCTCAGATACAGCCACCACATCTGCAGCAGCAGATGCAAAGGTATCCTTAGCAGATGCCAAAGCAGCTACAAGTAAGGTAAGTGCCGCTGATGCCAAAGCAGCTGCAGCTAAGGCAACTGCCGCTGATGTCAAAGCCGCTGCAGGTAAGGCAACTGCCGCTGATGCTAGTGCTAAGGTGGGTGCGGTTGCTGAAAGTAAAGCAGGTGATAGCGCTATCAATGCGACGGGGCGAAAGAAGACACGTGCTCCAGATGAAAAGGCTTTACGAGGTGAGTCAGCCGATCCAGAAAGTAAGAATATTACTATCGAGCGTACCTTTAGCGTCTCTCACATTAGAGTGCCAAAGCGCTGTGAAGACATTACCTTTAAGCCTATTTGTACTCGTTTAGTTAACTACTATGCTCGACGTTTTGAAAGAGACATGGTAACTAACTACTCCAATAACTTTATGAATAATGCCGAGCTTTTAGAGCAAGATAACTTTCTTACTTATCAAGAGCGAGAGCGTGGTGAGCAACATGTAACCATGAGTGCATACTCACCACCTGGCGATCCAATCATGACGCTGTTTACGATCTTCAAACAGCGCATCCCTCCAGAGGATAATGAGATCTTAATTGTTGAGACTATCAACTTTGATAGTCGTACAGGCAAGTTCATTCCATTTAAAGATCTCTTTGAAAACCATGAACTAGCTGCCATGCTCTGTGCACGTGCTATCGAACAGAAGTACCAAAAGTACAACTCCAAGCTCTTGCCAGTGGTGATCTCAGCAACTCAATTACGTCCATCTAACTTCATTGTTACAGCTAATGGTCTGCGCTTCTTCTTTGCTCCTGGATTAGTAAAGGAGGATGGTAAGAGTGCCGATTCAATTTTCATTAAGATCGACAAGCTCAAAGCTGCCAAGCCTCATATGAAATGGTGGGAGGGTAAGGCCCGTACTGTCACTCAAGCTCAACGCGAATCAATTAAGAACAGTAGCTTAAGCTCAGTGATTGATCTTGATGAGGCCGATCGTCAGCTACAAGAAAAAAGCGACTCTCCAGAAAATCCTTAAGCACTAAAAAAGCTAATGTCTATAAAAATCCTTAAGCACTAAGCGTGGCCTGGTGTTTTGGGTATGGCTGAGCTTTTTGGGGGGCTATTCTCTTTTGTCTGTTATAGATTGCATTCTAGTTGGCAGTCAAAGGGCTCGGCTGCTACATGCTTGGCATTGGGTTAAATTGCATCGCTGCAGCCAAGGGAGCGGTAAAAAGCTTGAGTTTCTATGGCCGAGTGCGCTGAGATATAAAGCTTCTTAGCGCCATGTTGCTTAGCCCATTCTTTTGCGGCCATGAACAAGGCTTTGCCAATCCCTTGCCCTCTCAACTCTTCTGATACATGCAGGCTTGTCATATCAGCATAACGCTGCACATCACTAAAGATCTCTGATTCTACCGATACAAAGCCCTTAAGCTCATTACCTTCAAAGGCTCCATAGACAAATCCGTTGGTTAGTAGTGTGTTCTTGAGACACTGGCAGAGAAAAGCATATTCATCGGCACTCCAGTCATCGATGAATGGATCGGATCTTATCAACCAATTGCCATTGAGATCTTTGCGATAGCAGTGATCAACCACTTGATGGCGATTGAAAGTATTAAAGAGCTCTACTGTGAGCTCTTCAACTGTTAAAACCCGAAAGCTGCGCATAAAAATCTCCATATAAATCTAACTATAAAGTGCTTTACGTAACTAAGATAACTGTATCTTAGCGTGCAAGCGATGATCGTTGTAAAGCTTATGTGATCAAGGATATCTCATTAAATACGCAGTCGAGCTAATAGTGCACGGCCTTTCTGATAAAATACCTAGACTTGTTTTGCTATGCTTTAAACAAGTTGATGCTCTGTAGATTTTGCTGCCACAAGCCATGGTGGCAAGATTTGTTTTTGAGGTATGCATGGGTGAGCGGGCGATGTTTAGGCATGAACGCTCATATGTTCAACCACAGTTAGAACGTTTTCATGTTAATGGGGGATTTTCATCATGACTAGTTCAAACTCATCATCGGCTAAAAAGAGAGCTACAAGCGCTAAGAGTAAGCGTAGTGCCGCATCTAAGAGTGCTGTAAATGCTAAGGATGATGTAATCAGAATTGATGATAATGCCGCTTTACTTGAAGCGTTAGGTGATGCTTTATCAACTAGCGATGATGTTGCTACCTTAGCAAAGTCTTCTACCTCTAAGAGCAAGTCATCAAGCTCAAAGTCTTCTAGTAAATCCCCTGTAAAGAAGACTAGCTCTCGTGCCAAGACTGCCTCAAAAGAAACTCATGATAACGATGAGGATGCGCTTTTAGATACTGCTCAAAGTGCACAGAGCGCATCAGCAACATCTGCAGTTAAGATCAAGCGTACCAAAGCAAAGAGTGCTGAGGCTAAGAGTGCTTCAGCAAAGAGTGCTGAGGCTAAGAGTGCTTCTGCAAATGGCGCTGTGGACTCTCATAGCGATGCAATTGAGGCTAATGGCTCTAAAGTTTCTAGCAGCAAGAAAACAGCAAGCAAGCGTACTGCAGCTAAGAGCAGCAAAGATAGCACTGGTGATCTTGATGCCATTGTATCTGTAGTTGCAGATGATACAGGCTCTGTTCAACACACTAGTGATAAGAGCAAGGCAAAAGATAGCTCTGATCTTAAAGATAATGCTGCTGCTTACGACGATGCTATGGGCATTGCACTAGAGGCTAGTGATGATAAGAGAGCTGCCTATGATGCAATCGGTGGCTCTGATGATGCGCAAGTAGGCTTTGGTGTTGAAGAAAAGCTAGACAGTGCAGAGACTAATGTCGCTGTAGACCATGGTCTTAACATGGGCAATAGTGCCTTTGATCCATACTCAAGCGGTATCGGTATTTTTAATGCCTTCTTGGGCACTAAAGACAAGGCAGGGATTAAGACTTTAGAAAGATTCCACTATAAGACACCTGCTGAAGTTGAGCACGCTAATGGCTCTAAGTTTGATGTTAGCTCTATGGTCGATGAGCTTAAGCACTTATCTCCAGAGCTGCTAGAAAAAGCTAAAAAGGAGTTCATGGGCGGCTTTTCAACAGCTGCTAATGATCTTTTAGTCTATCGTCGCCTTGAGGAGTTAGGTGGCGGCGATTACATCAAGGATCTTAGTTACGAGCAACTGCAAAAGCTCTCATCAGAGTTTGATGACATCAAAGATGCAGCTTTGTACTTCTATGAGACCATCTGTTTAATCGATTATTCTGCTTATCTTGATAAGAGAGCCCGTAAGTTAGCTCCAACTTTCTTTAAATACTATCCAGACCAAACAGCCATCGGCCTGTTATTTGTCGATGATGATGAGTTTAAAGAGACTGAAGAGTACGTTAAAGCACGCTCTACCATTATCAAGGATTTGCTAGATGTTGAAAGCTCCCTTGTAGACACTCTGGAAACCTCTTCACTTGGCACTGTAGAGGGACGCTTACAGCTTGATGAGGCTATCTTCTACGAGTATTTGCTTTGTGCTAAAAAACACCTTAGCCATGATATCGATAGCTATAAAGTTTTAGTCGATGTAAGTAACTTTATCGACCTGTTCAAGCTTATTCATGAAAGCTTTATCACTAGCAATGACTTTGACTATGGCTTTAGACATTATGGTCGTTTTAATTTAAAGAATGAAGGCGATCTTACTAAGGGCCTAACTCAATACAACTCTCTTAGCGTAGACGATATCGATCCTATGGAGATCGATAATCTGCACTTTGCCTATCTCGAGCCAGTGTTCATGCACTTGATGGCCGATGATGCTAGTTTTGCTTTGTTAAATGAATTAGTTAGCTCCACAAGCAACATCTTTAGACATGAGCTTAACAAGAAAGTAGGCGGCAACCTTACTGCAGATTGCGATTTTACCCCAGCGCTACAGACCTTCCTCTTTGGTAAGCGAGCTGCTTATATTGGACAGCTTGCAGTGATGGAGGCATCTGAAAAGATCGCCAATGATGACACTCGTCCACTGTTCTTATGCGATATCTTCTTAAACAAAGAGGCTTTAGATGCTACTCGTGTTAACGAGTATCAAAAGGCTGTAGATATCTTTAAAGACTCCATCGAAGATGCAGTGCGTAACGACTCTTTTACCGATGAGATGAAAGAGTGGGCCTTGCATATCTACCACAACACAGAGATCTTCAATAAGGCATGCTTACGCCTTAACAATACTGTCACCGCTGGTGAGGGTACTGTTGGCGGCTTAAACATGGACAACGATCGTGTCATGTTGGAGATGCTCTTCTTCTACTCTAAATTCCTTGTCAATGAGATGCGTAGAGAAGTGCTTTACGATGCTCAAGGCAATGTAATTGAAGAAGATACACCTGAGTGGCAAGATGCCTTAGTGCAAAAAGAAGATGCTCTCATGCGTGGTGAGAGCTATCCAGGTCAAGAGTTTGAGCCTGAGTTAGTGGGTGATAATGGCATTATTCCTATCATTCCAGGCACTCCTGCGCTTAGTGCTTTCTTAATTGGTAGAGCCTATACCTACGGTGAGTTCTTAGCGGAGCAAAACCCTGATTTTGCTTTTAGTGCACTTAAGTATGCCGACTTTACTGGCAGCTTTATGGCAACTAGCTACCTTGGACTTTACTATCTGCCTCTGTTCCAGCCATACTTAAGCTCACGCGGTGAGCTACTGCTGCAGTATCACTTAAGAGGCGTTTTAGCCTATCAATTAGGTGAGATCTGCGCACAAGAGAAGTTCAATCGCGTTAGCTTCTTCCGCAATCAGTCTGTGTACACCGATGGTAGTTCACTAGCTAAGTACTATAAGGTCATTCAAAACAAAGATAAGCAGCTTGATTATGTCCTGTCGTTAAATCCAACCTTACATGATAACGATCGCTTTGATGGTATTCAGCCACTAGCAGTTAGCGCCTATGGCTCTATGCTTGGCAACAGCGTCATCTTAATGTGCGATCTGCTCTTAGATCAGCCAAAACTTATCGATCGCTATATTAAGACTCTTGAGATCTTAATGTCTCTTACTGAGCTGCAAATGGCCAAGGAGTACTCTCCTGTTTGCTGTTTTGCAATGTATCGCTTCTTAAGCTCAGATTGGACTAGTCGCACTTTTTCTACTGGTCGTATCTTAGATCGCTTCCATAGCCGTGAAGTCTTAGGCTCCTTAATTACCAGACAGTTAATGCCATCTGGTCTGAATGCGCCTGTACCAGGTTCTTTAATCGGTGAGGATTTTGATCTTAGCGATATTGCTGCAGTGTTCTTGCAGATCGGTATGTTCTACTCAGACTACCGTGATCAAGGCTATGCGCTGTTAAACAGCAAGTTTGACTCACTTAAGGGTAACTTTGCGCCTTTAACCGCTCCATACTTAGATGAGCTCTACAAGACCTCAGCAGCGCTGCAAAACGGCAATTCCCTGTCATATATGACCGAGGTAGAGTCGGCACTAGGTCATGAGAGCAAATCTGATCTCTATGCTTTAGTTGGCAGCAAACAATTTGCCTCTAAGACCTTTAAAAATGCCGTTCACTACTTTACCAAGAACGATTTAAATGCCGATCGTGATGCATTTTCTAAGCAGCTGTGCTACTTAAATCGTCCATATGGCTACTACGAGAGATATTTATGCTTAAAGGACGATCCTAAGCGTCTTAGTGAGGCTCATACTTACTTGTTCTATGCAGCAAGAATGAGCATTGCAGAGGCTATGAGTGATTTAGAGGCCTTAGAAAAAGCCAATCTCTTCAAGCCATTACCATTTGTCATCTACATTCGTTACTTAGAAGAACTCGCTAAGACTGATTTACAAGCAGTCTTAGTGCTCTTCTTGCTCAGTCAAAATGGCGATTTGCTCCCTCCAAATCAAGTGCGCTTTGTTGAGTTTATCGAGAAGTATCATCAGATCTTCTCTAATTCAGGACTTAAGCGTGCTCTCATGGAGCGTGGCTTTATCAATCCAGCGATCGCCAAGCGTCATACCGATCATCAAACCTCATGGTATGGCATGTTTGGTATTGAGAGTGAAACCTTACGTAAGAATAACGAGGATATTGATGGCAATAGTGCACGTTGCAATTCCATCATTGAGGTTTTCGAGCTCGTTGATCTTAACTATCTTATTAACTGCATTACCGATCAACGTATTCAAGAGATCGTAGGCAAACTCTTTGAGCGTCTTGCTAAGGGTACAACTGATTTTGAGACTAAGCTGCTCTTTAACTGGACACGTTCTGAGTACTTCCCTGAGTTCTTAAAGGCAAGTGCTAGAAACGTCATGCTAGAGCTTACCGTAATCGAGTCACCAGAGGATATTGCTAGTATCGATTTCTTGATGAGTATGTATACTCATGTGCTCGACTCGAGCTTTACAGGTCTGTATGGTACTTATTCATTAAGCCAAATTAAGCACAATTCACATCCGCTTGCCGATGCAAATGAGGTAGGCAGGATCTTCAAGAACCTTACTGAAAGTGGTTTTGCTCCAGTCACCATTAACAGCATGACAGCCTTTGCGCTTAATGCTTTACGTGGTCCTGGTAGACCAAATCTTGGTTTATTTAAGAACTTAATCCGCTTCCTTGCTAATCAAGGCATGGCATCCGCTGAGCGCTTGTTACATCTTGATTTAGGCTATTTAAGCGATTACCCATACGGCAAGATTTTTGATCGTTTAGTTTTAAGAGCTCAGCATAGCAACTTAGATATGCTCTCTGAACTCAATAAGAGTGAGAGTGTCTATAGTCCTATCATTCAGAACTTAGTTGAAGCAAAGTTTAAGCAAGATAGCATGAGCTATTTTGCTGATGAGGCAAATAAGGACAATGAGTCTTTAGCAACACAAGATATAGCAAGTGCCGATGGCATTGCTCTTGAGTCAAATTTTGATGAGCAACATAGCCAAGATGGTAAAGATGGTGGAGTTAACTTAGCATCTAGCTTAAAAGATCGTGCAATAGCTAATGCTCTAGACCTGCAAAGCTTGCTTAGCGAGTCATCTTTAGATCATGTCAAAACTCTGCATGAGAAGTTCGTAAAAGAATGCTACAACCAGATTTGCCTCAATGACGTGCAGATCTTTGCTGACTTCTATTCAGGCGATAAGTGCTTAAGCACCGTTAGCTTCTCCTTCTTAAGTGAGTTTATCGAACAAGATATGTGGTTCTCATACTACCGCGACTATCTTTCAAACAAGGATGAGTACCCACAGGAAGTTCTTGATGATCTCAATCGTGAAGCACGCCATGCACTCGATATTAAGTGCACGATCAATTATTTCTTAAAGCACCTGATTAACTTTGAGTTCTTTAAACGTTCTCAAGGTTTAAGCTTATTACAGAGCGTTATCTTTAGCCGTAATGGTTGGCAGCTTGGCCGCAAGATGAACGGTCCAAAGCGCTCTTATACCTCACTGCTTGCTAAAGATTTGCTCCTTGGTATGCCAGGAGCTTTAGAGCGCTTTAATTATTACGTCAACTCCCATCGCTTTAAGTACAAGATCCATGAGGGTTTCTTTATTGAAAACGAGCATATAAGTACTGCTCGTAACTTCGTGGAGAACGTACTGCAGCTTGATATTAATTCAGAGAAGTTCAGTGAGTTTGCCCAATCCATGTATGAGGAGGGCTTTAGTGAGTTTACTGATCTTCTTGAAGAGGAAGAGAACGGCTATGTAAATGGCACCTATCGCTTTATGGTGCCTCCATTTGAGTACGACCCTCAAACTGGCATGGTCAAAAACTCACTTTTAGACTCTGAGATCTTATGCTATTCAACTGAGCAAGCTCTGTTTGCCCGTTCCTCACTTAAAGGCTGGGCGCACAAGATCGACGAGCTGTCCAAAGCTGACTTAAAAGAGCGCGAGCAGTACTTCTACACTAGCGACTATGAGTTTATTAAAGCTTATGGTGAAAAGGAGCTCGTGCTGCGTAATGAGATCGAGCGTATCTTAGGCCCTGATAATATTGAAAGACTCATTTACGAGGACAATCGTCAGTGGATTAATTACACCTTCTACGATCGTAGCGGTGTGACTAAGCATGATCTCATCAAGATGATGCCACAGTCTTGCTCTATCTTGCCAAGCAGTATTCTCAAGCATTGCAGCTATGAAGATCAGGCCTTAATCTTAAATAAGAGCTTTAAGCCTGTTAACAAGGGTCAGAACAACGATCAGTATTTAGCTAACTTACATCGTATCGAAGCTGATGATTTAAATGCTGCTCAGCTTTGGGGTATTACATACGATGAGCGTGCTAACCGTTGGCATTTAAGTAAAGAGCAATTAGTAAAGCAGATTAGTAAGGAGTATGTGGTCTACTCTCAGGAATTGAGAAATTTAAGATCCTTTAGCTCTTCATACTCTGACGCTATCTATCAAGTAGATAGCATGCGTGTGCTGATCGCTAATCAGCGTAGAGCAAATAATGACAATGCCTCTTTTGTAAGTAGCACAGATGCTAAACGCAGCACCAATGAGTATCACTATCAGTCAGATATCTTAGATAGTGCCGCTAGCAATGCTGATGCAAGTTCAGATAACTCTAAAAATCCATGGTCAAGCTCAGTATTATCTGAAGCAGCCTTCTGGGATATCGATGAGGGATCTGCTGCAACTTTATCTGAGGGGGCTTTAGCTCAAGAATACTTACCTGAAGAGTCAGTTCTGTGGGATTGCATCAATAAGCATCAAAACTATGACGGTCAGCTCTTTGTATCTCGCGCTGAGATTACTCCAGAGTCCATGATTCGTCGTGCCAAGATCATGGCGGCTAATGCAGGTAGTACTTTAGCTCGTCAAAGCTTGCAGGAGCTTGATAAGAATAATGCTGATGACAATGCAGTTTTAACTAAGGTTGATGAGAGCTCTTTAGCGCATGGATCATACGATGGTCTTAGCGATGGCAATGATATTAAAGACAACTTAAGTGCAGCTGCCTTAGATAAACCACACAAAGGCACTTCCGATACCCTTGTCAGCAGTGCAGCTAGTGGCGATGAGGATGTCTTTACTAGCCTCAAAGAATTCTTAAGCGGCAAGCTTTCAGGTGGTAACGGTGAGATCCAAGCTGAAAATATGAGTGCATCTCAGTCAGGCAATAATGCCTCTGAAACTGATGGCACTGGTGATCTCATGAGCTTGTTTAGCCGTATGAATGTAAAAAGCACTGATAAGGGTGTTGATTACTTAAAAGACGAACTCGATAACAAGTCATCCTTTGCAAGCTACATCTTCTCCAATGCTTGGCATTTTGATGAGTCACTTGAGCATCAATACACAAGACCAGTGATGTTCCATGAGGATGAGAACCCTCTGCATGCATTGCTGCACCTGTTTATTAATGTGCTCTCATCTCAATTCCAGTTAATTGAGAAATATGAGTTTGAAGAGAAGACTTTAAATAACCTCAATCGCACTGGTTATTTCTATGGTGCTTGTGACTTAGTCGATAGTGCCTTTGTCGCTACCGTACTTTACTCCTATCGTTGTCGTTACCAAAGAAAAGAACTCTTTGAGCAAAATGAATTTGAGTTCTTGATGAGCTGCAGAAGCTTAGTGACCTCCATTATTGGCCCAGAGGATAGTCTGAAGTTCTTTGGTATGGAAGACAGTGCTTGCAATGCCATTACTAAGAAAGTTGCCGAAAAGCTGCTGATGCCGCCGTTCTCAACTAAGGCTCATTTAATGTCTGTACTCTACCCAAGTGTGGACAATTTTGAGTTAAGAGCTAGCAGCAGATATAGAGCAATTTTAAGTGCTCCACGTAAGCTCTTTAAGAAAGTGAATATGCCATTTATTGTAGAAGACTCCCTGCTAAATGCAGCTTTCTACGATCTGTTTATGAACAGAGAGCTTCTATTAACTGCACCTAATTTGCTGCCTTTCTATGACTTCTTAGAAGTTAAGTGTGCTGATTTACCTGAGTATATTTTACAGGCCCCATTTAAGCCTACGAACAAGTATCTAGCTACTCTTGATAAGTTACTTGACGCTAAGTCTGATAGTAAGGAGTATCAAGACTCTCTAGATATGAACGTAGATGGCTGCCTGTACTATGAGTCTAAAGATGAAGTATCTCATTTTAGAACTCATAAGAAATTCTCAGACAATGCTGCATGCAAGCAAGATAGAAGTCTACAGCTGCAGTTGCGTAGAGCATACGATAAGAGAACCTTCGACAACACTTTAGTCGTGAACTCTACTGAGTCTTACTATGCAACAACTGAGCAGGCTAGATTCCACCGTGGTTTATCCATAGGCCATGGCTCAGCTAAGGCATATACAAAAGCTGACATAGCCTTAGATCCTCGTCGTGAGCGCTATATTGCTCGTACCTTTGGTGGTTATAGTTTCGATTATCTAAGCCATGAGGATAAGCTCTATTTTGCTACTAGCTACACTGGCATGTCCGATATGCAGGAAGCTTTGGTTAGCTTCTTATTTGACTCTACTTGGGAGAAGCTGTCTAATCCATTTACTGCAGAGTACATTGATTATGGTCTGTCGCTTAGCTATAAGTACCCTTGGGATAACTCAACTATAGAAGAGATCGGTGCTAACTATACCTTCATGCATAAGATGCTTGAGTACTCTCCTAAGATGACTGGTACCGTAGCAGAGTTTAGAGATCAGGTTGATATTAGCCATAAGGAGCAAAAGAAGTTTGCTAAATTCTATGCAGAGCATCCTTTTGTTCCTGAGATTAGTTCAGCAAGTATGGTGCTGCGTCATTTAATTGCAGGACTGCACGATCTTGCCTATGAATATGAACTTAAGTTGTCTCAAGAAGGTATTGATATCTCCAAGCTTAGCGACGATGCTTTAGAGCACTCTTTAGAGTCCGTCATCTTCAGTCACGATTTTGAAAATGATGGCTTTGAGCAAGTAGGTGAAAAACTTAAGCAACAAGGCTACTCACAAGCAGATACCGAGGCTGAAAACATTGATAATAGAGGTGGTCACTACCAAAGTGATGAGGTAGATGATAGCGAAGTCGATTACGACGAGCTTGAAATGCCCGTAGAGTCAGATGATGAAGATGGCGAGTTTGAGCTAGTAGATGAGGGTGGTATCCTCGATATCTCTGAAGACGATGTAAATGAGTTCATCGACTTCCTCTCTAGCAACGAACTTGATCCAACCGACATCGAGTCTATGGCTGAGATGATTGCCTCTGCTTACATTCAGCGTATGCGTAAGCAAGGTATCTCCGATAACGAGATCGTCGACCGTATCTTTGACAAGGACGGTAATTTTGACGTGCACGGTGCTTTTGAAGAGTTGATGAATCAATCCTCTCCTCTAGATCATGACGAGAATGTGATTGATGCCGTCATCGCCGACGATGACGACGCCACCGTCGATGACGATGGCGACAACGCCACAGCCACCGCTACCGCCGCCGACGGCACTGGCGCAGCAGCAAGTGCTGATTCTGCAGCAAAGCAAAATAGCAAGGCAGCGGGTAAAGGTCACGGTCGTAGCACTTCATCAGAGGCTCAAGACGAATCACTAGATCAAAATCATCAAACTCAAGCACGTAAGCAAGGTGCTAAAGGCAAGAGATCTTCAAGAAAATCACGCCGTTAGCTCACATCCTGCTCAAGCTTATAATGAAGGGCAGGGCGATTACTTTGCTTGGTAGACAATAGGCCTAATAGGCCTGTTGTTAGGATCTGTATCAGCACTGTCCTTTTAGGAGTAATTGTTAATATGCAGTACGTTTTGAAGCTAACCCCTCTTGGCATTGAGCATCATGTGTTCAGAGTTGTGTCAGTTGATGGCTTGGCAGATACAGAGCATGTTTTGAATCTGTGTAATCTGTCTTTTGGCTATGGTAACTACGACTCTAAAGAACTTATCTTTGCCAAAGACGCAGCTGCATTTAAGGCTTTAAGTGTTGATAGTGTTGATGAAGATGACGATCACTATGGCCCAACAGGCAATGAGTTTGCTGCCTTCTGGCAAGATGAGCCTAAGTTTGAAGGTCTTGAGCTTTTGACTATGCAAATTAAGTCTGGCTCTCAAGAGGCATTAAAGCGCTTTGATATTTTGCTTGAGTCTATGAGTGAAATGCTCTCAATGAGTGAGAGGCAGTCCGATGGTGTCGTTAACGTTGACGAATGCGTGTCTGTAAAGGCATCTAATGCCTGCAAGGCTGACACTCATCCAGGTGATCAGAACTTCCGCTTTAAGTTCATCTATGTTCTCAATGGCGTTAAGCACTTAGTTGAAGTGATGATGTCATCTGAAAAGCTCAATTGCTTCTTACCAGCAACATTAATGGGTGATGGCCTTATCGTCGACGATAACAACGATAGACCATTATCTATTGCCATGCTCAATGAGATCATGGCCTCTCATGAAAATGATGAGGCTGCAGAAGATGGCCTTAACTTAAAGGAATGTACTTCTCGCATGCGTGCTTTAGGCGCAATGCGTGGTGCACAAAAGATCAACGATGCCTTACTTAAGGCAGGTGCTGAACCACTGTCATTCAAGGTGGATTAGACACAAGAATTAGTAGTACAGCTAAGAGCTTTTGGGTAAAAAATAAATAGGTAGCTAAAAGCTTAAGCTTGCTACTACATATCGTCATCAGTGCCTATAACTTACAAAGGCACATGATGACATTTGACTCACCGTACAGAGTTTTGAGGGCATGCGTGAAAGCGTGCTCAACAAAAACAAGTTTAAGCTGCTCCAACATATTTACAGACGCAGCTTAGCTGAACTCGTGGCTTTGTAAGCCTTAAAACACGAGCCTGAAGCAATAAAGCAAGATATCTCTTGCACAGGTGAGATCAAAGCGTCAGTACATAAAAATAAAACTTATCATTTTTCTGTATGATACTTTGATCAAAGCAGTGCTTTAGTTGCTCATCAAGGGTTACAATTGTATCGCCAGTTCGTTGTCCGGTGGTATTTACCACTCATTTTAGGAGTTAGGATCATATGTCTGTAATCATGCTCAAAGATATCGCTATGCCGAAGGAATTTGAGGTTTCTCATAAGTTCACGGCACAGGAGCTCGAGGAAGACAGTCGCCTGTTTGATCAGGCCAAAGAGGCAATCTTAAAGCACGACGCTTTATTAATTGCTCACTATTACACTCATCCTACCATTCAGCGTCTTGCTGAGGAGACTGGTGGTTTCATCGGTGACTCTTTAGAGATGGCTCGTGTAGGTATGGAAAGCCCTAAAAAGACCATCGTTGTTGCTGGTGTTCGCTTCATGGGTGAGTCAGCCAAGATTCTCTCTCCTGAGAAAACTGTTTTAATGCCAGACATGAGCGCTGAGTGTTCCTTAGACTTATGCTGCAAGGGCTCTGAGCTCAAGCGCATGAAGGAAGCTCATCCAAACGCTACTGTAGTTGCTTATGCCAACACCTCAGCAGAGGTTAAGGCAATGTCTGACTGGATCGTTACCTCATCTACCGCTGTTGAGCTCGGTAAGTACTTAAAAGCTCGCGGTGAGGAGATACTGTGGGTTCCAGATCGTCACTTAGGTGGTTACATCGCTGACAACTCTGAATCCACTGTTTACACTTGGCCAGGCCGCTGCATCGTGCACGATTCTTTTGAAGCTGCTGCTATTGCTCAGCAGAAGAAAGACATGCCAGATGCTAAGCTCTTAGTACACCCAGAGTCTCCAGCTGACGTAGTTGCTTTAGCTGACAAGGTTGGCTCAACCTCACAGCTGCTTGCATTCACTAAGACTGACTCAGCTAAAACCTACATCGTTGCCACCGAGCGTGGCATCTTCTACAAGATGAAGCAGGCAAATCCAGATAAGAACTTTGTTGAGGCAGCAGTTGCTCAGCGTGCTGAGATGCCTTTAGAGAATGCAGAGTGCCCATGGATGGCCTTAAACTCTTTAGGCAAGATCATCTCTGCTTTAGAGAGCACTGGTGCAGAGCGTGACAAGCACACTATCGAGGTTGCTGATGACGTTCGCGTTAATGCATTAAAGCCACTCGATCGTCTGCTGCGCTTTGCCGAGGCATTAAAGAAGGGCGACTTACCAAACGATCTGTAAGTTTGAAAAAAGCCAAACACGCGCTCTATCACACGCCAAGCGCTCTTAGGCTTTTGCCAAGCTCATTGTAAGTAACTAGCGGCTATTTACACAAAAATAGCCAGCATGCCCACAGAGCGCCCAAGCGCTCCAAATGTGACCCACAGCAACGCTAACATGCGCAAAACAAAGCCATTTAGCGCTGCTTTGGCCATTACTTTCTGACAATGAGACATTGGCTCATAGAACCCTAAGAAATCTAGGGTAAGATATTAGGCTGCAACTTAGAAACTCCTTTGGTCAGCGATCAAGGAAATAAGTGCAGCCTTTTTCATATGTAAAAACACATAAATCTTCACCATGCAGCTAAGCAAATACGCTTAGTAAAGATCATGGCTTCATCACTCACTATCAGCTAGAGCACAGTTTGAGGAACTATCATGCGCGGACAGATCACGACCTACGACAGTAAGAAAGGCGAAGGCCGTATACAGGCAGAGGATGGTCTTTTTTACCGCTTCAATAGAGATTGTCTGCAAAAGGGTGAAGACGCTGATTACATGATGATGAATGTGGAGGTTGACTTCACTCCTGGTACTCTTGAGGTACTAAACCGCCGCACCAATGAAAAAGAGCAGTGGCAAGCAGCTTTAGAGATCACCGTACCAAATCCAATGAGCGCAGAAGAGCTCGACGTGTATTATCGTGAGCCACCGACCTTCCTCTTTGAAAAAGAAGATATCCCGGATGGCTACGATGTGCTCGATCGCGGTCTTTACCCAATTACTCGTACCGAGCGTACTGAGGAGAAAGCTAAGATTCGTTTGAGCCGTGACTGCCTAGACTTTGGCGCTAACTCTTGCGTATCTTACAAGTGCACCATTGAGCTTAAAAACGCCATGGGCAATGGCTTTAATGTCTACCATGCCACTGGTGTTCCTGTGATCTTGGCTACCCGTGATCCAAATGGTGATTGCCGTGCTCACGAGCTGCAAAATCGCATTGATCAAGAAAAGGTTAAGAAAGCCCATAACATCCTGGTTAACACCCGTATTGGCAAGATGGTAATTCGAGGCCTCATGATGGTAGGTCTCATCATCTTTGCCTTAGGCTTCTTCTTAACTGGCGGCATCTAAACAAAGCCACCATACCCATCAATACAGCGAAATCAGCAGAATCAGCTAAATACCGCGAAATACAGCCCCGGCGCTGCTCTGCCTCAAGGCGCTAAGCGATGTATTGACGCGTCTAAGATCGTTGCATTTACATTAGCTGCAACATGGCGCATCAAGCTTCATGATAATGGACGAGGTTAGCTCGCCCATTATCCATATCTTCAGGCTCTTGCGATATCTTGCATTTTCTCAAGCAAGATCTATCTAATAATTGGTCTAACAATCCCTCTATACATACAAAAATCTCTAAAACGCTATTGTGCTGTCTATTTAAATAGCGTATGCTAACTAAAGTAACTCTATGCTAATACTGGAACGAGATTGCTATGGATCAGATCATTTTAGTTGGTATTTTGGTAGTACTTGCCATTCCTTTCTACTTTGGTATCAAGCGTATCATTGCGATGTTCTCTAAGAAAGGTAGCTCCTGTGGCTGTGGTTCAAATGACTGCAAGTGCTCATCTAATGGAGACTCCTGCTCTTCAGAAAAGGGCACAGGTCATCGCAGCATGTAGTTTTGGTCAATTTGCACGAAGCTCCTGCTTAGCGTTTTTGAGTCGTGTCATTCTAGTAGCGAACATTTTTATACAGGCACAATAGTGGCAGATCATAGTTGTAGCACGCTGCCTACAGACTTAGGCAGATGCTAAGGCTCATCAGTACTGCTACAAGAAGATGGTGCTACCAAAGATTGCAAAGCCTAGTAGCTACTTGTATTACGACATAAGCATACAGCTTAGTGCTGATGTATTTGAGTTTCTAGTTAGTACTTGTCAAGGTTAATAAAGGTATTAATTACATGCACTACAATGGCTGCAGCTTTGGTGACTTATAGGCTTAAGTGACGGCAGATTTGCCAAAGATTGGTGCTTTAGACTCAAAAATTTTTGTCTATTTGTGAGTAGATTTCTTAAATCAATCAATGAGCTTAAATGTGGCTTAAAGACAAGTTGTAGCCACTCAAATCTCTATCGTAGCGACCTTTAGAGGTGCTGGTTATTGTAGACAAAGTAGGTATTTTTGCTGTTTTAAAGTAGTGTTTAATTAAAGTTTGAACTTGCTAACAATTTATCTTAATAGAACTGTCGTATAGCTAGACTTGTCACAAATCTAACGTACACAAGCAAGATAACTTGCTTTAAATCTAGCCTTTTGCTTTTAGTTGCGTTATCCTAACAAGCGTTGCCTTTGTGTTGTGCAGTCAGTGTTATTAGTAGTGTAGGATAATCAGGACAGCTGATCCTGTTTTAGGTTACAGTGAATTACTTAAAAGATGCGCTAAAGCATTTAAGTAATGCATCACGTGGCCTCTTTATCTATTCCTAGCACTTGGTAACCTCGACAGATGTTAAGCCTATACTGGCCTAAAAGAGCAGTTTAGATTGTGCTGCAAATTAGGTTAGATTAACGCAAGGCTCGCAAAGATCAAACGTTAAACACCAACTAGAATCATTGCTTAATAGCAATATCTGTTTGAAACGCTACTAGCAAGCGTCATCAATCAGAAGCGCTATAAGAAGCTTTATTATGATGAAAGCTTCGGTGGTGTTTTAGGTTATTCACATACTTGCCTTAGGCTAAACAAAGTCTAGTAAGAGCAGCTAGAGGGTGAATAACCGTTCACTGAGAAGTTGAGGATAAGCATGCAAAACCGAGACTCGGTATATAGTCAGATCGGCGATTTGACAGAAGAAACCGTACAAAAGTTGGAGCAAAGCGGCTTGCGCATGACTTTGCAAAGACGTCATATTATCGAGATCCTTACTAAGAGTCAGTGCACCTCTCCAAAAGAGTTATGGTATGAGGCACGTCAGTATGTGCCTGATCTGGGTATTGCAACCGTTTACCGACTCATTAATCGTCTCGAGCAGATCGGTGTTTTAGCCAAGAATCGTAATTTGGGTATTAACCGTGTAATCCCTCAGCTTGGTTCTATCACTAACTACAACGGACAGATCATCACCCCACGTACTAATGTACAACTTACTGAGTTAGTCCGCCTTGGTCTTATCTCCACTGGCGTCATTGGCACTAACAATAAGATTGAGCTGTCATTAGTTGGTGAGAGTATCAATGTAGTGATTGCATCTTAGCTCTAAATTACTACGAAATTTATGCATATATATGTCTACATGGTGAGTTAATGAATGGACATATATTATGTTTACAGAGGCTGCATTGCAGCCTTTGTTGTATGTGCTTGTTGAATCTCACCACTAAGACACTGTAACTCACATACATCTTCAACGTTTTATATAAGACGGATGTCTAATTTGCCGTCGTTGAGTAAGATAGCTAAAAAGATTTCTCAGTTATTCCATTCTCTTTGTATATTGCGGTCTTGCTCATGTATCCTAGCAAGCTAGTTTTGGTCAGTTACTGACTTTATAGTTTTGGCAATGTAGATTGCTAATGTAGGTAATGTCGTACTACATACCGCAAATTATGTTGAGACTGCTTTGAGCAGCTAGCTACAAAAAACGAGGAGTTCTTTAATGACTAACGGTGTTAAGGTTGATTTAGAAAAACCAACTCCATTAACAGTTTTAAACGCCGTTCCTGAAGTACCAGGAAAGTCTGGTGCCGGTTACTACGGTATTGCCGAGTCAGGTGAGACTTATCTTGAGACCATTCTTCTGATTAAAGAGCGCACCCAAAGCGGCCTCGTACGCGCAGTAGATATTGCCAATGAGCTAGGCTTCTCTAAGCCAAGTGTGTCTCGTGCACTCGGTCAGCTCAAGGATAAGGGCCTGATTACTATTGAGTTCTCTGGCGCTATCGTATTTACTCCAGAAGGCCTTGAGTACGCTAAGAAGGTATTTGAGCGCCACCGTATTCTTACTTACTTCCTGCGCTATGTTCTCTCTGTACCAGCAGTTCAAGCTGAGCAGGATGCTTGCCGCATTGAGCACGTTATCTCAGATATCACCGTCGACCGCATGGTAATGTTCTTAAAAGAGAATAACCTCTACACAGAGGAACTCTCCAAGGGTATCGACGATAACAACTAATCCTGTTCTAAAGCTAGCACGCAAGAGTAAGCATCAAAATGCTTTCATAGTGCTGCATAGTTTATAGAACCTAAAAAAGAAAGGGCAGCGCTTAGCACTGCCCTTTCTTTTTAGAAACTACTTAATTAGAGCGTTATTGACCAAGGAGCTGCAGCGCGATAGTAGGACGCTGATTAGCCTGAGTCAGAATAGTCTGAGATGCCTGCTGAATAATCTGATTAGAGGTTAAAGCGGCAGTCTCAGAGGCAAA
>Bissell_p2__coassemble_399_pt1 | contig 38153 bp, 19 predicted proteins | sample Bissell_p2__metabat2_high_PE_026 | metagenome-assembled genome bin Bissell_p2
CATGATCTTTATATCCACGATCTTAAATATGTCTTTTAGTAAAGGCAGCAAGATTCTAGTGGCTCAATTGGTGACGATCTTATCTCGAGTGTAGCAAATTAGTTGTTGCGCTTGTAAGTTTGCTGTGGGCCCTTAGTGGTGAGCATATGGTTATGCCTAGCCATTAAATGCTGGTGATTTTAAAGGCAATTAATCTTTGCCCTCGTAAGGAACGTTACTTTCTCTTAAGTTTTAGACGATTGCGCTTAGCTTAAGAGCGTTTTACACGATTGGTGATCTTAACTTACAGACCTGCTATGGGCAGATGCAAAAATGCTTAGTCTGATCAGATCTCTTAGCGAGTCTCACTTCATTAAGATGTGCTCTTATGCGCCTTGTGAGGTAGTGTTTTGGTCACACGATCTTGGTCTTATTCAAAATTAACCTTATATGAGTGCAATCTTGATCTTATTGCAACATTTAGGGGATTTGATGGCAAGATCGCATAAAGTGACGTTGTTCAATGTCACAATCTTGTGTGAATGATCCGAGATCATCCTTGCTAAAACGTTATAATCTGATGTGGTGTCTGCACCCCATTAAACTTAGTTTTTGCTTTACATGGTACATGTTAAGTAAATGCAACATAATCTTATGATCTTGTGTGCCTAAGTTATTGCATTGCTTTTGTTGGTAATGTTTGCAGACCATGTATTTTGTTTCTGGGTAGTCAATCAGGTTTTTCAGGTGTGCTATGTCCGATTTTCGTGATAATGCAAGTCAAACCCCGACAATCGTAGATCGCAGTCGACTGTCTTCTAAAAAGAACGAAGAGTGGTATGACCAGGGCTTTGACCTGGGCGAAGATGCTAGTTCTAAAGAAGATCTCGCCGCCTACGGTATTAATCCTGATCTCCTGAAGTCTACTAGCGAGCAGCTCTCTGAGGCTAGCCGCAATCAAGAGCAATCAGACGCTGAAAAGCTGCGTGAGGGCTCTAGTGTTGAGCTTGATATGGATCCACTAGCTGATAAGAACAGCTTTGGTGGTTCTACTGTGCGCGTTAACCAAGGCCCACGTACTGGTCCAATCGTTATCGGTGGTCAAGGAAAGATCTATAACGATAGTGAGATGGCTGCAGCTAAGGGATCAATGCCTGTTTATTCAGATAAGTATCTCGACGCACGTCAAGTTGGCACCCCATCTAGTGGAGCTGTGGGTACATCTTCACCAGAAGAATACGATAGCGAGTATGGCACTTTAGCTAGAGGCAATCGCTCTGTCATTACTGCCGCTGATGAGCGTTACATTCAGCAGCGCAAAGAAGAAGAGCTCGCTGCCCGTTCTTTATCTAATGCATCACGTACTGCTGTTGGTGGTGCTGAGTTAGTCAAACCTCGAGAGCTTTCTTCATCTCCTGCTCTGCGCAAGATGCAGTTACAGGAAATGCGTCGTCGTCAGCTCAAAGAACAGCAAGAGCGTTTCCAAAAGGCTCGTGCTGAGCGTGAGCGCCAAAAGCAGAACATCTTAAATCTGCAGCGTGAACAGCGTCAGCAGATTCTTAATACTCAAAATGATCTTACTGAGGCCACTTCCTCTGGCAGCGTGCGCACATCTAAGAGCACCATGCTGGCTAATCGTGTGTCTGGTAAGCAGATTCCTAAGGATAGACGCGATAGCATTTGGAATGATGCACGTATGGCTTTAGAGGCTATTGCACAAAAGCAAGGCAATGCATCTCCATACAAGCAGCAATCGAAGTTTTCATTTGTTCGCTCTCAGCAAGGCATTCCGGCTGGTGTAGCCATACGTGGCGGTCATTCTCGTACCGAGCTTAAAGGCGGATATATTCCTTTATTCGATCAGCCAAGCGATGCACAGGCTCCTACTGTATCAGCTGAAGGATTTTCATCTACTGAGGCTTATAATAAGTTCCAAAGTACTATTAAAGCAGCACAAGAAGCTCCTAATGATGATATTGTACCTACCAAGGCACCACCAGGAGTTCCTGTGGATGAGTCAACAAGGTCACATGCATCGCGTATGAGTGAACAGAGAAGAAATCAGCGAGCTGGCGTAAAGACTAATCAAGAGAAGTCTATAGAAGAGTTAGCAAGAGAGTACCCAGGTTTATCTCCTGAGCATCTTATCAAGCTCAAGCGTTCTAATAACCGCTGTCACTTGGTATCACGTACTCCTATTTATGATTCAAGCTCCAACATTAGCATGTACGAGCTCAAGTTTACCGCCGGAAAACTATTCCAGGTAAACTCTCTTAAGAGTGAGCACGTTTACCACGTTTTATTCGGTTACTTTATCCGTCGTGGCGTGTCATGCTTCATTGGACGCCGCTCTAACGTATTGGTAATGATGCCAATTACCTACGACTTATTAGATTACTTAGATCGTTACTCTGTAAGCCGTATGGTATTACGTATTTGCCCAGAACAGCCAGTAACTCCATCTGCACTGCATATTCTGACCAAGTTACGTCGCTCAGGTATGAGCTTCGCTATTGATCTGATGCTGCTTTTAAAGAAGGATTGGAATAAGGCTGTATTAAGTATTGAGTACGTAATGATTGATCTGAGCGCCAAGGTGCCAGAGCAGTTACAGGTATTCCAGCGTCTGAAGGTTAAAGCTCCATGGCTTAAGACCATTGGCTATAACGACGTTAATACTGAGGGCTATGGTTACTTAAATCGTCATCAGATTGATTATCTTGATGCGCCTTTTGTAAACCCTCAATTCAAGTTTAATCAGGACCCAGCTCATTTCAAGCCAATGCAGGATGAGGTTTTAACCCTTATTCACGCACTGTTTGCGCTGAATCCTAATTACTCTCCATTCCAATCTTTCTTAAGCCGTCATGACGACTTAAGCCGTGATATGGCTGTATTCTTATACCGCTTCCGTCACGCCTCACCTCGTCAGGTACAAAATGCCTCGGACTTGTACAACTATCTGCTTGATTCAAGCGCTAGCCGTTCCTTTGCGATCTTGGCTGGTCGTGCCATCATGCTGCATTATGTCAAGTCAATGACCATCTCCTCACAGTACATTCTGCAGGAGAACTTCTCACAGGCACTGATTCGCGGCTACTTCATTGAGTACTTAAATAAAGTATTCAACGATCCTTATTTAAAGAGATACGGCTTTGCTGCCGGTATGTTCTCTTTATTACACCTGTTCTTACTGCAAGAAGAGGTGGACGTCATTTCAAATGACGAATACTCTGATATCTTCGATCGTATTTATGAAAGTGAGCTTCTCACTGACATTATCGAGTGTATCAACGCTATTGAGAGCACCAATCTTAGTGGAATTTTCTCCTTCATTCAGAAGTACAAGATTCCTCCTGCATCTGTGCTCATCAGTCACGAAAAGGCCATCATGCGTACTAATGAGGTCTTATTAGTGCTCAATATTGTTGCAGGACGCTAGGCTTTATTAAAAACGTTTCTAGACAAGCGTAGTTTAAGAGCCCAGTTTATTAAAAACATGGTTTCATGAAGTGAAACTTTGATTTATAAATTGCATGCTCTACAGTGAGTTTATTAGGCCAACTGTTAAGTGGTTTTTTTTAATCTAGTAGAGTGTGATGTAGTGCTAAGGACGTTAAAAGAAAGGCAACAAGCTTTTACGTCAGCTTTTGTTTGGCACTGCATTTGCAAATTGTAATTGTTATTGACGAGGTGTCATTTTCCCTCGTCATGCACAAACTAATTTAAGCATGCAAGGAAAGACGAATGACTCTGCTTTAGTGAGTATCTCTTCTTTTCATGCCGATGTTTCTACCATGATGATCTTTGTATTATCATGAAGAAATTGTGCTGTTTATAGATAGCTCTAGCTTTTGGTATGACGACCTAAAGTGATGCACTGTGAACAAGCTCAAAACAAAAATATGCTAGCTAACTTTAAAGAAAGCTTCATATTTAGTACCCTAGTTATGTCATGTAGTTCTCATTGGCGATAGATAAGAGTTTCTCTTATGCCAAAGATCATTTAGACTCTACATGTCACGAACTAGATAGAGTTTCGTGTTGCACTCAAAAGCATTAAGCTTAGTGTGTAGCCCTTGTATTTGTTTTGTACATCCGGAAAGAGCAGATGTCAGGTAATTCATCAGCAGTACCGCAGCGAGCCCCAGCACAGGGTGCACCTCGCAATCCAGCAGCACAGCCAGCTGCTGCGGCAGCTCGTGCCCAAGGCGCGAATGGTGCTGCACAGGCTCGTCCGGGCCAGGCACCGCAAAGACCAGCAGGCGCACCGCAAGGAGCACGTCCTGCTCAAGCTGGTGCACAAGCGCCACAATCTCCAGCAGACGCAGCAGCGCAAGCAGGTAACAATCCAAATGCCTGCCACCTCATTGCACGTACACCTGTATATGATGCGCACCGCGTTGTACAGATGTATCGTCTGCGTTTCTCATCAGGTAGCAAGTTCATTACTGATCGTGTGCTTCCTCAGCACGTTGCTCCGCTCCTGAACGATTTCTTTATTAACCGCTCTATTGTCAACTTCGTAGGCACTAAGGCTAAGGCTTTAGTTATGATGCCAGTAAACCCAGCCTTAATTGGTCTGGTCAAAAAAGGCGTTGCTTCACGTTTAGTACTGCAGATTCCTTCTTATCAGGAGCCTAGCGTACAAGTAGTTGACTTCATGTCCAAGATTAAGCGCTTTGGCATTCGCTTTGCCGTAGATTTAATGGATGTGATGCAGCGCGGTTGGCTTAAGGGCATCTTGCATATTGAATACGTCATGATCAATATGGGTAATCAAGGTGCTTGGCAGCTTGCAGTATTCCAAAAGCTTAAGGTTAAGGCTCCATGGCTTAAGATCATTGCTTATGGCACCAATGAAGCCACCTTGCTCAAGATGTCCACCAGCTATAGAGCTGATTTGGTTATCTCTCCAATGAGTAGTAGTACTATGACATTTAAGCAGTCTCCAGCACTGCTTGAGCCTTTCCAGGCTGATATCATGTCGTTAGTACACGAACTCTTCCAACCAAAGATTAACTATCCAGTCTTTAAGAAGTACTTAGCAGAAAACCGTGCTATCTTAAAGATCGTTATCTATCACGTACACCGCTTCAAGAAAGTAGATTTACGTGTCTTAGGTAACCTTAGTGATATCTATCGTTACTTAACTGAGAACGATCCAATTCCTAACTACACTACCATCTTAGTGCACGGCTTATTAACTCACTACATCAAGTGCGTACAGAGTTCATCTATGCATGTTATTGATGAGTTATATCGTCGTCTGCTCATGCATGGTTACTTCACTGATTATGTAGTTAAGCGCTCTCCTAATGCTACAGCTGAAGACCGTCACTATGCATTCCAAACTGGTGTGTTCTTCTTGCTGCCAGAAATCTTATTAAAGACCTCTGAAGAGCTTTCTGCAGACCGCTATCTGTTTGCTATTACTCGTATGATTAACAACAAGCAGTCTTTGGTTTGCCGTACCATTCAGTGTCTTGAGGATATGGAAAGCAATAATCTTGAGGGTGTATTTGAATACGCTAAGGCCTATCAAGTTCCATCTGCACGTTTATGGGCTGCCTATGAGGACGCTATCATTAAGGCCAATGAGTTCATGATCTCGCTGCAGATCACCTCAGGTAACCGCTAATTATTCTAAGCTTGCTCGACAAGAGCAGCTTAAGAGAAAAAAAATGCCGAGCTTAGCTCGGCTTTTTTGTCTCTGTAGCATGCAAAAATTACTTTTGAACCTGCCAACAGCAGTTTGCAATTTGTACCTGTACAAGCCGACTCATAATTTTGTACCTGCAAACAGCAGTCTGCAATTTGAATCTGCCGAGGCAGGTAGTAATTTAAGCTTGCTAAGTCAATTGCTAATTTATAGCTGCAGATAGCGCTCGGTAATTTTCTATTACCCAAACGAAAACAGGAGCATGCCCGTTAGAGCATGCTCCTGTTTTTAAAGCTTAAAGCTTTAATCTCTGTGCAAAAGTACGATTAAACGGTACCGAACATTGCAGAGATGGACTCCTCGTTGCTGATACGACGGATTGCCTCAGCAAGCATTGGAGATAAGGTTAAGTAACGAATCTTAGAGATTGCGCGAGTTGCATCGGTAGCTGGGATAGAGTCAGAAACTACTAACTCATCTAATGATGAACCAGCGATGTTCTCAAGAGCTTTACCTGATAATACTGGGTGGGTAGCGTAAGCCATTACGTGCAGAGCACCACGAGCCTTCAGAGCATCAGCACACTTGCATAAGGTGCCGCCAGTGTCGATGATGTCGTCAACGATGATACAGTCACGATCCTTAACGTCACCGATGAGGTGCATAACCTCAGATACGTTAGGCTGTGGACGACGCTTATCGATAATAGCAATGTCAGCGTTGTTTAAGAGCTTAGCAATAGCACGAGCACGTACCACGCCGCCCATATCTGGAGAAACAACTACTGGGTTGGTGAGGTTCTGCTCAAGCATATCGCTTACGAAGATCTCAGAGCTAAAGCAGTTGTCTACAGGAACGTCGAAGAAGCCCTGGATCTGCTCAGCGTGAAGATCAACGGTCAGAACGCGGTCTACACCAACAGAAGATAAGAAGTCAGCAACTACCTTAGCGGTAATTGGTACACGAGCAGAACGTAAACGACGATCCTGACGTGCATAGCCGAAGTATGGAACAACAGCGGTAATACGGCCTGCTGAAGCACGACGCATAGCATCGATCATGACAATCAGTTCCATTAAGTTGTCATTGGTCGGTGCGCAGGTCGACTGAATAATGAAGATATCGCAGCCGCGAACATTTTCATTAATCTGAACCTGGACTTCACCGTCGCTGAAACGACCGACGGTTGCATTTCCTAAACGGGTGTAAAGTCGAGCGGCAATCTTTTTTGCTAGTTCCGGAGTAGCGTTACCAGCAAATAACTTCATATCAGCCATACAAGAGTCCTGAGAATAATTTAGAACATTGAAGCAAATTACTTTGCCTCTTTGAGTCGGCGCTATCTTACCACTAAAACAGCAAACTTTACGCAAAGAAATTTAAATCACTCACGCATAAACAAGCCAAGTTTTCTCAAATTGAGTTTAAGATGCTGTTAAAACCATATTTGACAGCGATAACAAAACTTCGTGATACAAATTAACTTGTATTACGAGATAGTTGAGTCTAAAACCAAATGAGTAACTTACGCTTAGTTACTATGCTAAAGCTAGCCGCCCATGGATAGGAGTGTAACTAAGCTCTTTAGGATTGTCCGTGATCTTTTGTATAGGCTAAGTGCGTTAAGCTTTTAGCGCTGATCTTGTAATGACCACGTACAGGAGTGATAAGGTTATACGATCTGTTTGCTATTACTTAGCAGATGCAAGTGCTGTGATGACGTGTGAGACGTTTACTGAGCGGGCGATAAAGGCATCGTATTCAAAGTCAGCTTTGAAGTCTGATAATGCCTCTTGAGCCTGCTGCTCACTGTCAAATGAGACGAAGCAAGAAGCTCCAGTTCCTGACATCGCAGCGACTCCATATTTTACCAATCTGTCTAAAGTGTGTCCAATTTCACAGTAATTATTTCTGACAATTGGTATGAGGTCATTGCCAAATTCAGTTGCCATAAGCTCGTCAAAACTGCGTACAGGCGAGTAATGCTGTTTAAGTTCTTCATTAGTGAAGATCTCTTTGGTTGAGATATGGCAGCGTGGTGTGATGACTAAATAGAATTTTTCGGGAACCGTTACTGCGTTGAGCACCTCACCACGACCTTCAACAAAGGCACTGTGGCCAGCAACAAAGAATGGCACATCTGATCCTAGCTGAGCACCAATATCACAGAGCTTGTTATTGTCAAAGCCAAGATTAGCTAAGTGATTGAGGACTAATAAGGTAGTAGCAGCATTTGAAGAGCCGCCTCCAAGTCCACCACCCATCGGTAAACGCTTGTCAACATCAACAGTTGCACTAAAGTTCTTGCCACTTAAAGTGGTGAGCTTTTTCCAGGCTTTATAAATGAGATTATCCTCAACTGCAAAGCCCATGTCGTTTAGTAGCTTAAACTCACCTTTGCCATCGTCCTTAACATCAAAGCGCATGGTATCGCCATGATCTAAGATACAAAACAGAGATTGGAGATCGTGAAAACCGTCAGCACGCTTAGCAGTTACATATAAAAACAGATTGAGCTTGCACGGAGAGAGCACTTGAAACATACACACCTCTGGATCTTAACGATACTCAATCTTTTGCACATTGCGTGGAGTGATCATCATGTGCAGATTGTTACCAATTACTTCAATTTCACTTGGTAAGGCCACCTTCTCTACAGTCATGTAATTGCGGTAGTTGATGATAAAGCCCGGTACCTGTGACTGCATTAAAATGCCTTCAGGGGTAAAGTGGCTGTACTCGTTAGGCGCAATGCCGATAAGGAGGCTGTGAAATTCTTTAAGTGGCAGATTAAGCTCAGTAGCTGTGGCAAATAACGTCTCAGCATCAGGAGAGCTAATAGTACGTCCAGCTGCAGTTAACATGGCGCTTGATGGAGTAACTTTTAATAAGGCTAGCTCATTGCCCAAGGTAGAGCTTAAGCGCAAGGTGTAGTTAGAAGAGTCCTGACCTGAGTATTGGAAGGTGGCAGAGAACTTTTGTGCTGGAGATGAGAACTTAACTCGGCCAGATAAGCTTATGTCTTTGATGTTCTTAAGCTTAGTTTGCATATCCTGCCAGAAAGAAGCATCAGTAATCATGGCACCACTTTCAACGCTCTGACAAGCGCTTAATACTATAGGTGTTGCGCCGATAATTGCGGCTATAGCTAGGCTCTTAAAGGTGCGCTTAAGTTTTCTGACGGACATTAATCCCTCCTGTATGCATCAAACATCAATATGCAGATTATAGATGAGTAGCCTTAGCCTAGCATGAGAGATTACGTCGTAAGATGAAAAAAAGACACTATAGAGCTAGTGTAGGGCGGGATAAAAAAGAGTTAGCGCACAAGGACTAGATGATGAGGGGAATATGGGCATGCCCTAACTCTAGGATAGGGCATGCATAAGCTAATTTGCCATGCACTAAGCTTGCAGCAGGCTCTGCTTAGATACGCTCTAAGCTTACTGCTAGCGCCACTTAGATACGCTTTAAGTTTAGTCTGAGCACTGCTTAGAGGCGCTCTAAGCTTAGTCTGAGCATTGCTTAGAGGCGCTCTAAGCTTAGTCTGAGCATTGCTTAGAGGCGCTCTACGCTTGGGCAGCTTACAGCTTAGACATGTACTTGGACAAAAGCTCGATTAGTTGCTAGTGGCGTTGTCGCTAAGTGCAATCTTGGCGTTCTTAACGATCTCGTAGACCTCAATCATGGCACGGTGCTGCTCAAAGCCTGACATCTGAAGATCAGATGCCTTAAGACCATTAAAGCGCTTTTCGTGCTTGATGTGGGCGCGAACGTTCTCATAGACATCCTTGCCATAGATAAGAGCAAAGGCATTGTCGTAATCGGCCTCTTTGAGATCCTTTTTAGTTAAGCAAGTAAGGACTTTAATTAGGCACTGATAGAAGCGTAAACGCTTGAGATCAAAGACGTTGCGGTTGAACAGTACAGTCCACTTAGCAAAGTCTAAAGCCTGCTCGTAATCTTCAGCCTCAAGAGCAATTAAGCACTTAAGCTCACCAAAGCGCAAGGTCTCCCATGGGCTGCCCTTATCAGGCAGGATACCTAAGGTCTTGGCTACAGGGGCATCGTCATCAATACCTTCATTTTCTAGCTCATCTAAGTAGTCTGAGTAAGTATCAGTATCCTCGTTAGACTCTGGCAGAGATAAGATTGCCTCTTGGAAGATGATGTTGGCATTGGTATTGGTGTAGATGAGATCATCAAATGGATAGATCTCAGACATGCCAGGGACAATGATGCGATAAACCGGAATGCCTAAGTTTTGATAAGTGCGTACATAAATATCAAAACCGAGCTTATCAATAATGTAGCGCAGAGCCTTGTACTGATCGTGAGAGCTGCCATTAAAGTCCCAAGCAACAAAGCGGTACATTGGCTGCTTGTTAAACATCTTCATTGGCAGCAGGCCAGTAGAGTCAACAAAGTGGCTCTCGATGTTAACAACAGAAGCGGTCTCTTCTAGATCAAAGCTTGGCTCATCAAAGCCATCTAAGTCACTAAAGGTACGTCCTTGCATCAGCTCAGTTAAGGTACGGTCTAAAGCGACTTCAAAGATTGGGTGAGAACCAAAGGATGCTACGCAGGTGCCATTAGACTGATTGAACAGTACTACACACACTACAGGGTACTTGCCGCCTAAAGATGCGTCATAACAGATAACTTTGATCTCATCACTTTGCAGCGCCTTTAAGGTGGCGTGTGACTTAGGGTACTTCTCTAAGACCTTCTCAGGAACCTCAGGCAAAGTTAAACCTTCGCGAATGATCTTGCCCTTTACATAGCGCTCTAAGATCTCAGATAAACCTTGTACTAAAGCCTCATACTCAGTGTTACCTGCTGACATGCCATTAGATGCGTAGAGGTTATCTAAGAGGTTTACTGGGAAGTAAACGATCTCACCATTACGTGCATTAGTAAATGGAATAGAGCAGACACCACGCTCAAAAGAGCAGCTTTGTATATCAACAAGGTTCTCTAAAGTAAGCTCGCCTTGATTGCCATAGAGTTCACGCAGCTTGACGTTGAGGATGTCATTAGAAATTGGAGTGCCATCTTCATCCTCATTAAGCTCAGTCCACTTCTCATCAGGGAAGTGAACAAACTTATCCTCAGCGTTGTCACCGCCTAAGAAGAAGTCTGCAAAGCTCATATGAGTAGCAAGACGCTCAAAGATCTCACCGTAAGCAGAGCATAAGGCTGCGTCCTTGCTTGAACCTTTGCCATTGGAGTAAATGGCTGGACACTTAGCTAAAGAAAGGTGAACTGACCACAGGTCAGGCAGTGGGTTTAACCAGGTGTCTTCAATCATTTCAAGCTTGAGCTGAGCTGCTATTTGCTTAAAACGACTGAGAGAATCTTCTAAAGATGCATCTTTGCCTGCAATTGTTGTCATAAGAACCCTGAAGAGAATGAAACGATAAGGCACCTTACCTAAGTGACTGACTAAACAGAACTAACAGTGTTATGTGTAGGTGCAAATAAAGAAATCTTTGAATAAGTAAGCGCAGTTGTCGATAGCTTTAGCAATGAGGCTTTATGAAACCAGAGAAGATAGGTAGCTAACTATTAGCCAATGCTAAAAAACATTTTTCAATGAAAAAGTTTGTAAGACCAAGGGGCAGCAAAAACAGTTAATACCAAAGCGTAGATAGTAACAACTTATCTAGAAATCTACTTGTGTTTAGGTGCCTAGAGAGCCGATAAATAAGCCCCAAATCCCTTGTCAAAGACATGCTAAAACTAGCTTTTCCTTACTCAAAACGACCTAAGATCATAGCATATTAGCCCTGTATTTTTGTTAAAAACAGCAAACAAATGCTGTTTTGCCATCAGCTATAAGTTTTATTTGGTAGCTATCTAACTAAGCCTTGATATCAACACCTCCATGCAAATGCCTAATTAAACATACTTTTTTGTGAGCAAAACGATGCTCTTTTGCATAAAGGTGCTGCATCAGTACTTCCTAAGCTAGTTCTATGTATATCTTTGGTACAATGGCTTGCCGTTATAAATTATTTTCCATCAGAAAGTATCAGGGGTTTCAGATGAGTCATACCGATAAAAGCGTGACAGACAATGAGCTCAAGCAAAATGATGACGCTATTAGCACTAGCGATGTGGCTCAAGCTGAGGGTCAAGATGCAGTTGCTGCTAAGGTAGCTACAAGTGCTAGCACCACTGACTCAGTTGCATCTGTAAATGAGAGCGCCCAAGAGCAGTCTGAAAAGAATACCGATACTCTCGAGTCATCAGCGTCTACTGATGAGCAAGCGGTAGATACTTTAGCATCTGATGATTCAGCAGCTGAAGATCAAGTCGCTGTAGATACCGCCGAGGCTACTTCTCAAGATGAGGTCGTAGCCGATGATGCTTCAGAAGATAAGGATGTTGCATCAGATAAGGATGTAGCATCAGATAAGGATGTGGCGGCAGAGGATATAGCCATAGAAGACAAGGCATCTGAGACAAGTGCTGTTAATGAAACTGAAGTTGAGGCTGCTGCCTCGGCATCAGCTTCTGCATCAGCTGCAGTATCAGCATCTACTGTAGCCTCGGCATCAGCTTCTGCATCAGCTGCGGCTGCAGTATCAGCCTCTAGCGTAGCATCAGCAAAAGATGGCTCTGATAAGGCAAGCGGCGTGAAGTATAAAGGAGAGGATGTCCCTCACTTTAAGATGGGTGATGACGTCTCTGCTTATACTGGTAGACCACGTATTACTGAGGAGGAGAATAGAGCTTTAGCTGGAGGCAATCGCTTCTTCCATAAGGCTTTAGATACTGCCGCCCGTGCTCGTGGTGAATCCTATGAGCCATTTAGACTGCCTCCACACATGAGAGCAGCCCTAGCTAATATTGATGCTGAATCTGCGCAAGAGCGTATGGAAGAGAAAAAGCGTCAAGCTGAAGCTGAGGGTAAAGTTCTCACTGATGAAGAAATTAAAGAGAAAGAGGGCGCTATTGAGTCTTTCCACAAGCTTTCTTCTGAGGAGTTTGAAGAGCTGCAGAAGCTAAGAAGTGAAAAGGAAAGTATCAGTGCTGGTGGTGCTCGCTTCTATGGCAAATATCAGGCACTCATCGAAAAGCAGCAAGAGCGTCGTGCCATTGCTCAGGCTAAGGTAATGCGTAACGTTAAGATCATCGGCGTAGTCGCATTAGGTTTAGTAGGCTACATGGCTTATAGCGAGTTCTTTGTTGACCGTAAGGCTGAAACCATCGAAAGCTTAAAGGCTGCATTGCCTTTAACTATTGATCAGCATACTTCTATGGTTCGAATCGATGATCGAACTGAAGATTTTAAGATCTACTTTGAAAAAGATCCTGCAGCTTATGCAGGTTTAGATGAGCACCAAAAAGAGGCAGCACTGGATCAAGTTCAGAAAAATGCACCTGGCTTGTGCAAAAATCCATTGCTGCACAGTATTATCTCATCAGGACGCAAAGTAACTGTATTATTAGAGGCCACTGACAGAAGTTTCTTCCGCCAATACAGCATTGATAAGTGTCCAACTTCTAACCCACAGTAGTTAAAGTTTAGCTACGCTTAAGTGTTACACCACTTGCTAAACTAATCTAGTTAACTGCGAGCTTTAAAGGACGCTGACATTACTGAGGCGGTCTATTTTGAGGTTCACATTTCATGTTAAAGCTAGGTTTAGTTGGTTGGCGTGGTATGGTTGGCTCTGTTCTCATGGATAGAATGAGAGCTGAGGGCGATTTTAATCTTTTCGATAACTACTTCTTCACCACTTCACAGGCAGGTCTTGCAGCACCTGCTTGTGTCAACTTAAAGTCTGATGTTCTTTTAGATGCCTACAGCATTGAGGCTTTAAAAGAGATGGACATCGTCTTAACCTGCCAGGGTGGTGATTACACCAACAAGGTATATCCAGAGCTCATGAAGGCTGGCTTCAAGGGCTATTGGGTAGATGCAGCTTCTGCCTTAAGAATGGCAGATGACGCAGTAATCATTCTTGATCCAGTAAACAAAGGTCTAATTGATCGTGCCTTAAATGATGGTATTAAGACCTTCGTTGGTGGTAACTGCACCGTAAGCTTAATGCTCATGGCTATGGCAGGTCTGTTTAAAGCCGATCTCATTGAGTGGGTGTCTTCATCTACTTATCAGGCCGCATCTGGTGCGGGCGCTAAGAACATGCGTGAGCTTTTAGTTCAGATGGGCCAGCTGCACGATTCTGTAAAGGCTGAACTTGCTGATCCAGCTGCCAATATTCTGGATATCGAGAAGAAAGTTCGTGCCACTATGAACTCAGAGTCTTTTGAGACTCAGTGCTTTGGCGCTCCTTTAGCTGGTTCCGTACTGCCATGGATTGATAAGCAGCTGGATAATGGTCAGTCTAAAGAAGAGTGGAAGGGCATGTCTGAGACCAATAAGATCTTAGGTCTTCCACCAGCAACTATTCCTGTTGATGGTAACTGCGTACGTATTTCATCCATGCGTTGCCACAGCCAGTCTTTGACTATCAAACTCAAAAAGACCGCCTCTGTCAGCGAGATTGAGTCTTTAATTGCCGCTCACAACAGCTGGGTAAAGGTTGTTCCAAACGAAAAAGAGATTACCTTAAAGGAGCTCACCCCTGCATACGTATCAGGTACCTTAACTGTACCAATCGGTCGTATTCGCAAGATGATGATGGGCGATAACTACTTATCTGCATTCACCGTAGGCGATCAGCTCTTATGGGGTGCAGCAGAGCCTCTGCGTCGTATGCTGCGTCTTATCGTTGATGCAACTGAGTGCAGTGGTTTTTGCGTTAAGTAATCGCCTACATACAAGGTAATTAGCACCTTACGCTTCAAAAAAGATTTCAGCACTTAATCTAAAGGGGTTGTCTAGAAATAGACAGCCCTTTTTTACGTGCCTTGTAATCAGAATAGCGTAAAGGAGCGCATTGAATATTTAGTAAAAGCTACTAAAAGATAGAAATCTAAACCTCAGCTAAGGTTTAGTTTGTATACTATCGTCATGCTAACAAAATCTTATGCTTGCTAAAGGAACTTACCATGTCTAGAAGCTTACGCAATTTATCCGTCTTATCTGCATTAGGATGCAGTGCTGCCATACTTTTAAGTGCATGTGGCGCTGACAATATCTCTGTTGTTAGGGATGGATACTTAGACTTTGATGCTAAGAGGAGTATTGGTGAGGCTTTTTCAATGTGTGCTTATACCAAAGAGGGTAGTTGGCATGAGCGTACTTTAAACGGTATTGATGTGCCAGCAGTGGTATATACCGCGACTGTGCCTAATGAACTGGTCGTGTCCTGGGTCATACCTGAAGCATCAGATGACAAGAAGCAAGCAGTTGTTAAACAGCTCAACAAAAGTGGCTTTACTCTTCAAACTGAGTTTGCCTTTAATGTCTTTAAGAATAAGAGCTTTGATCTTACATACGCTCAGCTCAAGTTTAACGGCCAAGTGATTGCTGCAGATAAGCCAAATCAAGATTCGCTCATTCAAAAGGTCTTCAAAAATGAAGACATTACCTCTATGCAAGTACATAGCAAGGCAGCAGATGCTTTCCACTATGCCATGGCTAAAGCGCTGTTCAATGATGATGTACTTGAGAATGTACGTTTTGCTAATGTGGTTGGCCCAAACTCACGCACCTTTAGCTCCACATTAACCTTGAACGAGCAGCAAGTGCAAAATGCTTTTGCTCCTTTAGTCTTAAGCGAGATCACTAAGCTTAGTGGTGACGATAAAGAGTTAAAACTCACTTTAAAGATGACAAGTAATGTCTTTAATATTAATGACATGGCTTTAAATGAGTACGGTAAGACTTTGTATGAAGATAATTTCGGCATCTTTGGTGGCACTAAGCTCAAGGGTAGTGATGAGATCACCACCCTCATCAGTGAGTATGACTATATGCCGCTACTCAAGAGAGATATGACACTTACCAACGCGCCATCCAGTAACGATAAGTCATCATTAGTTGCACTAAGTGATCTTGAGCTTGGAGATCTGATATTTACTGATGAGCATGAAAATGAAGTGCGTGTAGATTTATCAGGTGATCAAGCTTCATTAATCGTAAGCCCTGATGTATCTGGTCAAAGACCTCTGCTTGAGTATTTAGATAAACAACAAGAGTTAATTGGATACACTTCTGTAGCTTACCCAATCATCGTGGGTGCCTCATACATCAGTCAGCTTACTGGCATTGACTCACAAGAAAGTAAGGCCAAGAATCTCATTGAGCTACGTAATAAGCTCATGAAAGAAGACGGCTCACAGGCTCCAGAAGCGTTAAAGCAGTCCTCTCAGATCTAGACAAACAGTTGACTGAGCAATGTCTAGCTAGCAAGAGTAGGCTTAAGCCATAACTCACATCGAAGCAAAGCCCAAGTGCATCTTATGCCTTGGGCTTTGCCGCTCTTATAGCTAGGCTAAAACCACTTGCCTAGAGCGGGCGATGACGCACATGCCAAGCCCAGACCCAAGTAAGATGTAGACGAGCATACCAAGCCCAGACCCAAGTAAGAGGGATGACGAGCATACCACGCCCAGATCCGAGTAAGGTGGTGGCTTGGCAATCACCTGTGATCTTAGTGGTGAGGCTAAGAAACATTACATTGAACATAAGAACTATAAAATAGCAGTGGTGATCTTGATGCCGCAGGAAAAAAACGGTGATCTTTGAGACGGCTCGGGCTTATAAATTGGCTTATTTATCATGTTTGTTTGAAAAGGCTGCGTGATCTTTTGAGGCTGTATAGATGCACCTTTATGCTAATGGCAAAGCCGTGATCTTTGATCTTTGGTAAAGCTTAGAAAAAATGTTTGCTAAATTTTTTGCCAAAATTTGCCGCCATAAAGCCCATATATACGGCAAATTGTGACCGAAACCGGAAACTTTTGTCACGGTGGTACTAAATATCTAAAAATGTATCCGTTAGAATAGTTAGGAAGACTCGTGTCTTCTTAGCAAACTAGAGCTTAGGACTTTAGTTAAAGCAACTACAGCTGCTAGCAACTCCGATATGTGCTGCAACACTGTGAGTGTGCTTAACAGCTATATACTTAAAAGGGCTAAGATCATGATTTCAAAAGAACTACGTGACGTCTACCTTGTAGACGAACTGCAGCTAGGTCAAAGACTCAATGAGTCGCTGCATGAGGGTGATCAGACTGACTTTAACCTCATGTTAGCTATGTTATCCCCTGATGTAACCGATGCTGCTTGGACTCGTGGCCCAGATGAGGGACAGGCTCCTGAAGATTTAAGAGCAAAGTTCTGTCTATTACCTGAGGTACGTAAGTATGCTCAGAGCGATGACTTCGATCGCGGGCAAGAGTTTGCCGACATTATTCATGGTCATGAAGATGCCGAGATTGGTCGTTCACAGGTTTTCTTAGCTGAATGCTTAAGACAAGAGCCTCTCGTACCATTCAAGCGCGACTTAGCACCTGAGGTATATGCTGAATTAGCACCTTTAAAGAGAGAGAAGGTTAGAAAGCAGTTTGCAGGTGAAATTCTGCAGTATGAAACCTTCCAAGGCTCAGGTCAGAACATGGATGTTCTTGCTGAAATTAAGCACTCCAAGGTTCTTATCGACTCAAAGGTCTAATCTAATTCTAGACAAATAGCCCTGTGTCTAAAGTAGTGGGTTGATGCCCACCAAATAAAAAAGAGTACTGATCGTTCATGATCCGTACTCTTTTTTCGTTTTAGGCCACCTCAATTTCTTCACAGCGCCTGCTATCGCACCGACTGCCATTAAATGGATGTAATGGCTGTACTTGTGCGATACCAATGCAAACGCGCTAGGCCTAGCGCTTAAATACAAGAGCACTAAGTTTAGTGGCGCAATACAAGATTGCAAGGCCTAGCGCTGCGAGGCAAGCCTAGAGAATCTAGGCTTGCAGCGGCTGTGGTGTGTGGGCCTTAGGCTTGTTGTTTAGAAGATCCAGCGGACACGGGTGCTTGCGTTAATGCCCTTGGAGCCGTTAGTGCTGGCGGTGGCACCTAAGCCTAAATCAAGCAGGATATCCTCACTGACACGCTTGGTGATCATGGCATTAGCTGCAAAGCGCACATCGTCCTTCTCGTTGATGCCGTAAGTGATGTAGCCATCGGAGTTCTTAAGGTTAATACCGATGCTGTCAGCTGAGCTGTAGATGTTCTTCTTAGCAGTAAATTGTAAGAGGTAACCCATATCCTCATTAAAGCCTTCAATCTCAAGACCAGCACCGAAGTCAACGGTGGTGTCATTGAGGCTGTCGCGCTTAAAGTACTGAGACTCGCTATCTGAGGTGTGGCTCCAACCAAAGTCAGCTAATAACATTGGCTTAATGCTCAGGTTGCCAGTTCTAAAGTGATACTTAAAGTAGTTGGAGCTCATTAAGATCCAGCTATCCTCGTCAAACTTCTGCTCACCGATGAAGATATCAGGAGTGAAGGTACGATCATTCTTTAGGTAACCTGCAGTCAGATAAGACTGGAACTCAAAGCCTTCCTTTTGCTCGAAAGACAGATAGCCAGTAGCGCTGTACATGAGGCCTTCATCTTTAGAGCCCACATCTTCCTTATTGAGGCTAGTTACGCTACCAGCAATACCTAAAACTAAGCGCTGTTTGTCAAAGCTAAAGAGGTGGTCATAACCTAAGTTAGAGCTTAATACGTTCTCTTTGAAGGTACCGTTCTTCTCAAGACCGCCACTGAAATCCACATAGATGGACTGGTTAGCCATTTGGGCATCAGAGATCTTGGACATCTCCATGAAATCACCGACACCAGCTACTGGCGCATACTGAGCCACGCTCTTGTAAGCTGCACGACGTAAGGAGGCTAAACGAGAGTCGACCACATTACGAATAGGCTTAACGTAGCTGTCTGGATTGATGGTCTTAGCAGTTTGATCGAAGATCTTTTCAGTACGATCTGCAATCTTGTTTAAGGCCTCAACACCTGCATCCACATCAGACATGGATAAAGCATCAATTACGGCAGCCTCTTGGAACTTGTCCTCAGACTTATCATTGTTCTGCACGATAGCGTTAATGATAGCCTTTTGAGTGTCTGATTTAGCCTCTTTCATGTACTGATAGCCAACTGGGCTGTAGAAAGTATCATCATCTAAGAGACGATCATCCTGCATCGCAGCAAAGCCATAGCCCATGCTTCTAAAGCCGGCATTAGACTTTTTCACATAGCGGTTATCAGTCAGAGTAAATACGACCTTATTGCCCTCAATCTTGCTGTTTGCACCCACGGCCTCACCCTTAAGAGTGAAGGCAATGTCATGGCTTGAGCGCTCATCTTTAAGCTCGTTGGCCTGAATTAAAGTATGCTGCTTGTTGAGGCTTAAGTTAGCAATCGACAGGAAGTCGTTAGAAAACTCTGCAGTAACCTTGGAGTTTTGCTTTAAAGTCAGGTTGTTAACACTCAGACCCACCCACTCATGAGCACCTGGCAGTGGCTTATTTGGGTTAACGTCGCTCATGTGGAGCAGCTTATTAACGGTGATGTTGGCGCTCTCAGCTTTCTGCATGCCTGCAACATTGAGAGTATCGATGTTGATCATGCCGTTGTCGCTAGACTCTAAATTGCCATCATGTAAGTTCCACTGATCAACAAAGACATTAGCATTTCTATTAGCAGCTAAAGTGCCTTGTACAGACAGTCCAGGCAGTCTAACTGTGGCGTTAGTTACGTCCACGTTCTGCATGGTAAGGGTAGCTTTTTCATCTTTTTCAATGACCACTTCATTTTTAGCTTGGCTGATAAAGACATTGCCAAGTTCTAATGAGGAAGTGTCCTTAACATGGATACCCTTGTCGAGGATACGAGTCAGGCTGTTCTTATCCACGGCAGTAAACTTAGAACCATTTGATAGATCAAAGCTTGCGGACATCATCTTCATGTGAGAGGTGATGGTGGAGTTGTCAGCCTTGATATCACCCTCAAAATAGATGCTTTCATCTAGGATGGATTCACCTTCTTTGAGGTCTTGTCTAAAGTCAAAGCCAGTTACGTTATCGCCAGCGTAGTTGTCACGGAAAGTCTTGATGTTGCCACCAAATTGAATCTTAGAGTCTTTAGCATCAATATTGGTAAAGAGGTTAGTGTTGCGACCTACAGCTAAAGCAGCACCATCAAGCTTTAAGTTATCGAACATGAATGTGCGTTGCTTCCAATCAGGCTGACTAAAGTCATTGCGCTGATTGTTGCTCATGTAGTGAGAGTTGTGCTTGTTATTAGCCTCGTTCTCTTTGTTCTTGATGTCGTTTACGTAGTCTTTGGCACAAGGGATTTGGAATGGGCCTAGATTGCACTTCGCCTCACCAAAAGTTGCGTGAGTAACAGGCAGACCTTGCATGGTGAGCTTGGCATTCTTAACTGAGATATCGCCCTTGATCATCACGTCGCCATCTAAGATGAGGTTGCGCTTATTGTGCAAGGTCTCATCGTCGACCTTATCGTTAAACTCATGCTTAACGTTGAGGTTGCCGTTAAAGTTGCCGTGATAGGCGTAAGGTGCCTTTAAGTTAAAGTTGATGTCAGCGCGAGTGCTCTCATTGGTGTTGGTGATAGTCGCACCGTCATCTGCTGCAGCGATCTGCTCAAAAGTTAAGCTATGGCCATTAACGTCTAAGGTACCGCCATGACGCGCAAAGTAGATACCGTTGCGGCCGTTATCAGTATTTAAAGCCTTGTCATGATCGAGCTTTACAGTGGCGTAGCCATTGGTCATGTGAATGTTGTTAAAGCTCTTTTCAGCCTTAAGCACCACAGTACCATCGCCAACCTTGAGGTTGTTGCCCTGAGTGACGTTAACATTCATGGTGCCTTGGCCAATCTTATGGAGATTGTCACCCGCAACACCCTTCACGTTCCACTCTAAGGTTGAGCCCTTGCCAATATCGATACCAGCGCCCTTGTAAGAGAAGCTCTCGCCTTTGACTACATAATTGTTGTCTTTATCAAAGATAAGGCCGCCAATACCTAAATGCAGGTCTTTAGTGAGGTTAATGGTACCGCCACCGGTAAAGGAGAGATCTTTGCGATCTTCAAACTGACCAGCGATCCCACCAATGGTGTACTTGTGGATATCGTTGCTATCAAAAGTCAGCTCACCCTTGTTAAGCGCAACTTCATGGGTGTGCTGTTTTTTAAGCTTATCTACAGCCTCTTGATTCCACTTAGCATACATGAACCAAGTTAATTTGCTAGAGCTTGCAATGCCATGCAGAGCACCTGCTGATACCCACTGTTGGTTTAGATTGTCCCAAATCATGATACCTGAGCCACTATCACCAGTGGTGGTGATATTGCTAAGGGAACTCATGTTTTTAAAATTAATCCACTCTGTACCCTTGCGTAGATCACTAAGAGTATAGAAAGAGGCACCTAAAAGTTCAGGACGATATGAGATGTCCTTATAGTCTACTTTTCCGTTCTTATCCTGGATTGACAGCATGCCAGCACCAGCACGGTAGGCAATAACTTGTTTCTTGCCATCAATCATGACGCCATAGCGGTCGACGAAATCCTCATAGCTTAAGGAAGTGTCAATACCACCAACGCCACGAGTTTCAACCACGAACTTGTCTAAGCGTACAGCAGAAAAGTCTGCGCTTCTAATGCCGTAGTCAACAGAGACTTCACCTGCTTGTGCAGTATAGGTAGTGTTGCCCCATGATGGATTTAGTACAGAGTGGTGCCATGGACCGAATTTCTTATTGTGGGTAGCTGTAACCATGTAGGCACCACCAATTGAGGTGACTGAACCTTGGTTAGAGACAACGCCCATATCAGGGTAAGGTACATTAGGCAGCTTTAGTACAGTGCCGTCTTTACGCTTGATCTCAAGACCAGTAGCGCCACGCTCAAATATGCCTTTGTTTTGCGCCATATCTAAGTAGTCGCGCATCCAGTGATTTTGGATGTTGACCTGCAGCGCATTAGCGTCATTAACGGTGGCAACTAATAAAGTAGGAAGAATTAAGAGCCATGGTTTAAAAGGTAGTTCTGGCTTAATACGGACGTATTGTGTCTTAGGAGCGGTCTTCATATTCAATCGGGCCTTATTACTGATCCCGCGCCTCTTTAGCTGACGCGGAAGCAAACTCTGAAAACTCAATACCAAACAGCAGTAAGGTGATCACCTGCATATACTCAGCAGCTAGAACTAAAGCAAGCCCAAACGTACTAAGAACAACAACAAGAACAAGAGTCTTAATCACTTTTGAATCTGCTGAAGGCGTGGCGGCACTGATTAACTCATAAGCGATTAAGTGCAAGCATTGCACTTCACTCATGCAGTAAGCTCTGAAGTTGCCTAAGTGGTAAAGCAAGCTGCTTTATTTCCATATAGGCATCTGTGTCTTACGAGGGAGTGTCTATCAGGTACCTTGCAAAGATTCAAAGCTGTCGTTTTTGACAGCAAAAAAACGGATAAACCCATACATAGTACGGATAACCCCACGAGGAGTACGGATAAAACCACGAGGGCTAGGCATGGCTAAAATAATGGCTTATATGCCGTATGAAAGGCTTAAAAAAGCCTATTCAAACTTTACATGTTAAAAGTGATACATAATTGCAATAAAAGCCGTATTAGTGCCATTTGCCAAACTCTTTTGAGTGTAACAAAGACCTAGATATACACAGAATAGACTACATAACATTTGTCTAAAAATGATTGCATTAATGCTATATTTTATATCTAGTTTACATACAAACAGCTTAATAATGTCTGTACAAAAGCCAAAAATTGGGAGTGGATATAGAACTTATATGTAGCCTTCAAATGTCAGTATGCGATGCGCTATGTAAGTGGTGTGATCAACTTGATAAGTTTGATGATTTGCTAGATAAGTGAGGTGATCAGTTTGAAAGGCATTGAGAGCAGGAGGGGCTTTGAGGTGTTTAACAAAGGGGTGCAAAAATAAAGATTTGCAAAAATAAAGAGGTGCTGCTAAGACACAGCCTCAGCTGTGACTAGCAACACCTCAATAAGCAATAAATAGTTTCTTTAGGATGTTATGGTATAGCGTTAGAAGAGCCAACGGATACGGCTGTTGGCGTTGAGGCCGTAAGCACCGTTAGTGTTGGCTGTAGCACCGATACCAAAGTCCATCATAATATCGGTACTAATACGCTTGGAAATCATGGCGTTGGCAGAGAATCGAATGTCGTTACGTTCTGATAAGCCATAAGAGATAAAGCCATCTGAGTTCTTGAGGTTAATTCCAACACTATCTTCTGAAGAGTAGATGTTCTTCTTGGCAGTAAATTGGAAGAGATAACCCATATCCTCATTAAAGCCTTCAATCTCAAGACCAGCACCAAAGTCTACCGTAGTCTCAGCAAAGCCCTCACGCTTGAAGTAAGTTGATTCACTGTCAGAAGTCTTATTCCAGCCCACATCAGCAAGGAGCATAGGCTTAATGCTTAAGTTTCCTGTTCTAAAGTGATACTTAAAGTAGTTGGAGCTCATGAGAACCCAGCTCTTCTCATCAAACTTCTGTTCGCCTAAAGAGATCTCTGGGATGAAAGTACGATCGTTCATCAGGTAGCCAGCGGTCAGATAGCTTTGCAACTCAAAGCCTTCTTTTTGTTCAAAAGAAAGATAACCACTTAGTGAGTACATCAGACCTTCATCCTTTGAACCCACATCTTTCTTGTTAACCTGAGTTACAGTACCTGCAGCACCGAGGACTAGACGATCATTGCCAAGCTTCAATACGTGGTCATAACCTACGTTTGAGCTAAGTACGTTCTCCTCATAAGAGCCATTCTTCTCAATACCGCCACTCATGTCCATATAGACGCTATTATTAGCAATCTTGTGATCTGAGATCTTGGCACCATCAAAGCTGTCTCCTAAAGCAGCTACAGGAGCGTATTGAGCTACACCTTTATAAGCACCACGACGCAGTGAAGCCAAACGTGAGTCAACTACATTGCGAATCGGACGGGTTAAGGTATCTTGGTTAATGTTCTTAGCTGTCTTATCAAAGGATGTTTCAGTACGGCTAACAATGTTGTTTAACGCTTCAACACCGGCCTCAACATCAGTCATGGATAAGGCATCTTTAATTGCTGCTTCTTGGTACTTATTTGGTGAAGATGCATTGTGCTCAAGAATAGAGGTAATTACCTCAACAGCATTTTCTGACTTGTTCTGTTCTAAGAACTCATAGCCAACTGGGCTGTAGAAAAAGTCGTTGAGCAGTTTGTCATCTTCAGGTTTACCAAAGCCTGGACCACCATTGCCGTGGTCTGGATCGAAGTAGCTATCCTTAAGGGTAAAGCTAATCTTGTTGCCATCTATTTTGCTAATGGCATTAACAGCCTTACCTTGAAGGGTAAAGTCGATCTTTGACTTTAAACGGTCATCAGTAAGTTTGTTGGCCTGAATTAAAGTATGTTCCTTATCTAAGCTTAAGTTAGCTAATGACAGGAAGTCATTGGAAAACTCAGCTGAGATCTGAGAATCGCGACCAAAGGTAAGCTCATTGACGTTAAGACCAACCCACCCGCTGTCATTTGAGTTGAGAGAGTTAGGGTTAACATCCTTCATCACCATGCGATCTTTAACATAGATATTGGCGCTGCCAACGTCTTGTTTACCTAGCACTTCTAAGGACTTGATGTTAATGACACCATTGTCATGAGAGGCTAGGTTGTTATTAGTTAAAGTCCAGTTTTTTACATTGATGGAGGCATCTTTGTAAGCATTAAGACTTCCTTTAACCGCGCCATCAGGTAAGGTTAAAGAGGCCTCAGTGACGATAACATCTTCAATTGAGAGAGTGGCGTTATCATCTTTTTCGATGACGATATCTCTTTTAGTCTTCTCAACAAAGATGTCTCCTAAGATTAACTTGGAGCTGTCCTTTACCTTAATGCCAGCATCTAAAATGCGGGTAACGCTATCCTTATCTTTAGCCTCAAATACTGAGTTATCGCTAAGATCAAAGGATGCTGCCATGGTTTTAGCATAAGAGGTGATCTTAGAGTCTCTAGCAGTGATTGCACCTTCGTAGTAGATGCTCTCATTGTCTATAGACTTACCCTCAATGAGGTTTTGTCTAAAGTCAAAGCCGGTAACATTGTCACCTGCGTGATTGTCACGGAAAGTGGCCACATCGCCACCAAATTGAATGGTGGAACTGACCGCATTGATGTCAGTTAACAAGGTGGTATTACGGCCAACGCCTAAAGCTGCTTTGTCTAAGTTTAAGTTCTTAAACTTAAAAGTACGCTGCTTCCAGTCAGGCTGATCAAAAGAGTTGATCTGATTGTTGCTCTTATAATGACTGCCGTATTTATTATTATCTGCCTGCTCTTTATCCTTAATGTTTTGGACATAGTCTCTTTGACATGGGAATATTGCAGGATTACCGCATTTAGCCACACCAAAGTATGAATGGGTAACAGGCAGACCCTGCATAGTGAGCTTGGCATTTTGAACAGAGAGATCACCATCAATATCGACATTGCCATCTAAGATCAGATGACGTTCTTTATGCTTAATCTCATCGCTAACTTCATCAGCAAACTTATGATTTACATTTAGCTTGCCCTTGAATTGTCCATGATAGGCATATGACCATTTAGGAAGCTTAAAGTTGATGTTTGCAATTTGATTGGCAGTATTAGTGACAATTGCGCCTTCATCTGATGCGGCAATACGCTCAAAAGTTTGAGAAAAACCATTGATATCTAAGGTACCGCCATGACGGGCAAAGAAAATACCGTTGCGGCCATCGCCGGTATTTAAGGCGTTTTGTGTGTCGAGCTTAACAGTGGCGTAACCATTGGCCATGTAGATGTTGTTAAAGCTCTTATCAGCTTTAAGAATGACCTTGCCATCGCCAACCTTTAAGTTGCCACCTTGAGTGACGTTGACCTCTAAAGTGCCTTCGCCAATCTTGTGGAGGTTTTCATTAGCAACACCTTTAGCGTTCCACTTTAAGGTACTGCCTTTTCCAATATCAATGCCGGCACCCTTGTATGAAAAGGAATCGCCGTTAACAATGTAGTCATTGTTGCTATCGAAGATCAGACCACCAATGCCTAAATGCAGATTCTGCTTTAAGTTGATGGTGCCACCGCCGGTAAATGATAGATCTTTCTTGTCACCAAAGGTCTCTGCAGCGGCTTGACCAATGGAGTACTTACGCATCTCGGTATCATCGAAGGTAAGTGTTTGGTTTGCAATAGCAATCTTATGGGTGTGTCTAGCTTTTAATTCATCTACGACTTTTTGATTCCACTTGCCATATCTAAAGAAAGTGACTTGGCTATTGCCTAAGATACCGAAAAGTACACCAGCAATTACCCATTTTTGCTTTTGATTATCCCAAATAAGGACACCAGAGCCGCTATCGCCAGTGGTAGTGGTATTAGATAGTGACTTAAAGTTCTGGAAATCAATCCATTCAGAGCCGCGACCTTGCCCTCTTAAAGTAAAGAAAGAACCACCGAGGAGCTCAGGCTTATATGAGACATCACGATAGTCGGTCTTGCCATTCTTATCTTGCAAAGAGAACATGCCAGAGCCGGCACGATAAGCAATTACTTGCTTCTTGCCCTCATACATCACACCATAGCGCTCGACAAACTCTGCATCAGTAAGATTTGTCTCAATTCCTTCAACGCCACGTGTTTCCACAACAAACTTGTCTAAGCGAATAGCAGAAAAGTCACCTCTGCCGCTTTGGTGGTCTACATGGATGTCTGACTGAGCGTAATAGGTAGTTTTGCCCCATTCTGGTTTGCCAACAGACGCATGCCATGGGCCATATTTTTTGTTATGTGTGGCAGTAACAGAGTAGGCTCCGCCAATAGAGGTTGATGAGCCTTGATTGGCAACAACACCCATATCAGGGAATGGTACATCTGGCAGCTTAAGGATGGTGCCATCCTTACGCATGATCTCAATACCAGTAGCGCCACGCTCAAAAACACCTTTATTTTGTGCAAGGTCTAGGTAGTCACGTACCCAGTGATTACGTATGTCTAGTTGCAGCGCATTGGCATCATGCACTGTAGCTACCAGCAAGGTAGGCAGAATAACAGCCCATGGCTTAAAAGGGATCTCTGGCTTAATACGGACGGACTTTGACTTTGTTGGAATCTTCACAGGACAAGCCTTAATAAATCTAGCTCTAATGCCTACTTAGGAAAGGCATTAGTACAACTCTCTCTTCTTTGCAAAAACAGCAAACCTAGAAAAAAGGCTATAAGTCGCATCCTAGCAGAGAGTGTCTGCTCGCAAGACAATAGAAGGCACGACTGAGTAGTGACGCTTTAGTATAAAAAGTGCATACAAGCCAACAACTATGAGGTTGCTGTGAAATGGTACGCGGAGAGTACCAATTATCTAGATACACACTTAAGCTTACGGTGCGAGATTCCTGGTTAAGAATTGTTTCAAGGCCATCGATTTCTTGATTTACATTCATATCTAAAATATATAACAGTCGTTATATCTATGATTGACAGTCAAAATATATAAAACAGTATGTATGTTATGTTGTATCAAGCACGGTTTTGTCTTTGTCGTATCAAAAATGGCCTGTATATCAGCTTTATTTGTAGTAAATGGCGGGTGTCTTAAGAATCACTACCAACTGACGTGATCTAAGTCAGTTTTTCCCAATATATAAAAATGCACAAAGTATTTATCAGTATTGTCTAGGTACAACGATTTAAGTGATGTTTCTCGTCAAAGATGAGTGCGCCGATATTATTAAGACAATATGTAAATGGATAAAAGATGGGCTTACCTTGATGAGCAAAAGCTACGGCAGAAGCATCAATACCTTTGATTAGCATAGGTTAGGGTAGACGCAGCGATACCGTTGATGCGCAGAGGTTAGGGTAGACGCATCAATACTGTTGATGTGAAAAGGTTAGGGCAGGAAGATTAATACCTTAGATGCCAACAGGCATCTAAGGGGATAGTCTCATTTGTATAGAGGCTCTAGGCGTTAGCTAGCGAGTTCTTAGTGCGTGTAACTCGCGGTTGTCATCTGAGTCTTTATCGCCTTTCTTTAAGATCACCATAACGGCACCAGTACCACCTTTCCATTCAGGAGCAGAGTGGTAGGCTAAGACTTCAGGCATTTGTCTAAGCCAGTGAGCAACGTAGCTCTTTAAGGTTGCTTTACGCTTTAAATGCTCTCGTTCACCCTTACCATGAATGATCAGAACACAGCGGAATCCTTCTTTGCGAGCGTGCATGATAAAGCGACGGGTAAACTCGTAGGCCTCTTCAGTAGTCTTGCCATGCAAGTCGATAAAGTCAGCCTCACGGTATTCTCCGTTTTTAAGCTTTTTAAGAAGGAAAGGTTGGGCTCCATTACTTCTGTATGCAAGCACCTCGGTAGGCGCAACCATTGGCACATGCGTAGAGGAGAAATAGTCGATGCTCTCCTCTTTAGTGTCACGTACAGCCGCCTCCTTTTTGATTCTGGACTCTTCTTTGTCCATGCTTGGGGCGCGTACTTCGATCTTGTCTTGTTCAATCCTAGTGACTTTGCCTAACTGTTCAGCAAGATCGATATTGTCGATATTTTGAATGACTTCCTCTTTAAGCAGATCCTCAAAGGAAAAGTCGTTATTTTCTGAATTTGCCATGAATAGTATCCAGCTGAAGTTATAGGAATTAAGCTATGAACAATCGTCTTGATTTGGTATCTATCTTAGATATTAAGGTCGATGATAACGCTTAATACTAAGAGAATCAGACCGCACATTCTAATCTTTCGCATAGAGTAAAGTATAGACTGACGATCTGGATTAAGTTCACCTCCAACTTTTGGTAGGCGCAAGATTTCACCTTGGTAATAGCGAGGGCCGCCCAAAGTGAGATTTAAAGCACCGCCTACAGCGCCAAGTACCATACCTGATACAGGTGCAGGGTATCTGGAAAATCCATCAAAGCCGCATACTACATGTCTAATTGGGTTTTTAGAAAATACTAAGACGAACATGAGCACTATGGCAGGAATAAACAGTAAAGTCTGGTGCACAATAAAGATTGGTTTGCCAAAGCGATAGTTGCCTTGTAACTTATAGTTAAAGCTGCGGGACATGATATTTACTGTCTGCATCAAGGTAGCGCCCTCAATGCCGGCGATGAAATACCAGACCATTACTGCAAACCAGCCGCTAAAGATGCGCAGAATGGCACTCTCGCTACAAGCTTTAGCAATGCCCATTTCAGATAAAGGCTGAGTCTCTCTGAGCACAATATCCGACAGTAGGTCTTTGGCTTTATCTTTAAAGCCCTCATGGAGCGCACGATACACTACGACTGAGCGATCTTGAACAAACTTAAGATCAAGAACTAAGAACATCACAACTAAAGATATGATGTAGTCAAAGTCAGAGATGATGTCCAGGGTAAACACCAAGAACATGACTACAAACAAAATCAGCGTAGGCAGAATAAATCCTGCAAAAGCTCTTTGTGATGTGGAGATGCCGGGGCGGTTAACCTTACGTGCAAGTCCAGTGAAGATAGGGGCTAGACCCTCAAGCTTTAAGCTCTTAGGAATAGGTATGAGCATCTGCAGCACTACGGCTACAGCTAAGACTAAGGCAGGCTCTTGAATTAAGATCCATGGATCAAATTGTCCTTGATTAAAGAGTTGATCCCAAGCGATCTCTGCAGATGTGCTAGATTGTACGGTGCTCTGTTGAGTTTGATAGCTACCAAGAAGATCAGCCTTGCCTGATCCCATGAGATCAACTGATACTTCATCAACTTTGCTAGAACCTAGATTAATGGCTGCTGATACATCCTCAGCATCAAGCGGTAAGGTGAGATTGATCGATGGATTCATATTCTAAAAGACCAAATTATGCATAAGCTCTTTGCTATGTGCATTAATGGTCTTTCCTCATTGTTAGCTTTACCTTAGATGTACAGCAAAGCTCAAGCGCATCAAAACAGCTTATGACCTTATGTATAGAGCGATAAGCTGTTTAGCTTTCGCTCGTTAATCAAGATCTTATAGCACGGGCCTAATAGCGCCATGTTAAAGCCATATGCCGTGTGAGCTTGAGCCTTTAGTCGTTATAAAAGCTAGCTAAGAGCTAGCTTTGATTACATGGCCTTGATTAAAGCTAAGAGCAGCTTAGCGCTGTTATCAGCAGCAAGCTGTACGAACTCATCAAAGACCTTTGGACTATCGCCATCAGCAGTGTCAGATACAGAACGGATGACTAAGAAAGGAACCTTAAAGTCGCTGCAAACATGAGCAACTGCAGCACCTTCCATCTCAGTAACCATAGCCTCAGGGAAGTCTTCGCGCATAGCAACACACAGTGGCTTATTGGCAATGAACTGATCGCCAGTTAATACGTCACCAGTGCATACATTTGGCTCAAAGCCCTCATCAGACTTGAGCTTAGCGGCAACAGCCTCAGCCTTAGCGATCAGAGCATGATCAGCATTGAAGTACTGCTCATATGATGGCACCTGACCACGCTTGTAGCCGAAGATCTTAAGATCAAAGTCATGGTAGGCAAGCTTATTGGAGATCACGATATCGCCAATCTTAAGGCCAGGACCAATACCACCAGCGCAACCTGAGTTAATGATTGCGTCGCACTTAAAGTGCAATGCTAAGGTTAAAGCAGCCTCTGCAGCACAGACAGTACCGATACCTGACTTAACTAAGACAACCTCATGTCCGCTGTATGAACCACTGATGTAATCACGGTTGCCGATATTTACGACGCTCTGATTCTCAATAGCTGCTTTTAAGAGGGTAACCTCTTCTTCCATAGGACCAATAATACCGATACGCATACGTGTTTCCTGATTAAGTGGCAGTCTAGCTAGCCAGATACCAAAGACAAACAGATAACTGACGAAGATCTTATTGTAGATGGTGTCAGTTTATAATTTAGCCTTAATAGCTTAGCTGTTATTGTATGTTCTAAAAGGTACAACATAAAGCCCCGTAGTATAAACAGTAGCCAAAACGCCACGACTATACGTGTTTCCGTAGTAGCTAAATTGCCACAGCTATATGTAATTCCGTCAGTAGCCAAGATGCCACAGCTATATGTATCTGCGTCAGTGGCTAAATGCTTTGTCTATACGAAGTTGAAACGCTTGGCAAAATACCAGGTCATGATGCTTGATAGCAGTGGCCATAATCGCATCAAGAACGCCGCATCTGTTATCTTGCTTTGTTGTGAGTTGTAGTGGCGATCTTGGCTATAAGTATTAAGTTGCTATTAAGAGTGGTGATCTTGCCAGACTTTTCTTAGGCTAGCCTTGAGATCATGAGGGAAAATGGGCTGCTGCTCTGCAGTTTTAGGCATTGAGATCGTGAGTGGTTGTGCGGGCGATAGAGGCTATGAGCTTCTTAGGCTCTGACATGGCCGGACTTCTAAAGAGAACTCTTGTGAGGAAGTGTTGAAATTGTGTGCAAGATCGGTGCGCTACTTGCGGCGCAATGGCTCTGACTGCTGTCTAGTTGATAATTTTTCGCATCTTTGTGGTGGGAGGATATGCAGTTCATGTGCTCGTGCACATTTAAATACTTAGTGGCTAATAGCGGTGCGATTATGTTTCAGATCTGAGTGTATTTTTATATGATGTGCTAAAGGCCATTGTAGCGCTTGGATGTGATAGCTATCAAGTTTTTGCATGCCTTAGAAAAGATCAAAATGTAGCTGCTCAGGTTAAAAAAGGAGTCTTTTTCCCTTATTTCAGTGATGATGATCCCAAGCTGAAATGATGAATTTGACAAAAGCGCTCATAGCTCCAACAAAATTGCTAAAAAATCCCAAAGAGTAGCCAATTTTTCTTGGATCCAAGAAAGCTACATGATTCTTTGAGTATTCTCACAAAAGGAGTGTGCTGCAATAGCTTATTTAGTATTGATGTTGCACAATCAGCATATAAGTTTCTTACATCTGCTAATAACAACTGTAGTTTTCATTACTCAAAAGCCTGTCAGATGCACTAGGAGATTACGCTAGTGAAGCTCTTACGACTTTTTGGTCAATTGGAACACAACTGACAAGCGCCATCATATGCGCTGTGTCTTTAGCACTTAGATAAGATCCCATAAAGATACGAAAAGCACCGCCCAAAATGGTTATATAAAAAGCCCATCAGATCTTAAGATCTTAAAATAAAGGGCAGATAGCGAGTGCAAGATCAAGGTGATCTTATCTATAAAAGAAGTTTTATAAGCATGGCAGCGTAAAGTTTTAACTTACCGCTTGCTGTATGCTTAACTTAAGACAGGCATGATGGCAGAACAAACACGCTGTACTGACAGCAACTCAAGGTAACATCGCATCGCTAAGCAATTACAACAAGATGTTGCCTATAGGATGTTGAAACCAAATTTATAGAAAGCTGAAGAAAAAGAGGTCAATTGATGGAAAACGCACGTGAAGTGGCTAAACAAACATTAGCTCTGGTTTTAGCAGGCGGTCGTGGAAGCCGTTTGCACATGTTGACTGATTATCGTGCAAAGCCTGCAGTCTTCTTCGGCGGCAAGTTCCGTATTATCGACTTTGCTCTGTCCAACTGTGTAAACTCAGGCATTACTCGTATTGGTGTTGTTACCCAGTACAAGTCACACTCTCTGCTTCGTCATATTCAGTCAGGCTGGTCATTCCTTCGAGGTCAGTTCAATGAGTTCATTGATCTTCTCCCAGCTCAGCAGCGTATTGATGAGGAGCACTGGTACCAAGGTACTGCAGATGCTGTTTACCAGAACATCGACATCATCCGTAACCACAAGCCAAAGTACATTGTGATCTTATCTGCTGATCACATCTACAAGATGGACTACACCGCAATGGTCATGGACCACATCAAGAGCGGTTGCCCAGTTACTGTTGCTTGTATTGCTATTCCTCGTTGTGATGCTTCAGCTTACGGCTGTATGCAAATTGACAACAATGCCATGGTTACTGACTTCCTCGAGAAGCCAAAGGATCCACCAGGCATGCCTAATGACGAGAACCACACCTTAGCCTCAATGGGTATTTACGTCTTCAATGCAGACTACCTGTATGAGGTATTAACCGCTGATGCTAACAACGAAAACTCACGTCGTGACTTCGGCTTTGACATCATTCCTGCATTAGTTCAGCAGCATAAGGTTCACGCTCACGACTTTGCTCTGTCATGCATCCGCAACCAAGGTTGGAAGGACATCTGCTACTGGCGTGATGTTGGTACTATCGACGCTTACTGGGAAGCAAATATGGATATCGCAGCTGTTCAGCCACAGCTGGACGTTTACGATACCGTATGGCCTATTTGGACTCATCAAGAGCAATTACCACCAGCTAAGTTCGTACAGGACATCTCCGGTGCCTCATCAGTGGTTATGAACTCCGTATGTTCCGCTGGCTGTATCATCTCAGGCTCCTCTTTATGCCACAGCGTGCTGTTCACCGATACTCGTGTGCACTCTAACTGCTGCTTAAATGAGACTGTAGTTCTGCCTTCTTGCGTAATCCACCGTGGCTGCCGCTTAACTAAGGTAATCTTAGACCGTGGTGTTGAGCTGCCACGTAACCTCATCATCGGTGAGAACGCGACTCTTGATGCTAAGCGCTTCTTCCGTACCGATGCAGGCGTTGTTTTAGTAACTCGCGAGATGCTGGATAAGCTGCGTGAGAACGAGCCACACCTTTACGAAGGTTTTGATGAGTACAGCGCAACTAGCTCACCAATTTACTAATGTTAAAACCTTGTTTTAACTAACTTTGCAAAGCAGCGGCTCTCTTAGAAAACTAAGGATGCCGCTGTTTTTATTTGTGCATCTTGCAAAAGCTTGAGTCTTAGAGGCTGTGGCAAGATCTAAGTATTAGATAACGACGGCCAAAGTGTTAACGCTATTGCTGTAAGTCACAAGATGCGAGCTTGGTGACCACAGCATTAAACTGATTGGTATATGTACATGGAACGTATTACATCAGCAGAGATCTTTATAAGTTTGTTTTGTCGCGATCGCTTTTATTCCGCGACTCATATGCCATTCTTTACACAGCACTTCTCGCCACATTTCTTTAAGCGCTCTGTGTATGAAGACATGTCTCGCGCTTTATTGCGTCGTGCCTCTTTAGATCCAAAAGCTGATTTATCCGAAACAGTTGAGCCGCTCTCAAGCGACTCTACCTTGTTTTCTAAAGACATAGACAGAGACGATACTTTCGTTAATCACTTTAAGCCATACTCATCTTTGTACAGCCATGAGAACGTCAAGATGACCACTCAAGAGGCTGCTGATAGGGCGGTGACCAACGTTAAACGCGACATTAATAATCGTCGCTATAGTGCAGCTGATGGTGATCGTGAACAGGTAGAGAAGTTCTTGAGCAGTGACGATCTGCAAAATCGACGACTCTTTGCTCAGTACCGCTATGCAGTACGCTACAACCTTGAAGAAGACCGTGCTAGGGTGATAACGAGTGCGCCATTTCGTCGCATGCAACAAAAGACGCAAGTCTTTCCTTTAGATATAAATGCCTCTTCAAGATCACGTTTGACTCACTCAAATGAGGTGGCTGCTTTAGCTAGGTATACTCTCTACGCTATTGCAGGACAAATTCACAACGTTAACCCATTGCTCAATGAGATGGTTACCTGTGTTGAGACTGCAGCTTATCTGCATGATATAGGCAACCCACCATTTGGCCACTTTGGTGAACAGGTAATTCGTGATTGGATTACGCAAGAGGTTCAAAAGCACGCCGATAAGATCAGCGCTGAAGAGAGCGATGATCTGAGAGCCTTTAATGGCAATGCTCAAGGCTTGAGACTTGCTCACACTGTTTATAAGCTCAATTTGTCTTTAGGACAGATTTCATCTTGTATCAAGGTTCCATACACCTGCAAGGAACTTAGAGAAAGCTCTATTAGTGAGGATAAGATCCACGCTAACGTGGGCTGCTATATCAGTGAGAAAGAAGTGCTCGATATGATTCGTTCAAGCAATCTTTCATCTAAGCGTCACCCGCTATCATTGATCATGGAGCAATGTGATGATCTTGCATATGTGCTTGCTGATCTTGAAGATGCCTATGATCGCCATGTCTTAAAAGACAAAGAGATTTATCATCTTTTTGATAGCCTCATTACCTTCATCAAGTTCAATGCTTGCAGCACAACATGCGATAAATGCATTAGTGCTTGTACCTGCGCAAATGGCTATAAGAAGCTATCTTACGGTCTAAGTAGTGAGATGGTAGCCTCACTAAAGTTTGCTGCACCTGCTAAAGATAGCGCATCTAACAAGAATGCAGCTAAAGAAAGTGGCTCTGCAAATGGCAGCGACATCACCGCTGCTCATAAAGAGGCAGTAAAAACACAAAAGAGTAAGCAAGATAAGAAAGGCAACTGCGGCAAGAAGGTGCGCATCAATCGCAAAGGTGAGAGTGCTTGTGTCTATGAAACAGTTGATTACTCTGATGAAAAGGTCAGCTTAGATGTGGTACTTGAGGACATGATTAAGCACGCTTACACCCGCATGAAGAATGATTCATTTGGTGTACTGCAGCTTGTGCATGGCAACAATCCTATCCCTCTGACTGAGATGATGGAGCAGCTTGGTGTTAGAGCACTGCTTGCGCTCTTTAAAGAATGTATTTCCACTTATTACATCTTAGACATAGTCAATACCATTAAGGAAAATGAGCGAGAGTTCTTTGAAGAGGGACGTCTAAATATTACTTATTACGGTAATGATGCTCATAAGGCAGTTGAGTTTATTCGCCTCTTTGAAGAAAAGGCCATCTATACGGATAATGAGGTCATGTCCTTAGAGATGCAGGGCGCAGCTTGCATCAAGGGCTTATTCAATGCCTATAGTCATTTATTGGGACTGAGTGAAGATGCATTTTACAAGTGCCTCAGTGCAGATGAAGGAGATATGTACTCTCGACATTTAATGCACCGCATTCCAAGGCGTTGCAAGGAAGGCTATTTAGATGCCATAAAGGCTGGTACTAGCTCTGAGATGTATTCACGTATTCGTATGCTCATTGACTATATTTCTGGTATGACTGACACCTTTGCAGCACACGAGTTCTCCATTCTCTCAGGTTTGAGATCGCCATCATCTATTATCTAAAGGCCTTTACCCATTAAGCTCAATTGAGTTATTGATTGGATTGAAGCATATATATCCTGTCAGGCTGTCAACATGGCAGGGTATCTATACAAGCTGTTAGGGCAGTTTGGTTGCCCTTAAATTTATGGGGAGAAGAGCTTTTGTGTATTTGTGGCGTGAGGTGATGTTTTACAGACCAAAAAATATGGTTTGTTGAAGATCAACGTTGCATATAACTCAACTAGTTTTTCTCTGAATTTGTTGCGTGCGTCTAATTTACGAGAAAAAAAACATCTCTCAAGGCACTATACGCACATGATGTGCTTTGTTTGATGCATGATTGCTGTTATGATCTTTAGATTCGCTTTTACTAGATATGTAAGCTAGTGAAGCTAAGAGTTATCGGTAATTATGCTTTTAGCTGTTCTTGCAAGCGCTGATGTTTTGGCTACATCAGTGTTTACAGCTATAGGCTTTGGTGGATTGTAAGCACATTTATAAGCTTTAAATGCTGCAAATGTGTATGGCTTATATTAAGCTCAAGTTTAAGGCCTGTAGGCCGTGCTGGTAACTTTAGAGTAGTTATGCAGGAGTATTGACTGATGAGTGAACAAGTCCTCGATGTAAACGCAGAGGTTACGTCAAGTGAGGATGCAATTTTTGATGATATTCGTCCATGTCGAGATGACGAAGCTCATCATGAGTTGACCGTTATTCAAAACGATGAGTCCTTGGTCAATGGCATAGTCAGGCTCCGCTACCCACGTTTAAGTAAGTGGATCGGCCCGATTCTGCGTATGCGCGTGCGTGCGTACATTAAGTCTGCCGTTGCGAATATCCACTCTATTCAAGATTTCCAGTTACAGGTAGCTAAAGCTGTCGAGCGTATGATCGAAACTACCACTGACGGCATCACTTACAAGGGCTTTGAAAAGTTAGATCCTAATCAGGGCTATCTGTTCATCTCCAATCACCGTGATATCTCTTTAGATCCAGCTCTGATCGATTATGCATTGCATAACTATCACAACAACACCATGCGCATTGCAATTGGCGATAATCTCTTAAAGATGCCAGCTGCTACTGCCCTGATGCGTTTAAATAAGAGCTTCCTCGTAAAAAGAGCAATCACCTCACCACGTGAGCTTTTAAAAGAAGTTACTCATCTGTCTCATTACATCGGTCTTTCTTTGAAAGAAGGTCATTCTATCTGGATTGCACAACGAGAAGGTCGCGCTAAGGATGGTAATGATTGCACTGAAGAGGCAGTACTCAAGATGCTGCACATGTATGGCCGTAAGCAACATAAGGGCTTTGGCGAGTACATGCGTTCACTCAAAGTCGTTCCAGTATCCATTACCTACGAGTATGATCCAGGTGATTTAGCCAAAGCTGCTGAGCTTTATGAAAGAGCTCAGAACAATGGCCAATATAAGAAGGGCGAGTTCGAGGATATCCGTAGCATCATCAAGGGTATTAAGGACTACAAGGGTCGCATTAGCATCGTAGCTGGTAAGCCAATTGATCAGGACTTTGAAACTCCATCACAGCTGGCTGCGATTATGGATAAGTTCATCTATGAGAACTATGCCATGTACCCAAGCGTGCTCTTAGCAGCTAAAGCTTTAGGCTATGCCAATGAGAGCGATGTAGCAGACATAAGCTCTGAAGATAAGATTAAGTTCAATAATCGCATGGACAGCTTCCCAGAGCACTTACGTCCAACTATCTTACAGATGTACGCCTACCCATTTGTAAATCGCAACCGCGCTTTAAAAGGCGAGCTTGATGATGCTATTGCTGCAGAGAGCAAAGCTAGCTAAGTACTAGTATCAAAGTTTATTTCCTCAACAACAGTGCTGCTCAAGTAGCACTGTTGTCACCACCCTACATAACCCCCCGCCCACTTACCAAGCTAATCTTAGTCACCTTTCTTTTGCTCTAAGAAAGCTTATGGCCACCTTTTGATCCCGAAGATATTATTGCTAGCAAACAAGACTAGCTAAATTAAGGTAAGGCTGAGACAGTAAAATGAATCCCCGGCCCTTATTCTGATAGCTATACCAGCCTTAAAGTATCTGTTGACGCAAAGTGATTTAAGATCTCGTTGAATATGGCCCTCATATAGTGGTCTATACATAACTCTTTGATTTAGTCATCTAAGATTAGTCTTATTGAGATCTTTGGCTGCAAATAGAAGCACATTTAACTTAAAAAAACTCAAATGTGCTAATCTATCTTGTACTTTGGTATGCACTTTTATTTTAAAAAGTCTTACTTGTGAATGTCTCAATATGAGCCATTCTTTTTACATGCTTATCTTACAAGCTCAATCTCCTGTGCCATTTACTCAGGATCTATTTTGACAGCTTGTTCGCCTACTTTATACGTATATGAAACAAACAAATCGAGCAATTACTTTCTTAAT
>Bissell_p2__coassemble_436_pt1 | contig 34622 bp, 20 predicted proteins | sample Bissell_p2__metabat2_high_PE_026 | metagenome-assembled genome bin Bissell_p2
ACTAGCAAAGGCTAAGGCAGAGGCTGAAGCCAAAGCCAAAGCAGAAGCTGAGGCACTAGCAAAGGCTAAGGCAGATGCTGAAACCAAAGCCAAAGCAGAAGCTGAGACATTAGCAAAGGCTAAGGCAGAGGCTGAAGCCAAAGCTAAAGCCGAGGCTGAAAGATTAAAGAAAGAGTCTGAGCAGGCAGTTGATCTCGAGGGTCAAAAAGCATCAGATGAAATGCAAGCTGATCCATTGCTAAAGCCTGCAGACGCCTATAACTAACAGATACACTCTTTGCCAATATAGGTTTTTATAAGCGCTCAGTATTGCTAAGCAGTACTGGGCGCTTTGTGTATTAGCAGGAACAGTATGATGTTTTTGGTTTCTAAAAGCTCAATTTGCTAAGACAGGTTCTATCGTTAAGCTTAAGGCGCAGCAGCACTGCCTCATGAAGAAGTCTCAGATAAAAGCCCTGCAGCAACAGATCCATATCTCTACTGCATAGTGTTTAGCAATGATCTCAGGAAAGTAGGAGCAATTGCTAAAATTAACTTAGATGGGAGCCAAAACGTTGTTTATCGTTCACCCGAACTAAATCAAGATGGCACTATCAAAGTAAGAGTTAGCCAATCACAAGATTAGGTTTTGGTCTGAAAAGTGTCCAAACTATATTTGGTAAAGGCGAGGCATTGAGTGCAGCAGACTTTCTAGAGCAAAGTCTTGGGATGGAATAAGACAGGGGCGCAGCTTTAAAAAAGCTTGCAGTTAAGCAGCGCCCGCTCAAATACGTGTTTGTGTTGGAGGGTTGAGTTAAGTGCATAGATCATAGTGCTATGCACAAGATGTTAGATCGCCTTAAGCTCTATTCAAATGGGAACTTGATACCCCAGTCTGAGCGCAAGGAGTCCATGACCTGCATGACTTCAATGATCTCAGTATGTGTCATTTCAGGAGTCTCAAGCTTGCCTTCCTTGAGGGCATTGAGACATGAAATCACCTGGTACTCATAGCCAGAGACTTGCTTTGGAAGAGGGAGTTCTTCAACGAGCTTATGGTCGTTATCGAAGATCTCGACTTTCTCAGGATTATTGATGTTAGTGATCACCATATAACCCTTTTCGCCATAGATGATGCCATTGCGATCTGCAGGGCCATTGGCAGTGGCGTGCAGACAGGCGATCTTGCCATCATTCCATGTAAGAGTGATGCTGTCCATGAGGTCTACGCCGGTATCTGCCTTAATACAGGTGCCTGAAACACTAGCTAAATCGTGACCAAAGAACATCATGGCAAAGTTAATTGGATAGACACCAAGGTCTAAAAGTGCACCGCCAGCTAATTCTGGCTTAATGATGCGCTCTTTATTAGCAACTGCATAGCCAAGGTTAGCCATGATGGAGTGAACCTTGCCGATCTTGGCCTCGTCAATAGCCTTGGCAATGATGCTACGGCTAGGCATGTAGCGAGTCCAAATAGCTTCAGCGACTAAAGTCTGTTGCTCTTTAGCAAAAGCAAGAACGTCTTTAGCCATTTGCTCATTGGCAGTAAAGGCCTTTTCAACTAGCAGAGCCTTTTTGTGCTTAAGACAGAGCATTGCGTGATGATGATGCTCAGAGTGTGGGGAGGCAATGTATATAAGATCTACCTTGTCATCCTGTGCAAGCTCTTCATATGAGCCATAAGCTACAGGCATGGAGTACTCAGAGGCAAATGCTTTTGCTTTATCAAGCGAACGTGATGCTACTGCATACAGCTCAATTTCTGCGTGGTTTAAGCCAACCAATGTCTTGGCCATCTTATGCGCAATGCCACCTGCAGCAAGAATACCGACTTTCATTAATAACACTCCTTAGAAGTCTGACAATCTCAGACTAATTTAGCTAATTGCAAGCACGACAACAAGACCACGAACTATCCTTGATTAACAAAATTGGGAGTAGCTTAAAGTTAGTCCCAAAACAAACATACTGTTAGTCTTATTTTGCATTTAAAGCCTAGTTTAGGCAGGCTTAACGTGTTCAGCACATTACAACATCGAAGCAAAATAGCTGATGTTTATCATGCAATCTACAGAATGGTTTTTAGAAGTTCTAATGTTGTTTAGCTAGATATACAGATAAACTCTTTATGTGCATGTATATCTATGCAGGAAGATCTACATTTGAATATCGCAAAAGAGGGACAAATTTGGTGCAAATGTGAAAAAGCGATTATGAAAATTTATGTTAGGATTTTTTAAAAACATGGAGAAAAACTCCAAATAGTCGTCTAATTCGCATAAGAATCACTTTTATGAAGAAGTCATCTCTTGCTTTAGCTGCCGCAGCACTTGTCTTTGCTCCGGCTATGGCTCAGTCTGCCAATTACTTTTCACCTGCCTACTATTCACCAAACGATATTTATCGTGGTTCAGGTGTAGTTCTGTTTAAGAAAGGTGCTGAGGTTGATCAGTACACCGGCTTTAGAATCCCAGCCATTACTGCTGGTAATGGCATTCTGATCGCAGCATCTGATGTTCGCTACACTGGCGGATATAGAGACTTAGCGGCCATGCAAGGCTTATATAAGACTAAGTTAGGCACTAAGATTTCTTATGATGGTGGTCTTACATGGACAGAACTAAAGGTTCATGACGTAACCGGAACACCTGGTGAAAATAACTTCTTCAATATGGCTACTGATCCAGCCATTCTTTTTGATGAAAATAGCAACACAATTTTCATGCTCGGATTCCGTACTAATTCACATCTTTACAGTGGTACACCAGGTACACCAGCTGGTGATGTAAATAACGGTTTTGAGCAATTGCCTAACACAAAGCAAACAGACCTTATTCTTATGACTTCCAATGATAGAGGTAAGACTTGGACATCGAGAGATCTTACTCAAGATGTGCTAGGCATTATCAACAAAGGTCAGACTGGTGCCAAATATGACATGGTTCTACAGGGGCCTGGTGGCGGTATGTCATATAAAGGCAATATCTATATGCCTATCCAAGCATGGGCATCTACAACCTCAACTGGCTCTAATTGGATAAGTACTTCAGGTTTTATCATGTCTTTAGATGGTGGTAAGACTTGGCAAGTATCCAAGATGTTGATCCCGGATGTTAAAGCAAAGCTAGATGGTTCCTTCAAAATGGATAAGACATCAGAGAGCAATATCTTTTACCACAAGGGAAAAATTCGCCTTGCTGTAAAGAACGAAGAAAGGAGTATATATAAGAATGAGGCTCGCCTCTGCTTTGAGTATACTCAAGATGAAAATGGTGATTGGAATTGGGTGAAAGTTGAAGAAAACTTCCTTCCTAGTAACTTATCCACAATTGAGACTAGCTCCCATAGCGTAACAGAAGATGTTTACTTTGTTTCATATTCTGTTGGTAATAGAGAAAACCCTGTATTAGCAACTAACACAGGTGCCAAGATTCAGTTAACTACTGGTGCTGGCTTAGGTTATACATCTATTAGCTCAGACGATAACAACATCTACGTTTTATATGAGGGTGTTGATCCTAATAGATTCTCTCAGATGTTTAAGGCCATTGATTGGAAGCACAAGGATTATGCTGTGCTGAACACTCAGATGCGCAACCGTGCAATTGAGCTCAATGAGATTCAGGATAAGTTCTCATCTGGCGAGAGCTTCATGTCGGCATCTTACAGCTCTGATCTTACTGAGGGCTCCATTGTAGGCGGCTCAAATGGCATTAAGGGCGGTATCTTCATTCGTGGCAATAAGAATGTTGAAGAAGATATGCCTACTGTTGCTGAGTACGATGTATTTGATGTGACCTTGCTTGCTGGTGTTGAGCGCGAGCTGTTTAAAGGTGCTTTAGGCACTATGATGGTAGGCTACATGAACTCAGCCATCGACTATGCAAATGGCTCAGAGAACGACGTAAATAGCTTCGTTGCTGGTTATAGAATTAACTATGAGAACGACTACTTTGGTGTGCGTTCAGGCTTTAACTTCATGTTCTCTGACAACGACTTGAAGCGTAATAAGAACGAAGGTCTTGGAAAGACTGCTCGCTTTAACAGCCAATCCTTTTCTATCTCTAATGAGCTCTACAAGGACTTGAGCTTAAATGACTTTGGTGATGTTGAAGTATCCGCAGGTATGGTTAATACCTTCTTCAAGCGTGATGGATTCCGTGAGGTAGGCGGTGAGGGCACCGATCCAAATGGTCAGTTAGGTGCTAACAACGCTATCTTAAGCGATATCAGCCTGCAGTCTCATGAACTCTTTGTTAAGGCTGCTTGGGATAGCAAGCCAATTGCTCTTAGCGATATTGCCTCTATCACCTTCAACTCAGACTTAAAGTATGCTGTTGATGTAGCTGATATGGATAAGTGGAAGGAAGACTATATTTCATTCACTGCTGAGCGTACATACCACGATATTGGTGAGCTCTACTCAGGTCGTGATGGCGGTATTTTCAGTGCTGAACTCGGTGCTCAGCTGCAGCTCTTAAAGCAAATCAACCTGTCTGTTAAGGGTGTTGCCGATAGCCGTGGTGAGTTTGTTGGCAAGCTTGAGGGTAAGGTATCTCTCTAAGCCAAAATACAAGCCTTTATGGATGCTGCAAGTGCTTTGCTTGTAATGAAAGCAATTGAATAGCTGCAGCATCATATCTTATCTCATAGCAATTGCACTTCTATCCCGGTCAATTGCCATAAGATCAATTAGCCCCGCATCTGCGGGGCTTTTTGCTATATAGGCGCTACAAACTAAATCTTAACGATCAAATACCTTAAGCCGCATGGCTATAGCTATACATGCTTGGTGCTTGCCATGATCTTTTGGGGGCTTACAAAGTAAAAAGCTAGTTTCAGATGGAGCGAAACTAGCCTTGAGAAAGTCATTGCATCTGCCATTGCAGATCAATGCTTGAGCGATTAATCGTCGTCGTCATCATCGTCATCGCGATCACGGCTCCAGCGGCGATCATCGTCGTCATCATCATCATCATCATCATCATCGCGATCACGACCCCAGCGGCGATCATCATCATCATCATCATCATCATCATCGTCATCGTCATAGCGATCATTATCACCATTGAAGATGGATGCGGCAGCATCGCCGATACCACGGAATCCGTCGTTATCGTCATCAGCATATGAAGGGGCGGCAGCAAAGATAAATGCTGCACTTAAGAATGCCCAAGATAAAACCTTGAGTAGCTTCATGGCGGCTCCTTATTTTGCTAGAAAGTGGCTTTGGTTATAGCAGCTTGATGCTGCAAAATCGGTTTATGGATGCTGCCTATAGTTCCTGTCTTAACGCTATGTGCATTGCCTAGGCTTAATTAAAGCTCAGGTACGTCACTGCTGTTGCCTTGATCTTCAGGCATTGGAGGAACGTCTGATACATCCTGTTGTGTATCGGCAGCTGTATCTTGCTCTTTGGCTTCACTTGCTGCGGCGCTATTGTCTACTATCTTAGTAGTTTGCATCTCGTGAGCAAGTGGGGTGACAGTTAAAGTCAGCTCATCAATTGGGCCTGAGGTAAAGTAAGTCTCATAGCGATATGCTGAGCTAGTAACTGACATGTTTTCAAACATCTTGTCAGCCTCATTAGCATCAACACGAGGAATAATGCCAAGAGAGTCTAAGATGGCGTCAGCCTCTTCTTGTGTTGCAGATGGATTTGCCATGAGCTCACAAGCGAGGACAAAAGTTTGGAACGCATTAATGCTCTCTGGAGGGAAAGCATCAGGGTAGCGTGTTTGAATTTGAATATTATTCAGCTCTTTAGAGTTTGGACGAGCTACGCCTTTCATTTCTACAGCGGTAGAGAGTACTGATATAAAGCCCTCAGGGGTGTCATTGGCATTAGCTGTAGGCAAGGAAGTGTCTTTTTGGTTAATCAGACGGTTAAAAGTCTCGCGGAAAGCAGCTGGATCTCTAAGTGGATTTTGCTCATTGACAGCCACTACAGCTTGAGACTCGGATTGGTTTTGCTGATACCAAGAGTAACCTGCTGATGCAAAGTAGTATCCAGCCAATACCAAAGCAAAAAGACGCAGATTACGACGAACTTTATCGCTCTTTTGCTGCTTTTCTTGATCAATCTGCTCTTGTGTTTTTGGTTTGCTATTACGCAAGTCTTGAACATTGCCTGATGGCGGAATTGGCTTAAAGGACATGTTGCACCTGTTTGAAAAAAGTTTTGGCTCATAATAGCATCAAAGCCGCTCTATTAGGCCTAAGCAAGTCAAGATGTGTGACTAAGTCCGTGCTAGAGACTAATACGAGCAATCTTTGAGTGGTACGCATTCGCAAAGTATGGGTGGGCTTAGGCTCTTTTGCGCAAGATCAATGGCTACTATCAGCTTTGCTCAATCATACTGACAAATACTTAGGATTAGATTAGTTGAGGTTAGGGCAGATGGTATTTGGCGTTAGGCCTGATCTTATGGTTAGAGCGTAATGGCTAAGCGTGGTGGGGCATTGCTTTGCTCGTCGCAAAGCTAGATGCTTGTTGCTAGTTGCAAAGCTAGATGCTAATTGCTAGAGGCGGCAGCTGCTGATTGTGCTGAGTGGATGGTGGCCTGGCAAGCACAAGGTATGGTTACGTGCCAGGCCATGGTTATGGGAGCGGGCGCTTAAATAGCAGGGGCTATCATGATGACTAAGGAGCGGGCTTTTACCTTAAGAAGGTCGCCGGCACAGTGACGTGGCATGTTAAAGATATTTACCACGTCCTCTGGATACTTGCTTGCAGTGTCTACTAACATGGACCACTGGCGCTTGGCGTTGTGTGGCAGAGGAGGCAGTTCTACGGTTAGGTCTTCCCAATAAGCATTAACGAAGATGTAGGCGTAGATAGAGTACTGACCCCAGTAGATCATGATGCCAACGGAGTGGGAATTGTCAGACCAGTCTGCTTGGAATGGTTTGATACCATGCCATTGGATCTTGGTATTACGCAGTGCACCATGGAGCATGGTGTAATTGCCTAAACGGCGATTTGAGCCAATGCGGGTGCGGATGGTACGACGACGAATCATCTGCTTAGTAAACTGCAGCATTTCTTCTTGTCGTTCATCTAAATTCCAATTCATCCAGGACAGTTCATTGTCTTGGCAGTAGGCATTGTTATTACCCTTTTGGGTACGTAAGATTTCATCTCCCATGAGGATCATCGGTGTACCCATAGAAAGCACGGTAAGCGCAATCATATTCTTACATTGACGCAGACGCAGATCTAAAAGATTAGCATCATCGGTATCGCCCTCAACGCCATAGTTAGCGGAGTAGTTAGCGTCATTACCGTCGCGGCCATGCTCACCATTATCGATATTGTGTTTGTATGAGTAAGACACTAAATCGTTTAAGGTAAAGCCGTCATGGCAAGTAATGAAGTTAATACTCTTTTGCGGATCGATTTCACGCTCATTGTAAATATCAGGTGAGCCGATAAGTCTTAGTACAAACTTCTTGATGGACTGGGCATCGCCACGCATAAAGGAGCGCACATCATCGCGGAATTGACCATTCCACTCACGCCACTTGGAACCGGCGATGTTGCCAAGCTGATATAAGCCACCAGCATCCCAAGGCTCAGCGATGATCTTGGCATCAGCAAGGCGCACATTGTGGTCAATATCGAGCAAGGCAGGGGCATTTGGCAGCGGAGCACCGTTAGAGTCACGCGCCAAGATCGATGCAAGATCAAAACGGAAACCGTCAACATGCATCTCTTCATGCCAGAAAATCAGCGAATCTAAGATGAGCTTACGCACTACAGGATTGTTGGCGTTTAAGGTGTTACCACAGCCAGAATAATTGTAGTAATCACCACGATCATTCATGATGTAGTAAGCACGCTTATCAAAGCCCTTGAAGCTATAGCATGGGCCGTTAGCATCGCCCTCAGAGGTGTGGTTATACACCACATCTAAGATAACCTCGATGCCGTTTCTATGCAGGGCCTTTACCATGTCACGGAACTCATCTAATGGTCCCATGATGGATTTATCAGAAGAGTAAGCTTCATGTACGGCAAAGAAGCTCATTGGGCAATAGCCCCAGTAGTTAAACTTGCCTGGTAGTGCGTCGTATTTATCAAACTGATAAACAGGCAGCAGCTCAACTGCAGTTACGCCTAATTCAACTAAGTGTGGAATCTTTTCAATCAGACCACGATAAGTACCGCGAGTGTCCTCATCTACGCCTGAGCTTTCATGAGCAGTAAAGCCCTTAACGTGCATTTCGTAGATCACGGTCTTGGTCAAATCATGCTTTGGAGCGCACTCAATACCCCAGTCATATTCGGTGGTATCAACGACTACTGAGCGGGCAGCACAAGATAGGTTTTCTGCCTCATCATTGCCTTGGAAGCGCTTGTAGTTCTTAGGAAAGAGCATACGCTTGCCATAAGGATCCACGAGCACTTTACCAATCTCAACATTTTCTTTGGATTGCTTGTATGTACCCACGGCCTCACGTACTCGCCAGGCGTAAACTTGACCAGCGCCAATGCCTTTAACAAAGACGTGCCAGTAATAAACTGAGCGATAGATTGGAGATGAGAGCTGAATAACTGTTGGATCAGTATCTTCTACGTCCTTGAACAGTAATAACTCAATGACAGCTGCAGCAGGGCAGTAGACGGCAAAGTTAACGCCGCCTTTTTCAATAGTTGCTCCTAACGAGCTGCAATGTCCTTGGGAAATAACATACTGATTCACAATACCTCTCCATTGCTTGTGATTGGCTAAATAAGATGTATAGCCTCAGCTTGATAAGTTAGGTGAGACCAACATTGGGCGCTCTTTGATCTTGCTGTTAATTGCTTTTAGACAAGAGACATCACAGCGTCTCAATGCCTATGTGGTCATAACACTACACACCACCATGCACAGCTACATTTCAAGCCATGCTCAACTCAAGGTAGCATTAGTTCGTGAAAATTTGATTAACTCAGCTTATGAGAACAAAATTAATCAACAAAGCTATGAGGCTAGACAGCTAACTAAGTTAGCTTAAGTGCAACAAATGCATTCAAGCAATAGTGCTCTAGTATAGTACGGGTGCACACAACAGATGCGCAAATGTAACGCACTTGCCTATCTAAATACATCTATGACAGATTAATCTAACGCTTGTTCTAAGTCAGTTTAACGCGTCATATTGTGCCATTGTTCTTAGTAAAAGCAAGCAATAATATCTAATTCTGCGGCCGTTTTATTGTGGGTGTATTTTGCCCAAATTTGGCCGTGTGGTGGCCATTTTGATGCAGTACTTTGAGGCAAACTATTAAAAAAAGCGATGACGCCTTAAGATAAGTGGTAGCAACGTCTCTAGAACTCTTTTGCAATAGCATGTCACTAGCATGCTAAAAGGATTAAACTAGAACGTTGCAGTGGTACTTAATAGTGCCTGAATGCAATGTGTTAATGGCGTTGAGCAAACGACGAGGATTTATGGTAGAGCTTAGTTTTGATAAGGCCGCAGCCTTAGCCCTAAATTGTCATGCACTTGGTGTGAAGCGTAATCTAGCTGCTATAGCACAAGCAGTCAAAGAGGCCGTGGAACAAGGGAAAAATGCACTGTTCTGTGGAGAACTGTGCGTTAGCGGTGCTGAATGTGACGATATGTTCTTAAGCCCTGCTTTTATCTCTATGGTTAAAGCTGAGGTAGAGGCTTTTGCTCAAGAGTTACCTCCTGACTTTATTGTGGGTTTAGGCATGCCAGCGGTGATGAGTCCTGAGTCCTTTGAGGACCCTCAAGCCTTTGCCGAGTCGATTGCGGTAGGCTCTGATGAGGATGAGGATGAAGATGAAGGTGCTTCTCACGGCTCTGAGGGCCCACTTGCCTCAGCTTATGTACTCGTCTCTCGTGACGGTATCGAGTTTTGCGCACCATCAAAGCTGCAGCCTGAGTCATCTCGCATTGATACCTCCATGCGTTACTTCTATCAGGCCTATGAGTTCCCAGGCTTTAGCCTCACTCATGGTTATGTAGCTACTATTGGCAATAAGAAAATCTTAATTGCTTTTGGTGATGTCAACTTCTTTGCCTCAGAGATGATGCAAGAGTATGTAAACTCCCACAAAGATGAGTTTGCATACATCGTTGCTCCAGAGCTGTACACATATGAGGTCGATGCTCCGCAAAAGCATGAGCAGCAAGCCTTAACCTTAAGCGCCATCTTAGATTTACCTTTAATTAGAGTAAATAACTTAGGCTGTGAGGCCGGTGGTAAGCTCTATGATGGTCAGTGCTTGATGATTAAGGACAATGAAGTAGTCTCGCGCTCTGTCCTTTTCTCCTTTAGACCATATGAGATCACCGATATCAAGACTGGCTCAGAGCCAGCTTTAGAGCAATACGATGAGATGCTCAAGGCTGTGGCTATCGGTCTTTGGGACTGGATGAGAAAGACTTACTCTAAAGGCTATGCTCTGTCTATGTCCGGCGGTGCAGACTCGGCTTTATGTGCCACTTGCTTTGCACTCTCTCAGGTTTATGCCATCAAACACTTAGGCGTAGAGAAATATGTAAGCGAGCTTAAGAACTTAGGCGTTAAATTTGACTACGATGCTTTCACTGAGGAAGTAGTCTCCTACGCAGGCTTAGGCCCATATCTGTCAGCTACTAATTCCATCATCATGGATCAGGTAATTGATGCAGTTAAAAAGCACATTATGCCGCAAGTTCTGTATTGTGCTTATCAAGGCTCTGACTACTCAGGATCTGTAACTGAAACTGCAGCTCGTCAAATGAGTGAGTGCTTAGGCGCTACCTTTAAAAAGTGGTCAATCTCATCAAGCGTTAAGAATTATATTGAGACGGTTCAAGGTGCGCTTGGCTATGAGCTGTCTTGGGAGAGTGATGATTTAGCCTTGCAAAATATTCAGGCACGTTCTCGTTTGCCTAGTATTTGGCTCCTTGCCAACCACAAGGGCTTTTTACTCATGGCCACCTCTAACCTCTCAGAGGCTGCCGTAGGTTATTGCACTATGGATGGTGACACCGCAGGTGGTGTTTCTCCAATTGCAGGCATTGGTAAGAGCAATATCCTTAAAATCAATCGCTATATCACCGCTCAAGGTATTGCTCTTGATGGCTTTGATCAGCGCTTTAAGGTGCCCGCCATGTCCTTTATCGTTGCTCAAGCTCCAACTGCTGAGTTACGTCCAGGTGGCGAGCAGACTGATGAAAAAGACCTGATGCCATATCCACTGTTAGATACTATTCGTCAGCTCTTTGCCCTCAAGCGCCTCATGCCAGCTCAGATTATCGATGAGCTCATTGCAGGTAAGGATGAGAAGTACAAGGCAGTAACCACTGACCTTAACTTAACTGATGCTGACATCACACGCTTTGTAAACCGCTTCTTTGCGCTCTTCCGTCGCAATCAGTGGAAGCGTGAGCGTTTTGCCACAGGCTTCCACATCGAGAAGGACGATTGCTCGCCATCATCTTTCATGCGCTTCCCAGTTCTAAGCGACTCCTTACTCGACTAGAGCAAAGCACCCAATCTTGCTTGCTCGGCAAGCGCATGAGAGCTCAAGTAGTACCACTGTACGCGAGCTTGATGTCTGAGTTTAGTTACTAAATTCTAAGCAAAGCCTTATCCCACAAGGGTAAGGCTTTTTTTGAAGCTGAAAAAGACACTTTAGTTGAGCCTAATATTGGCATCATTGTGGTAGGTGCCATAGTTGGAACTATAGTATTGAGCTTTGATTAAAGGGAGTCGATGCATTTATATCGGGCATGGTATTTATCTTTGGTATTAACTCGATGTGGTATTACAAACTGAACATTTTGAATGTGATGCTGCTTAAAGAGCCTACTGACTCGTTGACCTGCTTTACAGACAGGAAACCTAATAAGGTATATGCCAAGCTCGACCATTTGTGGTGATGGAGGAAAGCTCATGATCAAAGAACGTATCTCACTTAATGGCGATCTTTCCAGCAAGGTCGAGAAGTTATTGGAATATGCAGGATGGTACGAAGGGCGCAAAGTAGACATATCTATTGCTCAACAGTACTACTCTGAGCATGGCGTAATAATGATGAAGTCTACCGAACGGTTTTACCAAAAGTATTTTGGCCTATGCTGTGAGTGGTACTTGGCGCAGACAAAACTAAAATGGGCGGCTGATTTTCAATTCGCATTATTCCCTTACTTGATCAACGGCATCAAAGATCATTTAGAGGATGCCTATTTTCGGGATATGTCTGGCTGTGAACTAAGCGAGATCGAGCAGTTTGCTAATGAAGCATGTCAGCCTATCGGTCATATCGGCTATTACTATCCTGCAGAAGTCTGGATTTCTCAGCATGGAAAGTTGTATGCAAAATATGAGTATCAAGACGAGATTGAGTGCTTTTCAGATATTCATGCTCTGATCGAGCGAGAGTTAAGGCAGTGCAAGTTTGATTCTGTAGCCATGAAAACCGTTAAGGCACTTGATGGGAAGCTGTGATACTTGCAATTAATCCTCTTCATCCACTAGATCGGAAGTTGTCACAATCGCTATGAAAGACTTGTATCAATACGGTAATCGTCCTGATGAAGATGTGTTCTGCGTATATTCCCAATACATCGACGACTTGATGATGCTGTCAAAAATGATCAAGGCGGCTTGTTATAATGAAAACACCATGAGGACTGTTCTTGGTCTAGCTTAGCTTGGCCACGATTAGTTAATAGCAGGGATTCTTGTTTGTCTGTCGTTGTTTCATGAGGCGTATTAGCAAGCGCTTTATTAGCGATGGGCTATATTGGCGATAGATGTATAGCAACGCTCTGCTGAGCCTTGACCGTATAATCGCAAACAGATTTATGTGGTATCACATGGCTTGGAAATATGAGATTGCTGGCCAAGAGGGCCAATGCAAATTGTTCGGGGTGAACATCTTTGACTACAGATGGCTAGCAACTGGCAATAAAGTCGAAGTTAAAGACCCAATCTATCAGCGCGAGCATATCTTCATGATATGGCAGGTCGAGATTGATGGACAGATCTACCAATTTGCAGCAGGGGAGTTTTCAAACGGTGTATGGGGATTCTATTTGCAAGAGAAGTGATCTTGAGTCCCCGAGTTGATTTTGGGGCTACGATTATTTGATACCTGTTAGTCTTTAAGATAAACGGCTTATATATCATAAAACTTTAAAATGGAGTTGTTGAATTCTCCATTTTTTTATAAAATGTAGCCCTAAATAATTGAGGCTACAACATGTACATTGAATACAACATACTTAATGGGGCAGAATATGCCCGCCTAAGATTGTCTGTACGTAATGGCGCGACTGTGTCACACCATAAGAGCATTACATTAGGCAGAGTATTAGATAAACAGAGGATGATATTTAAGTCTCGTGAGCATGGTGTATATCAGTACGATATAGCAACTGGTAAACGAATGCCTCCACCAGAGGACTTTGATATAAAGGCCGTAAGAAAAAACGCACGAGAGATACTCATTGTAGATTTCGGTAACGTCAATTTTTTCCAGAAGTACATAGAGAGGAAGAATCTAAGGTCAGTAATCGACTCTGTAGGATATGGTAACCCTGACAGCTTTAATTCATTACTTAGCTACTATCTGCTTGAAAGAGCTAGTAATGCCCATGCAGAAGACTGGTACGAGGGAAGCTATACAAAGATACTTTACCCAAAAGCCCTTATGCAGTCGCAACAGATTAGCGATATGCTTGAAGCATTAGGCAATGAGAATGTGTATAGACACTTTTTCTCCTCATATATTGCATTCATCAAGCAATCGACAAAAGAGGCATCAAAGGGAGCTATTCTGATTGACAGCACTGGTTTGCCTAATAGTAGCCGTCTTCCCGTAACAGCAATTAGTAACCACAATGGTGAGATCAACAATGAAGTACGATTGATCTATGTCATGCAGAGCGGCACTGGTCTACCTATATACATGAGATATGTTTCAGGCAACATAGTCGACGTCTCTACCTTACTAACCACTATAGCTGAGCTTAAAGCTATGAAAGTGGATACTAAGTTCGCAATTCTGGATGCAGGATATCTAACACTTGATAGCCTTGATGTTTTGCTAGAGAACAAAATATCCTTCTTATCAAGGCTCAAGAAAAACTGGACACTATACAAGCAGATTATTAAAGATCATTTAGCGTCTTTAGAGCAGAAAGCTAATATGCACCTATATAACGGTCGCATTGTTTATTTAAAACGAATCCAAGCTACATTACCCTCAGGTAAAACCGTGTATGCCTACTTAGGTATTGACGATGACATAAGATGGTCAGAGAGAAAACAAATCGCAAAGACTGCAGATGAGGATGAGCTAAGCGTAGATGATATTCAGGATAAGCTTGAAAAGGTTGGCGTCTTTATGCTTTTATCTTCACGAAGAATAGCTACAGAGGACTTATTACCTCTATACTATTCGAGACAAGAAATTGAACAGGTCTTCGATATATCAAAGAGTTACGCAAAGGCACTGCCTCTATGTGTTCAGTCTGAAGAAACCTTTAGAGGGCATCTGCTTATGGTATTCATAAGCACAATCATACTCAGAATGTTACAGCAAGACCTAAAGAGTACAACGTACTCATTAGATGACGTGATTATGATTATGAAGAATCAGAAGGCTAAGGTGTTCGATGATTGCGTCGTTCCCCTCGAGCCAACGAAAAAGCAAAACGACCTGTACAAGCTTATTGGTGTAAAACATCAAACTTCCATCAGTCGATAATGCTATTTCATTGGTATATTTTATGTAGCACTAAAATTAACGCGGGAATTCAAGTTAATCGATATAGGCGCATCAAAGTGCCATAAGGCACGACCATAGCAAAAAGGCCCAACAATGTTGGGCCTTTTGCGTAATGAAACTAACTTTTTTAGGCTGACAATGGCCTAGTCGATAGTGCGCTCTTCGTAATCGTGATTGTTGTGCTTACGCACTGATTTGGCTGCAGCCTGCTCGGCCTCAAGCTGTGAGGCAATTTCTGAGGCCACTTGCTCCTTAATCTCGGCAATAGCATCGTGAGAGCGAGTTTCTTTGGCGCAAGTAGATGGCGCAGCCTTTAAGGATGCAGGAGCCTTGAGCACAACAAAAAGAGCAATGCACAAAAGTGTACAGCCCGAGAGTAAGAAGATAGAAGCTAGGTTTAAATAGGTTGCTATAGCACCACCGATGATTGGGCCAATGGTTCCACCCACCTGCTGAGCAGAGAAAAGCATACCAAACATCGAGCCACGCTCAAGTGGGCTAGTTAAATTGATAGCCATAGAGTTAGCTGATGGGAAGATGCCAGAAAAGCCTAAACCTACACAGAACTGCAGCATGGCAAAAGGCACTAAAGTGTTAGGAATAAACTGCAGTGCAATTAAGCATCCTGAGGCTGTAAGTCCCGTGACCATAGTGCGGTAAAAGCCAATGGCTTGACCTTTTCGACCCCAAATTGGAGCTGCAATAGCCCCGGCAAAGCCAGATAAAGAGAATACAAAGCCTGAGATCATGATGAGGTTTTCATCCGAGCCGCGTAACTCTCCTACATACAAGGTCAAAATAGGCTGCAAGAGCATGATAACCATGTTGGTAAGGCCGGCAGCAATCAAGATAACCATGACGCCGTCACGATGCAGTAATTCTTTGTAGCTAGTAGGCTTGGCTTTCTTATTTTTGTCAGTTGCAGGTGGCTCTTTAATTAAGACTAAGGTGAGCACTGTAATAATCACTAAGGCGCAACCTGCAATCATGAAAGAGGTGCGAATACCAAAGTACTGTGCGAGTATGCCGCCAAAGAGCGGTCCTAAAATACCACCGCAAATATTAGCTGACTGCATCACACCCATCGAAAGACCAACTTTGTTAGCTGGAGTATAGGCTGAGGTCAGGGCTAAAGATGCTGGCCATAAACCGGCTGCAAAGCCTTGGAAGGCACGGACTAAGAAAAGCTGGAATGGAGTTTGAACGAAGGCACCGGCAAAATAGCTAATGGCAATCATGGTGCTAGAGCGCAGCAACATGAGCTTTTTGCCTCGAGAGTCGGACATCTTACCCCAAATAGGAGCCATGACCGCACATACAGCAAAGGAGACGGCGAAAATCGCACCTGACCACAGATTAAGCGAGTCAGGGGATGCGCCGAGCTCATTTTTGAGGTACAAAGGCAAAAACGGAATTAACATGGTATAACTTGCAGACATCAGCACGACGTTGCAGGTCATAAGGCCCAAAACTACTTTCCAGTTCACTAAAAGCTCCAGAAGTCCAAAACAATACGATGGCCTAAGTTCCCAAGTACTATGCCCATGGACTAATGGCATGTAAATGCATTAATTCCATGTGCTTATCTGTGATTATCAATGCTATCTTGCCAAGTGCTCTTTTCATGTAGCTGTAATGCACGAACTTAAGTTATCTTCAAAGCCTTCGTAGCACTAGCTTGATTAATTAAAAGAATACAAGACCGTGCCAAAAGCCCAAGGCCTTTAGCCAGATCTATTGCAAGACTGATAATTAACTACAGATAATCAAGCTCACTTATCATATCTTAGATGGCTATAAGACTAGGAGCCATTTGAAGCTAAGTGAGCAGCGCTGTTTAGCAAAATAAATACAGTGTTATGTAGAATTTTGTATCTAAGCATTTTTCATTATCAAGCGCCTTTCGATGACAGTTAATAGCATGCAAATTTTTCAAAATCTTGCAGACACTCTAGTCTCTCTAGCGCCTTGATAAGCATCATTGCTTAGTGCTTAATTTGGGAAGCTATTACAAAGTATATGCTCATTTGAGATAGTGTCTAGCTTGATGCAAAACTTTTTTCACTAGCCCTCAATTACAGTCAAAATAAGACTGATTGAACTGAAAATCACCCCGCTCAATGGCATACAAGCAAGCGCTTTTGCAATAAATTGCAAAGCCGCCGCCACCGACTCACCAAGCAGGCCGCCATCAAACACTAGAGCCCTCAAGTCAGCCGCCATCAAGCACTAGAGCAATCAAGCACTAGAGCCATCAAGTCAGCAGCCATCAAATAAGCGCTCAAGTATGCATCCATAGAGCAATATAGCTATCAAGCCTGACCTCAAACTGCCCATCAAGGCAAGTTCATCAAGCAAGTATGGCAAATGGGATGCATGTATAGCACTCTTATGTATACAGTGCGGACAGATGCTGTGCTTACGAAGTAAGCGCAATTAACGGCGAGTGAATCTCGATAATCGTGGCAATCATAACGAGCATGGTCATAGGCTCTCGAGAGCTAAAAGTAGTCTCTAGCTTTTGTGTAGTCAGGTAGTAATGGCAAGGTGTAAATTAGAAGATTTTATGGTTGCAGGTGGGAAAAATGGTAGGAACTGCTCGCCTGATTAAGTGGGACGAGATAGGCGAGCAGCACTTGCTGGAAAGATAGGTTGTAAGGCTTTAAGCTTGCCAAACGGCAGCAAGCTATTAAGTGCGTTTGTTGTTGAGCTCGGCTATGTGGATCAGCTGAGACTTGCGCTGCTGTTTAGCTTGATTGGCTAGACAATGTGATTATTTGGGCGCAAGCTTAAGCGCGTAAAATAGTTAAAGGAACTTACAGATACCAAGGATGACATCATGCTAGGTAGCTTAAATCCCATGCTAACTACAAAAAGCATGACCATAACGATGTAGCCAGCATCCTGTAGATGGATAGTGCCGCCTGCTGCAATATAGTTATTGATTCTGACTGTAAGCAGTCTAATCACGTCTATACCAATGATGTAGATGATGGTGAGGGTCATCAAGGCTATACCTGTAGCTAATACGGCTCTAAAGTAGCTAATAGCCAAACCACGAGTAGAGGCAAGAGCACCAAAAGGAATAAGAATCATGCCGGCTACACACAAGAGCATTGACCAGACGTAGAGAGTGACATAGCGCAAGATGAAGGCAACTAAGAGCACAAACATTACAGTTAAGAAGACGTAGTAATAAACTTTGCTCTTGCCGGCCATTTGCTTGGCGTAATTGTCAGCTAAGGTAAAGAACGACTCAATTAACTGCAGCATGCCCTCTAAGTTTCCTCTATGCTCATCACCAGCACCAAGTTGAATTAATGAGTTGATAACATCCGAGGCAAATTCATAGCCATTGAAAATGAGGAAGTAGATCGCACCAAAAGTTAGAATAATGCGGATCATGGCTATGAAGATGTAGAAGTAATCGGCATGTCTTAAGATAGCCTTAGACCCCTCGATTACCAGGCTAATAGCGCCTAAGTAGAACATCATGGTCTGACAAAAACTCATGATGCTCATACGCATATCTAAAAGCTTGTACTCATAGAGCTTAAGCACTTCTGCAAGACTGATTTCATCACTAAGACTAGTGCTTGCTGCCTTGCACTCAATGCTCATTAAAGCAAGGACAAGCGCAGTAAGCACAAGATAAGCACCACTCACATAAAGAGTGTGCATTGCGCTTTTATTAGGCTGTGCATTGCCGTATTGCTGTGGCAACACCATATCTTTAACCTCACTCACCATGCACCTTTGCATTTTGCACTTGTGCATTAACTTTATGGATAGAGCACCTTCCACAGTTTTGGATAAATTGCCATCCATAGGTTTTGGATAAAACACCTTCCAGAGTTTCTGGATAAAACATCATCCCAAGCTGGTATATAAAACAAGATCACAAGCGATAGCCACAAAGTGCGCCTCTCTTGCTTAGATGAAGGCTTAGCTACTAAGCTAAGCTAAGCTAAGCTAAGATAAGATAAGCTCAGCAAGGCTAAGCTGATGGGCACTGCTGTGTGGCTATGGCAAGCGAGTGGGAAGAGTTTCTACTTTTTTGGAAGTGCTTTTGGCAACCTCTCTAAAGTAAAACTCATCTGCCAGGGCTTGATTGCTCTGCTTTGCTAGTGCATGTCCTTGCAGCTTAGTAAGCTGCGCCACTTGTGCATTGAGATCAATCATGGAGGAGGCTACCGAGCCGTTAATCTTTGACAGACCGTCTAATGTGGCAGCTTGCGAGTTAGTGTTTTGTGTTTCATCTGCAATGCGTTGGAGCTTATCAATCTGCACTAAGAGTTTGTCATTCATCTGCTCGGCATTTTTATAAGCCTGCATGGCCTGAGAGATGGAGCTATCCTCAAGATTTTGTAAGGTCTGAGAGAAAGTACAATTGCCCGATTGCATGCACTGATCCCAAGCCTGAGCTTTTCTAAATGAGGTGTAATAGCGATTAGCTGAGCCAAACTCATCCCAGATTGCTTTGGAGGCGTAGAGCATGGCCATAGTGTCTTGCTGCAGCTTGTGAATATACTCCCAGGTGTATTTGTTATCCATGGTGTAATTCTTGTCCATGAGCATTTGCGTATCACTAGCAATGGTATTACCTGAGAGCAGCTCATTAATTTGCCTAGCCTGATTGATGTTATCGCGAGCCCATTGCTCTACGGCTAGAACTTGTTCCTGTATAGTCTGAGCAAGTACAGCACCATCAAAGACCGGCATTGCTCCATGAGCATTGGTGTAATTTAGTGCCATAAAAAGAGCCACAGAAAGCTTAATGCTAGATGCTGCGCGGTAAGAGGGGCCGCTTTTGAGCTGCGATGATGCTTTTGATGCAAGGCTTTGCGTAGCCTTACGCTCATGCATATTTACCAAAAAAGGCTTGATGACGTTGCTAAACAATCTGCTAGCAACGCTTAAGGCAGAAAATAAAGAATCTTGGTGCTTAGACATAGTTAATCGGACCACAAGGGCCATGAGCATAGTCAAGCTCACCTCCCCTTGGAACCGTCCTCCTAAAAAAATATAGAGTTACAAGGGCTTTTGTCCCGATCTAGAGCTTTAAATCAACAAGTCGTGGCTGCTTTTTGCGTGCATGAGTTTGCCTGTAAGTGCTTAACAAAGCGCTGCCGTGCATTGATATAGGCAGCGATAGCTAAGAAGTTTTCAAACTTAATAGCTCGTTCATTAGTGATATGGTGCAAGCGGCAGTCATACAGCAGGCAAGCATCGTTATCTAACAGCTCAGGGCTGCTAAAGAAGCGCTTGTTCTCTTTGGAGCGATTGATATCGTGCTCAATTTGCATAGCGGCTAAATCATGAGGCACATCTTTGATGGCATCGCGATTAAACAGCTGTGCGGCGGCATAGTCTCTAAAGAGAGTGAAGCTATCTTGCATGATGGAGCACCACTCATTGTCCTTACTGTAATCAAAGCACAGACGATAAAGGCCAAGGAGACGGACAAACAGACGGATCTTGGGGCTGACTTCCGCATCAAGCGGCATAGCGCTAACTTCATAGTTATTCACTGGTTCAAAAGGCACATAGTGATGCAAGCTACGATGGGCACTATCTAAAGCACAGAGAGTCTCATAGAGCTGTGCAATGAGTTTGATACTCATATAACGATAGCCAGCCTCGGTGAAAATCTTCATAACCTCATCTTGGTAGCTCTGTTTGGCAAGAGCTGCACCGCCATGCTGCTTCTTGCTTTGCAGGGCACAGCTATACTCACTAGAGAGCGACTTAACCTTTAAGCTAATGTCATGTACTTCATCTTGAGAAAAGGCAGCTTGTGAGTCGTACAAATGCTTTATATAGCCTTTGTTTTCAAAGGAGTGAAAGTACGATCCATCAGATGCTTTGATGTTGATAAACTTGCCGTTGGACAGGGCGTACACAATAGGACGCAAAGTAGTATCAGAAGCATACTGGCTCATGGCATTGCAATTGAGGGACTCTTCAAAGCCATGCTCAAACTCATCGCCATGCACAAGCTTTGCAACCCCTGCAAGTCCATTGCTAGTAAGCTCAGCAACACCTTCAATTACATTGCTAGTCACTTGAGCGCCATCTTCAAACACAGCCATGGCATCACTTGGTATGTTCATATCGCTAAGCGACTTATCCACGCTGCAAACAGCCTTAGCAGCAGCGGCCTTGGCAGAAGATAGAGCACGGTTTGATGTACAAGTAAGCTTAGATGTTTTGCTCTTTACTTGACTTAGCTTGTCAAAGTCAGGGAGTCTGTCAAAGAGCACTTCTTGTATAGCGCGTTCTTTAATGGCATTGAGGTGCTCAAAGACTCTCTCTACGATAGCTGCAGCAGAGGTAATGCTATGTGACAGAGTGAGGCAGTCATTAGATTCAAAGTGCTCAATGAGCTTGAGGCCTTCTTCATAACAAGAGCTATCTAATGACTCATCGTTTAAAGAGACGAGTACATTGTCGATAGTGCTCTTAGCTTTAAATTTTGGCTCATAGCTTACTTTGCGCTTTAACTTGTTCCATTCGATCGTTGGGGCAACAGCTTGAAGTAGTCCCATATCCACGCCACTAGGTAGTACATAGCTAATATGTCTATGATCGTACATACGCAAATCAGTGCGTAGCCTCTAGTTAAAGAGGCCCGTGTGCTGCCCTCCAATGTAAAAGTTTTAAAGCTTGCCAAGAGCACAAACAAATCAGGTCATCAGTGAACGCTGCACCAGTGCAACGAAGCACTAAACTACCCGTACTAACTACTTCGCACTATGCAACGTCGCTCGAAGCTACGTCTCGCGAAGCTACGCCGTACACGAGCAAATATGCAAACGCTAGCGCTTGTAGCAGCAAGCATTAGCTATCAATGAGGTATGACTTAAATAAGAGTCAGGAATTAGCCTCGCTTAAGTGATGCGCTATGTGCTTATGCTTTGGCTTGGCAAAAGGGTTAATGGTTTAAAACAACTTAGTTTACAAAGTTGATATCTTGCATGAGCGTGATATTGAACTCATAGCCTGGTTTGATAGTCAGTGTCGGCGCGATATTCATATTGCGCTCGATAATCTGCGTGATGACACGACCCACGGATTGGCCAAGGCCTTGGGAAAGAGCTCCGTTGAGAGTGAGATCGCCATTAGCGTCACGATCGTTATCATCTACGCTCAGAGCAATGCCGGCAGTGACACCGCCTAATAAAATGGCATTGCCAAGAATTTCAAAGAAGCGATTGTCTACATTAGCGCCAATGCCGGCATAACCATCTCGTGAACTTGCAGGCATTGAACCTAATTGCATAGAGCGACCGTTTGGGAAGATAAGGCGATTAAAGCCAAACATCATGCGCTTTTGGCCACGCATTGGACCTGAGGCGTATTGGCCTAAAAGCTTTGAGCCTTTAGGAATAAGTACATGCTCGCCGCTAGTAGAGTCATAAACATCTGATATTACCTGGGCTTGTACCATACCCGGAACATCAGAGTTAACGCCAGTTAAAAGTACGCATGGAACGACTGAGCCTTGCATTAAAGTAAAGGTAGAGGCTGCTTTTTGCATGGTGGTATCAAAGTGTGAACCTGCATAAGCAAGCGAGTTATATGCATCCATAGTTCTGCCATCTAAAGCAGTTCCTAAAGAGCTTGCACCAGATGTATAAACGCCACTGTCGCTAGCTAAGGAAGCTGAGTTAATGGCATTTAATCGTGCTGAGGCATCGTTTAGATATTGTCGAGCATTAACCCCAACTGCATGACCATCACGTGCTGCTTCGTAGCCATGGCCAGAGACAAGCTTTGTAGATGCAGCTAGATTGGTCTTATCTTGCATGACAGACTCAACTGCTACGGATGAGGACAAGGCCTTAAGTAGTGCTGAGGCACGGCGCTCTTGCAGTGCTTTGACAGCTTTATCGTGGGCACTCTCAACTACTACCGCTGGTGCTTGGCTCTCAATTTGTACCCGTGCAACTTTCTCTTGAGGTTGTGAAAGTAGCTCATCAGCTTTATGCTCATTAAAGCTTGCACCTTCATAAAGTCCGGTGTAGTTAACTAAGTCGCTTAAGAAGTCATCAGTTGAGGTTAAAGCGATATGCTCTTTTTCTGAGGATGACTTAAGCTCAGTTAAGATGGCAGAGCTATGGGCAGTTGTTATCGCATCCTCTTCATCTTCCATAGTTTGACTACGCTCAGATTGGCCTAAGGAGCTGAGCATGGAGAGCACACTGACGCCTGCAGATATACCCAAAAGCAGGTACAAAGGTGCTTTAGTTGCTCGTGAGGAGCTAACTTTTTGATTAAGGCATTCCATAACAATTACGCAATCACACCCAAAGCACGCCCAGCCCAGCAAAGCCAAGCACAGCAAAGCTTAGTTAAGCAAGCCTAGATAGCATGTCATCAAGAAAGGTGAAATTGCGTCTCCTTTTTTAAGTTTAAGAATATGTACAGCAAGATCTTGGTCGCTAACTCATGGCTTGAGATTGCTAATACGCTCATTGCCATAGAGATAAGATTTGGCAATGAATCTGGTGCAAGACCAAGAGTTAAACCTGCTTGCAAGGCGCTAAGCACTTAGCGTTTGGTGCTCATATGGCGCATCGTTAGGTTTAGCGGTTAAGTGCTGTACATAAGACTTAGTTAAGTAATTCATTACATCTTTGGATAAATACTTAGATAAAGCAAAGTGGCCATAGTAGGCTGCAGGGCAATCATAATGTGGTGCACTATGATCCTCATGTGGCTGCACGTACTTGAATATCATTAAGTTCTTGTAGTCATTTTTCATTAGCTGCTCTTCATATGGAGCGATGTACTTAGTTAAGTACTTAGAAGAGGCAAAGTCCGACAGATCGGTTAAAGGTTTTAAAGTTAAATCGAGGGTTTTACCTTCGTTAACCATAGCAGTGACCTTAGCAAAAGTAACTTCATCACTATCAGTAACTTCCCAAGGGTATGCATCTGGTACGGTTCGTTTCTTGGCCTCATGGATGGCTGCAGCAAACTGACGGCTAAAGAGCTCTTCTTCCTCCTTGGTGTACTTAGTTCTAATAGTGCCATCATGAGCAAAGTAAACCTGGTGCTCATCAAAATTGAAGCCCTTGGCATCCAAACGCTCTTTAATCCAGTACTTATCCTTTGTATGAGCTATTGGTGAGACATCATGTAAAGCATCCTGCTGCTCTTGTGGATGGACCTTAATACACATGTAGTTAAGGTAATCAATATCGGCCCTGAACAGGTCAGGATTGGTCTTAGCTGCATCAAGTGCCAGCATTTGCTCAAGCTCAATACGTTTAGCTTCTTGTAATTCAGGATGAAACTTCCAGATTACAGAGTTGCCATATAAGTTTTTGTATTGAATATCTCTGACAAAGCCTTCAAGCGGATTGGTGTTACTTACCTTTTGCGGCTTAATACTCACTTCCTTAAGTTGGTCAGGGATGGGGATTGGATCTTGTTTGCTCGCTAATTGTCCGGTGCTGGTATTTTCTAGTTCTGACTTTTGCCTCACCGTATCCTTAGCCAAATCCATAGCCTCACCAAGACCCATGGCATTGGCAGAAGATATGCCCAAGAGGCGACTTAGCCAATTTGCTCCGATAGGTGCCTTGCGATCATCGCTCTTTACGCCATTATCTTGAGCACTCAAGCTGCTATCAGGCGCACTCATCCTAGCTTTGGTCTCATCAGCAACACTCCCCTTAACCTCAACAGCACCTTTAGTACTGATTGACTCACTCAATAGAGTGCCAGTTAATGAAGATCCCTCGACATTCTGATTCACTCTAAGCTTTGCGCTCATCATGTCTAAAGCCGGAAAGAGACTCTCACTGCGCTTGCTAGCGCCTGCACTCTCACCATGCTTAGATGCCGCACTAACATCATTAACCTGAGCTAGTGAAGTGCCTTCGCTCTTGGTATTAGAGCTAGCGATCGCATTGGCATTTGCAGATGCCTTGCTTGAGGCATCTGATGCAGATGTTGATGCGTATGCTGCTGGCGATGCAGAGTTTGTTGTGGCGCGGGCGATGGCCTTGCTCTTAGTCTTGTTTGCTGATCTTGATTTATTTGAGGCCTTTAACTTAGCTGATTTGCTTGCTTTAGTTGCTGTGCTAGTTGAGGTAGCGGCAGCAGCGATTGCACCAGTGATGTTTGCAGTGGCCTGAGCGTTTTCATCAATGAACAGATCTTGAGTTTGCTCAATGGTCTGTGCACGGTATGCATTTAACAGTTGCTCTTGGGCTTGTGCCTCAAAGTCTTGAGCGCTGCGGTATTGATTAGGCTCGGTAAGCTTGCTGCGATAGAGGGCCTTCTTGTGCGATAAGACACTCATTGGTCCTAAAGACTCGCCTTGAGTGGTGTAAAGACGAGAGAGCTTGAGCTTATTGGTATTCACATTAACCATGTAGATACTGTCATCTTGAGATTTGATTAAAGAGCTGTTAACGACAGTTGCTCGGCCTTTGCAGCTTGCTTTACTACGGCATACTGCAGCACCATGCTGCTGCATGACATCAGCTAAAGCCTCATAGTGCTGCTTAAGTTCATCAGTAGCTTTATCATCGGCATACACTGCAAAGGTAGTGCGATTTAATGCATAGTAGTGAGACAGTGCTGGGACAAAGTCTAAGCAGACATATTTTGAGTACAGATACTGCTGTTTAAGCTCTAGTTCATGGCTATCGATCTGAACACCACCAAAGTCACGAAATGAATTAGCAAAGTCATTTATGTTGCAAGCATTTAACAGTATGGTTGAGCAGGTAGCAGTGAGTGCAAGTGCAAGCTTGCTGCGAGATAAGATGCACTGATGCTGTTTGGAGTTAATCATAATTAATCGCAAACCTCTCTTAAGAGGAGTAATTGCCTTGAGCGCAATAAAACAAGTGTTATGAGTGTGAGCACTATGGGTGATATTAGGAATTGCGGATAATATCGGCGCTCATTGCTCGTCCTGAGTCTTCATTTCCAATAAAGAGGCGTAGATGGCGTGGAATGCCATCGACCACAAAGTTATTGCCCTGCAAACGGTAGTTAGTTACTGCAGTGGCGTCTTCAGAGAAGACATGAGTTTGTGTAACCTCAACTATGGCTGGCAACATGCCCTCAGAGAGTTTTTGTGGCATTTGTACATAAGTATGTTTGCCATCATTAAAGACACGTAGCGGAATGACTTCCTTATCGCCACTGACCTGATAGTTAAAGTCCAGGCCGGAAAGTAGTGCTACAGAGCTTTTAGCGCGTTTGCGTCCAGGAATAGATGCAGCCTCTGATACATACTCATCTTCTTCAGCTAACGCTAGCTCCTCGCCACTTGCTGACAAGTTCAGCTCGTTATTACGTTTGCGGGCGAGCAGTTCGTTTTTGATGTTTTGATAGCGCTGCATACTCTGTTCGGTATAAATAAAACTTACATTAGGCATGAAGTCTTTAGCAGAGGACTTAATGTCAATGGAGTAACTGCGCTTATCAGTGTAGATAGTGAGATTAGACTCAAGACCAATGTCGGTAGGCTTAATCGTTACATGCTCTACCATGCCTTGGGCAGAACCATGAGCTGATCTTCCCACAACCCAGCGAGCTGAATCGCCAGTTTGCACATCTACCACGCTCTCGCCAGGTTCAAGTGAAATGTCACACACATGCAGTAAAGAACAAACAACCGTAGGCCTGCCTGCACCATAAACAAAGCGTACTTCGCCAGGGCGCTCCACGATTGGACGGCTTACTGCTGACTTTTTGGCTTTAGGATTGTTGGAAGCCTCTAAAGCCTTAAGAATCTCAATATCTTGCTTAGAGAGGGTATTTTGATTACCTCCTAAAGCAATGATGTCATCAAGGGCACTATCAGCATGAGCAAGACTAAAGCAAGTAGGCACACTCGTAAGCAGCAAGGCGCTCATGCATAAACAGGCACAGGTATTAAGCTTGAACCTCGAAAATGTGCGTTTACCCTGCATGCTTGTACCCTGTATGCATTTATCCTGCATGCTTGTACCTTGCATGGATTGGTGCAGCCAGGTGTAGTTTGGAGCTGCATTGGTAGCAGCAAATTCGTATACAGCTGCAGCTGCATCGGATGCTGCTGCAGTGGCTGCTATATGATTTTGAAAAGACTTGCGTAAGTTCATAATTACTCCCAGAAGGCCTGCTAGTAAGTTTTATCTGTAGTTATCAGGCGATCACGTCTGAGATTAAGAGTTCGGATATGTACAGCTGCAATGGATTGTCTAAGTAGTTAGCGGCCGTCTTTTGATTAGCATCAGCAAAGCTAAAGCTAATAAGAGCTCGCTTTTTATGGACTTTGACTTTGAGATCGCGCTTAGAGCTAATCGACTCTTTCCAGTCCACTTGCACAGTGTGGTTGTCTAGATGAATCAAGTTGGCAATATCAACTTGCACCGACAAGCCACCAAGGTTGGTGCTCATGGGATTATTGTCTGTGTAGAAGTTATTGATCTTTTGGTGAACTGCCGAGCCTTGCTCAATATAGGCATAGACCTTATTGATAAGCTGTGCTTGCAGTTGTTTATCCAAAGTTACAGTGCGTAGATCGCGGATAAAGTCAGACACAAGTGAGTCAATGACAGCTGCTGGCACCTCTTCTTTTGAAGTGAGCTTGTGACTAATACGCCCTTGATTTAAGACCACACCATGTGAGTCCACACTAATTAAATAAGGCTCAATGATGCTTTGCTCGGTGCGGCTTATGTAGGCTGCGAGCAGAAGAAAACTTAAAGAGAGCGATAAAACGCACATTGAGGCTACGCTGCCATGTCGCTTAAGTTCATTTACGGTACTTACCACCTTGGCAAGTCCAGAGAGTCTTACAACTCCATTTTGCTGTTTCATAAAAGCCCTTCAATGTAGTGCCCAATCTAAAGGCTAGTTCTTCTCATTGCCTAAACCGGCGCTGATAACTCATCGTCTAATGAGGCACCAATTCAACAATGCCTAATGAGGCACCGACTAAACCATGCCATTACAGGCGTGGACTAAAGTTGCTTTAACGCTTGGCATAAAAGCTTTGGTTTGAGTATTGGCAATGCGCGGTGTAGTAGTTTTTGTAGCGCAAAGATCTAAGCCACACCTGGCGCATACGCGTATCGTATTTGCCCATTTGATAGAGGCAAAAGTAGATCATCAAACACATGGTGAATGTGATGATTAAGGTTACGAAGTTGTACGTGAAGATACTTAAGGTGACTAAAGCTAAGGTGTTACACATAAACAGCTCACGGTCGCAGCCTAAGATCTGCGTGCAATTGCCTAAAGCCTTATAAACTCGATGTTCTCGCATAAACTAAATCAGCAAATTGTCTGTATGAATGTGTCAGAGCTATCTTCTAAGCTAGCTTGAGTGCTGTTTCTTTGGTCTTTAACAAAGCTAAAGAAAAAGACGAAGTTTAAAAACAAGATCAGCACTGGAGCAATTCAGGATAGGCGCGTGTCTTTAAGGTCAAGGTGGCTTGGCATAAAGCCCTTTAAAGTGCGACTTGAAAACTCAAAGAGCTGTAGTTCTAAATCGCCATTGCTGCCTTGTGACATCTTTACCGTAAGCTCGTTATTCATCAGAGGTAGTGGTGATGACTGATAAGAGTTAAGGTCATAAACCTCGCTTAGAGCGCTTAAGGTCTTGTTAAAGTAAGGGTGAGAGCTATACACACTTTCCTTAGGCACAAAGACGGATGGATGCTTGTACTTATCGGTGTCTTTGGTATTGGAGTTATTGGCATTAGACTGATTAGAAGAGTCCATGCCATAGCCATTAAGGAGGCCTGAGATAAAGCGATCAATGTGCTCTTCGTATGTAAGATCTGGATTGATAGCTAAGAAGTCTTGTCGTAACTCCTCTAGTGCCTCATCTACATAAATTAAGTCATGTGATGATCTTGCGCTGCTCTGTCTTTGCTGAGCAAAAACTGAAGGCTTAAGCTCTCTACGTGCCATATCCTGAGCTTGCTTGGCATAAGCAGCGCTGTTGTATGCTAAAGAAAGTGGATCAGCACCATTAGCGGCACGTGGATCTACAGCTGGCTTAGCGCTTTCGTTAAGGGTTGCAGCTGCTGCAGCATCGCTGTCAGATGCGAAAGTTCCTGTGGAAGTGTCGGCCTTGTGTGAGCTCTCTGCTGGAGCATTCTGTGCACTTTCTGGTGCAGTATTCTGTGCGCTTGATTTTGCATCTGCGCTCTTAGCGTCCACAGGTGGATTGATAGAAGCGCCATTAAAGAAGTTGGTCATGAGGGAATTAGCGCCTAGCAAGAGAGTCATCACCAAAATTATGTAGATGATAGAGCGCATAAAACGGCTGATTTCACCACCAGCAAAGATGAGGGTAGCGCCACAACCAATAATGCCTAAAAGCGCAATGGTAAAGGCAATTGGGCCGGTGGCTGAACGCTGCAGAGCTGAAAGCCACACTTCATATGGCAGACCTGAACCGGCGCTAGCTGCTGAGGCATTAGCATCAGGCATGCAAAAGATGCTCAGATACACAATGAGCAGCATGACTGATATATAGCTTAATGCCATTAACAAGCTGATGGTAAAGGTAGACAAACGTGGTGCGGTGCAGTCAGCATATGAACAGTTAGTTGCACCATGGCTACGAGTATTTCTATTTACAGCATCTGACTTTTGTCCATGCGGATTCCACAGAAGTACGCCATCAGCGCTGTATGAGGCGAGGGTAGCATCAACACATGGTTGCTTAGGAGCATGACTGCTAGTGGCAGTCTTGTTAACTTGAGGGGCTAAACGAGCTCCGAAACAGGCTAGTGACATAGTAAAAAACTCCAGAGGCCAAGGCCTCTTTAATACATTTGAATGTCTGAATAGCTCAGGCAGTGTTGTTCTTTTTGTGCATGCAAATGCGATAAATATCGTATTTGTATGAGTGCAGTAAGCTTAATTTGGGCGTGCAAAGGCCTAGGGTGCTAGCCATGCTCAGCATCAGCATCAGCATCAACCTGGACTTAGTCCATGCATCGGCCGTAGCTGAAGTCTTTTGGCTGTGCTGCGTCTAATGGCTGTGGCTTAGCACCTTTATCTTTGAACTTAGAAAAGCATGGATTGCTAGGCGCTGCTACGTCCTAAGCGTGTACATAGCTGACGCTGATACACTTGAGAGAGGAGTGCAGCGTCTTGATGGAGTGCCCATTTAGAGTGGGGAGTAATGCTCTTGTTTAAGAGTCGGTGGTAGTAATTTGTTTTGCTAAAAGCAAGATCATTTAGCTCAGTTGACCAAGCTGCATGCACGAAAGCCTGGGAATGAGCAAGGGCATTGGAACAAGTCATAAATAATGGGAAAACTCTTAAGCACCGCCACAATTGGTGATAGAGTCTTCCTCCTCCGAAAAGCAAAATTAGTTGCGCATATTGAAGCTTGACTAAGTCGAGCTTGCAGCTTTGAAATCTGTCTTGATTTGCAATCATCAAGGCTATGCATAAGTAACACATGGCCTTAGTGACAAACGGTAGTCATCTTCAGTGAAACCAACCAATGAAAGCTATTGAGTGTCAGCGCTGCAGCATAAGCAACTGCGTGGCTAAAGCTAAGGGAACGTAAGCGCCAAAGCATAGGCTCTGTGCACTTTCAGTTGGTAGATATCGTGAGAACTACTTAGGCGGTGGCGGGGGCGCTATTGAATGCTGCTCGGGTCATCGTCTTTTGAGGCAATGATAGACCCATGGGCGGATTTTCAAAAATTTGCCGAAATAATGATTCATAGTAGATTCAAATGTACGTTTGGGCATTTTGTTAAGGTGATTGCTATTTAGACAAAGCAGGCTTAGTTATTTGACAAATTTGCCATATTTGTATCTATTTAAATGGCTTAAATACGGCGTTTGTCAGCGTGACAGAGACAGAAATGGCCAGAGCAGTGCTGAAAAGCAAGTGTGATCTTGATCACGCTCGGTTAGCGATTTTTGCATGAGCCGTTTGTGCGGGCTTAAATGGCGTATATATAGGCTTTTAGTAGCTACTTTTGGGTGTGGAGTGAAAGTGCTTGCAAATTCTGTGAGCCATTTCTCAATTATTAGGCCTTTAAAAGTGGTATACAAAATCCGTTTTACAAAAGAGAGCTTGGTGGGCACTTGTTAAAAGTGTGAACTACCATTCAAAATCGATACAAGATTTTGAAATTTCGTGCAGAAAATATTTTTTGTGCTATGGCGTCTTTTATGGCCCTTGACGAATGCAAATTGCTGTAGTCGCAATCAAAATAGGCAGGCTTTACAGCTAAGCTCAGTCACAATGCGCCGCAATCGTGAAGAATGTCGGCAAAAAGTGTGATCTCAAAAGCTCAAAAATCTCAAGCCATCATAGATGCAATCTAGCCTCATGGCTGTTTGTAGATGAAATTTTTGGCTAAAATCGACCTTAAGCTAAGTAAGAAAAAAGATTGCTCATAAACAAAGATAATTAAGGTGCAATTGCATCAAAAGCTTATGAGGGCTGACGATACGCCACTACTGGGCTATAATCTAAGCTTAACTGTATTGTCAACATGCAAAGGCTAGCGAAAGCGGCAGTAGCTGCATGCTAGTTAAGATAGTAGTCTGTCTTAGTGCTATGCCTTTTGTGATGTAATTGCTAGGCTAACTCTCAAGCATATTAAGCATGTAAAAAACAAGGCAAGGCAATGAAATGCAATGCTACGAAAGGAAAAGCAATGCCTGTCCTTCTTGAGCAACGCTTGCCCTTTCTAAGCTGCACGTGACATTGTTTTGCAACGCTTACGCTTTTGTACAGGTGCTTATAAGCATGGCTCTGCACATAGCATCTGAAGATGCTGTAGCCTCAAGCATTGTTGCTGAGCATGACTAAGCTTAGTATTGAGCAAGGATAGGCTTTATTCATAACCTGTCTGATGCTCTAGGATTTTTAGGCACAAAGTGCCGCATCTTGCTAACCATGTGGTTTAGCAAGATTACTTGCATATATTGCTTAGTATGCAGGTTTAAGGATTTTGGTGTAATGCCTGAGGGCATTGCAAACCAGCTTTTGCAAGTACTTGCTTGCACATAAAAGATAATGGCAAGGTAGGCATCATGCGCTCTATTAGTAGATTAGATGCACCGCCATATGTCTATGGGTTAAGGGAGAATAACCAGTGAAGTTTAAGGTAGGATTTATCTTTTTGCTTGGTATGCTGACAGGTACCATTGCAACAATGTTGTTAACCAACGCAATGGCTGATGAGGCTAGTTTGCAGCGTCAGCTTGATGCGCAGCAGCGCACCATGAATGCTCAGCAAAATCAGATCTATCAGCTGCAGCAGGACATTGCGACCTTACGTGGTGAGCTTGAGCAATTACGTTATTTAGCAAGCCGCCAGGGTGGAGTTTCAAGCTCAAACAATAACACTGTTGTCAATCTTCCAGTTGGCAATACCCCAAGTGCAGCTCCTGCAGCTCCAAGCAACAATGCTGCCTCATCTTCAACTGGTAAGCTCACTGGCGTAACTGATGAGTCTCGCAAGGCTTATAACGATGCTTATGCCAAGGTACAGAATAACGACTTAAATGGCGCAGCTGCTGCATTTAAGGCCTACGTTGAGAAGTATCCAGACAATGCCTTAACTCCAAATGCCTGGTACTGGCTGGGTCAGGTTCAGTACTCTCAGGCAAACTACGAGCAGGCACGTTTAAGCTTCTTAAACGTAGCTCGTTTTGCCGACTCACAAAAGCGTCCAGATGCCTTATACAAGCTTGGCATGATCTCTAAGTTCTTAGGCGATAAGGATAAGGCTACTCGCTACTTCCAATTAGTAGTTCAGACTTATCCAAACGATGCCGCTGCTACTTTATCTTCACGTGAGCTGCAGCGTCTTAAGTAATTGCATATCGCGCCGCACCCACGCAAAAAGCTCAGCTAAGCAGCGCTTGACGCTAGCAGATGCGGCACGATGAGAGTAGATAGATGCATCACTACACTACTCTAAACATTCTGACGATAAGCTAGGATTAATTTTGTAGCTATGATCCACGCTCGCTAAAGAACGCTATGGTGGCTACGCCCTCGCGCTCGAAGTTTAGAGGCTTCATGTTAGAGGGATGCAAGCATTACGCTTAGATGACTTTTGTCAGATGGATTAAAGCATTTGCTTAGCCCAACAACAAAAGCTACAGCTTAAGCAAGTTCAGATGAGGCATTGCACAGTGCAAGGCATTAGCTAAAAGTAGCACTATGCAGTCTCATGCATCGTATCTGTACAGTGCTTGCTTTGATAGTGATATTGTGGTGGCTAAGCAAACTTGGCTTTTATTGTCGAAGCTGATAGCAGCTACTAAATTAAGTGGCTAATTAGCACTTTTCTTGTGTTGCAACGGAGAATATATGCTCAAGAGCATAGTTTCAGCATTAAGTCAGCGTTTACCGGTAAAACAAATTACTGGTAATCCTATGCTCCCTTGCACCCAAAATCTTTATAAACACTCTGCAGTAAACGAATCTAAGAGCTCTTGTAATTTCTCCCAAGCATCTGTTGCCAACACTGCAGCAGATACTACCAACCAAGAGCAAAACAATTCTAACTGCGCTGCAGTGCGTGCTAATACATCCTCTAAAGCCTTTAGAAATACAGCTAAACGAGCCAACAAATCTTCAAGCAAGACAGCTAATCGAGCTAGCAAATCATCAAGTAAGAGCCGTAAGCACTCTAATAAGCACTACAAGGCCTCCAAGTCATATAAACAAAGCCATGTCGTTGTAGGCAAGGGCAAGGATGAGGTTTGCAGTAGCCTTGCTGCAGTGTCTTTAGCTTCATCAGCTCAGGAAAATAGCAGTTTAGCTTTATCGGCTGCTAATCAGGCTCTTGAATCTAAGCTCAAGCCAAGTTGCGTCGCTCAGTGTGTGCGCCAAGAGATTAATAAGACAGCAAAGACTGTTGCCATGAACTTTGGCAGCGAGAAAGACTTTGCCTCTAGCGTTGCTGCGGGTGTGCCTTCTATCTTAGATAGTGGCAAGGCAGATGCGCTAGCATCTTCTGTCGCAGCCCTCGCAGCTCCGGTTACATCTCCATTAGCCTCGTTTATGGCTGTGGGCGGTAAGTACTTACGTCTGTCTGTATGGGCAGCTATGCTTGGCTGTGCATCGGTGGCACTTAGCTCATGCTCGACTAAGCCTCTAGCGTTGCTGCGGGTGTGCCTTCTATCTTAGATAGTGGCAAGGCAGATGCGCTAGCATCTTCTGTCGCAGCCCTCGCAGCTCCGGTTACATCTCCATTAGCCTCGTTTATGGCTGTGGGCGGTAAGTACTTACGTCTGTCTGTATGGGCAGCTATGCTTGGCTGTGCATCGGTGGCACTTAGCTCATGCTCGACTAATGATGATTTACCTGAGCGTGAAGTTTTAGTTGAAGATCCTGTGTCCTTTAGCGTTAGTGGTGTATCTGGAGAGCTGTTAACTAATGTTGAGGCGCACTTAGGATCTCTTGCTGTTATTCCAAAGAAGCGTGCCTTTTTCTATATTCGTGAGATTAAGGAAGTTACCACTAAGGCCTTACGTGCCTATGGTTACTATCATCCAAAGATCAAAGTTACTCTGCCTGAGAAAGACAAAAAAGAAGATACAGTAGTTAAGGTTGAGGTAGAACAAGGCAAGCCTTTGTACATTCGTCAGTCTAGGATTGAGGTTTTAGGCGAGGGCGTTAAGTACAAGGTCTTTGAAGATCTGCTTAAAAATACTGAACTTGGCTCATACAAGATTCTAAATCATGGTGTCTATGAAGAGTTAAAGAACGCTATTCATAACACAGCTTTATCCATGGGCTTCTTTGACGGTAAGTTCACCTCAAAGCGTATCATGGTTTATCAAAACCAAAACTTTGCTGATATCGAGCTCGTTTACGATTCTGGCAAGCGTTATGACTTTGGTGAACTCATCATGAATGATGAGACTGCTGAGCTCTAT
>Bissell_p2__coassemble_450_pt1 | contig 33969 bp, 24 predicted proteins | sample Bissell_p2__metabat2_high_PE_026 | metagenome-assembled genome bin Bissell_p2
GCAGGCGTTGTTTCAACCATCCTCGAGTAATCGTTGATGAGTTAAACACAGTTATTAACATTAGTTGATAGCTAAAAAGGCCGTAGTGTCGCAAGATGCTGCGGCTTTTTTGTATGGGCAGAAAAATAGCCACTTAGATAGATCATTAGATGGTATAGCTTATCTCTATAGTTTCTATTAACGCTTCGCTTGTCTAAGACATAAAAAGTGCTGATATATCCCCGTTTTAGGTTGACTAATGACGTGGTATAGGGTATTTTTCTTTGCTCAGATCAGATCTTTTCAAGATCACAGATTTAAGGTCTCTAACCTTTGGTAAGACCTAATTAAGCTCCCGCATTAGATCATTAAAGACGCTTTAAACATACTTATCTAGCCATGTGTTAGATCTGATGCTTACGTCTTATTTATAGTGTCTATTAGCTCTATTAGAGAGTTAAACGCTATGTGCCGGGATCTCTAATTTAACTGAGCTTAAGAAGATTTACTGATGGACTTTCAGTAATCATAAGACTCCAGATTTAGCCCATGACAGTCACACTCTTGCTTTGTAAGCGCTAGGTTGCATTGCAAGTACAGCTGTCACATACATTGATTGTTTAAGCCGGGATCTCTGTATGCAAGTACAGAGTGTCAAAAATGAGCGAAAGTAAGAACAGCAAGCAGACAGCTGATGCTTCTAAGAAAGCAAATGCTGCCGTTAAGAACAAGAAGTCCGATCTTAAGACTGCCGATACCAAGAAAGCCGAGGTAAAGAAGGTAGATGCTAAGAAGGCAAAGCAGGGTGCTTCTAACCCACTTGATTATGTCTTATGGACTGTATCCCTTGCTTTATTAGTGCTTGCAATCGGTGGTAATTACTACTACACCCGCTTCATGATGATCGATGAGACTTCTTTAGTCCGTTTAGGTCGTGTAGCTTTAGTTATTGCTATCATCGTAGCTGGTCTTGCTGTTACTCTGTTTACTAGCAAGGGCAAGAGACTGCTCGCTTTCACCCGCGACTCCTACACCGAGTTACGTAAGGTAGTATGGCCAACTCGTAACGAGGGTCTGCAGACTACTTTCATCGTTTTCATCGCTGTAAGCTTAGTCAGCCTCTTCCTGTACTTATGCGACCTGATCTTCTTGCAGATCGTCCGCATCATCACCTTATAAGATAGATAGGTGTCCTAAATGTCAGATTTAGAAAACATGGTAGAAGAGAAGGTAGAGTCTGCAGAGCACGGCGTATCTGCCGAAGCTCCTATGGTCGACGATATCGCACAAGATGCAGAAGCTCCTTTCTTAACTGATGAGCAGGCTGCTGCATCAGGTGAAGCTTCTCCTTTTGACGCTGTAATCGCACAGGTAGAAGAGTCTAAGAAGGCTCCTGCTAAGAAGGTTGCAACTAGAAATAAGAAGACTGGTCTTATCGACCTCAAGAAGCCATTAAAGTTAGAGCCTAAGGATCCATCTGAGGTTCCTATGCGTTGGTACATCCTGCAGGCCTACTCTGGCTTCGAGCAGCGTGTTGCTCAAGCTTTAATCGAGCGTATCAAGATTAACAACATGGAAGAGTACTTCGGTGAAGTCTTGGTACCAAAAGAGAAGGTTAAGGACGTTAAAGACGGTAAGCAGCGTGAGAGTGAGCGTAAGTTCTTCCCAGGCTACGTTATGGTCGAGATGAAGATGACCTCCGACTCTTGGCAGCTTGTTAAGCACACCGAGCGCGTATTAGGCTTTATTGGTGGTACTCCAGAGCGTCCAATGCCAATTACTAAGGCTGAGGCTGATCGTATCTTAAATCGCCTTAAGGAGACCTCTGAGGCTCCACGTCCTAAGAACCTCTTTGAAGTTGGTGAAAAGGTTCGTGCTACCGAGGGTACCTTCAAGGACTTCTCTGGTACTGTTGAGAAGGTTGATTACGAGAAGAACCGTCTTACCGTTTCTATCAACATCTTCGGTCGTGCTACCCCAGTTGAGCTTGAGCTCGGCCAGGTTGAAAAAGATATCGACTAAGAGCATGGATGGCTTATCAAAGCCTCAATGTATTGTTGCAAAAGGGCAGTCATATGACTGCCTTTTTTATACCTGTCATCTATATCCTCATCCCCTTGCGTATCTGCAGCCATATTTAAGAGCTATCTCAATAGCCCTCGCAACAGCGCTCTGCTTTTTTACATAGTCCCCTTACTTTGCTTTTCTAAATTTTCCTCTGCCGCTGCAGCTTGCTATGACCTCTTAAGCAGCTAAATTTGCTGCTTTGCATTTCACGCTCTAAATAGCGTCGAGAGCCTTGATTGTTATGGTGGCTTGAAGATCGGGGATCATAAGGTGGGGTGGCCTTAGGACTTAAAAAGATCAGTGATGTGAGGGGAAAAAGCAGTGGATCATAGCTATGAGGATCAGAAGATCATTAGGACTAAGTCTGATTTAAATGAAATGTAAAAAAGATCACCAAAAGTTGTTGATCAGCGAAAATGGATTCTGTATAATATTAAGGATTTACTGTTTTGTGACGTAGATCTCATTTTTGAGGGTTTCTAAGTCAGATTCAGTATCAGATTTCCTAGTAAATCAAGGTTCTACCCTTGATGCGGGAAGCGTATCAAACTCGGAGAGTTTGACGTATCAAACACCTTGTTTGAGCGCGCCATACCCACATAGAGAGAATTTATAACATGGCAAAGAAAGTTTCTGCCTACATCAAGCTGCAGGTTGGCGCTGGTAATGCCAATCCAGCTCCTCCAGTAGGTCCTGCCTTAGGTCAGCACGGCGTTAACATTATGGAGTTCTGCAAGGCATTCAATGCTCACACTGCAAAACTCGAGAAGGGCGCCCCAGTTCCAGTAGTTATTACTGTTTATGCTGACAAGTCTTTCACCTTCATCACTAAGACCCCACCAGCATCCTTCTTAATCAAGAAGGCTCTGAACATCCAGTCAGCTTCTCACAAGCCTGGCAAGGAAGTAGCTGGTAAGATCACCATGGCTCAGTGCCTTGAGATCGCTAAGGTTAAAGAGCCTGACATGACCGGTGCAGATTTAGAAGCTTCTGCACGTACAATCGCCGGTACTGCCCGCTCCATGGGTGTTCAGGTGGAGGAGTAAGACATGGCAAAGTTATCTAAGCGCATGAAGGAAATCCGTTCCATCATCGACCGCACTCGCGAGTATGATGTAACTGAGGGTTTCGACACCTTAAAGAAGACCGCTAAGGCAAAGTTCGTTGAGTCTGTAGACGTAGCTATCCAGCTCGGTATCGACCCAACCAAGTCCGACCAGAACATCCGTGGCGCTACCGTTCTACCACACGGCACCGGCCGTAGCGTTCGCGTTGTAGTTTTCACCCAGGGCGAATTAGCTGAGCAGGCTAAGGCTGCAGGTGCAGACTTCGTAGGTATGGACGAGCTTGCTCACGAGATTAAGCAGGGCAAGTCTGACTTTGACGTAGTTATCGCTTCTCCAGATGCAATGCGCGTTGTAGGTCAGTTAGGTCAGATCTTAGGTCCACGTGGCTTAATGCCAAACCCTAAGGTTGGTACTGTTACCCGTGACGTAGCTACCGCTGTTAAGAATGCTAAGTCTGGTCAGGTTCGTTACCGTAACGATAAGACTGGTGTTATCCAGGCTTCTATCGGTAAGGTTGACTTCGACTCTGCCAAGCTGGTTGACAACTTAAACGCTTTATTAGGCGCTATTGTTAAGGCTAAGCCAGCTGCTGCTAAGGGTACCTTCATCAAGAAGGTATGCATCTCCACCACTATGGGTGGCGGCATCACCGTTGATAAGAGCACCTTAAAGACTGATCGTGCTGGCGCTGCTTCTTAATAGCAACGTCTAGAGCATCAGCTTTAGAGCCCTTAAAGAAAGGGGCTTAGGCCTCTTTCTTAAAGATTACATGTTTGGATACTAACATTATGAATTTGGCCGGGAGCTTAATCTCCCAACCAAAGACCGCAGGGGGAAGTATCCTTAATCATCCTGCGCAGGCGGAAATTAGCTCTATAGGATCTATCCTTTAGAATTGATATCCGGTACATACCCCTATAATGGGGTCAACTGTCATAGCTTAAGCATAAGTCAGCCTGTATGTACGTCTTATATGCAGGGGATAAGTGTGGCGGCTGTGATAAACCAGGAGTCACTGCTAAAAATGGCATTAAATCTCGAAGACAAGAAGCAAATTGTTGCTGATGTTAGCGAAGTCGCCAAGAAAGCATTATCAGCTGTTTGTGCTGATTCCTGTGGCATTCCTGTAGCTGCAATGACCAAGCTCCGCAAGGACGCACGTGCTAACAACGTTTACTTACACGTTGTTCGTAACACCCTCCTTGCTCGTGCTGTAGAAGGCACCGCTTTTGAGTGCATGAAGGACCAGTTCAAGGGCCCAACCTTAATCGGTCTTTCCATGGAGCACCCAGGCGCAGCTGCACGTCTGTTCAAGGAATTCGCAAAGCAGAACGACAAGTTCTCCATCAAGGCCTTAGCTTTTGAAGGCACTTTATATGATGGTAAGGACGTTGACGTATTAGCATCACTGCCAACCTACGAGGAAGGCGTTGCTCAGTTAATGGCAACCATGAAGGAAGCTGCAGCTGGCAAGCTCGTACGTACTCTTTCTGCTCTGGGCGACAAGCTTCAGGCAGAGGGTGGCGCTGCTTAATAGAGCCTTATGGCTTTATAAAGCACAGTCTGCTTTCTAAGACTAAGTTGCAACTTTGTATATTTACTAAAGTTGCATCATAACTGACTTAGTCAGTCTAAAGATTTTTTGATGAGCATGCTTTTAGCACTCATCTATACAGATTACTTTTTCTAAAGGAATACCAAAATGGCATTATCTAAGGATGATATCATTAACGCTATTGCTGAAATGAGCGTTATGGAAGTTGTTGAGCTCGTTAAGGCAATGGAAGAGAAGTTCGGCGTTTCAGCTGCTGCTGCTGTAGTTGCTGGCCCAGCTGCTGGCGGTGCCGCTGCTGCTGAGGAGAAGACCGAGTTCGACGTAACCTTAAAGGACGTTGGTGGCAACAAGATCGCTGTTATTAAGGCAGTTCGTGGCGCTACCGGTTTAGGCCTGAAGGAAGCTAAGGACTTAGTTGAGTCTGCTCCTGCTAAGATCAAGGAAGGCGTTTCTAAGGAAGACGCTGAGGCTCTCAAGAAGGCCTTCGAAGAGGCTGGTGCTACTGTTACCATCGAGTAATAGACACTGCTCAAATAGCCGAATGCTTCGATTCGGAGTACAGGCTGCCTAGCAGCCTGTGCAATATAACCCGAGTGCTCTTAATGGGCCTCGGGTTTCGATGCCTTAAAAGGTGATGCAATTTAACTGAAGAACATTCAGATTTTGACATCAATACTCACCAGGACGATGCCGGGGTCAGCTCTGACCTAAATTAAGTAAAAGTGCACAAGCTTAATTTGTGTTTTCCGTCCGTCTTAGGCCTATGGCCTGTTCTAAGCGTTCCAAAACCAGTTAGTTACTACCGTGTTACTGATCAGCCATGCAGCCTGTGTATGAGCTCAAACAGATTATAGGGAAAACGCGCTGCGCGCTGCCCATTCTCTGCCGATCATTAGCCTGTAGAATCGCGCTTATATACTCTGCACCGTACCCTTTGACTTAGGTCTTAGGTAAATACCGTATTACAAAGTTCATTTCTTGGCTGCTGCTCTTTAGAGCAATCGGCACTTAAATGTGCCCAGAGCAGATAAGAAACCGTTGCACACATGGTCTTTAAATGCCATTAAGTGCACAAGCTAAGAGCTTTTGTGTAGGTTTCGGTCGTTAAAGGCGACCGTCTGCGCTGTATGAGTGAATGAACTTGAGTATGCTGCAAAGTCAGCTAACGCTCCATGCGAGCATCTATGTTCAACTATTAGTTTGAGAGCAACGATCTTGTTTAAGCTCATTGAAAGCTTCTTTAATAAAGATCGTATAGCTACATTAGTTTGCTCAGGCTTTAAATGCCAGGGTAGTTTGAACAAACTTACGGATGCAGCTTGTAGCAGCGGATTTAATTACTGGTAAGAATAAGGGCATGTTTTTATATGCCATTATTAACGCTGTGGACGACGACCTAACTCAATGAAGCTTTGCGTGAGCTTTTCATTCGGTCGTGCATCTTGAAGTGATGAGTAACAGTCTTAATCTTAATGGTTGCAGTGACTTGCGCCATCCATGACCTCAAACCACCTAAGATGGCTGTGTATAGCCTTATGCTTGTAGTACAACGCACAAGTGTTTGTAACTTGTATAAGAGCACAACATCTATATTAGTGATTTGACCCGGTAGCAAAGAAATAGTAAAGCAAAGATACGAACATAAACTTTACATGTTCTAAAAACTGTAAAAGGTTTAAAGTAGTAGATTAGGCTTTAAATATCAATGCGTTGACCGGTTTGCTTGTTGCAAGCAGGGCAGGCGGCTTTTATAGCCCCTCAATCGCGACAAAGATCAACCTGAGGATCCCAATTCCATGGTCTACTCGTATACTGAGCAAAAGCGTATCCGTAAGGATTTCGGAAAGCGAGTTAAGGTGCTCGACACCCCATACTTACTTGCCGTTCAGCTTGATTCATTCAAACAATTCATCAGCGCCGATCCGTTAAATGAGAACGGCTTAGTTGCTGCTTTCAAGAGTGTTTTCCCAATCAAGTCATATTCGGGAAATGCTGAGCTCTGTTACAACTCTTTCAAGTTAGGTGAGCCTAAGTTCGATGTTCACGAGTGTATGATTCGTGGCACCACTTACTCTGCCCCTCTTAAGGTCAACTTAAGCCTTATTCGTTACGAGAAGGACTCTCCTAAGACTGTTAAAGAGAAGATTGACCAGGAAGTCTATATGGGCGAAATTCCGCTCATGACTGAGAATGGTACCTTCATCATTAACGGTACTGAGCGTGTAGTTGTTTCTCAGTTACACCGTTCTCCTGGTGTATTCTTTGACAATGATAAGGGTAAGACCCACCCAGGTCGCGTACTCTTCTCTGCCCGTATTATTCCTTACCGTGGCTCATGGTTAGACTTCGAGTTCGATCACCGCGACAACCTGTTTGTTCGTATCGACCGTCGTCGTAAGTTACCAGCATCTGTTCTGCTGCGTGCTTTAGGTTACAACACCGAGCAGATTCTCGATATCTTCTACGATACCGTTGCAATTGAGATCAAGTCCAATAAGCTCATGATGGAGCTTGTTCCTGATCGTCTGCGTGGTGAAACCGCTACTTTCGACATTCAGCTTGATGGCAAGGTATTAGTTGAAGCTGGTAAGAAGATTACCGTTCGCCATATTCGTGAACTGCGTAAGGCAGGCCAGAACTATATCGAGATTCCACCTGAGCACCTTATCGGTAAGATCCTCGCTAAGGACTACAAGGATAAGGAAGGCAATGTAGTGTTAGCTGCTAACACTGAGCTTACCTTAGAGAAGCTGCCTTTAATTCCTCAGTTAGGTCTCAAGCGCTTTGAGATCCTCTTCACCTCTCAGGTTGATGAGGGTTCATTCATTGCTGATACCATGCGTTCTGACGCAACTCGTGATCTCACTTCAGACAACGATGATCGCATCGCTGCTCTGTTTGAAATCTACAAGATGATGCGTCCAGGTGAGCCTCCAACCACCGAAGCTGCAGAAGGTCTGTTTAACAACCTGTTCTTTGCAGAGGATCGCTACGACTTATCTTCTGTAGGTCGTATGAAGTTTGATTCTCGCTTCGTTGAGATCTCACGTGTCAAGACCGCTTTAGAGCGCACCTTATCTGACAGCGAGTTCCCTATTAATACCCAGGATGGTGGCATCTACGTAACTGGTGGCTATGTATACGCTGAGTATCCAAAGCTTCTTGACATCGTACGTGCACACTTAGAGCCATCTGAGGCTCAGTGCCTGCCTCTATCCAATCCAGAGCGTTGTGCTGACAAGCTCTTAGACTTCCTCGACGGCTTCTTAGTTAAGGCTGTAAACGATCCAATGGTAAGTGCCGCTGATCGTTTCGTCTTCAAGAAGGTTCAGATCACTCCAAAGGATGGTGAGACCGTTGAGCTCGAGCGTTGCGTAATTCTGCCATTAGAACTGCTCAAAGATCGTACTGCTAAGGCTGCTATTATCGATGCTGAAGTAACCGATAAGAAGGGTAAGGCCTTAAACTTAATCCGTGAGCGTGATGAGTTATACCGTGGCACCCTGTCTCACAACGACATCATCAAGGTTATGCGTTACCTCGTGCGTATCCGCAACGGTAAAGAGACCATTGATGATATCGATCACTTAGGCAACAGACGTATTCGTTCCGTTGGTGAAATGGCTGAAAACCAGTTCCGTATCGGTCTGGTTCGTGTAGAGCGTGCAGTTAAGGAGCGTCTGTCTTTAGGCGATCTTGATAGCACCACTCCACAGGAGCTCATCAACGCTAAGCCAATTAGTGCTGCTATTAAGGAGTTCTTCGGCTCTTCACAGTTATCTCAGTTCATGGATCAGAACAACCCATTATCTGAGGTTACCCACAAGCGTCGTATCTCCGCTTTAGGCCCAGGTGGTTTAACCCGTGAGCGTGCTGGCTTCGAGGTTCGTGACGTTCACCCAACCCACTACGGTCGTTTATGTCCAATTGAGACCCCTGAAGGTCCAAACATTGGTCTTATCAACTCCTTAGCTGTGTTTGCTCGTTGCAACGACTATGGCTTCTTAGAGACTCCATACCGTCGTGTTAACAATCAGCACGTATCTGAGGACTTTGAGTACTTATCTGCTATCGACGAAGGTCAGTATGTTATTGCTCAGGCAAACACTGACTTAGACGAGAACGGTAACATTATCGATGAGTACGTACAGTGCCGTTATAAGGGCGAATCTACTGTTCGCCGCGCCTGTGACGTACAGTACATGGACGTTTCACCTCAGCAGGTTATTTCCGTTGCTGCAGCGTTGATTCCGTTCCTTGAGCACGATGACGCTAACCGTGCGCTGATGGGTGCAAACATGCAGCGTCAGGCTGTTCCTACTGTTCGTTCTGAAAAGCCATTCGTTGGTACTGGTATGGAGCGTGCTGTAGCGGTTGACTCTGGTGTTTCCATCGTGGCACGTCGTGGCGGTGTTATCGAGCACGTTGATGGCAACCGTATCGTTGTTCGTGTTAACGAAGATGAGATCCGTGGTACTTCTGATGCTGGTATCGATATTTACAACCTCATCAAGTACACCCGTTCTAACCAGAACACCTGCATTAACCAGCGTCCATGTGTAAACATTTACGAGCAGGTTGCAGCTGGTGACGTATTAGCTGACGGTAGCTCCACTGATTTAGGTGAGCTGGCATTAGGTCAGAACTTACGTATCGCCTTCATGCCATGGAACGGTTACAACTACGAGGACTCTATCTTAGTTTCCGAGCGTGTTGCAGCTAAGGATCGTTTAACCACTATCCACATTCAGGAAATCTCCTGTGTGGCTCGTGACACCAAGCTCGGCCCTGAGGAAATCACTGCTGATATTCCTAACGTAGGTGAGCAGGCTCTCTCTAAGCTTGATGAGTCCGGTATCGTTTACGTTGGTGCTGAAGTTTGCGGCGGCGACATCCTCGTTGGTAAGGTAACTCCAAAGGGTGAGACCCAGTTAACTCCAGAAGAGAAGCTGCTTCGCGCTATCTTCGGTGAGAAGGCCTCCGAGGTTAAGGATTCCTCAACTCGCGTACCTAACGGTGTATTCGGTACTGTTGTAGACGTACAGGTATTCACCCGTGAGGGCGTAGATAAGGATTCACGCGCACTCGAAATCGAAGAGATGCAGCTGAGCAAGGCACGTAAGGACTTAGACGAAGAGTTCTCATTCTTAACTGCCGGTATGCTCCGCCAGGTACGTAACATCCTCGTCCGTGCTGGTTTAGACCGCAAGGAAGTTGATGCTCTGTCCGATGTTGAGCTCTTTGAGTGCCATGTACCTAACGACAAAGCACTGCGTGAGATTGAAGAAATCTCTGCTCGTATTGATGAGTACCGTGCTGAGTACAAGGAAAAGTACGAAGTTATCCGCCGTAAGATCACTGAGGGTGATGACTTAACCCCAGGCGTTCTGAAGATCGTTAAGGTTTACCTCGCTGTTAAGCGTCGTATTCAGCCAGGCGATAAGATGGCAGGTCGTCACGGTAACAAGGGTGTTATCTCTAAGATTTGCCCTATCGAGGATATGCCATACGATGAGGATGGTGTACCAGTAGATATCGTGCTCAACCCATTAGGTGTGCCTTCTCGTATGAACATTGGTCAGGTTCTCGAGGTTCACTTAGGTTTAGCTGCTAAGGGTATCGGTAATGTCATCAACAAGATGCTTGTTGAGCAAAAGGCTATTGCTGAAATCCGCGCTATGCTGCAGAAGATCTACGATTTAGGTGGCTCTTCACAGGAAGTAGACATTAGCTCAATGTCTGATGATCAGGTAATGGTACTTGCCGAGAACTTACGTGACGGTATGCCAGTAGCTACCCCTGTATTCGACGGTGCAACCGAAGAATCCATTAAGGAGCTGCTCGAGCTTGCAGGTCTGCCTAAGTCCGGTCAGATGACTTTATTTGACGGTACTACTGGTCGTCCATTCGAGCGTAAGGTAACCGTTGGTTATATGTACATGCTCAAGCTCAACCACTTAGTTGATGACAAGATGCATGCTCGTTCTACCGGTTCTTACTCATTAGTTACTCAGCAGCCATTAGGCGGTAAGGCTCAGTTCGGTGGTCAGCGCTTCGGTGAAATGGAAGTGTGGGCCCTTGAGGCTTACGGTGCTGCCTATACCTTACGTGAGATGCTGACTGTTAAGTCAGACGACGTAAACGGCAGAACCAAGATGTACAAGAACATCGTTGACGGTGCATACAAGATGGAAGCTAGCATCCCAGAGTCCTTCAATGTATTGCTTCGTGAAATTCGCTCGCTGGGTATCAATATCGACCTGGTTCGCAAAGACTAATTGCCGTGGTGGCAGCTTCAATGAAGCTGCTGCCTAAAAAGCAGGGCAACCTGCTGCAGGGGCTAAAAAAGTCCCTGCGCTAAGGCATGGAGTTGTAAAGTCGCTTTTTGGACGTTTTATCCTAAGAGCTGCTGGTCAGACAATCAAAGCCGTGAGGGACAAATATTCACGGCCCTAAAGCGAAACTGACAACTCATAAAAGATAATTTCTTCGCAGGAGAAACTGTTGTGAGCATGCAAGAAATCGGTCAAGACGAGACCCTCTTAGAGGGCTTTGGCACCGAACTTCCGACCGCTAATAAGGACGACGAGTTTGCAATGGGCTTAGATATTTCTGAGTCTTTAGGCAAGCTTGCTAACCGCAGCAACAACGCCCTCAAGCAGAAGCTTGAGGATTTTGACGCGATCAAGATTGGTCTTGCATCGCCTGAGATGATCCGTGCTTGGTCTTATGGCGAAGTTAAGAAGCCAGAGACCATCAACTATCGTACTTTCAAGCCAGAGCGTGACGGCTTATTCTGTGCCAAGATCTTCGGCCCTACCAAGGATTACGAGTGTCTTTGCGGTAAGTACAAGCGTTTAAAGCACCGTGGCACTATCTGTGATAAGTGTGGTGTTGAAGTTACCCAGGCTAAGGTACGTCGTGAGCGTATGGGCCACATTGAGCTGGCATCCCCTGTAGCTCACATTTGGTTCTTAAAGTCACTGCCATCCCGTATCGGTCTGATTCTCGATATGAAGTTACGCGATATTGAAAGCGTACTTTACTTTGAGAGCTATGTTGTTACCGATCCAGGTATGACTGAGCTTCGTGAGCGTCAGCTGCTCACCGAAGAAGAGTACATGAATGCACTCGAGCTCTTTGGTGATGACTTTAGCGCCAAGATGGGTGCTGAGGCTATCTTAGAGATCCTGCAGCACATGGATCTTGAGGCCGAGATTAACTCTTTACGTGAGTCTTTAGACACCACCTCTTCAGAGTCTAATCGTAAGAAGTACGCCAAGCGCTTAAAGCTCATGGAGTCTTTCGTTCATTCTGGTAACAAGCCTGAGTGGATGATCTTAACTGTTCTGCCAGTTCTGCCTCCAGATTTACGTCCATTAGTTCCACTTGATGGCGGTCGTTTTGCTACTTCCGATCTCAACGACTTATACCGTCGTGTGATCAACCGTAACAACCGTTTAAAGCGTCTTTTAGACTTAGTTGCTCCAGAGATCATCGTACGTAACGAAAAGCGTATGCTCCAGGAGTCCGTTGACGCTCTGATGGATAACGGTCGTCGTGGTCGTGCTATTTCTGGCTCTAACAAGCGTCCATTAAAGTCACTTGCTGACATGATTAAGGGTAAGCAAGGTCGTTTCCGTCAGAACCTGCTCGGTAAGCGTGTTGACTACTCTGGTCGTTCTGTAATTACTTGCGGTCCTAATCTGCGTCTGCACCAGTGCGGTCTTCCTAAGAAGATGGCATTAGAGCTCTTCAAGCCATTCATTTTCGGTCGTCTTGAGATGCGCGGTCACGCCGCTACCATCAAGGCAGCTAAGAAGATGGTAGAGCGCGAGGATGCAATCGTATGGGATGTACTTGAAGAGGTAATCCGCGAGCATCCAGTATTATTAAACCGTGCTCCGACCCTGCACCGTTTAGGTATTCAGGCTTTCGAGCCAATCTTAGTTGAAGGTAAGGCTATCCGTCTGCACCCACTCGTATGTCCAGCATTTAACGCTGACTTCGACGGTGACCAGATGGCTGTTCACATTCCATTAACCCTTGAGGCTCAGCTTGAGGCTCGTGCGTTAATGATGTCTACCAACAACATTCTGTCTCCTGCTTCAGGTGATCCAATCATCGTTCCTGCACAGGACGTGGTTTTAGGCCTGTACTACATGTCTAAGTCACGTGTTGGCGCTAAGGGCGAGGGTATGATCATCTCTGATGCCCATGAGGCTGAGCGTCTGTACAAGAGTGGTGTTGCTGAGATGCAGGCTCGTGTTGCTTGCCGCATCTCTTACTCCGTTAAGGATCCAGAGACTGGTGAGTTCACCGATAAGAATGAGCTGCGCTTAACCACTATTGGTCGTGCCATTCTCTCTTTAATCCTGCCACGCGGTATGTCCTATGACTTCATTGATCCTCCAGTAGAGGGTGTAAATGAAGAGAACATGCGTGAAGTATTAGCTCAGAAGGATTGGTTTACCAAGGTATCTAACCAGCCTTTAGGTAAGAAGCGTATTGCAGGCTTATTAAACAACTGCTACCGCCTCTTAGGCCTCTCTGAGACCGTATACTTCGCTGACCGCGTCATGTACACCGGTTTCCGTAACGCAGCTATCTCCGGTTCTTCTGTTTGCGTTGACGACATGCTCATTCCTAAGGAGAAGCAGACCATTATTGCTGCAGCTCAAAAGGAAGTTCTGTCCATTCAGCAACAGTACGATAACGGTCAGATTACCCAAGGCGAGCGTTATAACAAGGTTATCGATATTTGGTCTAACGCCAACGATAAGGTTATGAAGGCTATGATGGCCAACTTATCCGTTGAGAAGGCAACCAATATCTTAGGTCAAGAAGAGCAGCAGGCATCTTTCAACAGCATCTACATGATGGCTGACTCAGGTGCTCGTGGTTCTCCAGCTCAGATTCGTCAGCTTGCCGGTATGCGTGGTCTGATGGCAACCCCAGATGGTTCCATTATTGAAACCCCAATTATCGCTAACTTCCGTGAAGGTCTGAACGTACAGCAGTACTTCATTTCAACCCACGGTGCTCGTAAGGGTCTTGCTGATACCGCTCTTAAGACCGCTAACTCCGGTTACTTAACTCGTCGTCTCGTTGACGTAGCTCAGGATCTGGTGATCACTGAGGACGATTGCGGTACCACTGAGGGTCTTGAGATCACTCCACACGTAAGCGGTGGTGACGTTATTGAGAACTTACGTGACCGTGTATTAGGTCGTACCTTAGCTGATGACGTCTTAAAGCCAGGTTCTAAGGAAGTTCTGCTTCCTGCTGGTATGCTCTTAGATGAGAAGTGCTGCACTATCTTAGAAGAGTACAAGATTGAGAAGGTAAAGGTTCGTTCACCTATTACTTGCTCCACTAAGTACGGTGTTTGCGCTAAGTGCTATGGTCGTGACCTTGCTCGTGGCCACATCGTTAACGCTGGTGAGGCAGTTGGTGTTATCGCTGCTCAGTCCATCGGTGAGCCTGGTACTCAGCTGACCATGCGTACCTTCCACATTGGTGGTGCTGCATCTCGTGCTGTTGCTGAGTCTGGTGCAACTGTTAAGAATTCAGGTACTATCCGTATCCTGAACTCTAAGACTGTAACTAATACCGACGGTAAGGAAGTAGTAACTTCCCGTCAGTCCGAGTTATTAGTTATGGACGAGTTCGGTGCTTCAAAGGAAAGCCATAAGATCCCTTACGGCGCTATCTTTGAGGTTAAGGATGGTGAAGAGGTTAAGGCTGGCGCTGTTGTCGCTCGTTGGGACCCTCACACCCACCCAATTATTTCTGAAGTGCACGGTCGCTTAAAGTTCATCGACATTATCGAGGGTATTACCGTTGATAAGAAGGAAGATGAGGCTTTAGGTATTTCCTCTATCGAGGTTCGTGAGATCGCTGCTCGCCCATCTCAGGGTAAGGACAAGCGTCCAGCTGTTAAGATCGTTGATCAAGACGGTAACGACGTAATGATCCCAGGTACTACTGTTCCTGCTCAGTACATGCTTCAGGGTAAGGCCATTGTGCAGTTACTCGACGGTGCAGAGGTTAACATCGGTGATATTATCGCCCGTATTCCTCAGCAGGCTGGTGGTACTAAGGATATTACCGGTGGTCTTCCACGTGTTGCTGACCTCTTTGAGGCTCGTGCTCCTAAGGAGCCTGCAATCTTGGCTGAGATCTCTGGTACTGTTTCCTTCGGTAAGGAGACCAAGTCCAAGCGTCGTCTCATCATTACTCCAGAGCCAGGCACTTTAAACGAGATCGGTCTGCCAGCAGAGCAGCATGAGGAGATGATCGCCCTGTCACGCAACCTGAACGTCTTCGAGGGCGAAAAGGTTGAGAAGGGTGAAGTGATCGCTGACGGTCCAGAGTCTCCACACGACATTCTGCGTCTGCGTGGTGTTAACGCTGTAGCTAACTACATTGTTAACGAGGTTCAGGACGTTTACCGTCTGCAGGGTGTAAAGATTAACGATAAGCACATTGAGGTTATCGTTCGTCAGATGCTCCGCAAGTGCGAGATCTTAGACCCAGGTGAGTCCACTGAGTTTATCAAGGATGAGCTTGCTGAGGTTGCATACGTACGTACCGTAAACGAGCGTCTGCGTTCTGAGGGCAAGAGAGAGGTTCTCTACCGTCATATCCTCATGGGTCTGACTAAGGCTTCCTTATCTACTGAGTCATTCATCTCAGCTGCATCCTTCCAGGAAACCACTCGTGTTCTTACCGAGGCTTCCGTGGCAGGCAAGCTCGACGAGCTGCGCGGCCTGAAGGAGAACGTAATCGTAGGTCGACTCATCCCTGCTGGTACTGGCTTCAAGTACCATCAGCAGCGTCGCGAGGAAATTGCTCGTGCCAAGCTGCGTAATGAGTCTTACGATGTAATTCTCAACAACACTGAAGTTGAGAAGCAGATTGGTGAGGCTTTAGATAACTTAAGCTTTATGGACACCTTCAATCAGAATGGTGGTTTCTAAAGCTAGGCTATAAAAGCTAAGAGGCTGCAGATACTTAATCTGCAGTTATAAAAAAAAAGGCCGTAAGTATCAAGCTTGCGGCCTTTTTTTTCACCAAATATTCCATGCGATCGCAAAGTTAGTAAGATAAGTGCCGGCCTTAAACTATTTTTCGCTTGTTTAGCTTGATAGTTCTAAGCTTGAAAGCTTGGGTTTTACCTAAATCTGGTTCGGAGTCGTATGTGAAAGAGAGCTTTATCATCAACTGCCCAGCTACACTCACTCATGGCCATCAGAGCCTTATCGACATGATTGCAAGTGTTGAAGACAAGAGAACAATCGGTGCCTTGATTTTTATGGGAGCGGCTGCCCCCATTGCTGCAGCTAATACGACCATGCTATCAAATTGTTTTGGACCTCAAAGTGCCATGACAAGTGATGATATGGAGAAGATCCACAAGCTTACTAAACTGTATCAAAAGCTTGCCTTAGATCATGGCGCTAAATTGCTCGTGTGCGGTAAAGCCGCAAGATCAAGAGGTTTAACTGAGCAAAGCATGCTCGCAGAAGGTTTTGAGTTTTCAGGTTATATGGAGATCTTAGCTCTGCTCAATCGCAAGGATGAGAAGGTGATTACATGGTAACTATAGTTGTTTACTTTGAAAGCCTGCATAACTTCGCCGCCACCTCATCATCACAAGCGCAGCAAGACGCAGCTTCTTTAAATTACACTACGATAGGCGAGCTTAGGCTACGTTATGAGCAAGGTTTAGATCTCCTCTTAAATGCTGCAGATCTAGAGGTGCCATGTAGTGCCATCTTCATGGAGAGGGCAGATCTTAACGCGACCATCTTACAAGAGTGCTTAGGCGAGTCTTTAATAAAGAAGTTTAGGCAGCTTGAGCTTTACGAAATTCCAACTTTCGTGCTCGCACCGTCAAATGTAGCGACGGAGCTAGACACTAATGTAGCGACGGCGCTAGATACTAATGTAGCGACAACGCTAGACACTAATGTAGCGACGGCCCTAGATACTAGTGTAGCGACAGAGCTAAACACTAATGTAGCGACAGAGCTAGACACTAGTGTTGCAAGCAGCTTGCAATCTAAGAGTGCTACAAGCGCGATCTTGGACTTTGCTAAGGTTATTACGGCTAATGAGTACCGAGAACTTGAGCTTATTGAGGCAGCTCAAAACTTTACAGTCTAGGCTTTAAAACCCAGATCTTTATTAAGCCTGATCTTGCCTCGTGGCGATCATTGTCACAAATAGTGTTATCGGGCGTGATAGAGCAAATTGTGGAGGTTGCAGATGGATTTTGAGATTGAAGAGGGTCGACTGCTTGCATGCGTGGGCAATGATGCAGATCTTGTGATCCCTGAGGGCGTTAAGTTCATAGCTAGAGATTGCATTTTTTCGAATGCAGCAGCTATTAAATCTATCTATCTGCCGCGTGATCTTAGCTAAAACACGGCAAGAAGAGGGAGGTAGTTTAAGGGTCAATCTAGAAATGTTGCTTTCTATTCTTCAGACAGATGAGAGTGCTCTGTGCGATCTATTAAGCTATCTAGAGCTCAAGGCAGCTGACCGCTCTGATCTTCTCAAGATTGCCATTGATCGCGGCAATATAGAGTTTTTAGTCTCCGCGCTCAGACAAGGATTGGTCAAAAGCAAAAGAAGCCTCGATAAGATTATTGAGCATGCAAGCAATAAAAACGCACATGAGGTAACTGCGATCTTGCTCGACTACCAAGATGCAACTTTCAATAGCAAAAAGCCTGCTAAACGAGCAAGCAAGTCAAAGCGCCCATCATTAAAGCTCTAAAGTACAGCTAGAAGATCAAATCTGAGATCTTAACTGTGGAACAGGCAGTGATCTCGTGAGAGCCTCATAGTGCGGGTGCTGCAAATGATAGTAGTGCAATGGTCTATGTAAGAGCTGCTGCAGCTAAGAGCAATTGTGTAGACCTAAGGTACTGTTAGTGCCTAATAAATAGGGTAGACATAAGGTGCTGTTAGTACCTAATAAATATGGCAGATTGCTGGGCTGTTATGACTTAAGAGATAGGGCAGATAGCAAGGCTACTCAAGCTAAGAGAGCGGGAGCTATTGGGGATATTGGGGCAGGACAAATAAAAAAGCTAAGCTGCCATCGGCAGCTTAGCCCAAAAAAACGGATAATTTAAAAGAGGGGGCTTTCTTGCAGCAGCCCCCTCTGCAGGATATTACTTCTGACTGTGTCGAAAGTAGTAACTTACATTGCAGCCCATGGGATGGCGTTGTATACGATAGTACCTAATGCACCACCAATGAATGGACCTACGAATGGAACTACGGAGTAACCGAAGTTGGAGTCACGCTTGTTCTTGATAGGAAGAACAAAGTGAGCTAAACGAGGACCCATGTCACGAGCTGGGTTGATGGCAAATCCAGTCAGACCACCCATACACATACCGATAACAACGATGATTGCCCATACATAGATGTAGCTTAAACCAGTTGCTAAACCCTGAACCTGAGAGATGCCAAGGATGGCAAATACGAGTACGAAAGTACCGATGATCTCAGATACGAAGTTACGGAAACGGTTAGGAATGGATGGTGAGGTGCAGAATACACCAAGCTTCTTGTTTGGATCTTCTTCATCATCAAGGTGATCCTTCCACAGGAGCCATGCTAAGCAACCACCAGTGAAAGCACCAGCCATCTGAGCTACGAAATAGCCTGGAACCATCGCCCAGTCAAAGGTGCCATTTAAAGCTAAAGCTACAGTTAAAGCAGGGTTGAAGTGAGCACCTGAAGATGCGCCGAAGATGAAAGCAGGAACCATAACTGCAAAACCCCAACCGATGTTAATCATCACAGGGCCAGCGCCAGTCATACCTGACTTTCTTAAGATACAGTTACAAACGTTGGAGTTACCGAGCATTAAGAGCAGAGCGGTACCTACGAATTCAGCAATATATGGCATCATAATATTAGTCCTCGTCCTTTGCCCAGCCATGTGCGTAAGTTAAGGCCTTGTTCCAGCCCTTAATACGCTTTGCACGATCCTCTTCAGTGATCTCAGGCTCGAAGGTACGTGCGATAGCCCAGTTCTTAACTACGTCTTCCTTAGAAGTCCAGTAGCCAACAGCCAGACCGGCAAGGTAAGCAGCACCCATAGCAGTGGTTTCAACACACTGTGGACGGAGTACTGGAGCAGCGATGATGTCAGACTGAATCTGCATGAGCAGGTTGTTAGCAGAAGCACCGCCGTCAACCTTCAGAGACTTAAGCTCGATGCCGGAGTCAGCCTTCATGGCGTTAATAACGTCATTAGTCTGATAAGCAAGAGACTCTAAGGTAGCTCTGATGATGTGGGACTTGTTTACACCACGGGTAATACCAACGATGGTACCACGTGCGTACTGATCCCAGTGTGGAGCGCCAAGGCCGGTGAAAGCAGGAACAACGTAGCAGCCGTTGGTGTCCTTAACCTTAGATGCCATGTACTCAGAATCGATTGAAGAATCGATGAGGTGCATCTCGTCACGCAGCCACTGAATAGCAGCACCAGCAACGAAGATAGAGCCCTCAAGAGCGTAGTTAACCTTGCCGTCAACACCCCATGCAATGGTGGTAACCAGACCATTCTTTGAGAATACAGGCTTTTCACCAGTGTTCATGAGTAAGAAGCAGCCAGTACCGTAGGTGTTCTTAGCCTCACCTGGGAAGAAACAGGTCTGACCGAATAAAGCAGCCTGCTGGTCACCTGCAGCACCTGCGATCTTTACTTCACCGCCTAAGCAGTCAGTAGTGCCGTATACGCAGCTTGATGGCTTAACCTCAGGAAGCATGCAACGAGGAATGTCCAGCTCAGCTAAGATCTCATCATCCCACTCTAAAGTGTTGATGTTAAAGAGCATGGTACGGGAAGCGTTGGAGTAGTCAGTTACGTGAACCTTACCCTTAGTGAGCTTCCAGATGAGCCATGTGTCAACAGTACCGAATAAGAGTTCACCCTTCTCGGCACGCTCACGAGCACCCTCTACGTTGTCTAAGATCCACTTGATCTTAGTGCCAGAGAAGTAAGCATCGATAACCAGACCGGTCTTCTCACGGAACTTATCGGTTAAGCCCTTCTCTTTTAAAGAGTCACAGTAAGCAGAAGTACGACGGCACTGCCAAACGATAGCGTTGTAGATAGGCTCGCCGGTGTTCTTGTCCCAAACAATGGAGGTTTCACGCTGGTTGGTAATACCAATAGCAGCGATATCTTCAGCAGTAGCGCTGATCTTGTTTAAAGCTTCAACAGCAACACCTAACTGAGATGCCCAGATCTCATCGGCGTTGTGCTCCACCCAACCTGGCTTAGGGAAGTACTGAGTGAATGCGCGCTGTGCTACAGAGCAAACTTCGCCCTTCTGATTGAAAAGAATGGCGCGGTTACTAGTAGTACCTGCATCTAAAGCCATTACGTACTTTGCCATAGTTATTCCTCTTTTATTACTACAATCAAAGGTCACCCGTGAAAACTTGAGGTGCCTCAGTGTTATAGATATCCAGGCAATCACAGTCAGCATCTAAAGCTCACAGCTTTAGATAAAAAGTAATACTCCTGCTCAAGTGAAGCTAGCTAAACATAAGTAAGAGCAAAGAGACTTTGGTAGCTACGCGGCTTTATATAAGTCTCGTTTCGGCCAAAGCAGTAGTTAAGCTAGTTTCATTTAGCATTTCGTATAAACGAAAGCCTGAATGTGAGATCCTAAGCTTAAGCATTTATCAAATATCGTATATGCCCAAGCTCAAGTAAGAGTCAATTGCCAATTCTCCAGTCACAACTGATCTCTTGTGAGTAAAACCTTCTAAGAAGTCTTACTAACAAAAGTACAGATTTAAATTTCACAAAGCTGCACCGCATGAAGCGGTACAGCTTGGGATTGAGTTTTATTAAACGCGATTACTTGTTCTCTTCGGCAGCAGACTCAGCAGCAATCTTGCGCTTAGTAGCACCTTCGGTGACGGTTACGATTAACAGTAATACAACTGCAAGAGCAGAACCGCCGATTAAGATGCCAAAGCCAGCATCCCAACCAAAGTGCTCAACAGTCCAACCCATGAGGGCGGATGCTGCAACAGAACCACCTAAGTAACCGAACAGACCGGTAAAGCCTGCAGCAGTACCAGCAGCCTTCTTATGGGCAAGCTCAAGGGCGTGCAGACCGATGAGCATAACTGGGCCGTAAATTAAGAAGCCGATGATGATCATGCAAGCCATATCGATAGCTGCGTGACCTGCTGGGTTGAAGTAGAACACAGCGGTAGCGATGGTTACGAGAACCATGAAGAACACGCCGGTTAAACCACGGTTACCCTTGAAGACCTTATCTGATACCCAGCCGCAGAATAAGGTGCCAGGGATACCAGCATACTCATAGAGGAAGTAAGCCCATGAGGAGTGGTCTAAGGTCAGATCCTTAACTTCACGTAAGTAAGTTGGGGACCAGTCAAGTACGCCATAGCGCAGTAAGTAAACGAATACGTTTGCAATAGCAATGAGCCACAGAGCCTTGTTAGGGAAAACATAGGTCATGAAGATCTGCTTTGCAGTAAGCTCTTGCTCGTTCTTCTCAGAGTAGTCAGATGGGTAATCGTTCTTGTACTCTTCAATTGGTGGCAGACCACAAGACTGTGGGGTGTCACGCATGGTCATGTAAGCAAATACGGCAACGATGAAAGTACCGATTGCTGGCATGTAGAAAGCAGAGTGCCAATCTGAGAACAGGTACATACCCCATAAGAAGAGCAGAGGAGGTAAACCACCGCCGATGTTATGAGCACAGTTCCAGACTGAAACGATACCGCCACGTTCTTTTTGTGACCACCAGTGAACCATGGTACGACCGCATGGAGGCCAACCCATACCTTGGAACCAACCGCATAAGAACAGTAAGACGAACATTACTGTGATAGATGAGGTGGCCCATGGTACAAAGCCCATTAAGAGCATGATGGCACCAGAGAGGATCAGACCTAATGGTAAGAAGATACGTGGGTTAGAACGATCTGAAAAAGAACCTGAGATGAACTTAGAGAAGCCGTATGCAATAGAAATTGCAGACAGAGCAAAACCTAAGTCAGCCTTGGTAAATCCTTCCTCCTGTAAGTAAGGAATAGCTAACGCGAAGTTCTTACGAACTAAGTAGTAAGCCGCATAACCAAAGAAAATACCCATAAAAATCTGCCAACGCAGCTTTTTATAGGTAGGATCAATCTGCTCTTTTGGCAGTCGCTCGATATGTGGAGCTGGCTGTAAAAACTTGAGCATGGAAACTCCTTTGCCCCGTTAATCGGTCCAAGTTGACACGGTGCAATAAGATGCCTTTGGCGTCTCTTTTAGATGTTGCCTCAATCCATAACAACACCCAAAACTTTTAAACACACACAACAAGGTTTGGGACACAAAACAACAACAATAAATAGCCCACTACCTAAAGGTAAAACACCATTGAGCTAAAACACGCTCAGGCATTGTCTTTAGCTATGCCTGAACATATTCAAGCGCACTGACCTTTACAGCTATACAGGCGCACATCAAGAGCACTTGCTCATGAATAAGGGCAAGAGCTTTGAGTTTACATGTACCTTGAGGTTGGTGTAGATGCAGCTGGGCAACTGCAAATTCTTTATTGCCAAGGCTAAGTTTTAGCCTAAGGCGGCTTATGTTTGCCTAGGAGTTAAGTTGCAAACATAAGCACGTTAATTTGAAGTGGCCAATTCACAAGCTATGCGCGGTGAAGCTCGGGACTTCACCGCAATTAAGTGTGATTGGAACTAGTTAGCCATTAGCACGTTTGCGATAAGAGTCGCGCAGCAGCATTAATGGGTGTATTGCTTTCTTGCCAGTACCATTTTCCATCTGCAAGCGACAGATATTGCACTCACTAAGTCCTACATCTGCCTCACTAGCAGTGAGCTTTTCTCTAAGGGTAGTACCAATGACACGGCCAATAGGAGCAGTCTCTTTCTTGTAACCGTAGACACCAGACAGACCGCAGCAACCTGCTTGCAAATCTTCAACCTCAACACCAGGTACAAACTTAAGCAGATCCAGTGATGGACGGCCAAAGCCCTGAACCTTAAGGTGGCAGGCAGTGTGGTAGGCAACATTTTTCTTAATGGTGCCAAAGCTCTTAACGAGCATGCCCTTGGCATTACGCATCATGAGGTACTCAGAGGTATCCCAGACGTGATCTTTGTAATCTTCAACTTCTTTAATGTTGAAGAGCTCTTCGTATTCTTGCTTTAAGAACAGTGAGCAGGTGGTGCAGGTTGTAACAATGTCGATACCCTGCTTAGCGTATTCTGCTAAAACCTTAACATTGCTTACAGCGTGCTTTTCAACCTTGTCTAAATAACCAGTAGATAAGATTGGAGAACCGCAGCAAGACAGACGCTTATCAACAATCACCTCGATGTTGTTACGGTTTAAGATCTCAACTAAAGCCATACCTACATCAGGTGCATTGTAGTTAACGTAGCATCCTGGGAAGAAGAGAACTTTAGTAGTACAGCTTGGCTGCTTGTAGAGCTTAAAGCGGGTAGCAAAGTTCATGGTGGCATAGCTTGGCAGAGGAGCCTCGTTGCCTAAACCCATTTTGCCTAGCACACCGATCTTGCCTGCTACCTTCATACCTAAGTTTGCGCATGTTGCAGAAACAAAAGGAATGGAGGTCATCAGCTTACCCATGTTCTCATTGTTGCTTAAGATGAGATCAGCTGGATCATGCTCATGATGCTTGAAGTACTCATAGCGTGCCTTCATGTTGAAAGCTGAGATTGAGGTGCCAGATGGACACACACGATCGCAGTTTTTGCAGTTAGAGCAGTACTTAACTACAGCGTCATCATCATCCACGAGCTTACGCATACGGGTAAGTGCAGGACCGTTGAGCTTAGGGCCGCGATAAAGTCTTGATGCTTTGGCCACTGGACAGGCGGTCAAACAGATGTTGCAGCTAATGCATGCATCGGGATTCTCTTGTCTAATCTTGGTTCCCATTTTGACCTCCTAGTACAGTGATGCGGTTAGTGCTTCGGTTTGTTTTAAAACTTCTTCAAGTTGAGTAACTGCATGGTACGCAGTAGTTACTGCAACGCCATTACCCGACTTTTCAAAGCAGAAGTCGTAACCACGTAAGCTGCGTCCGACAAACTGCACATTGGTAAACAGAACTTCACCAGTAGGATCGATAGGTTGTAAGTTCTCATTAACAGCTACGCCATAAGAGGCAAAAGGCTGTGGTTTGCCACAGAATAAGTACTGATGTGACCAGTCTTTTTGATCTTGTGGCACTGGAATATTGATATCAAAGATAGGCTCAAACATACGGCCCATCTGAGTTACCAAGCCAGAGCTGAAGAAACCGCCAGTAGCAACAATGACTGCATCTGCAGCATATTCATGAGTATGGCCAAAACCTCCAGTAATTAGGGTCTTGCATACCTTGCTTGCAGCAGCTCTCTTGTCGCCCTTGAGGCTATCTGAGGCATCGGCAACTGAGGTGTAGCCAATTACTTGGGCTTTCTCAATGATATCGACACCTAAATCCATACACTCTTTGCGCAGTAACTTGTCTAAACGTAAACCAGTTACTGATGGAGGGATGGAAGACACTTCAACTAATTTGGTCTTTAGGCGCTCTTCAAGCTCATTTTGAATCATGGCAGAGAGCTCTGGGCGCTCACCTAAAACAGGAGGCAGGATGATGGAGGTGTCTTCATCAACGTGACCCTTAAGCTGCTCAACAAAATTGAGACGACCTAAATCAGTTTCAAGCTCACGGGCAAGATCAAGAGCACTTACATCACGATAGCCTTTTCCTGTTGGCCAGTTGTGTAAGATGATGTTCTTGACCTTAACTTCTTTTGTATCGCCAAAGTAATGCTGGAGATTCTTGGCAATGAGCTTTGGATAGTAGTCTTTGAGTAAGTCAAAACCTACCACCAAGATCTTCTTACGCTTGAAGATCTCAGTTGAATCAATACTTGGAGGAATTAAACCTGATGGTTTGAAAGAGCCAATTGCAGTTGGCACACGATGGTTAGTATGACCATCGCCCAAGTAGGTGTAGTTTTGTGAGGCAGTAAGCTCTTTAAATGCCTCAAGACCCTCTGATACTCGCTTAGACCCCATAAGGGCATAAGGATGTGGCTTTTGTAATGTGTCGATATGGGCTAAAGGATCAGCAACAGCGTTGCCTTGCTCATCGTAGCCAAAAATATCGATGATACCGCCAGCTACGGTAAGAGCACCTAAGCCGTAGGTTAAAACTTTAACTTCATGACCAGCTTTTGCTGCATAGCAAGCTGAGAGCAAACCAGAGATACCTGCTCCGACAACGAGAACCTTAGCCATTATTTGCCCTCCTTAACCTGAGCTTGAATAGCGGCTTTGTCAGCCCTCTTAGTTACCTTAATTTGCATCTGGGCATCACCACTAGATGTAGCAGCCTTTGCTTGTGCAGCTGCAGCCTTAGGTGCGGCAGGTGCCTTAGCCTCTACAGTCGCAGCCTTAGGTGCAGCAGGGGCCTTTGGAGCTGCAGGTGCAGCCTTAGGTGCGGCAGGTGCTTTTACCTCAGCTTTTGGTGCTGGGGTAACTGCCTTGGCCGCTTGAGGGGCCTTGGCTGTGGTTGCTTCTTTAGCAGAAGGCTTGATGCTGTCATTTACAGTCTCGCCTTCTTTATTGATGTTTAAAGATACCTCGTAGATACCACGAGTAAGTTCAACATCGCGAATCTGATTGCCCCACATAACAGGGCGAATGCCTTTCCAACGAGCCTCAAGGAACTCTTTAAATAACTCCTTGGTGTTGGAAGTCCAACGATCGGTAACCTCTTGAACGGTACCAACAGCACGGTAGGTACAGAAAGTACCTTGGCAAGTACCCATACCAAGACGGGTACGACGACGTAAATCAGAGATGGAGTGAGTAGTAGGCTCTTGAGCCACCATCTCAACTTCTGCACGAGTTACGTTCTCGCACTCACAAATGATTTCGCCTTGATCCTTGTCATGCTCGATCTTGCTTACAATCTTAGAGAAGCGATCGGCACCCTGGCGATGCTCGGATAATTCAACGCCGTAAGCAGGGAATACCTTACGTGCACGCTCCATCAGTTCTTTAGATGGGGCCTCAGTTAACATGACACTTGCTGTGGTGCACTTCTTGGTGTTACCAAGGACTGGACAAATCATGTCACAGACCTTTTCAGCCATCTGTCGATGAGTTGTGAACTTGCCGCCGCATACAGACATAAAGTTCTTAAGGCCGTCACGCTGACCATGATCTAAAGCTACGAAATCACGAGATACTGCACGTCCAGAGGCATTCTTATCATCACCTGCATACAGAGGACGGCAGCCAGCGAATACACGTAAAATGCGGTATTTTTCTAAGTCTTCGAAAGTAGCCTTACCAATTTCCATCATGGCACGTACTTCTTCTTGAGTGGTGCTTGAATCATCAGGATCAGCATCCATAGAAGTAGTACCTAAAATGGTTACGGTACCGTGTGGCACAAAGATGTCAGCATCAGCTGGCTTGTGCAGACGGTGGATCACATTGGTACTAATGCGGTGGTTAAAGGCAATCAAGGTTCCCTTAGATGGCTTGATGTTAATGTCAATGCCAGCTAAGCCTGCTACTTGTGAACACCATGGACCAGATGCATTGATAAGATACTTACATGCGATCTTGTAGGTCTCTTTGGTGTATTTGTCCTGAACGGTAACACCCTCGATAACACCGTTAGAGGAATTGATTGCAACCACATTAGTGTAGGTAAGCAGTTTGCCGCCAAGCTTTACGGAACTGTCGAAGATGTGCCATAAAAGACGGAAGCCATCGATGGCAGCGCCTGGACATAGGTAGGCGGATTTGATTTTTGGAGAGATGTTCGGCTCCATCTCGAGAGTCTGCTCAACAGTCAGAGGCTCAGCACTAATGCCAGCACGAGCACAAGCTTGTACCCATTGTGACTCGTAAGCTTCGTCATCTTCTGGAGTACGGATGAAGATTGACTTGATAGGCTCCACACACTCTGGAGCAATCTTACGTAAAATCTTGTTCTCTTCGATACACTCGATAGCTGCATTGCTGTCTTTTACGGCATAACGCGCACCTGAGTGTAAAAGTCCGTGGAAACGTGAGCTAGTACCGCAACCTAAGTCGCCTCGCTCTACCAAAATAGCTTTAACACCACGCAGACATAAGTCACGCATGATGCCAGCACCGGTGGCACCGCCACCAATGATTACTACGTCGGTCTCTAACATGATCGAATCCTCCAAAATTCGAATCCATGATAACCAGTGCTAATTCAAATCCTCTATGGTTTTTTGTCAAAACAGTGCAAGCAACAGGATTTACATCACAGAATTGATGCGCACTTGTATTTTTTTCAAAGATTGCTCTTGCTAAGAAAGGCAATCGCTTGTATGTACACCGCCCATAAAAATTTACATCAAGGTGAAAATTTTACCAATCACAAAAATTTTATTTACCAAAATGCTGACTCAATACAACTTACAAAATTAGCATGTTTGATTAGCATATAAAGCTGACATCTATCGGATTTATATAAATTTAAGGTGTCTTGACAATTGTTGTTAATGAAAAGATTTTGCTGCTGTTTTGTGACAGTTAAAACGTGGTTTTGCTATTGGGCTGCTTTTTGACCTCATTGCAAGTTTTTGCAGAAATTGCAAGGACAAGCAATGTCATAAAAGCCATTATTCAGATTACTTACAAAAGCGCGATCAGCATGTTTTTGCATATCTAATCTTTAGACGCTTTACACATTTCAAAGTCACTAAAAACACGATAAAAATCGCTTTCAAGCTCTAGCAGCATGCAAAGACAGGCTGTTGTACTTAAGTATTCAACGTACTTAGTGTTGACAAGACATAACATGACAATTGTTCTTGCCATTTGTTCTAGAACAACTTGTAGCCTAGCTTTAAAGTGCTCGTAAGGAAGTTAGGCATTTGAGATACAAGTTCAAACAAGAGTGGCAGTACTAAGCTTACGAAAGGAAATCGAGAAGTCTTTTACGAAAGAAGGGTGTTGAGATAAGAAAAAGATGGGGCATTTTGAGACTCTCTAATAATGAAAGATTAGAGAGTCAGTAGCGGTAAGTTGAGCGGTGAGCTAGTAAGTACTCTTTATAGAAGAGGCGTTAGTAACAATCGATGCTAACTCAGAGGCCTCAATGATGGTGCCTTCATCTAGTGCCTGGCTATAAGTAGTTGAAGGATTAGTATTACTTTCTGCTTCAATAGATTTTAAAAGCTTATTCGTGTTGTAGAGTTTAATAAAGTCAGTGCTTATATGAACGATCTGATCTCGACGTTTGATGAGATGTTTGATGTCTTGTAATCCCTGCTTGCTAAATACGAGGTGCAGCATGTTAGTTCCTACCCTACAGCGCGATCTATTTGAACAGTCTTGTGATGAGTTAATGCAAACGTAATTGCATGACAAAAAGCTTAGCAATATTACACCATTCAATTGACAGTAATGGCAGTTAGTCAAGGCTAAGATTAATAAAAAGATCATCGAAATTTAATCTGATCTTCTTAACGCCGCATAGATACTACATTTTGCGCGGGCCATGCCTGGTGATCTTTTGAAGATCGCAGGGGCCTAGACTAAGCATGTTTTAATGCAATATTTGCAAAAAACCAATTAGATGCATAGAAGCAAGCATATAAAACTATAGGAAATGATCTAAGAGATACGTAAAGTGATGATCTTCTCACAGCCAAGCATATGGATAGTGCTAATAAAGCAACTTAAGCCCTTATATAAGCTAAATATGAGATCTAAGTGCAAGTTAAAAACGAGGATTACTTGTATCATTGTCTTGATATTTTTAGGTTGCCATAGGCTTAGATAGTAGTTACGAGGATTGGCTGCATTTAGGCAAGAAGGCAAGTTTAAGATAAGTACATGGAGTTTTTTATGGTAATTAGCAAGACTGTCTTAGCTGCTGTTATAACTTGTGCTGTGCTAGGCACATCTATGAGTGCATCTGCTGCCCCTCAACGTATTCCTAAGGACATCTTGAGTCTTGAGAGCAAATGTAATGGAGGCGATGTTAATAGCTGCCTCAAAGTTGGCGAAATTTTCTTAAAGGGTGAGCGTGTTAAGGTCAATTACGATCGTGCTGCAAAGTGGTACACCAAGGGCTGTGATCTTAAATCAGGTGTGTCATGTGAGCAGGCTATTGGTGCCTATACTAAAAAGGGTGATAAAGCTGATGGTCCTAAGATCGTAGAGTTAGTTAAGAAAGCTTGCGATCTTGGTATGAAAGGCAGCTGCACTTTCATGGAAGAGAATCCAAACATCTTTAAGTAATCATCATCGATTGCCTAATTTTGTTATAAAAGGCTGAGTACTGATCTTTTAGTACTCAGCCTTTAATTTTTTGATCTTGATACTCTTGCACGTATTCTTACCAATGCCGATCTTAGTAGATTGATAGCCTCCGTACATCTTTGATCCTGCCTATATCCTATAGCCGGTCAATGTCTCTCAATATCCAGCACCATTATAAGGTGACGCACGCCATACACCTGACATTGGGGAGTTGTGTCTATAATTTAAGAATGGCATATAAAAGACAATTATCTTTTTATAGACCCAGCTGCTCAGTGCTATTAAGCTCTTAAAAAGCAGGCTTGAGCGCAGAACGTTACCATTACATACTTAAAATACATACTATTCGAGCATCCTATTTTCATATTGAATGCGATTAATAGGCTGTTTCTTAATTACTTAGGCAACTCCCCAATGTCAGTACACCATAGTCATATATATGGGGATGCCGCAATACACCACAGTCATACCTAAGCTTAGGGTATAGCAAGAACAGCAACGCCCCATACTCTTATATAAAGGGATACACGCAATACAGAGCCGTCATACCTAAGATTAGAGTAGAGCAATTAACAGCAACGTCCCATACTCTTATATAAGGCTCTGTGGCTCCAAGAGCCAGGCGCATACATTGCGCTGTATGAACAAATGCGAAGATCTAACAAGGGCTTAATGTGTTTGACATTATTAGATGTAAGCATTAGCAATGCTTGGCTAGACACATGTGGCTGTTATGTCCAACTGCAGCTATGTGTATGTCCAGCTGACAACTTTCTACTAGGACATTTTGTTCTTTGGCAAGCCTATAGATTGCTTACAGCTCTGTTCATATATTCGTTTGGGGAGTTTTATTGAAAGCTTTGGTAACTAATTGCTTATATAACCGATGATCTTATTCTCATGATCTTAAGAGCCATGATCTGGGCGTTCAACTTTGATCTCAAAGTTTCTATGATCCGCGTCACATAAGGCTTTGAGCAGGCTTTGTTGACAAATTTGGAGTTTTGACTGAGCGAAAATGGCTTAAATCTCGGTTTTGATTGATCTACTTTTTTTCGTATGTTGTATTGATTTGCGTAAACTTGAGTATTAGAATACGTGGATCTTGTTTGCCTGGGCATGAGTTAATTAGACTCACCTGGCGCAAGACAATCAAAATCTGTCTCTAAATTGATAACTTAGAGACTAACAGGAGATTTTATTTAATGGCTACTATCAATCAGTTAGTACGTAAGCCACGCGTGAAGTCAGTTCCAAAGAACAAAGTTCCTGCTTTGGAAGCCTGCCCACAGAAGCGCGGTGTATGTACTCGTGTATACGCCACCAAGCCTAAGAAGCCTAATTCAGCTATGCGTAAGGTTTGCCGTGTGCGTTTAACCAACGGTTACGAAGTTACTTCTTACATTGGCGGTGAGGGTCACAACCTTCAGGAGCACAGCGTCGTAATGATTCGCGGCGGTCGTGTTCGTGATCTGCCAGGTGTTCGTTATCACGTTATCCGTGGTCGTCTCGACTGCGCAGGTGTTAAGGACCGTAAGCAGTGCCGCTCTAAGTATGGTGTCAAGAAGCCTAAGGCTTAATCGACTCCCCGCTAGAGTAAGGCCAAACGAAGCCAACGAAAGTCCTCTTTATATAAGCAAGGTTGCTTGAGGACAATCCCCTGCAAAGACAGCGGAATTCGTTAAATAAGAAGTTTTTTTGTTTTGGATAACCCTGAAGTAACGAGGAATTATCAATGCCAAGACGTCGTGTTGTAGGTCAGCGTAAGATTTTACCTGATCCAAAGTTCGGTTCAGAGCTGCTCGCAAAGTTCATCAACGTAGTAATGTTAGATGGTAAGAAGTCCATTGCTGAGAGCATCGTTTACGGCGCATTAGACACCATTTCTGAGAAGAGCGGCAAGGAGCACCTCGCCCTGTTCGAGGATGCCCTTGATCATATCCGTCCAGCAGTCGAGGTTAAGTCTCGTCGTGTTGGCGGTGCAACCTATCAGGTTCCAGTAGAAGTTCGTCCAGCTCGCGGCAACGCTTTAGCCATGCGTTGGTTAGTAGAAGCAGCCCGTAAGCGTCATGAGAAGACCATGGCTTTACGTCTGGCTGGTGAAATGTTGGACGCAGCTGAGAACAAAGGCTCTGCAGTTAAGAAGCGTGAAGATGTTCACCGTATGGCAGAAGCTAACAAGGCCTTTGCTCACTTCCGCTGGTAATACAAGAGGTTTTTCTGATAAATGGCACGTACAACCGCTATTAACTTATACCGTAACATCGGTATTAGTGCCCACATTGATGCTGGTAAAACCACTACCACTGAGCGTATTCTGTTCTACACCGGTAAGAGCCACAAGTTAGGTGAGGTTCACGACGGTGCTGCTACCATGGACTGGATGGAGCAGGAGCAGGAGCGTGGTATTACTATTACCTCCGCAGCTACCACCTGTTTCTGGAAGGGTATGGCTGGTCAGTTCGACAAGCAGTACCGTTTCAACATCATTGATACCCCAGGACACGTAGACTTTACTATCGAAGTAGAGCGTTCTATGCGTGTTCTCGACGGTGCTGTGATGGTTTACTGCGCTGTAGGTGGCGTTCAGCCACAGTCTGAGACTGTATGGCGTCAGGCTAACAAGTACAAGGTTCCACGTATTGCTTTCGTAAATAAGATGGACCGTACTGGTGCTAACTTCCTGCGTGTAGTTGAGCAGATCCAGACTCGCTTAAAGGGCAACCCAGTTCCTCTCCAGTTACCTATCGGTAAAGAGGATACTTTCGTTGGTGTTGTTGACCTGTTAAAGCGTCGCGCTATCGACTGGAACGAGGCCGATCAGGGCTTATCATTCGAGTACACCGACATCCCAGCCGATATGGTTGAGGAAGTTGAAGAGTGGCGTTCTAAGTTAGTCGAAGCTGCTGCTGAGGCTGATGAGGCTTTAATGGATAAGTACTTCGGCGGTGAGGAACTCACTGAGGAAGAAATTATCCGCGGTTTACGTGAGCGTACTTTACGTAACGAAATCATTCCAATGTGCTGCGGCTCTGCCTTCAAGAACAAGGGTGTTCAGGCAATGCTCGACGCAGTTGTAATGTACCTGCCTTCACCAGTAGACGTTCCACCTGTTAAGGGTGAGACTTTAACTGGTGAGCCAGATGAGCGTAAGACCGACGACAAGGCTCCATTCTCAGCTCTTGCATTCAAGATCGCTACCGATCCATTCGTAGGTAACTTAACCTTCCTGCGTTGCTACTCTGGTGTTGCCGCTTCTGGTGATACCGTTCTGAACTCTGTAAAGCAGAAGCGCGAGCGTTTCGGCCGTTTAGTTCAGATGCACTCTAACAACCGTCAGGAAATCAAGGAAATCCTCTCAGGTGACATCGTTGCTGCTATCGGTCTGAAGGAAACCACCACTGGTGATACCCTCTGTGCTGAAAGCGCTCCAATCATCCTCGAGCGTATGGAGTTCCCAGAGCCAGTTATCTCCGTAGCTGTAGAGCCAAAGACCAAGTCCGACCAGGAAAAGATGGCTTTAGCTTTAAACCGTCTTGCTCAGGAAGATCCTTCATTCCGTGTTCACACCGATGAAGAGTCTGGTCAGACCATTATTTCCGGTATGGGTGAGTTACACCTCGACATCATCGTTGACCGTATGCGTCGCGAGTTCAAGGTTGACTGCAACGTAGGTAAGCCACAGGTAGCTTACCGTGAAACCATCCGTGGTAAGGTTGAGCAGGAAGGCAAGTTCGTACGTCAGTCTGGTGGTCGTGGTCAGTTCGGTCACTGCTGGTTACGTATCGAGCCTCTCGAGGCTGGCAAGGGCTACGAGTTCGCCAACGAGGTTGTTGGTGGTGTTATTCCTAAGGAGTACATCCCAGCAGTTGATAAGGGTGTTCAAGAGCAGATCGCTAACGGTGTTCTGGCTGGTTACCCAGTTGTTGACGTTAAGGTTACCGTTTATGACGGTTCCTACCACGAAGTTGACTCTTCTGAAATGGCCTTCAAGATTGCCGCTTCCATGGCATTCAAGGCTGGCTTCATGAAGGCAACTCCAGTACTCTTAGAGCCTTTAATGAAGGTTGAGGTTGATACCCCAGAAGAGTACATGGGTGACGTTATCGGTGACTTAAACCGTCGTCGCGGCATGGTAGAGGGCATGGAAGACGGCCCAACCGGTAAGATCGTTCGTGCAATGGTTCCTCTTGCTGAGATGTTCGGTTATGCAACCGACTTACGTTCTCAGACTCAGGGTCGTGCTTCATACGTTATGGAGTTCGGTCACTATGCTGAGGCTCCTAAGAACATCGCTGACGCTGTTATTGCAGCTCGTCAGACCAAGTAATTACGTAAAGTATTACTAATCGATTAAACGCATTTTATGCACTGTACAAGCTGGCAGCACCAAGCAAATAGCCCATGTTGCTAGCTTATTTGTGTACAATAGTTGCAACTTAATTTGTCAATTGCACAAGTTAGCCAATAAGTGCGTTATAATCTAAGAATTTTAGGGTCGTGTTCCAAGTAACTATCTCACAGAGACCAAGCTATTTTGCTCATGAACAAGTTACTGCACCCCTAATCAAAACAGATTCGACATGAGAAGGGTAACTATTGTTGCCCGCTTTATAGGTAGATCAAAATGGCAAAAGAGAAGTTTGTCCGTTCCAAGCCACACGTAAACGTAGGCACCATCGGTCACGTTGACCACGGTAAGACCACCTTAACTGCAGCTTTAACCAAGGTTTTAGCTGAGAAGTTCGGCGGTGAAGTTCGCGCATTCGACCAGATCGACAACGCTCCAGAAGAGAAGGCACGTGGTATTACCATTAACTCTTCACACGTTGAGTACGATACCGAGACCCGTCACTACGCTCACGTTGACTGCCCAGGCCACGCTGACTATGTTAAGAACATGATCACTGGTGCTG